>Ga0207694_10002490_pt1 | contig 14989 bp, 9 predicted proteins | sample KBSC34metaG_FD_184353 | JGI IMG/M metagenome (GOLD analysis project Ga0207694, IMG submission 184353) | Corn rhizosphere microbial communities from Kellogg Biological Station, Michigan, USA - KBS C3-4 metaG (SPAdes) (version 2) | ecosystem: Host-associated > Plants > Roots > Rhizosphere > Soil...
CCCGCGCTTCGCGCGCCCTCGTCCGACCCGCTGGCTGCGCCGCCGCTGCGCTCCGGTGCTCGAGTACCCGGTGTACACTCCGCTCCGGTGCTCGCGCCGGCTTCGCCATCGGGCCGGCTTGTCGGCCGAGTTCTAAGACCGCTTCCAGTTCGTCCAGACGAGAGACTCGTCGAAATTGTCCCCGGCTAGTGCCGTCGGAGCGCGGGTCGCGGGTTCGCGCTATGAGTGAAGGCCCATGCCGTCGCGCGCGTCCGACTTCGCTTCGTCAGTTGGTCCATCCACTGCCGAGACGAGCCCGGGGAATGGGCTTGGACTGGCGCTGGAGCGGGCGCTCGTGCGCCAGCTGGCCGAGACCTGGAGCGAGATCAACCACAACCACTTCCGCAATCGGCTGCGCCGGCCCGTGTTCACCTTCACCGACTCCGAGCGGCGGCTCGGCGCCTGGGACAGCGGCGCGCGCACGCTGTCGATCTCACGGCGCCTCGTGCTCGATCGGCCATGGGCCGTCGTACGCGAGGTGTTGAAGCACGAGATGGCGCACCAGTTCGTCGACGAGGTGCTGGGCGTCCGGGACCAGACCGCCCACGGCCCGGCGTTCGAGGCGCTGTGCCGGCAGCACGGCATCGACGCCTCCGCCGCGGGAGAGCCCGCCGCCCCCGGGCCCAGCACGGGCTCGGGCGCCGCCTCGGACGCCGGCGGAGCACCCGAGACGGGCGCGTCGGTGTTGCGCCGGATCGCCCGCCTGCTCGCGCTGGCCGACAGCCCGAACGCCCACGAGGCCGAGGCCGCCATGCGCACGGCGCAGCGTCTGATGCTCAAGCACAACATCGACGCGACGGCCGCGGCGGCGCGGGAGGGGTTCTCGTTCCGTCAGGTCGGAACCGCCAGCGGTCGCGTCTCGGGCGCCGAGCATGTGCTGGCCGGGATCCTCGCCCGCCACTTCTTCGTCGAGGCGATCTGGGTTCCTTCCTACCGGCCGCGCGAAGGACGCGCCGGGCGCATCCTCGAGCTGTGCGGAACGCCCTCGAACCTCGACGTCGCGGCCTACGTGCATGGTTTCGTCCTCGAGACGGCCGAGCGGCTGTGGCGGCGCCACCGCGCCCAGCACGGGCTGGGCGGCAACCAGGAGCGAAGGCGGTTCCTGCTCGGCGTGATGATGGGCTTCGACGACAAGCTGACGGCGGCGACCGCCGACAACCGGCGCGAGGGCCTGATCTGGGTCGGAGACCCGGCGTTGAAGGAGTACCTGTCTCGCCGCTACCCGCGCCGGACCGGCGGCGCCGGCATCGGCATCGCTGCCACCGAGACCTACGAGCACGGCCGCACGGCCGGACGCAAGATCGTGCTCTCGCGCCCAATCCGCACCGAGGCCGAAACGAGCGGCCGCTTCCTCCCAGGCCCGTCGCGCGGCTGAAGCAGGCGCCGGCCTCGGGCCTCGGGCCTCGGGAAGAGCATCGTCCGCGGAGAGAGATCGTCCTCGGGAAACGGTGATTGCGACTTTCCGAAGCCCGAAGCCTGAAGCCCGAGGTCCGAGGCCCTTTCCGGCGCCCGCCTACTTGCCGCGGCCGCCGCCCCGCAACGTCAGGACGTTCGGCGACGCCGGCTTGCCGCTCGCGGCAGCGACCGACTCTCGTCCGTCTCGCGCCTCCGTGTAGTACTGCAGGTTCTTTCCGCCGAGCTGTCCCGCCGGCACCAGCGCCGTGTACCAGCCTTTCCGCGACTTCTCCATCACCACGGCGTTGTACGACGAATTGCCGCTCGTCCGGTAGAAGAACGACAGCGTCTTGGCCTTGAGGCTGGGCTGCGCCAGGCAATGCACGTAAAGGTCCGTCCCGGCCGGCGCGACCTCGGGCACGTCACAGTAAATCTTCTCGGCGAAGTGGGAAGGGACGTCGGGACCGGCCGCCGTCTTTTCGCGGTCCACCCGCTCCTTCTCCTCGCGCGTCTTGCGCTCGACCTCCTTGGCCAGCGCCGCCTGCTTCTCCTTCTCCAGCTTCTCCTTGGCCTCGCGCTCCTTGGTCTCGCGGGCCAGCCCGTCGGCGATGGTCTTGTCGCGATCGACCTTGTCCTTCTCCAGCTGCTGGATGCGTGCCTTGGCGTCGGTCCAGCCCTTCGTGGCATCGGCGAGCTGCTTGTCCCGCTCCTGGAGCTGCTTCTCCAGCTTCTCCTTGGCGTCGCGCTCCTTGTCGGCCAGCGCCTGGATCCTCTTCTGCTCGGTGTCCGCCTGCAAGAGCACCTTCTTCTGTTCCGCCTCGGACTGCGCCACGACCTTCTTGTGCTCGGCGTCGGATTGCGCCGCGACCTTCTTGTGCTCGGCGTCGGCAGCCGCCAGCTGGCTCTTGGCATCGGCCACGGCCTTCTTCAGCTCACCCTGCAGGCGCTGGTTCTCGGCGCGCTGTTTGGTGTCGCTGTCCTTGAGCTCGGCGAGCTCCTTCTTCATGCGCTCGTTGTCGGCGCGTAGCTGGGTCACCTGCCGCTCGAGCTCTTGCGTCTCGGCGGCCGCGCGCCGCTTCTCGGCCTCGAGCGCCTTGGCGGCGCTCTTCTCGGCCGCCGCCGCCGCCCGCGCCTCTTTCGCGGTCGGCTTGTGGGCGGCGACGGCCTCGTCGCCTGCGCCCGTTCCGGCTTCGGCGACGGCTTCCGCTGCGGTGGGCGGGTGGTGAGCCTCCTCGAAGGCGGCGGTGACGGTCTTGGTGGTCATCCCCGCCGTCACGTCGATGTTCGGGTTGATCTTCAGCGCTTCTCGGAAGTACTTGAGCGCGGTGGGGCGATCCTCGAGGCCGTCGACGTAGAGCACGCCGAGGTGCAAGTACGTCCGCGCCAACATCGCCTCGCCGGCCAGCGCGTCCTTCCCGGCGGCCAGGGCCTCCGTCAACTTGCTCTTCATCTTCTTGAAGTCACCGTCACCGTAGGCGGCGACGGCCGCGCGATTGAGGGCCGTCACCTGCTCGATGACGGCCTGCTTGTCCGCCTTGTCGACAGCGAAGGCTGGCCCACCGCGCGCCGCGATCGCCAGGAGAAGGACGAAGCCACCAAGACGAAGCCGAGTCCCACGCGGTTCCACGGGCCGGAGCTTAGGCCGAGGCCGCGGCCAATTCCAAGGAGCGGCGCGGCAGGGGATGGCTCAATGACCTCGCGCGGCGAGGGCGTCGCGGATCAGATGGGCCGACACGGTGGGGCGCGGGATCCGGACCGCCCTGCCCCGCCGGCGCCCCGCCGGCACGTCGAACCATCGTCGCACGTCTTCCTCCAACCCCAGGCCGTGCATGTAGTTGTAGAGAGCCTTGCGCAACCCCGCGCCCAGGCCGTCGTGATCGGTCCCGGTGGGATCGTCGAAGGCGACCTCGTTGCGCGCGAAGACCGCCGCGGCGGGCGGCGGCTCGCTCCGCAGCCGGATCCCGAACAGGTCGGGCTTCTGCCCCACGGGGCTGTGGCGGGTGGCGGCGAAGCGATGCCAGAACGCCGACTGCACGCAGTCGGCCTCGAACAGCTGGCGCACGAGCTCGAGGGAGTCGATCGTCTCCTGGGTCGTCTCGGTGGGGAAGCCGTACATCAGGTAGGCGTGCACCATCACGCCAGAGGCCGTGAACGCCCGCGTGACCCGCGCGACCTGCTCGACGGTGACGCCCTTCTTGATGAGGCCGAGCAGCCGGTTGGAGGCCACCTCGAGCCCGCCCGACACGGCGACGCACCCCGACCGCGCGAGCAGCTCCGTGAGCTCGGGCGTGAACGTCTTCTCGAAGCGGATGTTCGTCCACCAGGTGATGACCACGCCGCGCGCGAGCAGACGCTGGGCCAGCGCGCGCAGCCCGGCCGGGGGAGCCGCCTCGTCGACGAAGTGAAAGCTGGTCTGTCCCGTCTCGGCCACCAGGGTCTCGATGCGATCGACCAGCACGTCGGCCGCCGCCAGATCGTAGCGATCGATGTAGTCGAGGGTGATGTCGCAGAACGTGCACTTCCGCCAGTAGCAGCCGTGCGCGATGGTCAGCTTGTTCCAGCGGCCGTCGGACCACAGGCGGTGCATCGGGTTCAGCATCTCGAGCAGGGACAGATAGCGGTCGAGGTCGAGCCCGTCGTAGGTGGGCGTGCCGCTGTCGGCGAGCCGGACGTCGTGCAGGGCGCCGTCGGTGCGCAGGACCACGCGGCCGTCGGACGCCCGCACGAAGGTGCGCAGCAGCGGCGCCGCCGGATCGCGCAGGTGCTCGACGAGGGCCAGGAGCGGACGCTCGCCGTCGTCCAGCGTCACGAAGTCCACGTAGTCGAACACGCGCGGATCGGACAGCTCACGCAGCTCGGTGTTGACGTAGCCCCCGCCCAGCACCACGCGAGTCCCCGGCGCGGCCGCCCGCACGGCGCGCGCGATGCGAAACGCGCCGTACACGTTCCCGGGAAAGGGCGCCGTCAACCCGACCAGGTCGGGGCGATGGACGCGGACCAGCTCCCGCGTGATCTCGTCCAGGGCCTCGTCGACCTGGGTGGGCGGCCCCTCCAGCGCGTCGCGCAGCGGATCGAAGGTCGGCGCCGCCACGGCCAGGCGCTCGCCGTAGCGGGACAGCTCGAAGCCCGGGTCGATTCCGTCGCGGATGACATCGGCGAGATCGTCGATGAAGAGCGTGGCCAGGTGCTTGGCCCGATCCGCGGTGCCGAGCGCGCCGAACGCCCACACGAGCGGCTCGTCGGCGCCATCCACCCCCGCGTTCTCGTCGAGGGGCGCGAAGCGAGGTCCCTCGGGCAAGAAGGCCCGCCCGGCGATGCGCAGCGCCAGCCCCGGATCGCGCCCCTGCAGGAATCGGACGGCGGCGTCGACAGTGGCCGCGTAAGCCTCTCCCTGAGCGAGAAAGTTGGCGACCGACGGCGCCAAGGACCCCGGCGGCACCTCGGCCGGAGCCGCCGCCCGCCGCCGTCCCCGGGCGCGCCCCACCCCCACGGCGGCCCGCCCGCCCAACGTCGCGAGCATCCGTTGCACGCCCGCGCGCGAGAAAAGGCGGTGAAAGAGCTCGATCGCAGGATCGGCCTGGCGCACCTCCAGGTCCAGCTTCGTGGCGTGTTTCTTGAGAAAGCCCGTCAGATACGCCGTCGCGGGGTACGGCGTGTTGAGCTGGATCATCGGGGGCGTGAGCAGCAGGATGCGCAAGGCCAAGCGGCCCCGAGCATACCGCCCCGCCCCCGTCCCGCTACGGAAGGAGGACGACTTCGCCGCGGAGGGCGACGCCGCCGATGAAGGTACCGGCGCCGCACTCGTACTGCGTCTCGCTCGAGAATTCGACGTTCTTGTACACGCTGCGGATGTTGACGACGGCGTTGCCGCCCAGCTGGCGCGCCCGCTCCTGCAGCGAGATGGCCGCCGACAAGAACGCCCACTCGCAGCCGTCCTTGTCGGACTTGTTCGCGAAGTTCGTCTTCTTGTTCGCGGTGTACTCGCCCATGCTCCGCGTGGGCGCCGCGTGCTTCTGCGGGCCAAAGTAGAAGCGGACGCCACCGTTGAGCTTGGCCTTGGCGTCGGGCGTGCTCATGGCGTCGAGGATGGGGAACCGCAGCCTGTCGTCGCGGGCATCGGCGGGCACTGCGGCGAAGAGCGAGATCAAACCGAGCGCCAGGATCGCTCCGGCGCCGACCTTCCTGTTCCGAACGGCTGTGCGCTTCATGGGTGGCGAAACTAACATCGAAGATGGCCTCCTTCCAGGTTGTCCGTCTCCGTCCAGATCGGTCCGCCGGCCGTCGCCTCTCCGAGGGGTGCCTTGACCGGCCGTCACGCGCCGCCATAGTTGGGCCGTGAGCAAGACCCGGCTGGAAGCCTTCAGCGACGGAGTGATCGCCATCCTGATCACGATCCTGGTCCTCGAGCTGAAGATCCCGCACGCGGACACCCTCGAGGCCGTACGTCCGATGCTGCCCGTGTTCGCGAGCTACCTGATGAGCTTCGTGTACCTCGGCATCTACTGGACCAACCACCACCACCTGCTGCACACCGTCGACCACGTCAACGGGCGGATCTTGTGGACCAACCTGCACCTGCTCTTCTGGCTTTCGCTCGTTCCCTTCGCGACCGGCTGGATGGGCGAGAATCACTTCACCCCGGTGCCGACGGCCGTCTACGGCGGCGTCCTGCTGATGGCGGCCATCGCGTTCACCGTGCTGGTGCGGACCATCGTCGCCAGCCAGGGCGCCCGCTCGTCGCTGCGGGCGGCCGTGGGGCGGGACCGCAAGGGCAAGATCTCGCTCGCCCTGTACGGCGTGGCGATCGCGGCGACCTTCTTCGACCGGTGGATCTCGGTCGGGATCTACGTGCTGGTCGCGATGATCTGGTTCGTGCCCCGACAGCCGGATCGAGTCCCGCTTCAAGGAGTGATCGCGATGGGGACCGCCCGCGGTGGACAGCCGTCGCGCTGGCCCGGATACTCGTCAGGTCCGACCAGCGCCCGACCAACGAAGGGCGCCGCTATGGCAGAGTAGCAGGGCGGCGCGCCCGGGCTCGGAGCCTGACGGGCCGGGATCGACGCGCCGTCGACCTCCTTTGTCCTCTCTGCCTCTGCCCATTTGGCCCATTTTGGCGAGAAAGCGAACAACGTCCGGCCCGACCAGCCCCAACGGGCCTCGCGACAGCGTGGTGCGTGGCGCGCTGGATGCCATGCTGCGCCTTCCCGAAGCGCGGGCGCGGCGACGCGCCCGCAGCCGCAGCGGCGCCGCCTGCGTCAGCGACCCGCAAGCCGTCCAGCCGGTCCGCCAGGCCGGCACGCAGGCCTTGTCCCGCGCCAGCGGCGCGCCGCTCGTGCCCGGCAACCAGGTCCGCGTGCTGGAAGACGCCGATGGCAACTACCCGGTGTGGCTGGCCGCCATCCGCAACGCACGGCGGTTCATCCTGTTCGAGAACTACATCTTCGAGGAGGACGAGGTCGGCACCGCCTTCGCGGAGGCGCTGGCCGAGCGCGCGCGGGCCGGCGTCCGCGTCAGGTTCGTGCGCGACTGGCTGGGCAGCAAGGGAGGGGCCTCCCGCGGGTTCTGGAAGCGCCTCGCGGCGGCCGGCGTGGAGATGCGGTGCTTCAACCCGCCTCGCCTCGACAGCCCGTTCGGATGGATCAGCCGCGACCACCGGAAGATGGTCACCGTCGACGGGGAGGTCGCGTTCGTCAGCGGCCTGTGCATCAGCCAGCGCTGGTGCGGCGCGCCCGACCGCGGGGTGCCCCCTTGGCGCGACACCGGCCTCGAGATCCAAGGACCGGCCGTGGCCGACGTCGAGCAAGCCTTCGCCGGTATCTGGGAGGCCATGGGCGATCCCATCCCGGCGGGCGAGCTCTCGAACGCGGCGGACCTCGCGCCGGCCGGCACCGTCGCGCTGCGCGTAGTGGCCGGCGTCCCGAGCACGGCGGGTCTGCTCCGGATGGATCAGCTCGTCGCCGCCGTCGCGCGGCGAACCCTGTGGCTCACCGACGCCTACTTCGTGGGGCTGTCCTCGTACGTCCAGGCGTTGCGCGCCGCGGCCCGCGACGGCGTGGACGTGCGCCTGCTGGTCCCGAGCTCGACCGACCTTCCGATCGTGGGCGCGCTGTCGCGGTCGGGTTACCGGTCGCTCCTCGAGGCGGGCGTGCGGATCTTCGAGTGGAACGGCTCGATGCTGCACGCCAAGACCGCCGTGGCGGACGGGCGGTGGACCCGCGTGGGTTCCACCAACTTGAACCTGGCCAGCTTCCTCGGGAACTACGAGCTGGACGTGGCCATCGAGGACACCGGGATCGCCGGCCAGATGGAGGAGATGTACGAACGCGACCTGACCAACGCCACCGAGATCTACCTCGAGCAGAACCGGGTCGTGCGCCTCGGGACCCGGGCGCTCGCGCCGTCGCGGGCGCGGCGGCGCCGCGGTGTGAGCGGCGGGGCCCGCCAAGGGCGGAGCGGCCGCGCGGCCGCGAGCGCCGTGCGCGTCGCGAACGCGGTCGGGGCGGCGGTCACGAATCACCGCGAGATCGGCCGAGCCGAGGGCCGCGTGCTGTGGGGCAGCGGCCTCGGCCTGGTCCTCATCGCGTCCGTGAGCGCCCTGTGGCCACGGATCCTCGCCACGCCCCTCACCCTGATCGGTATTTGGGTCGGTCTCACGTTGATCTGGCGCGCCCGCAAGCTGGCCCACAGTCAGGCGCCCAGCAAGACGGACGCGAAGACCGAGGCGAAGGACCCGAAATCGGAGGTGAAAGACGGCGAGACCGCCGCCCCTCCCCCGCTCCCCGGGCCCTAGCAGCTCGGGCGCATCAGCCGGCGCGCAGCTCCGGGTACTCGCCCGGATTCTTGATGATGGCGGCCGCCGTGCCGCCGTCCCGGAACAGCAGCGTGTCGTCATACTTGCCGAAGTTGGTGACGGTCTTGGTACCGCCTTTGGCCGGCCAGCCATCGTCGCCCGCCTTCACACCCAGGCCGTTCAACAGATTGCAGTAGTACTTGTTGATGGGCTTCGAGGCGACGTCAGGAGGGGTCCCCACGCTGTCCAGCATGTTGAACGGGGACTGGCCGTTCTTGCAATCCTCGCTGCTGTGCCCCGGGCTCATGTCGGCCTTGCCGCCGTCGACGTTGATGGCCCAGCCGGTCTTGAAGTAACCGCCCATGCTCCCGGCCTGCAGGATCGGCATGTTGTTGAGGTTGTGGCTGTTGCCGTCCGACATCTCCTGGAACCAGATGGCGGCGCTGTTGTCGAGCATCGTCTTTCCGTCGCCGTCCGGGAACATGTCGATGCGCCCCACCAGATAGGCGAAGGACTTCGCGTAGTACTTGTCGATGGTCCAGATCATGTCCAGCGCGTTCGCCACGCAGGCGCCCCCCTGACCGGCGTTTCCGATGCGGTGGGAGATGCTGTGCGACTCCATGGTGAGGCTCAGGTTCTTGAAGGTGTAGTTCCCCGGATGCTTCATGAAGATGATCCGGTTGTTGTCACAAAGGGCCGTCAAGACCGCCAGATCCATCATCACGTTCGTGGTCTTTTCGATGTCGCCTCCGGTGCCCGTGGCGCTGGCCGCTTTGACCGTGTCGGCGGTCAAGTTGAGCTTCGAGGCGCTGTCCATGCTGCACATAGCGGCGACGGCGCCGCCCGACGAGTTGTAGTGAAGCAGGTCCACCCAGTCCTGCAGCAGCTTCTTGTCGGAGCCGCTCATGTTGATCCCCTGGAGCCGCTTGAGATCCGACCGGACGCAATCGATGACGCTCTTTCCGCGCACCACCTTGTAGGTGTCCATGTTCATCGGCTGGCCCGTCTGGAAAAGTCCGGTCAGCTGGCTGAAGACGGGCATCGGTGAGCCCTGCCCCGGGAAGATCCGCATCGGCTGGTCCCACGAGATGACCGACATCGTGTTGCTGTCGGAGCCCTGCACGCCCCCGATCTGCAGCAGGAGCGGAGCCTGGCCCTTCGGGTTGACCTGCTCGGCCGCGATGTGGTCGAGCGATCGGCCGGTCGGCTTGCAATCGAATTTGCCAGGGTTGGACGCGCCGCTGGCCCCCGGGTTGTTCGGAGTGACTGGGTGGCAAGTGAAGTACGTCCCGACCACCTGCGTATGCGGATCGTTCTTCTGCCCGTAGTTCCCTTCGAAGCCCCACTCGTTCATGGCGCGAATGCCGCGCACCATCAGCAGCTTCTCGGCGAACGGCGCCATCGGGGCCAGCGTCGGCATGGCCATGTAGTCCGCCTTGCTCAGCGCCCCGTGTGACAGCTTAGGGAACCATTTGTCGGTCAGGCAGCCGTAGTGCGTGAAATAGACGAACAGCCGCTTGGGCGACGACGCCGTCATTCCCTGGGCCTTCGCCTCTCGCTCTGCGACGGAAGGCAAGAAAGGAGCTGCGACGACGGCCCCGCCCAGGCCACGGAGAAGCACTCTGCGATTGAATGTCTTTTTCATGGTCTGATTTGTCCCTTCAGTTCCCAGCGGTTCGCAGGCGGAACGAATCGGCCTGGGTGTAATCGGCCATCATCTTCGTGATGGCGTAGTTGCCATCCCCCAGGTTCTTGGCGAGCTGGTCCACGATGCAGGCGTCGTTGTCGTTCTGCCCGCGCCCCGAGGCGTACTGGACCCAGTTCCGAGCGTAGATCTGCTGGGCGTTCGGCGTCTTCGCGATCTCCGCCATCAGATCGGCGGCCGTCGAGACGGTCTTCTTGTTGGTGTCGCTGAACATCACCTCGGCCGTCGAGTTGATGTCGCCGCCCAGCGGATCCTTGTCCTGCCAGCCGCCGACGGCGTCGTAGTGCTCGAGCACGTAGCCGGGCGGGTTCAGCTTGGTCGTGTGGCACGTGTTGCACGGAGACGGGTTGGTCAGGGCGTCCATCGCCTCGCGGTTGGTCTTGTAGTTGCCCTGCGGGGGCGTCATGGTGAGGAACTTCGGATCGGGGTCGCCCACCGGGATGCCGAGGACGCGCCCGCTGATGAAGGCGCCGCGCAGGATCGGGCTGGTCTGCGTGTCGTGAGAGAACGTGCTGAGGAACGCCACGCGCGTGAAGATGCCGGGCCGCTTGGTGGCGTCGAGGGGAACCTTCTTGAGGCTCGTGTCGTAGCCCGCCGGATCGAGACCATAGATCTTGGCCGTGTTCTTCGTGACGAAGGCGTTCGGGCTGGTGAAGATGTCCTTGAAGGTGCCGCCGCTCGTCACCAGATCGCCGAAGAACGCGTCGAGCTCGGCCATGGCGTCCGCGTAGGAGGAGGCGTTGAACGCCGGGTACTTCGTCATGTCGTGCGACGTGTTGTTCACCCAGTGCGTGCCGTTCTCGATGGTCGCGTAGAACCGATGGAACGACGTGGCCACCGCCGTGGCCTTCGGGCTCATGAGGAGGCGCTGGGCCTGCGCCAGGATCTGATCCTTCGACTGCAGCTCGTTCTTGTCGGCCGCCGTGTTCAGTGCCTCGTCCGGCACCGAGCCCCAGAACAGGAAGGACAGCCGGGTCGCAACCTCGTAGCTGTTCAGCTTGACCGCGCCGTTCTCCTTGTCCTGGTCGACCAGCTCGGGGAGCATGATGAAGGACGGAGACGCCAGGAACGCGTAGAGGATGGCCTCGGCGACCTCGGCGGGCTGCCCCTTGGGCGTCAGGCTATTGAAGGCCATGAATGTCGAGATCTCGTCGTCGACCAGCGGCCGCCGGAAGGCCTTGCGACCGAAGGCCTTGATGGTATCCGTCAGGCACGACGCCTGAGCCGCGTCGCAGCCAATGAACTTGGCCTTCAGGGTCGCGTTCGCCATGACCTCCCCCGCGATCTTTTCGGCGGCGCTCAGATAGCCGTTCCAGGCGATGTCCGTCAGGCTCCCCTTGGAATCCGGCGCGAGCAACTCGGACGGCGCGACGTTGCCGGCGGTCGACAGCTTGTCGAGACCGAGGAGATCCTTGATGACGTTGTTGTATTGCAGCCGCGTCATGCGCGGGATCTGCGAGGTGGCCGGAACGCCCGGCTGGCAGGTCACCACGCCGCCGTTGCTGCCGCCGCTCGACGACCCGCTGCTGCCCCCGCTCGATGACCCGCTGCCATTGCCGCCCGAGCCGGAGCCGTTGCCACCCCCGCTCGACGACCCGCTCTTGCCACCCGAGCCCGAGGTGTGGGTACCTCCGACGGAGCCGGTACACCCTCCGGTCGCGCCCATCAGGCCGATGACCAGAAATCCGGTCAGCCCTCGCCTCAGCCCCCCGCGAACAGCGTGCCTCATTAGCGTTTGCATGGTTGCCCTTCTGCCCGACGGCTTCGAAAGACGGTCGAGGGTCGTGGCGGCCGCACCGACCGCACGGGTTGCAAGGCAGGTCGCCTGTTGACCGACAGGACCCGCGCCGATGCCCCAGGGTGAGACATTCGATAGATCGATTAATGGAAGGGCCCCTGCAAAACCTTCAAAGGAGCACCGGGACGCCGCACGTTTCCTGACACTCCCCGTCACGTCGGAGCTCCTCGCAACGTCCCCCGCGCGCCGCGCGTCACCGCAAGCAGACAGGTCCTGCCCACGGAGGGGCTTCAGCTCGAGCCGAGGGACGGATCGGATGGGAGGGAGCGCGCGAACTGGGGCAGCGCTGCCAGCCGCTCGAGCGCGTCCAGCGGCGCGTCGGCTGGCCACGGCACGTCGGGGCGGGACAGGCGGGCCAGCCAGCCGGGGTCGAGCGGTCGCACCAGATCGCCGGCCGAGACAGCCGCGGCGGTGGTCGCGGCCTTGCGGCCGGTCGCCTCGCCGACACCGACCGCCCATCCCCCGAGCAGCAACGCCACCCTCACAGCCGTCGAGGCGCTGTAGGTGAGCAACGTGCAGCCGGGTCGCGCGCGCTCCCGCGCCACGGCGAAGGCGGCGATCGTCCACAGAGCCGGATTGGCGCGGGCCGAGAACGGATCCCAGAAGATCACGTCCGCCGGGACAAGGTCACGCGCCAGGGCCGAGAGCGCGTCTCCCCGCTCGAGGCGCCAGGTGGTGCGTGCCGTCGCGTGGGCCCCCTCGGCGAGCAGCGCGCGCGCCGCCGCGGCGCGGGCTCCCGTCCACCCGAAGTCCTCGGGATGGCGGAGGGCGAGCTCGAGCGCGCCGACGTCCTGCTCGAAGCTGATCAGCTCCAATCGAGCAGCCGACGCCGGCGCTGCTTCCGATGCCGACCACGCCCCGAGCGCGTTCGAGCCGGCGCCCAGCCCGACGTCGTACACGACGACGGTGGTCCCTGCTGCAGCCGAGCTCAGCCGCTCGGCGAGCCGTGACTGCCGGACATAAAGGTGCTCCGCCTCGACGAGGGGACCCACCCCGGGGTGCATGACCTCGCCCTCGACGAGGCTCTTCATGGCCACCGCGCCCGAGCTCGTGCACACCAGCTCGTGCCGGGGCCCGCGCGCGCTCGGGGCGGCCAGCCGGGACCGGCGCGCCTGCTTCTCTCCCAGGGTGCCGGTCGCGTCCTCGTCGTGCTCGTGGCGGTCGAGCTCGAGCAGGCGTGCCCGCGCGAACGCGGCGTAGTCGCCCGCGGTGATGGCCTCGCGAGCCCGGCGCATCAGCTCCAGGTAGTGGTGCAGGTTGTGCACGGACAGGAGGCGCGGGCCCAGGGGCTCGCTCGCCTTCATGAGGTGGTGCAGGTACGCGCGGCTGAAGCGAAGGCAGGTCGCGCACGCGCATGCCGCGTCCAGCGCGTCGTCGGAGTCGCGATGGGCCCCTCGCGTCAGCCGCACACGGCCGGTGGACGTGAAGGCGATCCCCTGCCAGGCGAGGCGAGTCGGCAGCACGCAGTCGAACAGGTCGATCCCGCACCCCATCGCGAACAGGAGATCGGGCGGCGTGCCCACGCCCATCAGATAGCGAGGCCGCTCCTCGGGGAGGAGCTCGGCCGTGAAGGCGGTGATCTCCTCTCGGCGCTCCCGGGCTTCGCCCACCGCCAGGCCGCCGATCGCGAAGCCGTCGAAGGGATGGGCGGTCAGGAACGCCGCTGACTCGCGCCGCAGCTCTCGGACCAAGCTGCCTTGAACGATCGCGAACAGCCCCTGGGCCGGATCGCGGCGCGCCGCGAGAGATCGGAGCGCCCACCGATGGGTCCGCTCCATGGCCGCCCGCGCGACCGGCTCGTCGGAGGTGGCCTGGATGCAGTCGTCCAGCACCATCATCACGTCGGATCGGAGCGCCCCCTGCATGTCGATCGACGCCTCGGGGGACAGGAGCCAGGCCCGCCCATCCACGTAGCTGGTGAAACGCGCGCCCTCCTCGGAGATGGCGCGGTCACCAGGCAGCGAGAAGATCTGGAAGCCGCCCGAGTCCGTCAGTACGGGGCCCGACCAGCCCATGAACGCGTGAAGGCCGCCGACGCGACGGAACAGCTCGGGCCCGGGGCGCAACATCAGGTGATAAGTGTTGGCCAGCACCATCTCGGCCCCGAGGGACTTCACCTCGTCGGGGAGCAGCCCGGTGACGCTGGCCTTCGTGCCGACCGGCATGAAGGCCGGCGTCTCGACGGAGCCGTGGGCGGTCCCGAGGACGCCCCGGCGCGCGCGCGAGCCGCGATCGCGCGCGACGACCGAGAACCCCAGCGGCGGCATTCCTAACGCGCCTTCGGCGCTCGCGGGAGGGGCAGGCCCCTCCCGCGAACCCACCCCAGCGTAGGCCGACGAGGCCGGCGCGGCAAAGCCGCGCCTCCCGGATGCTTGGACCCGCTCGCTGCGCTCGCTCTGACGTCCGGATCGCCTTCGGAACCTGTTCTTCTAGTCGACATTTCGATCCAGCAAGTATGCGGGGGGTCAGAGGTCGGTGATCGCCTCGACGGCTTTGGGGCGACCGGGTGAGCGGGGCTTCGTTGAGCTGGTGGTCGGAGCGGGAGCGGCGGGAGCGACGCTCTTCGCGGGGGGAGGCGCCTTCCGGGCGCCGGTCTCGGCGCCGGAGCCCGGGATGTACCAGTCGATGACGCGATCCTTGGTGCCGTCCACCTCGACGGCCTGCTCGAGACCGTCCGGCGTGCGCAGGGTCAGGCGGTGAGTTCCGGCGCCCCGCGGAACGACCACGGGCAGAGGAGCCGGCCGGCCGTCGAGCGTCACCTTCGTCCCCATCGGGATCCCCCGAAATTCGATGCGCACGACGTCCGCGCCGTCGAGGGGAGCCGGCCGTGCCGGCCAGGCGGCCGCGGGCCCTCCAGCCGCGGAAGGAGCTGTCGGCGCGGTCGGGCCGGTCGCGGCGGTCGGCGAACGCGCGGGCGTCTCGTTGGCTCGCGGGATCGCGAGGCCCCCCCGAACGTGCGGCTCGCTTCCCGCCGCGCGCCCGGTTGGCGCGGGGCTGGTGGCCGCGGTGCCGGTGCCTGGCGCTGGGGACGAGCCGCGTCCGAAGGGAAGGGTCGCCGCGAGCGCCACGCAAAGAACGACGCCTGCTGCGGTGAGGCCGATGACCAGCCACGGACGCTGGCGCCAGAAATCGGCGGCGGCCCGGGCGACCGCCCCCAGGCGCTCGGTCTGCGCCGCGGGGGATACCGGGCGGGCCACCCCACGGCGCTCGTCGGGACCAGCGGCGAACGCGCTCCGATCGTCCGGCTCGGCCCGCCGCTTCG
>Ga0207694_10002491_pt1 | contig 14981 bp, 12 predicted proteins | sample KBSC34metaG_FD_184353 | JGI IMG/M metagenome (GOLD analysis project Ga0207694, IMG submission 184353) | Corn rhizosphere microbial communities from Kellogg Biological Station, Michigan, USA - KBS C3-4 metaG (SPAdes) (version 2) | ecosystem: Host-associated > Plants > Roots > Rhizosphere > Soil...
CCTGTACGGCAAGCGCGTCGGCGTCATTCTGTGCGGGTCGAACATCGACCTGGCCACGTTTGCGCGCCAGGTGATACCGTACGAACCCGCCACCGGCTGAAGCGAACGCGTGTCCCCGCAGAAGGTTGTTGTAGAGAACTGTCCTGCCCTCTACAACGCGCCAGGTCCGGCACATGTCCGTGCCGGGCTACGCCGAATCAGGCAGCGTGTGCCTGATTCGCGACGGATCACGGCGCGCCCGTGGCGGTGCGGTGCCCGGCCGGGAAATTTGCACGCCACGCCGGATCGCCGACAAGAGCGGCCGCTCAAACAAGGATTGTCTCCATTGCCGACGCGCGCATACGAGCGATTGCGTCGTACATGTCGGCGCCTCGCCATGTACCACCATGGAACATGGGTTCTACTTCAGGTTGTGCCATTTACCAAAGATACGTAAGGTATTTGCATGCCATCGCAGCGGACCGCCAAGCCAGATATGCCGAACCATGAGTGAGAAGAGGCCGGGAAGCAAGGCCGGCAAGGTCGGCCCGACGCGCACTCGGCGCAGCAATGCCGTGCAGGTGAAACCGCCGCCGCCCACCACGCGACGTGGCCAGGCCACCCGGCAACGGCTGAAGGACGCCCTAGCCAAACTGTTGCAGACGTGCACCTACCACGAGATCCGGCTGGAGGATATCACCCGTGAGGCGGGCGTCCGGGTCAGCCTTTTCTACCATTACTTCCAGAGCAAGGTCGACGTCACCCACGAGGTGCTGTCGGACCTGCTGGACACTTTCCGCGGTGACGTCGCGGGCCGGCCGAAGAACGACGGGCCCCTGGCGGCGATCCACTACGCCAATCAGCGCATGGTGGCGCTGTACGGCGAGAACTCCGGGGCGATGCGCTGCCTGCTCGAAGTGGACGAGGCCATAGCACCGTTCGCGCCGATGTGGCAGGAGCTCACCCTGGGCTGGAACCAGCGCATCGCTGCCAACATCCGGCGGCAGTTTCCCAAGGCCTTCCGCACCGAGGCCGAATATCTGTCCCTGGCCTACGCGCTGGCCGGCACGGCGGATAGCTTCCTGTTCGAGTATTTCGTGCAGAAGAATCCGGTACTCCACAAGGCCCATTCGACCGAGGAGGACGTGGCCCGCTTCCTGACCACGCTCTGGTACCGCGCGCTCTACCTGACCAACCCACCGGACGATTTTCTGGAACGCCTAGCGGGATTCAGGGTCATCGGCCCCCGCGACCACCAACCGGAATGACGGCAGAAAGGCACCTGCGCACGTGCAATTCGATCGGTATTTGCACCAAAGGCCGCAAATGGTCCGTGCGAAGCTTAGGGCGGCTGGGTCCAAGACCGGATGCACGCAGGCGGCAGGCTGTGGTTCCGCATCAAAGACCGAACACTGAGGTCACGCTGGCGCTTCCTTATGCATCTGGGAGCAGAAGTCCCAAGAAGCAGGAACCAGTCTAGCCAAAATCTACATCCGAGGAACCCCAACAGGATTTGCCGTTTGACGTGCTCGGGATCAAGGATCGGATCGGACGGCTGCATCGTCTGCGGCCGGCCATCCGTGGCCGGACTGAGAAGCCGAAAAATTCACAACCACTCAGCGGCAGCGATTGATGGTCAGCCGCAAATCGTCGGCCGCCGCGCGCGCCGCCTCCGCAAAGCGTTCATCTTTGCCTGCATAAAGAATTGCGCGCGAGGAGTTGATCAGCAGGCCAGTGCCGTCGTGGGTGAGGCCGTGCCGCAGCACGGCTTCTACGTTGCCACCCTGGGCGCCAATGCCCGGTACCAGCAGCGGCATGTCGCCAACCACCGCGCGCACCTTGCCCAATTCTTCGGGCCAGGTGGCGCCCGTAACCAGGGCGCAGTTGTTGTTCGCATTCCAGTCACGTGCCACGGTTTCCGCCACGCGCAGGTACAGCGGCTGGCCGCCGCAATCCAGCGCCTGGAAATCCGCGCCGCCGGGATTGGACGTACGGCACAGCAGGATCACGCCCTTGTCGGCATGGTCGAGGAACGGCTGGATCGAGTCGCGGCCGAGATAGGGGTTCAAGGTGACCGCGTCGGCGCGATAGCGCTCGAACGCTTCAGTCGAGTAGTGCTGCGCCGTGCTGCCGATGTCGCCGCGCTTGGCGTCGAGGATCACCGGCACGCCGGGATGCTTCGCAGAGCCGTTCCGCTGTGGGGTTTGCCTCCATCACTTACCGTGCCGCATCCGACGAAAGTCCGCGCGGCAGGAGACCCGTTGATGGGTGGATATCCCAATCGCCGACGCTGACCGTGTCGGGACAGGCTTTCTTGAAACCGTCTGCAATTGAGTTGAACAACACTGTCGGGGGCGGTCCAGGATCGGCAGCCAGTTGCTTTTAGTCGGTGGCGGTAAGCATCTGGGGCCACTGATCGGCAGGTTCTCCCTCCAGCACGGCTTCTCGGATACTGCAAGTCGCAGGTCCGGAACGATGAGTGGCTCGACTTCCTGCGCGTGATTGACCGGCGCACGTCCAAGGATAAAGCACTGCATCTGATCTGCGACAACTACGCCACGCACAGACACCCGAACGTGAAGGTGTGGCTGAGCATGGTGGAGCGATTCTTCCGCAGCATCACCGTCGATCGTCTTCGCGCTGGCGTTTTCCAGAGTGTGGACGACCTGGAGAAGGTCATTGCTGTTTACATCACCGCTTACAACAAAAGCCTCAGGCCTTTCGTCTGGAAGGCCAAAGTCAGTGACATTTTGCAGAAAGTCATGCGCGCTAAAAAAGGACGCAGGAAGGAATGGTTCAAACAGGTTGAAGCGATATGCTGGTGAAGATCATATCGGTAGCACGCGTGTGGCCAACATTGCGCCCAGTGTCGCCAACGCTGCAGTAAAGGCAAAACCAGCTAGGTAGGCGATGGTCGGTGAAGTTCCCAGCAACGCGGCAAAAAGCGCACCAACCAGTGCCAATACGGTTGCCGTGAATAGTGATCCACCCAATTGCAACGCCGAGGAATTGGCACCCTGCAGTTCCGGTGGCGATAGCTCTAAGGTCAGCACCGACAGAGTCGGGAAGACCAGCCCCATGCCCAACCCCGCCAATATCCAGCCCCCCATGGCCAAAGCGACCGATGTTGCCGGCCACGCTGCCGACGCCACGCTGACCACGCCCATGGCGATCAGGCCCGAGCCGACCTGCAACACCCGTACCGGTGTCGGATGTGACATGCGCCCGCGATACCAAGAACCGCCCGACCAGCCCAGCGCGCCGAGCGTCAGCACCATGCCGGCGAGAGTCGGCGACAAACCTCGTTCGCGTGACAGCATCAGCGGCAAAAAAACCTCGGTGCCGAAAAACGCTGCCGAAGCGATGCCGCGCAGCGCGATCACCGAGGGCAGACCACGAGCGACGCAAAAGGTACCGGCTGGCAGTAACCGCCGCGCGCAAACCACCAGTACTGATATGGCTACCGCCAGCAACGATACCGCCACGGCACCATGCCGATGGCCCGCCTCATGCAGCAGCAACACCCCAGCGGCGGCTCCGATCGCCCAGACCACCCGCAGGCGTTTGCGGGTATCAACGACTTCGCCCGACGGCGTTGGGTCGATGCCGCGCAGGGACGGCAATACCATCGCCGCTGCGCCGACCGCTATGACCGACACCGACAGAAACACCCAGCGCCAGCCCGCGTGCTGCACGATCAGGCCACTGACTGCCGGGCCGATCAACGCCGGCAATGCGTACGCAGCGGCGAACGCGGTAAAGATACGCGCGTGCATCGCTGCCGGATAAACCCGTCCGACCACCACGTACAGCGCCACGGACATCAGGCCGCCGCCGAAGCCCTGGACGATGCGACCGAGCAGCAGCACCCACATTGTCGGCGCCATCCCGGCCACGACCAGGCCGGCCACGAACCAGGCGATGCCCCATTGCAGCGACTTCCTTGGACCAGATGCATCGGCCTTGGTACCGGCCACGACCATGCCGACAATGGACGATGCCATCGTGCCGGCAAATGCCATCGCATACAGCGACAGGCCATCCAGCGCCTGCACCACGGTCGGCATGGCCGTGGCCACCGCCAGCGTGTCGAACACGAACAGGGCCACCAGGATGACCATACCGAGGGTCAACGACCTGTAGCGGGAAACGAAAATGCTCTCCACGTTCAACGACAAGCCGGCAGCGCTGTCGACGGACCTGTCCGTCGTCGCTGGGGTCCATCGGCATCCGTGAGCGGAGGATTGCGTGCTGGCGTCAGGTCAGGCTTCAAGGACGCGCAACCCGGGTATCAGCAAGGCAACAGGTCGGGACGATACGGCGAAATGCGCGAAGGGCATGGAAACGCAAGGGCGGTTGCAGGGAGGTTGGCAGCGGTTGGCGGGGCCATGTGGAAACCGGGCGGAGCATCGTTCCCGGCGGGCCCCAGTGGCAGATCGCGCAGATACCGCTCATTGCATCGTTCCTTTAGTGGGGTCAGTCGCGATCCCACGCGCCACTGCGCTGAGGGGCCGGTTGCCGGGCTACGGCATGCGCTGTCCGGTGTGTTAGTGATGCGCGTAAAAAGCGCTTGCCAACTTGCAGAGTTCATGTAAATATGAAAATGAATTCAATATCAATATAACAGGATCTAACGTCAACAGAACACAATCAACTTCAACAGTGGGGAGTCTGGTCATGTTGATACGAAGGCTTGGCGCGACAACGAAGAAAGACGGCAGCTATCTGCTTCTGGCCGGAACCGTGGCGGGGGTGCTGGGTTTCAACGCACTGGCCTTCGCACACGTGGCCGCGCCGGAGGACGGCACCACCACTGCTCACGCAACGACGGCCACGGCAACGTCGGTGGATACCCCCGCGACACCCGATGCGCAGGCCGTGGCAGGCACCACGCCGGCCAGCGAAACCGGGAACCGTGATCGCGCCAAAGCCACCGCGCTCGAAGAAGTCGTTGTCACCGCCCGCAAACGCAAGGAATTGGTACAAAACGTGCCGATGTCGATCTCCGTGCTTACCGGCGAACGCCTCAAGAGGGACGGCGATGACAACTTCCGTGACATCGGCACCGCGTTCCCCGGTGTGTCGTTCAACGACAGTAACGGCCAGGGCGGGGAATTCAGTATCCGCGGGCTCACTTCAACCGGGTCTGGCAGCGACACAAGCATCGGCCTGTATGTCGATGGGGTCTACATAGGCAGCGAAGCCGCGATGAGCCAGCGGCTTTTCGACCTGAGCAATATCCAGGTGCTGCGCGGACCGCAAGGCACCTTGTTCGGCCGCAATACCGTGGCCGGGGCCATCAACATCGTGACGCGCAAACCGGAACCGGTGTTCGGCGGCAGCGTGAATGCGACGGTTGGCAATTATGGCCTGCGCCAAGCCGGGGCTACGCTGAACCTCCCGATCGTGTCTGACCGCCTGATGGCGCGCATCAGCGTCGTTGACCGCAAGCGCGACGGCTACCTCAAGAACACTGCCAAGCCCGGCGACAGCGGCAACAACGAGGACGGCCAGAGCGCGCGACTGCACGTCCTAGCCAAGCCCACCGACACATTGCAGTTATTGTTCAGCGCCGACAGGTCGCGCGACCATACCTGCGACAACATGTTCAAGGTGGTGGGCGGCGCGCTGTACGACGGCAATACCGATCCGGATGTGTCCGCATGGGACGGCCCCTGCCGGGACCACAGCGACGTGAAGGGTTACTCCCTGCAGGCCGACCAGCAACTCGGCGACTTGATCTTCACATCCATCACCGCTTACCGCGACCGCACCTCGAACTTCCTGACGGACCGCGACTTCACCGCCTTGCCTATCCTCACTACGGGTTTGGACCTTGACGATCGCCACTTCACCCAGGAATTCCGCCTGACCAGTCCTGGCGGCCAGTCGTTCAATTGGGTGGTGGGGACGTTCTTCTTCAATCGCCACGATTTCCAGAACACCATTCTGGATCTGGGCCCCGGCTTCCTCGGACCCGGCAACAGCAACCTGGTCCAGGCCATCGCCTACAGTACCGACAAGAGTTACGCGGGCTACGCCTCGGGCGAGTGGGTAATGAGCGAAAAGTTCAAACTGGACCTGGGCCTGCGCTACACCAACGAATCGAAGGCGGTCGATTATGTCCAGACCGCGACCCTGCCCATCCCCGGCTTCAGTCCCGTCGCGCCGTTCCACAAGAGCATCAGCGGTGGCGAGTGGTCGCCTACGCTGACGGCCACCTACGCATTGAATCCCCAGGCGAACATCTACGCCCGCGTCGCGCGGGGCCACAAGTCCGGCGGTTTCAACGCCGGACCGAGTTCCAACCCCGACCAGGTGGTGTTCCAGCCGGAAACGCTGACCAGCTATGAGACGGGCTACAAGACCAAGCTGCTCGATGACCGTCTCGAGTTCGACGGTGACATCTATTACCTCGACTACAAGAACATCCAGCAGTCGAACCAGAACGGCGCGGGCTTTTACATCAGCAACGCGGCCTCGGCACGCAGCTACGGTGCCGAGACGCAGGCTGCGCTGCACCTGGGAGACAACGCGATAGTCAACGCGAGCCTCGGCTACGTCGATGCGAAATACGAAGTCTTCGGCAACAAGTCGGGCAATGCCCTGCCGCGCGCGCCCAAATGGACCGGCGCGTTGAACCTGGATCTCAGTTGGAACGCGGGTGGGTCGGGGTCGCTGTTCGTGATACCGGAGGTCGCGTATCGCGGCGCCAACTATGTCGACAGCGCCAATACCCCGCTGTTTGTGCAGCGCGGCCACACGGAAATAAACCTGCGCGTGGGCTACGAGAGCTATTCTGGCTGGTCAATCACGGCCTGGACGCGCAACGCCACCGACCAGCGCTACACGCTGGGTGGATTCGCCGTCGCGCCGATCCTCTACGCCATTTCGTCCTCGCCGCCGCGGACCTATGGAGTGGATTTCCAGTGGACGTTCTGAGCATGCCCGCTGGAACCAGCCACAGCATGCGTCGCAGGCTCATCGTTGACCTGCTCATCTACTGCGCTGCCACCTTCGCCATCACCTGGCTGATCGTGGGCCTGTACATCTGGAACGCCGCCGCGGTCACCCGCGTCTTCGGACCCATGAAGCTGGGAGCGCCGGCCTTTTACCTGGCAGTGTGCGCGCCCTCGCTGTCGGCGATCGTCATCACTGGCTTGCGTTATGGGCGTGCCGGGTTGGCCAGCCTGTTTGGTTCGCTGGTGCGGGTCAGGGTGAGATGGATCTGGATCGTGGTCAGCCTGCTGGGCTATCCCGCGCTCTGGCTGGTGGTCGGCCTGGTCGAGGCGGCGGCCGGCGGGCGCCTCGACCACTTCGACTTCCACCCATGGCTGGTGGGCCTTCCACTCATCATCCTCAGTGGCCGCATCCTGGTTGATCCGGGGGCACTGGGCGAAGAACTGGGCTGGCGCGGCTTCGCGCTGCCGCGCCTGCTGGAATTGATCGACGCCCGCAGCGCATCGCTGCTGCTCGGCATCGTTTGGGCCATCTGGCATTTGCCGGCCTTCTTCGTCGGCAGCATGTCGCAGTCCAGCCTCGCATTCCTGCCTTTCGTGGGCACCGTGGTTTCGTTCTCGGTGTTCATGACCTGGCTGTTCGTGCACGTCCGCGGCAGCGTGCTGCTGGCTGGTGTCGTGCCACACATGCTGTTCAATGCCACGCCACACGCCGGCATCACCCCGGTGGACTGGATCATCTGGGTGGCGGCGGCACTCATCCTGATCCTGGGCGGCAGGCACCTGCGGGGCTGGGGTCCACCCGCGGCGGTGCTGCCGCAGTCCGCCTTGTTCGCCGCCCGCGCGGGAGCGGCATGATGGGCGCGACCTACACCGTCCAGGACATGCGTGCGCGCGTAGGTTCCGTACTGGGCGTGTCCGCTTGGCTGCAGGTTGAGCAGCCGATGATCGACGAGTTCGCCCAGTCCACCAAGGACCTGGACCGGCTGCATGTGAACCCGGCATGGGCGGCGCGGGAAACACCTTATGGGGGAACGATCGCGTTCGGTTTCTGGACGCTTTCCATGCTCACTCATTTCTCGCACGAGGTCGGCATGTGGCCAGTCGACGTGGCCTACGCGCTGAATTACGGACTGGATCGGGTACGCTGGATCCACCCGGTGAAAGTGGGGGCCAGGATTCGCATGCACTGCACTCTGGCGGAGCTGGCGGATCGCGATGACGGTCGCCTGCTGATCCGCACCAGCAACTTCATCGAGATCGAAGGCGAGTCGCGTCCGGCGCTGACCGCCGAGTGGCTCGGACTGTTCATCCTGGATGACGCAGGGTCCGGCGGTGCGTCGGTCCCGAACGGACGGCGCGCGCCTGAACCGTCCGCTGACCCATGATCCGCCCGCCGGACCTCGCCCGCATCGGCGATGACGTGGAACGCGGACTCGCCGCGGCGGGAGCGTGCGGTGGCGCAGTCGCCCTGGTGCTGGGCGATCGCGTGTGGACTTTCGTCCACGGCGAAGCGCAGCCGGGCCGGCGGGTGACGCCGTCGACACCCTTCCATGTGTGTTCCTGTTCCAAGACCTTCACTGCCGCCGTTTTCTCCCAGCTGGTGCAGGACGGTGCGGTGGCATGGGATACGCCGGTCCATACGGTGGTGCCCGAGTTCGAGTTCGGCGATCCGTGGGTGAGCGCGCACTGCACATTCCGCGACCTTGCCAGCCTGCGCGTGGGTCTGACGCGTGCGGGGATCGCCGAATGGGGCATCGGTCAGAACCTGTCCAGGGAAATCCGGCTTGTGCGTGCACGCCACATGGATTTTGCGGCCCCCTTCCGGGACCGTTTCAGCTATTCCAACCTCTGCTACATCGCGCTCTCGCTCGCCGCCGAACGCCTGGCAGGCAAGCCCTATCCCGACCTGGTGCAGGACCTGATTTGCACACCTCTGGGATTGGCGGACAGCTACTCGGCGGGCTTCGCGGTCGAGCCCGGCGCGGACGTGGCGCTGCCCTGCCTGCCGGTCAGTGGAGTACCCACCCGTGTCCGCGACCTGACCGGGCCCAATTCCGAAGGGTCGGCACGGATCCATCTTTCCGCCCGCGATGCCACCGGCTGGCTGCGCTTCCTGTTGGCGGCGTTGGGCGGCTCGGACGCCGGTCCGTTGCCGTCCATGGCGGTGCAGGCCATGGCGACGCCGCATACCATGGTGCGCGATGCCGATATCCGCTTGGCGCTGCAGGAGGGTGGCGCATGTGCTTATGGCATGGGCCTGTTCGTTACCCGGTTGCACGGCCAACGACTACTTCGCCACGGCGGCGGCGGCCGCGGCTGGCGGCACGCGACGGCGCTGGCGCCGGACGCCCGGGCAGGAGTGATGGTCATGGCCGCCGCTGAAAGTCCCGCCGTGGACGCTCTGGCATTGCAGCTACTGGAAGCGCTCATGGGCGAAACGGCGCATGACTGGGGCACGCCGTTCGCACAGGCGGCCGCTGTGGCGGCGGCGGCTGAGCGCGACGCGATCGAGGCGCTATTCCCGGTCGACCCCGGTGCCCCGATATCGTCTCCCGTTACTGGTCGCTATGCCAACCCGGTGACCGGAGAGGTGCGTATCTCGGCAGACGGATCACGCATGCGCATCGTGCCCGCCGATGCCCCGGATTTTGCCGCCACGTTGCGGCCGCTGGGTGGCGCGGTATTCGACTTCGCGTTCGATGAACCCGCGCTGGCGCCACAACCTCTCGATCCTCCGTTTCGCCTGCGCGTGGCAGGTGGACCGGCCTCCCCGGCGTTGGAGACGAGCTACTTCGGTCGGCTCGTGCGCATGACGTGACCGCGATCATCCCAGCGACGACAGCACGACCCGGACTGCGCCAGTTTGCAACCTTCGCGCTACCGGCCCTGCCGTTGGCGGTGGTGGTGTTTCCGTCGCATGCCATCCTGCCGGGCTTTTATGCCCTGCACACCGGGATTTCGCTGACCACGATCGGCATCATCCTCATCGTCGCGCGGATCTTCGACGCGGTCGTCGATCCGCTGATCGGATTCACCTCCGATGCCTGCATCGGACGCTGGGGATCGAGAAAGCCGTGGCTGCTGGTCGGTGCCCTGGTGCTCGCGGTTTCGGTCGTGCCGCTCTACATGCCGGCGCCCGACGTCGGCCCGTTCTATCTCCTGGGTTGGTTTCTGGCCTTTTACCTCGGCTATTCGTTGATCGAGATCCCGTTCAAGGCCTGGGGCACTGAACTTGCGCGCAATTACATCGATCGATCGCGGATAGCGGCCTGCCTGGCGGTCGCCTTCGGCCTGGGCAACCTCGCCTTCGCCATCGCCCCCTTTTTGTCGGCCACCGATGCGCGGTCCTACGACGCGGCGACGCTTGCCTTGGTCGGGTGGAGCGTGGCGATCGTGTTGCCGCTGACGGTCCTCGCCGCCACCGGCCTGGTGTCGAATGGCGCGATAGCAAGGGCTCGCAGGACCGATGTGAAAGCCGTCCTGCAGGCCATGCGCTGCAACGTTCCGTTGTTGCGTTTCGTGGCGATCTTCATGCTGACGGGGCTGGGCCAGGGCGTTTTCTACGGGCTGGTCTTCCTCTACGTCAGTTCGGTGTTGCAGCTGGGCACCGGCTTTGTCTGGGTGCTGCTCGCCGATGCGGTGGTGACCCTGCTCAGCGTCCCTGTGTGGTATGCCTTGATCCGCAGAATCCAGAAACACCGCGCCTGGGCTCTGGGGCTGGTGATCTCGACGATCGCACTGCTGGGTATGTTCTTCGTGCCCGCAGGAGAAGACGGCTTTGTGCCACTGATCGCCCTGATCTGCCTGCGCGCCTTCGGCTCCGGCGTCACCCAAGTCGCGCCCAACGCGTTGCTGGGGGACGTGGTCGACTACGAATTGTTCAAGCGCAACGTGAACCAGGCGGCGAATTTCCACGCCATGGTCTCGTTGATCACCAAGTTCACGGCCACCATCGGCGCGGGAGCCGGCTTGCTGATTGTGGGGCTGGCCGGCTTCGACCCGAAGATCACCAACACCCCGGCGGTACTGGCCGGGTTCAAGCTCGTGGCTCTGCTGGTCCCGGGAATCATCCTGCTGGCCGGTGCGGCCACGGCCGTGGGATTTCGCCTGGACCGCCGCAGGCATGCGGCGGTGCTGCGAAGCATCGAGAGGCGTACACGACATGTCCCCTCGTCCTGACCAAAACACGCACCCGTTGCGCGCTTTCACCGCCGGACTCGGCGTGGAGACCAACACGTTCAGCCCGCTGCACATCGGGCTGGAAGCGTTCGAGCGGACCTTTCTCTATCGGCCCGGTGAACATCCGCGGGCGCTCACCGAGGTTTCCGCGCCGCTGTACGTATTGCGCCAGCGCGCGCAACTTCAGGGATGGGATGTGGTGGAGGGCACTTATGCCTTCGCCCTGCCGGCCGGGCGCACCGGGCGATCCACCTACGAAACTCTGCGCGACGAGATCCTGGCGCAACTCGCCGCGGCTGGTCGCGTGGACCTGGTGGCGCTTTCGCTGCACGGCGCCATGTGCGCGTTCGGCTACGACGATTGCGAAGGCGACCTGCTGGCGCGTGTCCGCGAGGTGGTCGGTCCCGGCACGCCGGTGGGCGTGGAGTTCGACCCGCACGCCCATCTTTCCACGGCGATGGTCGAACACGCGGACGTGCTGATCGCGTTCAAGGAATATCCGCATACCGATTTTCTGGAACGCGGCGAGGAGTTGATCGACCTGCTGGAGCGCTGCGCCCGCGACGCCTGGCGTCCTGCGCGTGCGGTCTTCGATTGCCGCACGATCGGCCGATTCCATACGCTGCGCGAGCCCATGCAAGGCTTCGTGCGCGCCATGATTGAAGCCGAGTCACAACCAGGCGTTGCCTCGGTTTCGCTGGTCCACGGCTTTCCCTGGGGCGATGTCGCGGACATGGGTGCGAAATGCCTGGTACTGGCAGACACGGCCGACCTCGCCGAGGCCACCGCGGCCCGTTTCGGTCATCAATTGCAGGCGATCCGCGAACGCACGTTCACGCCGCCCATGCCCTTGCAGGAAGCCTTGGCGGCGGCACTGGCGTACCCGCAAGGCCCGGTGGTGCTGGCCGATGTGTCCGACAATCCCGGCGGCGGCGCGCCTGGTGATTCCACCGTGTTGCTGGAGCAATTACTGGCCTGCGGCGTGGACGCCTGCGTCGGTCCGTTGTGGGATCCGGCGACGGTCGCGGTCAGCCATGCGGTCGGGTTGGGCGGGCGTTTCCGGGTCAGGCTGGGCGGCAAGGCTGGCCCGGGTTCGGGGCGACCGTTGGACCTTGATGTGGAAGTGGTCGGCCTGGCGCAAGAAGCATCGCAGGCATGGGCCGGACCGCGCATGTCGCTGGGCCGCGCCTGCGCGCTGCGGAGCGGGGCGGTCAGCATCGTCGCTGCCTCGATCCGTGACCAGGCCTACAGCCCCGATCTGTTCCTTGGCGTGGGCGTCGATCCGCTGGTACATCGGTTGGTGGTGGTGAAGTCGGCCCAGCATTTCGCCGCCGGCTTCGCCCCCCTGGCGCGCGCGATCGTTCTGGCCTCGGGTGGTGGCCCGCTGGAGACGGATTTCCGCAAGATCCCCTATCGATATGTCCGTCGGCCCATCTGGCCGCTGGACCCGGCGTGAATCCGGTGCACCCTATGCAACACGACAACCCACACCCGGACCCCGGCACGGACGGATTGCACGACCGCATCCAAGCATGGGCAAGAATGCGCCCGAGAGCGGAGGCGGCCGTCGAACCCGGGCGGCGCTTGACCTATGCGGCGCTGCGCGACGCCATCGACGCCTGTGCCGCCGGCATGATGGCGGCTGGAGTCCAACGCAGTGACCGGGTGGCGACGCTGGCTGTCCCCGGCCTGGATTTCCTGGTCACCTTCCTGGCGACGGCAGCCATCGGCGGCATCTGGGTCGGATTGAATCCGCGCTATACCGAGCCGGAACTGGATGCCGTGATCGCCCGCATCGAACCGCGGCTGGTGTTCGCGCCCGCTGCGATCGGGGTGCGTTCGTACCGCCAGTGGATGGCGGCGTTGCCCGCGTCCATTTCCGTCATCGATCTCCTCGACGCCGCCGCATCGGCAGATGCAAGCCAGGGCATGCCGTTTGCGGCCTTCGTCGCGTCGGGCAAATCCATCGGGCGTGCGCAACGGGAAAAACGCTACGCGGAAACGCGGGCGGCCGACCCGTGCCTGATCGTGTTCACCTCGGGCAGCACGGGAGTTCCGAAAGGCGCCATGATCAGCCATGCCGCACTCGTCGGTGCCAGCACGGTGCAGTTGCGTATCTGGCCAGCTCATCCGCTGCGGGTACTGGACAACCTGCCGATCAACCACATCGGCTGTGTCGGCGACCTGTGTTGCTACGCACTGGTCGGCGGAGGCACGGTGGTGTTCACGCCGTCCTTCGATCCGGATGCCTCGCTGGCGGCGATCCGCGATGAACAGGTGACCGTGTGGGGACAGGTGCCGACCATGTTCCAGCTCACCCTGGATGCGCCGGGGTTCGACCTGACTCTGCTGGCGTCGCTGCAACGCATCTTCTGGGGCGGCGCGCATGCACCGCCGCAACTGGTTGCCCGGTTGCGCCGCTTTGCGCCGCGCATTGCCACGTCCTACAGCCAGACCGAGACCGTTGGCTCCGTGACCTTCACGCCCGCGAACGCGGGGCTCGCGCTGTTGCAGCAGACCGTCGGCCGCGCGGTCGATCCCTACCAAGTGCGCATCGCCGACGCCGAAGGGCGGTCGCTGCAGTCCGGTGAAGATGGCGAGGTCCAGGTGCGCACCCCGTTCGGCATGACCGGCTACTGGCGCGATCCGCAGGCGACTGCCGCGGCCACCACGACTGACGGCTGGCAGCGCACCGGCGACATCGGCACGCTCACGCCTGAGGGCGACCTCAGGTTGCTCGGGCGGGTGCACGACGTCTTCAAGTCTGGTGGCTACAACATCTACCCGCCGGAAATCGAGGCCGCGCTGGCAACGCATCCGGGCGTGGACCAGGTCGCGGTCGTCGGCTTTCCCGACCCGCTCTACGGCAGTGTCGCCGTCGCCTTTGTGGTGGCCACGGCGTCAGCACCGTCCGTGGAAGCGTTGCGCGCACACCTTCGCGAGCGGCTGGCGAATTACAAGATCCCCAAACGCTTCATCTTCGTCGACGCGCTGCCGCGCCTGGCCGTAGGCAAAGTCGACAAGCGCGCACTGCAGGCGCAAGCGGGCGCAACGCCATGACGATCGGTGCCGGGTGTTGGCATACGCTCGGCCTGCTGGGCGGCATGGGTCCCGCGGCGACGGTCGATGTGCTGGACAAGATCGTCAAGGCGACGCCTGCCGCGCGCGACCAGGAACATATCCCCATTCTGGTCCGCTGTATCCCGCAGATACCCGACCGCACCGCTGCCCTGCTCGGGCGCGGACCGTCGCCAGTCGATGCCTTGATACAGGGTGCTGCGGCGCTGCGGCGTGCCGGCGCGGAAGTGCTGGCGATCGCGTGCAATACCGCCCACCACTGGTATCAACCGATCCGCGAGGCGTTCGGATTGCCGGTCGTGCACATCGCCGAGGCGGTAATGTACGAACTGCGGGAAAGCGATGCCAGGGGTCCGGTCGGCATCATGGCGACCAGTGGCACGATCCTCTCCGGATTTTATCGCCAGTACCTCGAGGCGGCCGGTTACGTCGTGCTGGCGCCATTGCCCGGCAGCCAAGTGGGTGAAGTGGATCACGCCGTCGACTGTGCCAAGCTGGCGACTGGAATGGGGCGCGACAATCCGCACGCTACGGCGCCGACGCACTGTTCCGGCGCGGCGCCGGCCAGGTGGTCCTGGCCTGCACGGAACTTCCCCTGGCACTGGCAGGACTGATGCCGGCAGGACGCCTGCTCGACGCCAATCAAGCGTTGGCGCGCGCCTGCGTCCGCGCGGCGCTGTGCCACGACCGCGATATCCCGGCGAGGGTAACGTGAACAGGGTCGCGCGCATCCGCTGCGGCCGGCTGGAACCGGAAAGAGACTCCGCGCCCGTCGGCAATGTC
>Ga0207694_10002492_pt1 | contig 14981 bp, 18 predicted proteins | sample KBSC34metaG_FD_184353 | JGI IMG/M metagenome (GOLD analysis project Ga0207694, IMG submission 184353) | Corn rhizosphere microbial communities from Kellogg Biological Station, Michigan, USA - KBS C3-4 metaG (SPAdes) (version 2) | ecosystem: Host-associated > Plants > Roots > Rhizosphere > Soil...
GAGCCTTCGAGCCCCCAGACCGAGCTAAGAATGCGGCGGGTTCCAAGACGCTGTGGGTCGCTCAAAACAGCCAACCACAACCCGCCCCGCGGTGTCCCTGACATCGAGTGAGTGGCACTGACGCCAACGTATCACGAAAGAGCGTTCGTCCTCCGGCCCAAGGGGCCAGCCAATCGTCCAGCCAGGGTCGCAGGGCTTCCGGAGGCCCTGGTCTCGCGAACGAGTAATCGTCAGAAGGCCTGAAAGGCCGGCAATTCGCGTCCCCCCAATGCAATGTGCCAGTCACATCCGCAAAGACCTCAATCGAACGGCCGGCCCTTCAGGCCTCGTATGATTGTTAGGGACCAATATCAGGGCCTACGACGAACGCCTTCAACCCTGCTATGGAAATTGCTGACACGTTGGGCCGCAGGATACGGGCGCCTGGGCCACCCCTGCCTGTTTGAGCCGTTTGCTACTTCTTGCTCGTGGGCAGCGGTTCGTTGCTGATCCGCACTCCCAGACTGGCGAGTTCTTGAACCTGAGCTTTTCCAGTATCGTTCAGCGGATTGCCAACGACATAGACCTTCCAGTACGGGGCGAAGCGGCGTTCACCGGCCAAATCCTTTTTCGCCATCTGGACCAACGTCGTCAGGTCTTTCAACTGGTTCCGTTCGAGGAACGTGTACCGCAATTCCGTCATCTCGCTGAGCGCCGAAATGTCGGTCAACTGGTTGTCCTTCAAATCCAGCCGTTCCAGCCAGCGCAAGTTCTTCAGCGGGGTAATGTCGGTCAGCTTGTTCCCATCCAGATAGACGGCGTGCAGCTTGGTCAATTCGGCCAGCGGTTCGGCCGATTGGATCTGGTTTCGGCTGAGATACAGCGAACTCAACGCCTTCAAGTTCTGGATTCCATCCAGTTTTTGCACCTGGTTGTCATCCATCTCGATATGTTGCAGCTTGGTCAACTTGCCCAACGGAGCGAAATCAGAAATCTGATTCTTATTGAGGTAGATGCTTTGAATGTTGACGCATTCCTCAAGCGGCTTCAGATCCTTGATCTTGTTTCCCTGCAGCTTGACCTCGGCCAGGTTTCGGCACTTTTCGAGGCCTGTCAGATTTTCGATCTCGCGATTTTTCGCTTCCAGAAAGTAGATCGTCGCGACGTCTTCTTCGGTGATCTTTTTCGACTTGTCCGTCTTGTCGATCTGCTTCTTCTTCAGGATTTCGCGAATCACTGTATCCAGGTTGCCGTCGGGAAATTCGATATCGGCCCCGAAAGCGGGCAGAGAAGCGAACATTGAGGCGATCATGACCAGAGAAAATGTCCGGCGCAGCATTCAGTCTGTCTCCAGCAGGCACGCAGCACGTCGATGCCTGCCCAGGCAAGCATCATTTCAACACGAATTGATATCACTCTACCAACCGGGACAAATCGTCCACAACCCAAGCCCGCCCAACCGATCGAGATCTCCCGGATTTTTGGCATGGATGAAACTCGTTCCCCGTCATTTACGTTCAGCCAACAAGTCGATAGACTCGGCACCCGTTCGCCAGCCAAACGGAAACACGGTATGGAAATCCCGTCGGCAAGTGAACTTCAAACCGAGCAGGACTGTCAGACCTAACGCCCTCTCGGAGAGACAAAAGCATGGCCCACCTGTGGACACAAACGGTGTCAGCCATCGGAATCAAGGTCGATTAGCTCAGCTGGTTAGAGCGCCGTTTTTACACAGCGGATGTCGGGGGTTCGAATCCCTCATCGACCATCTTTTCACCCCCTGTTTTCTCGAATGATTCGATAAAAACAGGCTTTTTCGTAGTGTCCGACTGATCGAATTGCGAGCCGGTGCGAAGCCCCGCGGACGGTTGCTGCATTGGAATTTGCATTGGTTTTTGACTCGCCCTGGCGAAGTGATCGTCGGCGGGCACAAAACCCGCCTGCAACGTGACCTCTCAACGCCTGTGACCACTTCTCGAACGAAACAGGCACGTGACCCAACGATAGAATTCTCGGTAGTGGGTCAGTTTGAAAATAATTTCGCAGGCTGGACAGAACTTGGGACTTGAATCGAGGCTTGCGTCAACTGACGATCCAGACCACCCCACCGTGCGGCACGGCTCCACGAATGACCACGATCCCCTTCCGGTAGGCCGATGTATATTGATTGAATTCAAACGGCCAAATCAGGTCTGTCGGTTTTATGGCCTGCTTGAGTTCCACCCAAGGGGGATATTCGGGAATTTCGGCATCGACTTGTCCAATGGTCAAAGTTCGCCTGAAGACACGATATCGCAACTGAGCGCTTTGGGCTGCCGCTTGCCAGAACTCCTCATCGTTCGCCCATCGTTTGTATCGCCGCATAATCCTCCAAGTGCGGAAGGCGCTGTAGGCTTCAATCATGACACGCTCGATGCGATCAAATCTGGATCTGGATCGTTTCATGAGCACGATTCTACCAGGGTCAGGGCTTGGTTGGTTCTCACTGTGGCGCGGCGGTTTGTCAATTGCTTTCCCCTCCACTCACGCACGTCATTCTCTGGAACCCAACTTCTCACCCAGTTCGAGCACCTTCCGGCGGTCAGACTCTGCCATCCCGTGAGGCACCGGTGGTTTCGGTTGTTGGCGTGGCTTGCTGAGCAGCAACCAAGCGGAAAGCGTCGCGATCATCAACGTGAAGAACCAAATTGGACTGGTCAAGAACGGACAGTTAACGTCTGTATTGCCATACCTGTTAGTTTCAACACCAACACTAAAACTCGCGACACTTCGGCTCCATCCACCTTCGCCGCGATCGTCTTTATTGAAATCTTCCATCCAATCAGGTCGTAGATCGTGCCAAGTCAAATAAATCGCGGTCGGATCTTGATTGCCTACCAGCTCATATCCGTAAGAAATCCAAGCGATTCCAGACGATAAGCGACAATCCAGCCAATGATGGGCACGTTCGCATCTGATTGCGTCTCCTCGAAAGTAGCTCTTAAACCACAACGCCATGCATACACACGCCATCAACAGCGTCACCACGCCCGCCTTCCGCTTCCACCCTCTGAAGAACTCACGCATCGTAGAACTCGTCCATGAACAGCCTGAACGCTTCATCGTCCTTGGGCTTAATGTGTGGATCGCCAGGAAGCCGTGGGATTTGGATTTCAGGAGGATCGCCGAACTCTTCTCGCAATTGGCGCCAGTCGTCTATAAAGTCTCTCCACTCATTGGAGACTGATTCTGGATCGTCTAAGTATTCTTGAAAACGATACGAAAACTCCGGGATCCAATTACCGGTCTCGAATTGCGGAAGCAGACTCTTTAGTCGAGCGATGAGTTCATTGCGACGATCGCGGTAGCTGTCGTTTGTCATGATTCAATTTCGCGTTGGACAACGTTCCCCGAAATTTCTCACATTCCATGATACACCACTGACAGCCATCTATCGCCCGCACTTCCCGTCACCAGTCGGATCGGTGACAATCACCGAGTCACCAGAATTCACGAGTAACATCATGGCCGAATTCTTTCGCGGAGGGAAACGCGACATTGGCTGTTACGTGCGGCGGTGAGTTCGAAGCCTGTGAATCCTTAATCATGCCAGGTTCTTCGCTGTCGGCCCGGACGTTCATGTGATCTGAAACTCCGAACAGCGCTGGAAAAGTCATGACAACTCAGAAGCCATACCGCCGCCTTCGATCCTGGGTGCTGATCATGGGAGCATCAGGAATGCTCGCGCTGGGAACCGCCGCGGTGTTAGCTGGCCCTCGTAGCGCCTATGTGCTGGCCGCGGCATTTGGTATGGGCGCACTTTGGCTGATGATGGGCATCCAGGGGCTTCGGTCGAGTCGCAAACGCTGAATCATGGAAAGCTATCACGCCTTACCCATTTGTGCGTCTTGACGGCCTCGGACTTTGATCCGAGCGCACCGTCGCGAGCAACTGTCGGAATGTGATCGACAGAGTGGCCGGATCCACCGCGTGCAGTTTCCGTATGCTCAAGCTGCCGTACGGGTCGATCGTGAGCCCGATAACGATCATCTCCTCATGGCTGCTGCTATGCAGGCCACTGCCGGATCACACGCAACGCGCGAGCCGCATCGCTATTCTGAACCCAACGCGGTCGCGAACCCCGCCGACCCGCGGCCGGGTTTTTCACTGTGAACATTTGGTCGGAATTCCTATGATCTCGGGCGGCCGGAGATCGTTGGCCACGTATCCTCTGAAGAAACCAACATGGAAGAATGGGCAGGAACAACGGTGAGTAGCGTGTTTCACGCCTTGTGAGGATTGGTCGTCAATCGATGGCAGTTGTCATCGCCCGTTCTGTCAGTTTTCCATAACTCGGGGCCTGCCTGTCCGCTCGCAGAAGGCCGCTGGCTGCACGTCGTAACCTCGACGGGAGCAGCCGCATGACGAACAATGTCGAGTCAGACAGTGCCGTGTTGCATGAAGAAGGTTTTGTTAATTTCTTCATCGCAAAACAACATCGTGATCGGCTTGCTTTCGAACTGCAGAAACGTCGGGGCGACTTCCTGAATCGCTTTTGCCACAATGCATTGGATTACCTTGATCCACGGTTCGTCGTCAAAGTCCCGAAACAGAACGCGATACCGACGGACATTTTCCGAGAACTGCAGCGGCTCGAAGCACCTGAATCGTGCTTTGCCATTTCGATGAGCAACGACATCGACCGTCAGTCGCTTCCACTGGCAGATGCCCTGTCCATCGCGTTCGGGCTGGGGTTGCCATCCATATTGTCGTGTCGGCCAGGCGAACTGGCATATCTCGAAACCGAACAGGAAGCGGGACCGCCAGATCGATTCATCCTGTTTCGGCAGTGATGTCAGCGGTTTCTGTGATCATGTTGCGAATGAACGCAGTAGACCGCTATCTATTGGCGACGTTCGTGAATCCGCCAATTTTGCCGAGCAATTTGAGGAACAGGCTAAGATTCCCGATGGTAGCGCACAAAAACTCATGTTTGCCGCGACTGCGGAACCAGCGCGCTTCGTGGGTCTGGATGAGAAAACGCCCCTCCGTGATGCCAATCGATTTGACGTCTTTCGGTGTCAAATGATTCGTGTTTCCGCTCACGATCACATCCAGATAGCCGGGACCGATGGTGAAACTGCCGCTCTTGTCGACTGAGAAAGAGATCTTTCCATCGCGTTCAAACTGCTGTTTCATCCGACGTAGTGCCACGACATTCCACTGCCGTTCAGCCGCATCCGCGAACGAGTACTGGTGGCCTGAGGGCGGCGGATTGTTCCTGGATCGATATTCTCCCGTGATTGAATGCATCTCCTGACCACTCTGGTCCCGCCAGCTGTATTTGTACGCGGTTGCCACATAAACGTGATTGACCTCTGTATCAACCTTCGAAATCAACACGTCATGACACGAATTAAACAGCACCAGTGTCTCGACAGGCATCTTGCGGATACCAAGATATTCATACGAAGCAATCCCGAGTTCACCGACGTACGTGCAACGCCGCAGCGATTTACGTGAAATGACAATTGCAGAAATGATCATCACCAGGATTCCTAGCAAGACACCTGGAATGCCTCCCGAAATCCAACCAGTTGGTTCGTTTGGAAACGTGAAGTGCCCCCACACCGCAAAGCCTGCCACTATCAGGAAGAACAGGCCCAAAGGTATGGCCAGCACTAAGCCTGCGCTGACAGGAGGATTTGATCGACTGACCGTTGAAGACGCAGACAAGACTCTGCCAATTGCCGCGTCTGGACCACAGAAGAAACAAGCGTCCGCAGAAATGTCCTGTTGATCATGCGTCACAACTCCGCTGGAGGGACTCCAAGGTTCGACATTTTCAACCGACCGGCTTACCACAGTTGCATGCTCGTTCAGGTATCCGGCGGAGTGACATTTACATCGCCAGCAGGGTTCACGGCGCTCGTTCTTCTTGGTGCCGGGCATGCCACGAGCGGTGTGAATGGCATCGGAGGCAGACCGACAGAGACAATTCAACGCGAACGACGTATGAGCACACAGGGAGCCTGAACGTGCTTCCCACACAATCAGGAGTGACGATGAAAGTACCCGGCAACTTCACTGTTCCCATTCATTACGATCTTCGCGAAACCATACCAAGTTTTGGTTGCGACACTGGATTTGCGATTCAGGCTATTCCCAGCGAATTTTGATTAACTCGCAAGTCAGCTGGCTGGTCAAAGTCTGACTTGCCCGCCATCGACGGGTCCTGTGAGCTCTGCGGCCGCTGACAAAGACCACCAGTCGGCCCATAACGGCCTTGACGTCATACCCGTTATGATCGAAAGCCAGCGTGAAGAATACGCAATTGAGCGTATTGACGATGCCATATTACTGCTCTTAGCTTGTGTGATCGGATGGAAATTTTTTTTCACCGACTGGCTTAATCTTTTCACAATCAGTTCTAAAGGCGTTCTGGAATGTATCGATTTGCGATTGCGGCGCTCATTGGCCTCGGATTTTCATCCGTTGCGCACGCGAGCAACGTTTTTTCTGACAACTTCGACACCGAAAATGGTGGCGCGACAGCCCTGCAGTACACAGGGTTCGCCAATTTTAACGTCACTGGCGGCGTGGATCTTGTCAAGAACGGTGACTATGGAGTCATGGCGTTCGGCAATACCGGTTCGGCGGTTGACCTGTCAGGCACGCCTGGACCGGGGCAATTGACCAGCATTGCGTCGTTCAACTTTAATGCCGGCGATCAAGTTCGGTTGTCGTATGAATTGGGCGGCGATCAGCGAGGTGGTACCGAAGATTGGTACGCAGACTTCTTCTTCTCGGGCGCCACAGGCATGCTGAATTACGGATTCAACTACTTTGGGGCAGACGTCATTGCTTTTCCCGGTTTGACAACCACAACGTTCGTCGGCACTGGCACCGGTATTTCGAGTTCCGATCCTTACGCGCTCCGATCCATCTTCTTTACGGCGGCCAGTGCAGGTTCGCTGACATTTGCCATCGGAACTACCACTGCCGGCAACGTCGGCCCGATGTTGGACAATGTTTCGCTGGATATTTCGCCAGTTCCCGAGCCCTCTTCGCTGGCTCTGGCTGGCCTGGGCGGACTGAGCTTGGTCATCGGTGCCTACCGCCGTCGCCGGGCTCAAAAGTCCACAATCTGATCCCATTTCGTTCGAAATCGATGAATCAACGAAAGCCGCTCTTTTCGAGAGCGGCTTTTTTCGTATGCGCCTCTCGAAGTCACCGTCGCCTGCCTTGAACAGCTAGATCTGCGGCTAGCCCGCCGTTTCCGCCGGCTGCTGAAAGCCGGATTTGATGGCGAGCGCGAGCACCTGCGCGAGCCAGTCGGCTTCCTGGTTCGAATTGCACTGCAATGAAAACCCGCGCCGCACGCCTTTACCAGGCCTGACCCGCACCAGTGGACCATCCGCGACAACCGTTGGCATGACGCAATTCAAGCAGTTCACTTCGCCGATCACATTCCCATCGACAGACAGGAAAATCTTCGGAAACTGGCCCCAGCGCCGGCCAAACTCCACACGAATCGTGTGGCCCTGATTGATCGCAGCAATGACTCCCTTCGTGTCCATAATGCCAGTAGCATACGACGGTTGTCATAGGCGTATAGTCGGTAAAAGTCTGAAAACTCTGTAGGGGGTTCAATCGAGCAGGCGGGCCAGACTGGACCGGAACACGATCTCTATAAGTTGTCATTCTTCCAATTCGACTAATCTCGCATCAATCTCCCATGCTGTTGAGATTGCCAACACCGATCGCGCTCCGATACACTGCCTCGGAAGTAACCACGGTTACATTTCCCTGAAACAGGGCAGTCAATTGAGCGCGGATCCGTCATCGCAGTCGTCACAAACCGAACTTTGCCCATCGTATGCGTTGAAACAACTCGTGCTGTACGCCTTGCGGCTGGGAACCTTTGGATTTGGCGGCCCGGTGGCGCTCGTGGGATACATGCATCGCGATCTGGTCGAACAGCGCCACTGGATTTCAGAGTCGGAATACAAAGAGGGCCTGACGCTCGCTCAGCTCATGCCAGGACCGTTGGCCGCACAACTGGCGATCTATCTGGGTTACGTCCATTACGGGATTCTGGGCGCGACGCTTGTTGGTGTCGGATTCGTCCTGCCGTCGTTCTTGATGGTGTTAGCGCTGGGTTGGGCGTATGTCGAGTTTGGCGGCATCAACTGGATGCAGGCCGTGTTCTACGGCGTCGGTGCAAGCGTGATTGGAATCATCACGATCAGTGCTTACAAGCTGACACTGAAAACACTCGGTCGCGACCGTCTGCTGTGGCTGTTGTTTCTGGTGAGCGGCACGGCAACCATCGTGACCGAGAATGAAAACATTCTGCTATTCCTGGGTTGCGGATTTATTGTGCTGGCGGCCCGTTTGAAACTGTGGCGTAGAAAGTCTGTGACAGCCGCCGCCATCATTCCGCCGCTGTTAGGATCGATTTCGCCCGAACAGCCGATCTCGTTTACCGACCAATTGCTTCAGATTGGCCTGTTCTTCACCAAAGCAGGGGCGTTCGTCTTTGGAAGTGGCCTGGCAATCATTCCGTTCCTGTATAGTGGCGTGGTCAAAGAGTACGCCTGGTTGAACGATCGTGAGTTTCTGGACGCCGTGGCAGTCGCCATGATTACGCCGGGGCCGGTGGTCATCACGGTGGGTTTCATTGGCTACCTGGTAACCGGGCGCGAGCATGATTTTCTATCGGGAACGGCGGGAGCATCGGTGGCGGCACTGGCCACCTTCCTGCCGTGCTATCTCTTTACTGTCTTGCCGGCTCCATACTTCAAAAAGCACGGCAAGCGACCGGGGATCGTCGCGTTCGTGGACGGAGTCACTGCCGCGGCCGTAGGAGCCATCGCAGGGGCCTGCATCGTCCTCGGCAGACGCACGATGTTCGACGAGAATTGGCTGCCCCAATATCCAAAAATGTTACTGCTGATTGTCACTGTCGGTCTGCTGCTGAGATTCAAGCAACTGCCTGAACCAGTAATTGTCCTGGGCGCCGCACTCTTCGGTTTACTGGTCTTTCCACTTGTTCGATCATGATTGGAGAGACGGACGTGACTGCGTGGCTGCTACTAGTCTATCGAATCCCGCGCGAACCGACCGCGGGACGTGTCTTCATCTGGCGGAAACTCAAGCACCTCGGCGCCATCCCCCTACAAGACGCCGCCTGGGTTCTACCGTTCACGCCGCGCACTCAGGAACAGTTGCAGTGGTTGGCAGCAGAAATCACTGAGTTGAATGGGGACGCCGTGTTGTGGCAGGCTAAGCAACTTTACGCCACTGATCCTGAATCACTTAAGCGCCAGTTTATCGAGCCCGTCGAAGCCGAGTATCGCGAGATCTTGAGCGCGCTGCGAAAGAAGAAAGGGTGCGATTTGGCGGCACTGTCGTTACGGTTCCAGGATATTCAGGATCGAGATTACTTCGCCATCGATCTTGGCAAACAGGTACGAGAACGACTGCGAAAGGCGGGAGGAGGCTGATCGTTATGAAGTGGGTGACGTGGGAAAATGTGGGCATTGATCGCATCGGCTGTGCGTGGCTGATCCTGCGTGAGATCGATCCCCAGGCCGAATTCCTCTTCATTCCACGCGGTGCAGCGTGGCCTTTGGATGCCGAACCATTCGATATTCCGGGAGTACGTTTCTCACATCACGGCGGACATTGTTCATTTCACGCGCTGATTGAACACCATAAAATCAGTAACCCCATCCTGTTGAAAATCGCCCGTATCATCGACGAAGCGGACACGATTCAAGCGGTGAAGCTCGAACCTGCAGCCGCGGGACTCGATCTGATCTGTGAAGGAATGCGACTGATCAGCCCCAATGATCACGTCGCGGTGGAACGTGGAAGGACCATTTACGACGCCCTCTATGCTCGACTGAGCAACGATTCGATCAATGCAACTTGAACGAGACGCGATGGAAGCGTCGCGGGATGCCAAACTTCCCCTGGATGCGTGCCAAGGATCGCTGCCGTGAATCCGATTGTGTTTGCTTTGCGACGTCCGCTCACGGTCGTGGTGGCGATTGTCGCCGTCGCGATTGCCTGCTTTTTTGCGATTCGTCCGAAAAGTGTCGATGTTGCCGTGCAACAATTCGGCATCGAGCTGCCCATCAAGCGAATGTCGATCGACATTTTCCCCAGCTTGAATCTGCCGGTGATCTATGTCGCTCAGCCGTATGGCGGGATGGATCCGGCCCAGATGGAAGGGATGCTGACCAACTACTACGAGTATCACTTTCTGTACATCAGCGGCATCCACCATGTCGAAAGCAAGAACGTCCAGGGACTGGCATTGATGAAGTTGTACTTCCATCCCGGTACCAATATGGCCCAGGCGATGGCCGAGACGATCAACTACGTCAATCGCTCGCAGGCCTTCATGCCTCCAGGGACAGTTTCTCCGTTCGTCATGCGATTCGACACCGGAAGCGTGCCGGTCGGATATCTCGTGCTGTCCAGCGAGACGAAAACAATTGCCGAGATCCAGGATCAGGCGCTGTTCAAAGTTCGTCCCATGTTTGCGGCATTACCCGGCGTCTCGGCCCCGCCGCCCTTCGGAGGGAACCAGCGGACGATCGTGATTCGCGTCGACCCCGATCGCTTGCTCGCGTTCAACATGTCGCCCGACGAAGTCATTACGGCATTGAACACCGGCAACGCAATCAGTCCTTCCGGCAATCTGCATATCGGCGACATGTATCCGATTGTTCCCACGAACGCTGTCGTGAAGAACATTCAGGATCTGGGCAATATTCCCATCCGGACAGGGAAACCGCCCACGATTCGCGTCCGCGACGTCGCCACGATCGAAGACGCAGCCGACATTGCGACCGGGTACACCCTCGTCAACGGTCGTCGAGCGGTCTACATCCTGGCCACCAAGCGAGCCGACGCGTCTACCATGAGCGTCATCGACGAAATCAAAAAAGCATTGCCTACGATGCAAAAGGAACTGCCCGAAGAGATTCAGGTCTCGTTCGAGTTCGATCAGTCTCCCTATGTCACTCGATCGATACAAAGTTTGATGACCGAAAGCCTGCTTGGTGCCTGCTTAACGGGACTGATGGTCCTCGTCTTCTTGCGAGACTGGCGGAGTGCGCTGGTGGTCGTCTTGAACATTCCGCTGGCGATCATGGCATCGGTTGTCGGACTGTGGCTGACGGGTCAGACGATCAATCTGATGACCCTCGGCGGACTCGCACTCGCTGTCGGCATTCTGGTCGACGAAGCGACTGTGGAAATTGAAAACATTCACACGCAGATGCAGCACGCCCCGTCCGTCGCCCGTGCGGTTCGGCTGGGCAACATGCAAACGGCGGTTCCCCGGCTGCTGGCGATGCTTTGTATTCTCGCCGTGTTCATTCCCTCGTTCTTCATGCAGGGCGCAGCCAGAGCTCTGTTTGTTCCTCTGTCACTCGCAGTCGGGTTCTCGATGCTGGCGTCTTACATCTTGTCCAGCACGTTCGTTCCCGTGGTTTCGACCTGGCTGCTGAAGCGTGTGCAACACGATGATGAATCGAAGACCGGGTGGTTCTCGCTGGGTCGACTGCGTGGAATGTACGAAGCTGTCGTGCGTCCGCTGGTTCGAATTCACATCGTCGTCATTGTGGGATACCTTGCGGCGGCGGTGGGAGTGATGATCATCCTGGGGATGCGACTGGGAATGGAGATCTTTCCGGTGGTCGATGCCGGTGAGTTTCGACTGCGCTTTCGCGCCCCCGACGGCACTCATATCGAAAAAACCGAGCAAATCGCCCTCAAGGTTTTGGATGTTGTCCACGAACAAATCGGGACGGAAAAGATCGCCTTAACGCTCGGCTATGTCGGGGCGGTCCCTTCAACCTATCCCATTAACGCGGTGTACCAGTTTTCGCGCGGCCCTGAAGAGGCGTTCTTGCGGATCGCATTGAAACCCGGCAGTGGCATCCGCACCGAATCCGCAAAAGACAACCTGCGAAAAGAACTTGCGGCGCGGATGCCGCAAGTTCGCTTTTCGTTTGAACCGGCCGACATCGTCAGCGAAGTCATGAGCTTTGGGGCGCCGACGCCCATCGAAATTGCCGTGCGCGGCGCGAATCTGGCGCATGACCGCGAGTACATCACCAAGATCCAGTCGAAGCTTTCGGAACTCAGCGAATTGCGCGATGTGCAGGTCTCGCAATCACTCGACTACCCGACACTCGACGTGCAGATTGATCGCGAAAAAGCGGGCATCAGCGGTACAACGATCTCGCAAGTCGTTCGCTCGGTCGTGGCCGCGACCTCGTCGAGCCGATTCGTGGTCCGCAATTTCTGGGCCGACGCAAAGAGCGGGATCGGATACCAGGTCCAGGTCGAGATCCCGCAGCCCGTCATGAATTCGATTCTCGATCTTCAAACGGTCCCCGTCGCGCGCAACGGCAGCAGTCAGCTGCTGCTGCGCGACGTGGCGACGGTCAACAGCGGGACGATGGCGGGTCAGTACGATCGTTACAACATGAAACGAGAGCTCAGCCTGACGGCGAACATCGCGGGTGAAGACTTGGGCAGCGTTGCCCGCCATGTCACAAAGATCCTCGCCGACATGGAAAAGGCCGGTGAAAAGCCGGCGACGGTGACCACAGAGGTGCGGGGTCAGATTCCGCCGATGCGACAGATGCTTAGCGGGCTGGCCGTTGGCCTGGTGCTGGCCGTCGTGGTCATCTTCCTGTTGCTGTCCGCGAATTTCCAATCGGTCCGACTCGCCTTGATTACAATCTCGACGGCCCCTGCCGTCATCGCTGGCGTGATCATTTCGTTGGCACTGACAGGTTCCACGATGAACATCCAGTCCTTCATTGGATCGATCATGGCGATCGGTGTCGCGATGGCGAACGCCATCTTGCTGGTGACATTCGCGGAAGAACATCGACGAGAAGGAAAAACTTCGATCGATGCCGCAGTGCAGGGGGCGACGAGTCGTCTGCGCCCGATCATGATGACGAGTTGCGCGATGATCGCCGGGATGATTCCGATGGCCTCGGGACTTGGTGAGACCGGCCAACAAACAGCGCCGTTGGGTCGTGCGGTGATTGGCGGACTGATCGCAGCCACATTTGCCACTCTATTCGTCTTGCCCGCGGTCTTCGCGTTTGTGCAACGGAAGACATCAACGAAATCGGCGTCACTGGACCCGGATGACCCCCAAAGTTCATACCATGAGACTGACGCCCATCCTTTAAACCAATAACGAACACCGTTCGCGTATGGTCAAACGATCACCACTTCAGCCAGGTTGGATTTCGATGCCTCTTCCAAGTCTCAAGCGATGGGCAATCTTCGCCACAATGACCGCCGTCAGCGTTGGATGTTCTCATTCCAGCCAGGCTCCTCATCAGGCTGGACAGGGGGCTTCAGAGAAACCAGCTGAGACAGCGCTGCGTGTGACGCCGATTCATCCCGAGAGAAAAAACCTGGTCAAACGAACCGAGCAACCTGGGCAGATTGAAGCCTTCGAACAAACCGCGGTCTATGCCAAGGCCACGGGCTTTGTCACGCGATTTCTGGTCGACATCGGCGATCATGTCAGTGGTCCGTCGTTTGACAGCAAGGGAACTCTGGTCTCGCAGGGGCAAGTCCTGGCCGAACTCTCGATTCCGGAATTGGAAGCCGAGATGATCCAGAAGCACGCGATGGTGGCGCAAGTGGCATCGGAAGTGAAGCAGGCGGTCGCCGCAGTCACGGTTGCCGAAGCAGCATTAACGTCGGCCGATGCCAAGCTGGCCGAAAGCCATGCCGGGATCGAGCGCGACGAGGCGGTCTACGATCGTTGGAAGTCCGAGTACAATCGAATCAGCGACCTGGCCGACAAGGGAGCCGTCACTCGCAAGGTGCAGGACGAGACCGAGAGCCAGATGCGCGCGGCCGATTCGTCACGGAGGGAATCCGCAGCCAAGGTCAAATCCGCCGAGGCCGTCGTCGTCGAAAGCAAAGCGATCATCATCAAAGCCGAGGCCGATCGTGAGGCAACCGACTCACGATTGCAGGTCGCCAAAGCCGAGGAACAGCGACTCGAAGCGCTGCACGGCTATGCCACCATTCGAGCTCCGTTCGACGGCACCATCGCTGCCCGGCACATCAACACGGGTGATCTGGTTCAATCAGGATTGAGTCATGCCGGGCAGCCGCTATTTGTCGTCGTTCGAACCGACATCGTCCGCGTCTTCGTCGACGTGCCGGAAGCGGATGCCGTCTTGACCCAAACCAATAACGAAGCGGTCATCAGGATTCCCGCGATGGCGAACGAGGTCTTTAAGGGGTCCGTCACGCGCAGCGCCTGGGTCCTCGATTCGACAACCAGAACTCTGCGAACGGAAGTGGACTTCAAGAACGCGGAAGGAAGGCTTCGCCCGGGAATGTACGCGTATGCCGATGTCAAAGTCGCAGAACGCTCAGACGCATTGTCCTTGCCGAAGGCCGCCGTGTTGAAGCACGAAAATCAGGCGTATTGCTTCACCATCGACAACTCAAACAAGCTGGTGCGAACTCCGATTGTCACCGGGATCCAGGCGGGGTCGGACATTGAGATCGTTTCCGGCCTGGACGGGCACGAGGCCGTGATCGGAACAAATGCCGCCTCATATCGCGAAGGACAAGTCGTCGAGATCGTGCACAAGAAGGCGGCGGCGAGTCCCAGCGCCCACTGAGCCACCCTCGCCCCGCCCGCAAAGTCTTCGTAACCCGCACAACATTGGCCCCGTGATGAGAACTGCGGGGCAGGGTTCGTTTCAGGTTCGACGCTGTCCAAACCTCGCCGATATCTCCAAACGGACGCCAGTTTGCGCGCGAGATTACCAGGGACGGTAACCGTGACTCGACTAAACATTCGCTTATTCCTGGGATTGGTACTGCTGGTTGCCGCAGTGCCAATAGAAGGATGTGCGACCACGCGCCGACTTCGCGACGCACTGGCTCATCCGTCGACTGCTCCTGCAAGTCCCCACACGCAGCTTGCTGAAAATGGGACTGGC
>Ga0207694_10002493_pt1 | contig 14975 bp, 10 predicted proteins | sample KBSC34metaG_FD_184353 | JGI IMG/M metagenome (GOLD analysis project Ga0207694, IMG submission 184353) | Corn rhizosphere microbial communities from Kellogg Biological Station, Michigan, USA - KBS C3-4 metaG (SPAdes) (version 2) | ecosystem: Host-associated > Plants > Roots > Rhizosphere > Soil...
ACCCAGAACACCACGACCGCGGTAATCACGGGGACCATAGCGGTCCCGAGGTCGGCAACCACGACGACCCCTGCCAGCATTGCCACCGCTACGAAAGCCTGTTGGAGCGTGCGGCGATCGTTGATGACGCGCGCACGCCGGTCGAGAAAATATGCCAGAAAGACGATTAAGGCCGGCTTGGCGAATTCGGAAGGCTGGAACGAGCCAATGCCAGCGAAACGAAACCAGCGGTGATGCGAGCCGAAGAAGTACACCATCACCAAAAGTCCGAGGACAATCCCCAAGCCGGAAAAGGCCCACGCGGGCGTATTCAGCCGCCGGTAATCCATGCGCTTGAAGTACATCAGGACGACGAACGATACCAGGGCCCAACCCAACTGGCGCACTGCGAAGTAATAGGGAGCCGCGCCGTTCCGAATTTCCGCGATGGCGCTGGAAGCGCTATAAACCATCACCAGGCCGAAAGCGACCATCGCCAGAATGGTCAGGAACAGGATCCAATCGGTCTTGAGTCTTGCCATTAATTCTTTCCCAAGTGGTTTACGAGGCGTTTGAATTCTCGCCCACGGTGCTCAAAGTTTTCGAATTGATCGAAGCTGGCACATGCAGGAGCCAGCAGGACGGTGTCTCCGGAGTGCGCGGACACGTGGGCGTGTAGGACGGCGGTCTCCAGCGTCCCGCACTTCACCGTGGATACTTCTCCGTGTCGTGTTCCGCGTAGATGATTTTCAATTTTATCGGCTGCCGCGCCGATTAACAAGACTCCGCGCGTTTTTTCTTTCATCGCCGCAGCCAGCGGACGATAGTCGCTGTTCTTATCCTTGCCCCCGAGGATCACCCACAGCCCGCCCGGGAATGCCCCCAGGGCTTTGAGCGTGGCGTCGACGTTAGTGGCTTTGGAATCGTTGTACCAGGCGACGCCGCCTAGCTCGCGCACAAATTCGAGACGGTGCTCGACGCCCGGGAAACTCATCACGGCGGCGCGAATTTGCTCATGGGTGGCGCCGGCGAGTTGCGCTATGATCGCGGCGGCCATCGTATTTTCGAGGTTGTGAACGCCTCGCAGGGGGACTTCTGCGGTTCCCATCAGAATCTGACCGTCCAGAGCAATTTGATCGCGATCGAGCCACGCGCCGGACTCAACCTTGCTCGTCGAACTGAAGAACATGGACTTGGAGGCGGCTCCTTCCGCGTACCCGCGCGTCACGGGATCGTCCGCGTTCAACACGGCAAAATCTTCCGGTAGCTGGTTTTCGAACAGCCGAGCCTTAGCAGCCGCGTACTTCTCGAACGTATAGTGGCGATCCAAATGATCCGGTGTAACGTTCAGCGCGGCGCCGATGTGCGCCCGAAATGTCGAGATCGTTTCCAGCTGGAAGCTGGACAGTTCGAGCACGTTCCACTGCCCGGCGCGCGAGGTTCGCACCATGGACGCCGGCGGAGTCCCGATGTTGCCGCCCACCTGCACCGGAATGCCGCTGGCTTGAAGGATGTGCCCAGTCAGGGCGGTGGTCGTCGTCTTGCCGTTCGATCCGGTGATGCCGATCACCTCGCCCTTCAGGAACCAGCTCGCCAGCTCCAGATCGCCCACTACCGGTACTCCCCGCCCGCGAACCGGCTGCAACACGTCCAGGTCGGCAGGCACGCCCGGCGAGAGCACCACCAGATCCGCTCCTTCGAACGCGGAGGCTTCCTGCGGCTGGACAGACACGCCCAACTCGACAAGTTTCGGATTCGCCACTGCGGACTGATCCACGGCCGTCACCTGCGCTCCCTGTTCCAGCAACAGCTCCACGGCCGCCACGCCACTGCGCGCCATCCCGACCACCACTGCTCGCGCACCGTCGACCCTCATCGTAGTTTGCTCATTTATCGGAGCTTCAGGGTGGTCAGCGCGAACAACGCCAACAGCAGGCCCGCGATCCAGAAGCGGATGATCACCTTGGATTCGGCCCATCCTAATTGTTCGAAGTGATGGTGCAGGGGGGCCATTTTGAAGATTCGCTTGCCGCGCAGCTTGAAGCTGCCGACCTGGAGGACCACTGACAGAGCCTCCAGTACGTACACTCCCGCGATGAACGGCAACAGTAGTTCTTGCTTCAATAACACCGCGACAGTTCCCAGGCCTCCGCCCAGCGCCAGCGACCCGACGTCTCCCATGAATACTTCCGCGGGATGCGCATTGAACCACAGGAACCCGAGGGACGCGCCGGTCATCGCCGCGGAAAAAATGGCCAGCTCGGAAGCATCGCGCGGGCGCGACAATTCGAGATAGCGTGCAAAATCGGCATTGCCTTCGAGGTACGCCAGCACCGTCATGGCTCCCGCGGCGATCAGCATCAGCCCGATAGCGAGACCGTCCAGCCCGTCGGTCAGATTTACGGCGTTGGACGCTCCCACCAGGATCAGGGCGACGAACGCGAAGAAGAAAATGAACGCCAGCGGATAGGTCCAAGGATTGCCCAACCACGAGTGAATCAGCAGGTCCGGCTTGAAATCCTTGAAGAACGGCACGTTGATTTCCATCGTGTACAGACGGCTGGCATTCATGGCCAGCAGCAGCACTCCTATGATGATGGCCGCAAGTGTCTCGAGCGCGAACTTCTGGCGCACCGTCAGTCCCAGATTTCGTTTGCGTTTGACTTTCGCGTAATCGTCCCAGAACCCGATGGCTCCAAACGTAACCAGCCCCGCCATGGCGACCCACACCGCCGGCACCCGCAGGTTGGCCCACAGCAGTGTCGAGATCACGATCGAGGCGCAGATCAGCAGGCCGCCCATGGTCGGAGTCCCGGCTTTTTTGTGGTGGGATTGCGGACCATCTTCCCGAATGTGCTGCCCGATCTGGAATTTGCGCAGCCGTGCGATGAACCAGGGACCAAAGAGCACGAAAATTGTGACCGCGGTCAGGCTCGCCATTGCCGTGCGAAACGTGGCGTATTGAAAAATTCGGAACGGAGAAAAAAGATGATACAGGTGTTCGTATCCGAGCCAGTAGAACATGGATCAGCTTTTCCCTCCTTCTTCAGAGACGAGAAACTGCTCCAAAGCGCGCTCCACATGCACCCCGCGCGAGCCCTTGAACAAGACTGCATCTCCGGGCTGCGCGAGCGAGCGCACCAGTTGGCCGGCTGGGACGGGATCGTCGAAAAAAAATGCGGCGTCAACCCGTAGGCCGGATCGCTTGGCTGCGTCCAACATGTAACAGGCCGCGCCGCGTAGTCCAACGAGCACATCAATACCGCACTCCGCTGCGTAGCTGCCTACGTCGCGATGAAGCGGCTCAGCCCAAGGGCCGAGTTCGAGCATCTCCCCCAGAACCGCGATTCGGCGCTTGGCCGGAGTATCGCGCAGCACCGCGAGCATGGCCCGCGCCGCGTCTGGATTGGAGTTGTAGCAATCGTTAAAAACGAGAATTCCCCGGTGCTGGAGCCGCTCTCCGCGCATTTTCCCAGGCTGGATGTTCCTGACCCGATCCGTCAGGCGATCGGGAGCGATTCCGTAAATGCCGGCGACGGCGATCCCCGCAAGGAGATTTGACACGCTGTGACGGCCGGTCAGGGGACTCTCGAAGCGTGTCGCTCCCACGCGGAAGGTCACACCGCCTTCCGTAAACTTCACGTCTTCGGCACGGACGTCCGCCTTCTCGGATTCGCCGAAGGTCACCACTGGACCCGCATGCGAGGTCGAGAAAGCCGCGACACGAGCATCGTCCGAATTCAGAACGGCGGTTCCATCGGGAGGCAGCGCTTCGATCAGCTCGCGCTTGGCAGCGGCGATACCGTCAATCGAATCGAAGCTTTCCATGTGCGCCCACCCGACGTTGGTCACCACGCCCACGTTAGGCTTGGCGATCTCGGCCAATGCGCGGATCTCGCCGGCGTGATTCATCCCCATTTCAAGGACTGCGATGCGCGCCTGGTCATCGATCCGCAGCAGAGACAGTGGCAGCCCGACGTGGTTGTTCAGGTTGCCTTCCGTCTTGGCCGTCTTGAATGCTTCCGACAACATCTCCGCGATTACATCCTTCGTAGTGGTTTTCCCGGCGCTTCCCGTGACGCCGACCACATTCCCGCCCCACTCCCGGCGCGCCGAGGACGCCAACGTCTGGAGCGCGGCCAGGGAGTCACTGACTCTTAGAAGTGGCGCTTCCACTTCCACTTCCACTTCCCGGTTCACAACCACTCCAACCGCACCTTTCTTCAGCACTTCGCCGATGAAGGCATGTCCGTCATGATTGGGACCCCGCAGAGCGAAATACAGGTCGCCGGGGCGAAGGGTACGCGAATCCACGCTCCAGCCCGTCACCTGGGCGTCACTTTGCATTGCCAGGCCGAGCTCCGCCGCCACCCACTTCAGCGGCTTGTTCATTCTGCCTTCTTACCTCTGTATCCGCCTGGATCTTTGTATCCAAAAGATAGAAGAACCTCGCGCGCCGTTTCTCGATCGTCAAAATGAATGGTACGGTCCTTCAGGATCTGGTACGTTTCGTGGCCCTTGCCGGCCAGCAGCACCACGTCGCCCGGCTGAGCCTCCTGGATCGCCAGTTGAATCGCCTTGGCGCGATCGGGCTCGGCAACATGCCGGGTGTCGAAGCGCCGCAAGCCGACCATGGCGTCGTTCATGATCGACAAGGGATCTTCAGAACGCGGATTATCCGACGTCAGCACTACAAAATCGCTTAATTCGGCAGCCGCCATGCCCATCAGCGGGCGCTTGGTGCGGTCGCGATCGCCGCCGCAGCCGAACAGCGTTATCACTTTACCTTTTGCCAGACTGCGCGCAGTGTGAATCGCGTTGCGGAGCGCATCGTCGGTGTGGGCGTAGTCTACGGCGACGAGGAAGGATTGACCCTGGTCCACGGGCTCGAACCTGCCGGGAACCGCCCGGCACAGAGAGACCGAGCTCGCCAGCGCATCGAGATCCAGGTCATAGCTCAACCCGGTGCCCAAAGCAGCCAGGATATTCGATACGTTCACGCGGCCCAACAACGGTGATTCCACTTTCGCACGGCGGCCGCTCCAGACCACATCGAACGTCAAGCCACTGAACCCGGAGACGATATTCTCCGCCCGCAAGCCAGCGTTTTCCGTCAGCCCGTACCAGATCGTGCGCGAACCAGAATGTTCGGGTTCCATGGTTTTAGACACCGGATCGTCCCCGTTCAGCACGGCCCAGCGAGGACCGGGCTTACCCACAAACAATTGCCGCTTGGCTGCGCCGTAGTCCTCCATGGTCCCGTGAAAGTCCAGGTGATCGCGAGTCAAATTGGTGAATACCGCGGTATGAAACTGAAACCCATGTACCCGGCCAAGTGCCAGCGCATGCGAAGAGACCTCGGTAATCAGATGGGTGCCGCCGCGCGCTTCCAGCTCCGCGGCAAAGCGAATGATATCCAGCGATTCCGGCGTGGTATTCGGCGACGGACGAACTTCATCCGCCAGCCGGTATTCGATGGTTCCGATGAGTCCTGTGATCTTGCCCGCGGCCCGCAGAAGCGTCTCGATCAGGTACGCCGTTGTGGTCTTGCCGTTGGTCCCGGTGATTCCCGTAAACTGGACGCGCTGGTCAGGATGCTGATAAAACGTGTTCGCAGCGGTAGCCAGGGCTTGGCGGCCGTGCTCGACCTGAATCCAGGGACCCGGGAAATCCGCGGGTTTCGGCAATTCGCTGGCGATCGCCAGTGCACCCTTCGCTAGAGCGTCTTGCGCAAACTGGCGGCCATCGACACGGGACCCGGCGAACGCGAAAAACACAAAATCCTTCTCAACCCGCCGCGAATCGTACTCAATACCAGCCACATCGAGAGCGGCCAGCTCCGGCGTGAGCGCCTCGCGGAGCGTCACCCCAGCCAGCAGCTCGCTGAGTTTCATCGCCCGAACTGAACTCGAAGCAGCGTGTGGGGACGAACAGGAGTCCCGGGTGGCGGGTCCTGGCTGCGTGCCAGGCCGCTCCCGCGAACTTCCACCAGGAAACCGGCGGCCGCCGATTCCTCCAGCACGGACCGCAGCGACTTTCCCGAGAAATCAGGAGCACGCGGCCCACCGGACCGCTCCGCACTCGCAGTCAAAAAAGGCCGCCGGTCCGAGAAGGATGTCTCAGCCGAAGCTGAAGCATCCTCCCGAGCCGGCGGCGGAGTGACGGAGGATACAGGTCGTTGTCCGGGCGGCGTCAATAGCCCCGCCCTGAACGAATCTTTAGTCAGATCTTTAGGTGAATCCTTGGATGCATCGCTCGATGAATCAGTGCGACGAGCCAGCTTAATATCTCCCTCAGGAAGATCCTTGGGCACATCCAGCATCCGTAGGGCGTCCATGGCGACTTCGCGGAAGACCGGCGCAGCCACGGGTCCGCCATAACCAGCCGAACCGCCGCTGGTGTGATTCAGCGTCACGGCAATCACAATCTGCGGATTCGCTACCGGCGCGAAGCCCAAAAAGCTCGCGTTGTAGTTGTGGGTATAGATATGTCCCTTAGCATCATAGATCTGCGCTGAACCCGTTTTTCCACCGGACGTGTAACCCTTCAGATTGGCGAGTCCGCGGCCAGTGCCGCGCAGGACCACGCCTTCCATCATCTGGCGCATGGTGATGGCGGTTTCCGGACGCAGAATGCGCACCGGCTGCTCGATAGGAATACGTTGCAATGGCTGGCCGGGCTTCTGCCGCGCGATCACCAGGCGAGGCTTCACCTTTAAACCGCCGTTAGCGATCGCCGCCCCGGTTACGGCCAACTGCAAGGAAGTAACACTCACTTCATGACCCATGGCCAGCGATCCGATCGAGCTCGGCATCCATTGCTTGACGTCCCGCAGCGTGCCGCTCGATTCACCGGCCAGTTCAATCCCGGTTTTCTGCCCGAAGCCGAACAGCCTCTGGTATTTGTAGAGCGGTTTCTCTCCGGTTTTTAGCGCGATTTGGATGGCTCCGATGTTGCTCGATTTCGCCAATACGTCGGCCATGCTCAAGATCGAATAGGAGTGAGTGTCGTGGATTAAGCGGCCATAGAGATTGATGACCCCGTTGCCGCAATTGAACAAAGAATCCGGGGTCAAATTGGTGGTTTCGAGCGCGGCTGAAAGGGTGACCACTTTGAAGACGCTGCCGGGCTCAAAGGGGGTCGATATGGCCAGATTGCTGCGGGCCGCGGAGTCCGAATCGCTGCTGGGCGGAAGATTGGGATCGTAGCGCGGGTAATTCGCCATGGCCAGAATGTCGCCGGTGTAAGGATTGATGGCGACGATGGAGCCGGTCCGCGCGTGGCTGGAAGCGATGGCTTTGTCGAGTTGGCGCTCGGCCTCATACTGCAGATTCGGATCGATGCTTAGCGTTAGATCGGCGCCCGCTTCGGGAGCTCGGGTGATTTTGGAATCGTAGGCCGTCTGGCGGACGTCGTTTAATATCCGCGCCTCGCCCGGACGCCCGGCCAGATCCTCTTCGAAGGAAGATTCGATCCCTCCGCTGCCGCGCTCCGCATCGCTGCCATCCACGTAGCCGATGGATCCGACCACATGCGAGGCTAACTCATGGTGCGGGTAAAAACGCCGCAGCTCCGTCCGGAACTCGACGTAGGCAAGCTTCTTGGCGCGCAGCCGCTCGGCGGGCTTAGCGTCCAGCTTGCGCGCCACCCACATAAAGTGACTGCCGCGCGCCTGATACCCCTTGAGCCGCTGGTACAATGGAGCGCGATCCAGATCCAGCGTGCGCGCCAGGACATCGGCGGCGATCTTGAGATCGGGAATCTTTTGCGGATCGACCACCACGGAGTCGGCCGGCAGAGTCTTGGCCAAAGGCTGACCGGTTCGATCCAAAATCGATCCGCGCAGGGCCTGGACTTCGATGGTTTTCTGTTGTTGCTGCTCGGCCATGCGAAGCAGCTCGTCGTGCTTGACTACCTGCAGCCAGACCAGGCGGCCGAAAATGATTCCGGCCCACGCGAGCAGCGCCCAGAGCAGCCACTGAAGACGCTGAGTGGTGGGTGGTGGGGGCATAGCACGCCTTCAGAGGAGAATTACTTTCGCTGACCCTCAACCGTTGCGTTCTGGGCTACTTGCGCATCCCCTTGACCGTCCAGATACACGACTTTCTGCGGCGGCGGATCTACAAACTGTTGCGCCCGCGCCATTTCTTCCATGCGAGCCGGCGAAAGAAGCTGGGCTTCCTGCAGTTCGAGCGATGCCTGCTCATTGGCCAACTTGTGGGCTTCCTGGCGCAGCGCTTGAATTTGAAACCCGGCCATCAGGCTATAAGCGCCGGGAAGCAGCACGGCAACCAGAAGCACAGCGGCGGCGAACACCGAGCCGATCATCTTCCAGCACGCCTGGCGCGCCTGAGGATCGGCAGCGCGCACCACGCGGCTGTTGTCGATCCGCTTGACGTGAAAGAAGATGTCTTCATTGGCGAAGGGACGCACAGTCATGCTCGCCTCAACGCGGCGCGCGGCTCCGCCGGCCCGGTAATTCTGATTCTCAAACAGTTTGTCTAATGCAGTCGCTAGCGTTGCCATCTTGCCCGACCTTGCTCCCTCTCTACCGAACCCGCTCCTTCACACAAGCTCAAGCGCGCGTAGCTTGGCGCTTCGTGACGGTGGATTGTTCCGAATTTCCTCTTCCGCAGGCCGCACGACGTGCCGGGTGAGAATATTCGCCCGGCCCGCTTTCGCTAGGGCCTGAAAACTTTGTTTGACCTTGCGGTCCTCGAGCGACATGAAGGTGACGATCACCGCGCGTCCTCCCGGCTTCACCAGCCTGGGGATGGATTCGAGCAGCGCGTCCAACTCTTCCAGTTCGCGATTCACCGCGAGGCGCAGAGCCATAAACGTGCGCGTCGCCGGATGAATTTTTTCGGTGCGGGGCACGACCTCTTCGATCAGCTTGGCCAACTGACCGGTCGTCTGTATCGGGCGTGCCCGCACCAATGCTCTGGCTATTCTTCGGCTCCTCCTTTCCTCGCCCAACGTGAAGATCAGGTCGGCGAGCTCCTTCTCGGACTCGAAATTGACTATGTCGGCGGCGGTCCCTGGAGTGTCGCGCCCCATACGCATGTCCAGAGGACCGTCCGCCATCAGTGAGAAACCCCTCCCACCGTCCGTAAGCTGGTATCGTGATACGCCGAGGTCCGCGAGCAGACCGTCCAGTTGTGAAACCGTTTCTGCCGTCAGCCTCTTTCCCAACTCGGAGAACAAACTCTGATGAAAGCGAATTCGCGAAGAAACATCCAAGGTGTTCGCCTTGGCCATCTCCAGACTCTCCGCATCCCGGTCGCAGGCCAGCACAAAGCCGCTGCCGCCCAGCTCCGCCAACTTCCGCGCGATGGCTCCGGTATGGCCGCCTAAACCCGCGGTTGCGTCCAGATACACGCCGTCCGGTTTCAGTGCCAGGTATTCCAGGCATTCCGAAAGCATGACCGGCGTGTGCATACATAACCGCTACTTCAAGACCGTCCTCTACTTCAAACCTAGTTTCTCGAGCATCTTCAGATCCTCGGACATGTTGGCTTGCGCCAGCTGCATGCGCTCGTCGTAGATCCTCTTGCTGACCACGTTGATGCGGCCGTGGTACACGTCCAGCCACACCGGCTGTTTTTCCAGATCCAGAACTTCGCGCAGCTTGGCCGGCAGCAGCACGCGTCCCGATTTGTCGATCTCCGCGTCGCCGCCGTAGACCTTGGCCAGAAACGCCAGCCGCTCGGCTGCCGCCGCGTTCTCCCCGGAACGTTGAAACAACTCTTCGTTGACTTTCCACACCTCGATCGGGTAGATTCGAGCCTGACGCTGATCGAGCGTGGTGATAAAAACCTTGGTGACGTTGATCGCTTCCAGATACTCCAGAAACTCCGCGGGTAGCTTTAAGCGCCCCTTTTCGTCGACGCTCGCCTGGGCGATCGAATGGGGAGGCTCCGCCACTATCATCCCGTTTTGTTGCGAATCCGCCATTACGTGACACTTTCACCCACATTGGGCCACTTGAGCGAGTTTATACCGGCTTCTTACTGATTGCAAGAGATTTGTTGGAATTTCAGGGCTACTCTTTTTGTTCGCCCCGCATTGACCTTAGGCGGTGGAATTGGACCGGAAAAATCTCAGCGTTTGAACCCGGCTTGCCAGTTCAAGACCACCGTGAACTCCTGCCGGGAATTGCTCTGCGGTAAAGTAACCAGAAACCGCTGCAGATCCCGGGTCGCGTCCATACGGGCGCCCGGCGTGCTGCCGCCCAGCGCTAGAAAACTGCTCGGCAACTGGAACAACAGCTTCGGCTGACTGGCCTGGAATGCTGCAGACGCGGTGACATCTACCGACATGACGGCTCCATCGGCACTGATGAACGCGAGTTCCTTACCGTCCGATCGCCATCGAGCCATGCCCAGGGTTCCCTTAGAGACCATCCATTTGCCCGAGACCGGCGATGACCCTGCCTTCACGCCCGGGTTGAACGCCTGAACATAGATCTCTTGCCTTCCCGATTCGTCGGAAATGTACGCGATCCATTTGCCGTCCGGAGATACGTATCCGCCAAGCTCCCCCGCTGGCGTCTGGATCACCGGAATCGGCTGGCGATCGGCGGTGGTACCCGGTCCGACCGGTAGCGCGAAAATATCCGTCTTGGCGGGCGGATTGGAGGCCTGAAAGAGGACAAAGCGCCCATCACGGGTCCAGTCTGTGAGCGCGAGGGTACCGCTGGCAGTCGACTTGTAGAGCAGTTCCTCATTGCCCGATCCGTTGGATGCTTTCCGATAGATTCCCCAACCACCACCTCGTTGGGATTGCCAGATAATTTGACTGCCATCGGGAGACCACAAAGCATTCCCATCCGTGGCGGGATCGAAGGTAAGGCGATTGCTCGCGCCGGTCGAAAGGTCCACGATCCAGACGTCCGCGTTGCTCTGCGGATCGGTACGAACCTGCGCGGCCCGCTTACCATCCGGGGAAACCTTCACCGTGGACGAACGTGATGGCTCGGCCGCGGTGAGACTAGGCTTTCCCGCACGGTCGAACCAGGAGAGTTGCAAAGCCAGGCCTGCTCCCCGCATAGCACCGGTCCGGTATGCCAAGGCGCCGCTGTCGGATGCGGAGTAATACCCGAGACCTTGGATGGAGGCAACTTGTTCTGCGATTGGTACCGCTTCCCCGGCCAACTGCAGCTTTCCGGCATCGAAGGGCTGCGCCAAAAGCGTTCCGTCGCGAAGAAAGACAATGCGTCCAACGCTGGAATCCGAAGAAGGCACGAAAATGGGTTGCGACGCACCTTCCATCAGGCGCTGCGTACTTTGCTGATCGGGCTTGACGTCGATCGAGCCGACATAAAACCCCGTCGTTTCCGGCTTCGGTGAACCTCGGAGATATAGGAAATGACGGCCGTCCGGGAGGAATTGGGGGAAAGCATAGTTGCCCTGGCCGGCCGGAGGGGCGGCGATTACTGCGGAAGGCGTCCCTCCAGCAGCCGAAACCCGCATGAGGGCCCCGTTCTGCGTGAAGAGAATCACGCCGTCACGATTCCAGGATCCTCCCACGATCTGGTTCGGCGCGTCGCATAGCACCACTGCGCCGGCCGTGTCGATCTTCTTAAGCTTTCCGTCGCTCTGATAGGCGATAAAGCGGCTGTCCGGAGACCAGAACAGCGCTGCCAGCGTAGGAGAGGATTCGGAGCCCGGCAGCTGCTGTGCTGTCAACGAATCCAGGGATCGGATCCAGATCCGCGGAACGCCGTCGGAGCCAGTCGCGGAAAAGGCAAGCTTGCGCCCGTCCGGAGAGAGGGTGAAGGTTCCTATGATCGTGAAGTTCACGTTCTCGGGTATCGCCGCCGTGAAGCGCACGGTCTCGGCGACAGGCGGAGTCTCTCGGAAGTGGACGAACGCGAGAGCGGCAGCGGCCAACAGGGCCACTCCGAATGCAGCAGGCCAAGCCAAACGCGTCAGCAGCGACCGAGGCGGAGGAGGAGCCGCAATCAGCGCAGCGGAAGACGGAGCGGGAGCCTCCTCCAGCAGCGCCATGGCATCGCCAATATCGCGCAGGCGTTTCTGCGGATCTTTCTCCAGGCAACGTTTCAGCAGGCGACGCACCTGGCCCGGCGTGTCCTCGAGTTTCGGTTCCGCGAGGACCACAGCCGCCAGCGTATCGGTGACCGTCTCGCCCATGAACAGCCGCTGCCCGGTTAACAGCTCGTGCAAAACCACACCGAAGGCCCAAATGTCGGCGCGCTTGTCCGCCGTCTTCCCTTTGGCCTGCTCGGGAGCCATATAGCCCGCGGTACCAAGGATCATGCCCATCTGCGTGGCGTGCATGCTGATGGTGGGAGATTCCTCCGGACTGCCGCTGGCGGGAGAAAGGGCATTCACTTTCGCCAGCCCGAAATCGAGCACTTTTACGATGCCGCTTGGAGTGACTTTGATATTGGCGGGCTTCAGATCGCGATGTACGATTCCTTTTTCATGCGCGGCTTCGAGCGCGGCAGCGATCTGCCGGCAAATCTGAAGCGCGTCTTCAAGCGGCATCGGCCCCTTGGGCTCTTCGCCCTCCACCAGCTCCATCACGATGTAGTTGGGCCCAACATCGTAGAGCGCGCAGATGTTCGGGTGGTTGAGCGATGCGACTACTTTCGCTTCGCGTTCGAAGCGTTCATTGAACTTTTGGGCGGAGACCTTGATGGCGACGTCGCGGCCCAGGCGCGGATCGCGTGCCCGGTAGACCTCGCCCATGCCGCCTGCGCCCAGCTGGCTCAGGATTTCATACGGACCCAGGTGCGTGCCAGGTTCGAGGGGCATGACCCCGTAATTCTACTAATTTACGCCGCTCTTTTGGCGGGCAGGCAAAAACTCATCGCCGGCGCGCCAGGTGGGCAATTTAGGCGCGTTCGCGGCATTCACGCCGATCAGCAAGCCGAATTGCGCGTACTGCTCCATGCCAGCAAAATCCCAGTCTTCGTGATACTCATCCGAAGGCTGATGGTAGTTCTTATCGTTAAACTCTTCGATGAGCCTGTGGCCGGTCCCCGCCGGCTTACCCACCAGGTCCTCACCAGGGTCCACTGAGAAGGAAGGAATCCCCACGCGCGCAAATGAAAAATGATCCGAGCGATAATAGAGTCCGGCCTCGGGGCGCGAATCCGGCGAAATCGTAAGCCCCATGCGCTTGGCGGCTTCCTGCACGATGGGATAGAGCGTGGTTCGTTCCGCGCCGTTCACGGTGACGTCGCGCGCGCGGCCGTAAGGCAGGAACATGTCGAAATTGAGACCCGCAGCCGTCTTACCAGCGGGCACCACGGGATGCTGGCCGTAATAATAAGACCCGCGCAAGCCGGCTTCTTCCGCCGCCACGGCCAAAAAGATCGCCGAACGGCGCGGCTTCTGCGGCAGTGCCGCCCACGCCCGTGCGATTTCGAGCAGCATGCCGCAACCCGAAGCATTATCGAGCGCGCCATTGTAGATACGATCTCCGTTGACCGGCTCCCCGACGCCCAGGTGATCCCAGTGCGCGCTGAAGACGACGGCTTCTTCTTTCAGTCTGGCGTCGCTGCCTTCAATCTTGCCGATCACGTTACTCGTTTCGACGGTGCGCACCTTGGCGGGCACGCGCCCGCGAATCCGCATCGGGAGTTCGACGGCACGGAAGCCCGGAGTATCCGCGCGTTTTAGCAGATCGTCCACTTTTGCGCCGAGGGTCGCTGCGATCTTCTCGCCCACGTCTTTGGTCACCCATCCGGCGAAGGCGATCGCCGGCTCACCCGCAGCGAGTTTCACTTCCTGGTCTTCGCGGCCCCACGATGATCGCACCACTTCCCAGCCGTAGCTGGCCGTGGGCGTCGTGTGGATGATGATCACTGCGGCGGCTCCGTGGCGCGTCGCCTCTTCATATTTATAGGTCCATCGTCCGTAGTAGGTGAGCGCAGGTCCAGTGAAGAACTTCGGATCGGTCGAGGGCGGCTCGCCGGTAAACAAGACGACCACTTTGCCGCGTACGTCGATGCCCTGATAGTCGTCCCACTTGTACTCGGGAGCGACGATGCCGTGTCCCACGAATACCGCGGGCGCGTCGAACTGGGCATCAGTGCGCTGCTGATAGGTCACGCCGACGAATTCGTCGAGCCATTTGGGGGAGATTACGGCGCCGGTGTTGGGGACCAGGGAAAGTTGAGAATCCGGCTGCGGATCGACGCCGACCAGGGTGAATTTCTGAAAGTACGTGCCCTTGTCGCCGGCCGGTTTCAGGCCTAGCAGCGCGAACTGCGTGGCGATGTAATCGGTGGCCAGATCGCCGCCACGTGAGCCTGGAGCGCGCCCTTCGAGCAGGTCGCTGGATAGAAACTTGACGTGCGCGCGGATGCGTTCACCGGAGACTTCAGTCATCTGCGCCGAAGCCGTCAGCACAATAACGGAGAGCAAGAGAGCAAGTTTCATGAGTTTAGTGCCGGAGTCCCTTCTCGATCTGAGCGAGGCGAATCTGGCAGGCGAGGCACAGGTCTTTATCGTCCTGACGTGTCGCGAGCTTGGACATCGGCGGGATTCTTTGCCCGCAGGAATCGCAGGTCCGGACTCCGTCTCGCTGCATATTCCGATGGTAGCGCGGAGAGAAATGAGGTGAATCGCCAGCGAGGTGCTAGACTGATAGCTTCGGGCTGTGGCGCAGCCTGGCTAGCGCGCTTGCTTGGGGTGCAAGAGGTCCCGGGTTCAAATCCCGGCAGCCCGACCATCTTTTTCAGCCACATACAAAGACGGCCAGCCACCAGACTGGCCGTTTGTGACGTAGATTGTGACGCAACCCTTCATTGGACCGCATCCGACCCCGGTTTCTGGTCGGATTGGGGTCCCGTAATTAAGCCACTCGAAAGCCCCTCCAAAGCCTCCCGCTTTGCCGTCATTCTCACGTGGGAATAGTGCTCGATCATCTCACGCGACATATGACCGGCCAAAGCCATCAGGGTCGCGTCAGAGGCGCCGTTCTCGGCCAGCTCGGTAATCGCTTGGTGCCTGAGGTCGTGGAAG
>Ga0207694_10002496_pt1 | contig 14960 bp, 10 predicted proteins | sample KBSC34metaG_FD_184353 | JGI IMG/M metagenome (GOLD analysis project Ga0207694, IMG submission 184353) | Corn rhizosphere microbial communities from Kellogg Biological Station, Michigan, USA - KBS C3-4 metaG (SPAdes) (version 2) | ecosystem: Host-associated > Plants > Roots > Rhizosphere > Soil...
CCTGGTCCGCCCCGACGGCTACATCGCGTGGGCGGCTGACGCGCCGACGGCCGAGGACGTCGCGAAGGCGATCGCGGCGGCCGGGGCCTAGCCGGAATCTCCGCACAGTCCGGCCGTCATCGAGCGCAGTCCGGCCGTCATCGAGAAAGATGGCGGCATGCGTCCCTTCCGCTTCCTGGCGACCATCGCCGACACCGACGGCTACTCCGACCTGATCCCCTTCGCCCGCAAGGCGGAGGCGATGGGCTGCTCCGGCTTCGTGATCCCCGACCACCTCATGGGCCTGGCCCCGCTGCTGCCGCTGGCGCAGGTCGCGGCGGTGACCGAGCGGCTGCGCGTCGGCACCTTCGTGCTCAACAACAGCCTGCGGCATCCGGCGGTGCTGGCGCAGGAGCTGGCCACGCTCGACCGGCTGTCGGGCGGCCGGCTCGACATCGGGATCGGGGCCGGCTGGAACAAGCCCGAGTACGACGCGATCGGGATCCCGTTCGAGCCGGTCGGCGTGCGGATCAAGAAGCTGACCGAGGCGATCGCGGTCATCAAGGGCGCGTTCCGCGAGGGGCCGTTCTCCTTCGCCGGCGAGTACTACACGATCACCGACCTCGACGACATCCCGGCCCCGGTCCAGCAGCCGCATCCGCCGTTCTTCCTCGGCGGGGGCGGTAAGCGGTTCCTGACGCTGGCCGCGCGCGAAGCCGGCATCATCGGCCTGGCCCCGCGCATCATCTCCGGCGACATCCCGCGCCTGGACGCGCCGAGCATCACCGCCGCGGCGACCGAGGAGAAGATCGGCTGGATCAAGGACGCCGCGGGCGACCGTTTCGCCGAGATCGAGCTGAACACCTACCCGACCGGCGGCCCCACGGTCGTCACCGCGAACGCGCGCGCCGAGGCGCAGCGCCGTGTCGACCGCTTCCGCGAGCAGACCGGTGCGGAGCTGACCGTCGAGGAGGTGCTGGAGTCGCCGCACTCCTACATCGGCAGCGTCAAGGAACTGACCGCCAAGTTCCTGGAGCTGCGCGAACGGTTCGGGATCAGCTCTTTCCTGATCGACGACCTGGACGCGCTGGGACCCGTCGTCGAGGAGCTCGCTGGACGGTAGCCCCCGGGACAACGCGATGGGGAGGCTCCCGGGCTCGGGAGCCTCCCCATCCTGGTATCTACCGCGTCAGTACTTGCCGCGGAACCAGCTCAGCGTCACACCAGCACGCTGTCGTCCGCGGCGCGCGCGGCGTCCAGCGTCCCGCCGCCGGGCTCGTCGGCCGAGGACAGCCGCGAGGGCCACCACATGCGCTTGCCGATGTCCAGCGTCAGCGCCGTGACCAGCACCGAGCGCACGATCATGGTGTCCAGCAGCACGCCGAGGGAGACCGCGAAGCCGATCTCGGCGAAGGGCACGATCGGCAGCGTGGCCAGCACGCCGAAGGTGGCGGCCAGCACCAGCCCGGCCCAGGTGATCACACCGCCGGTGGCGGACAGGCCGACCAGCGCGCCGCGGCGGGTGCCGCGCCGCACCGACTCCTCCCTGATGCGGGTCATCAGGAAGATGTTGTAGTCGATGCCCAGGGCCACCAGGAACACGAAGCCGAACAGCGGCATCCCGATGTCCACGCCGTGCCAGCCGACGCCCTTGAAGACCAGGGCGCTGATGCCCAGCGAGGCGCCGAAGGACAGGATCACCGTCAGGATCAGCAGCAGCGGCGCCAGGAAGGCGCGCAGCAGCAGGCCCAGGATGACGAACACCGCCAGCAGGATCAGCGGGATGATCAGCTTGCTGTCATGGCTGGAGGCGCGGGCGATGTCCAGCGTCACCGCGGGTCCGCCGCCGACCAGGGCGTTGGCTCCGGGCACCGAGTGCACCGCGTCCCGGACCCGGTCGACCGTCTTCTGCGCGGCCTTGGAGTCCGGCGCGTCGGTCAGGGCCGCTTCGAGGTAGAAGTGGCCGTTGACGACCGCGCTCTTGATGGTCTTCGGGGTTCCCACGCCGTTCGGGTCGATCCCGGCGACCGTCTTGAGCTTGGCCGCCACCGCGTCCTGAGCGGCCGCGTCGCCGATGACCGCCAGCGGCTGCCCCGAGTTGTCGGGGAAGTACTGGGCCTGCACCTCGGCGCCGGTCACCGAGGCCGGCTTGGTGACGAACTGCTCGGCCACGGTCTGCTGGTGCGCGTTGAGCTCGGTGACCCCGCCGGCCAGCGCGATCAGGACGACCGCGGTGCCCACCCACACGGCGCGCGGCCGGATCGCGATCCGCTTGCCCATGCGGGCCCACACGCCGTGCTGCGTCGGCTCGTCGGAGCCGAAGGCCGGGCGGACCGGCCAGAAGATCCAGCGGCCGAAGATCACCAGCAGCGCCGGCATCAGGGTCAGCATCGCGGCCAGCGCGATGATCACACCGATGGCCAGGACCGGGCCCATGCCCTTGGTCGAGTTCATCTCGGCGACCAGCAGGATCAGCATGCTGACGGCCACCGTCGCGGAACTGGCGACCAGCGCGGGCCCGGCTCGGTGCACGGCGTGCGCCATCGCCTCGTGCCGGTCCTCGTACCGCCTGAGTTCCTCTCGATAGCGGGCGATGAGGAGCAGCGCGTAGTCCGTGCCCGCTCCGAACACCAAGACGATCAGGATGAACGCCGCCTGGCCGTTCACCGTCAGTCCGGCGTGCTTGGCCAGCAGATAGATCACCGACTCGGCCACCGTCAGGGCGCCGCCGCCGACCGTGATCAGCGGCAGCAGCCACAGGATCGGGCTGCGGTAGGCGATCAGCAGGATGATGATGACCGCGAAGGCGGTGAAGTACGTCAGCGAGCCGTTGATCTTCTTGAAGGCGTCCGCCTCGTCGCCGGCCTCACCCATCGGGCCGGTGACGTAGGTCTGCAGGCCGGCTGTCGGCGGTCCAAGCGCGGCCTTCATGGCCGCGACGGTGTCCGGGAACTTGTTCCAGCCCGCGCTGCCGGGGTTCACCGGCACGATGATCTGGATCGCCTTGCCGGCGCTCGGGCCGGTGGTGGCCGGGATGACCTGGACGGCGCTGTGCACGACCAGGTCCAGGTTCTTCGCCGGCGGGTCCTGCTGCATGATCGCCGCGGCGTGCTCGGCCTGCGCCTTGTCGGCGTCGGTCAGGCCGGTCGGCCGGGCGAACAGCAGGATCGCCGGGTACCAGTTCGGGTGGAAGTCACCCTCGATCTTCAGTTCCTTCGTGGATTCGGCGCTCTTGGGCAGCCACGACGTGGTGTCGTTCTTCTGCGCGTCGTTCAGCTTCGTCGCGAAGCTGCCCAGGCTGAAGATCACCAGCAGCCAGACGGCGAACACCACCCATTTGGACTTGCGCCCGGAGACGACCCGGGCGAAGGCGCCCGGTTCCGAATCCGCGTTGGTCAACGCGTTACCACTCACGAAAGAGCCCCCTCAGGCTATCGCGACCGTCGTCCGCCGACGGTTCCCACCCCAGTGCGCGGGTCCGGTGCGCGGACTCGTTACCCGGCTATTGTGACACGCGATACAACGCGTTATTGCAACCGGGGGGGAGATTTCCTGTGACCGGAGATGAACAGGTCTTCACGGACGAGGACTCGGCGGTGATGTACGACATCGAGAACCCGTGGGACACCGACGGATCCACCTACGAAGGCTACGTCCTCACCTGCGCGACCGTCCTGGACGCGGTGCTCGACGTCGGCTGCGGGACCGGCAGCATGCTGCATCTCGCGCGCGAGCGGGGCGCCGCCGGCCGGCTCGTGGGCGTCGATCCGGACGAGGCGATGCTGGCCCGGGCCCGGCGGCGGACCGACATCGAGTGGGTGAAGGCGACCGCGGCGCGGATGGCGTACGAGGCCGAGTTCGATCTGGTGACCATGAACAGCAACGCCTTCCAGTGCTTCGTCACCGACGAGGACCTGCGGGCCTCGCTCGCGGCGATCCATCGGGCCCTGAAACCCGGCCGGGTCTTCATGTTCGGCACGCGGCACCTGCAGGCACGCGCGTGGGAGGCGTGGAACCCCGGGAACGGCGGCACCTTCACCACACCCGACGGCCGGCGGTTTCGCTCCTGGTTCCGCGTGGAGGAGGTCGCGGGGCCCCTGGTGACGTTCACCGAGACCACGGCGCTCCCGGACGGCACGCCGGTCCGCACCGCCGCCGCCACGCTGCGCTTCCACACCCCCGAGACGCTGAACCCGTTCCTGGTCGAGGCCGGTTTCCGCATCGAGTCCCAGTACGGGGACCAGAGGTTCGGCGTGCTCACCCCGGCCAGCCGCGACATCATCACCGTCGCGCGTGCCCAATAAGATGCTCATAGCAGTCCCGGAAAAGACCGTCGAACAGCGAAGGACCACGCATATGACCGACAACGGCGCCCCCGTCGAGCGGACGCTCGTCCTGCTCAAGCCCGACGCCGTCGCGCGCGGCACGATGGGGCGGGTCCTGACCCGGTTCGAGGACGCGCTGCTGAAGGTCGTCGGCTCCAAGATGGTCTGGATGGACGCCGACCTGACCCGCAAGCACTACTTCGACCTGGAGGAGCGCTTCGGCGCCGGCGTCTACAACGCGACCGCGACCTTCATGCAGTCCGGTCCGGTGCTGGCCCTGGTCCTGGAGGGCATCGACGCGGTCAAGACGGTCCGCAAGCTCGTCGGCTCCACCTACCCCAACGAGGCGGCCCCGGGCACGATCCGCGGCGACTACGCGCACCAGAACAAGGCCTACGCCACGGCCAACGGCATCGCGGTGGCGAACCTGGTGCACGCCTCGGGCAACCTCGACGAGGCGAAGCAGGAAGTCGCTCTGTGGTTCACAGACGAAGAACTCTTCGAGTACTCCACGGTCGCCGAGAAGTTCGTGCTGTAGTCGCTAGGATCGCTCTCGCGAGATAAGCGGGCTTTTCACCTGGCGGGAGTACCCAAGCGTGGCAGCGACAGCAGCGTCCATCCACCTGCGCATCGCCGAGGAGCTCGGCGTGACCGATCGGCAAGTCCGGGCGGCCGTCGAGCTCCTGGACGGCGGCGCGACCGTGCCGTTCGTCGCGCGGTACCGCAAGGAGGTGACCGAGGGCCTCGACGACGCGCAGCTGCGCACCCTGGAGGAGCGGCTGCGCTACCTGCGCGAGATGGAGGAGCGCCGGGAGGCGATCCTGGAGTCCATCCGCAGCCAGGGCAAGCTCGACGACGCGCTGGAGGCGCAGATCCTCGCCGCGGACTCCAAGTCCCGGCTGGAGGACATCTACCTGCCGTACAAGCCGAAGCGGCGCACCAAGGCGATGATCGCCCGGGAGGCCGGGCTGGAGCCGCTGGCGGACGCGCTGCTGGCGGACTCCTCCCTCGACCCGACCGCCACCGCCGCTGGTTACGTCGACGCCGACAAGGGCGTCGCGGACGCCGCCGCGGCGCTGGACGGAGCGCGGTCGATCCTGGTCGAGCGCTTCGGCGAGGACGCGGACCTGATCGGCGCCCTGCGCGAGCGGATGTGGTCGAACGGCCGCCTCACCTCCAAGGTCCGCGAGGGCAAGGAGGAGGCCGGGGCGAAGTTCTCCGACTACTTCGACTTCGCCGAGCCCTTCACCGCGCTGCCCTCCCACCGCATCCTGGCCCTGCTGCGCGGGGAGAAGGAGGAGGTCCTGGACCTCACCTTCGACCCCGAGCCCGAGGACCCCGAGCCGGGCGCGCCGGTGACGCAGAGCGGGTACGAGGTCCGCATCGCCAAGACGTTCGGCATTCCGTCGCCCACTACCACCGGCGCCGGTGTGAAGTGGCTGAACGACACGGTGCGGTGGGCCTGGCGTACCCGCATCCTCGTCCGGCTGGCCGTCGACATCCGGATGCAGCTGTGGACGCTGGCCGAGGACGAGGCGGTGCGGGTGTTCGCCGCCAACCTGCGGGACCTGCTGCTGGCCGCGCCGGCCGGGACGCGCGCCACGATGGGCCTGGACCCGGGCTACCGGACCGGGGTGAAGGTCGCCGTCGTGGACGCCACCGGCAAGGTGGTGGCCACGGACGTGATCTACCCGCACGTGCCGGCGAACAAGTGGAACGAGGCGCTCGCGAAGCTGGCATCGCTGTGCAAGGTGCACAAGGTCGAGCTGATCGCCTTCGGCAACGGCACCGCCTCCCGGGAGACCGACAAGCTGGCCCAGGAACTGGTCGCCAACATGCCCGAGCTGAAGCTGACCAAGATCATGGTCTCCGAGGCCGGCGCGTCGGTGTATTCGGCTTCTGCGTTCGCCTCGCAGGAACTTCCCAACATGGACGTCTCGCTGCGCGGCGCCGTCTCCATCGCCCGGCGCCTTCAGGACCCGCTGGCCGAGCTGGTGAAGATCGACCCGAAGTCGATCGGTGTCGGTCAGTACCAGCACGACCTGGCCGAGGGCAAGCTCTCACGGTCGCTGGACGCGGTGGTCGAGGACTGCGTGAACGCCGTCGGCGTGGACGTGAACACCGCCTCGGCGCCGCTGCTGACCCGGGTCTCGGGCATCGGCTCCTCGCTGGCCGACAACATCGTGGCCTATCGCGACGCCAACGGCCCGTTCGCGACCCGGAACGCCATCAAGGACGTGCCGCGTCTCGGCGCCAAGGCCTTCGAGCAGTGTGCGGGCTTCCTGCGGATCCCCGGCGGCGACGACCCGCTGGACGCTTCCTCGGTGCACCCCGAGGCGTACCCGGTGGTGCGGCGGATCCTGTCCTCGACCGGCACCGGTATCAAGGAGCTGATCGGCGACACGAAGACGCTGCGGTCGCTGAAGCCGGCGGAGTTCGCCGACGACACCTTCGGCGTCCCGACGGTCACGGACATCCTGGCCGAGCTGGAGAAGCCGGGGCGGGACCCGCGGCCGGCGTTCAAGACCGCGACCTTCAAGGAGGGCGTGGAGAAGATCGGCGACCTGCAGCCGGGGATGCTGCTGGAAGGCGTGGTGACGAACGTCGCCGCGTTCGGGGCGTTCGTCGACGTCGGCGTCCACCAGGACGGCCTGGTGCACATCTCGGCGCTGTCGAAGACGTTCGTGAAGGACCCGCGCGACGTGGTGAAGCCCGGCGACGTGGTGCGCGTGAAGGTGCTGGACGTGGACGTCGCGCGCAAGCGCATCGCCCTGACGCTGCGCCTCGACGACGAGGCGGGCGCGGGGTCCGGCTCCGGCGGCCCGGGGCGCCAGCGGCAGTCGGGGGAGAACGGCGGGGGCGGCGGAGGTCGCGGTCGCGACGGCCGTGGCGGTGGCGGCGGCGAGCGTCGCGGTGGTCAGGGCGGCCAGGGCGGCGGCGGTGGCGACCGCCGGGGCGGCGGCAACGGCGGCGGTGGTGGCGGCGGTGGCCGCGGCGGCGACCGGCGCGGCGGGAACAGCGAGCCGCAGGGTGCGCTGGCCGACGCGCTGCGGCGGGCCGGGCTGGCGTAACCGCGCTTGAGAAAGCACAAGCGCCCGCTGCGGACTCCGGTCCGCGGCGGGCGCTTCGTTTCGGCGAGCCTCAGCCGTTGACGCTGCCCCAGAACTTGAACAAGTGGTACCCGAAGTACTCGCCATTGACCGGCGACCGGCCGTCCAGGACGTCCTGGGTCCAACGCGCGATGAAGTTCCGGTCCGGGCCCAGCGAGTACAGCAGCGCGAAGACGAGCAGGATGCCGTAGGGCGCGATCTGTGCGCCGATGCGCCGCCAGTCGTAGCTCAGGAAGGGCTCGATGATGCCGTAGCCGTCCAGGCCGGGGATCGGCAGCAGGTTCAGGATCGCGCTGGCGACCTGGATGTAGGCCAGGAACGTCAGCGCCGACCAGAGCGCGGCGTGGTCCGGGACGGTCGGGGAGAAGATCCAGCCCGGGCCCCACACCTTCAGCACCACGATCAGCACCGCCGAGAACACCACGTTCACCGCCGGCCCCGACGCCGACACCAGCGAGTCCTTCCACTTGCCGCGCAACCGGTGCGACTCGATCGAGACCGCGCCGCCGGGCAGCGGCAGGCCGCCGATCAGCAGGAAGAACAGCGGGAGCACGAACGTCAGGACCGGGTGCCCGTACACGCGCGGGTCCAGCCGGAGGTAGCCCTTGTTCGCGACGGTGTGGTCGCCGCCCCAGTAGGCCGCCGCGGCGTGCATGAACTCGTGCAGGCACAGCGATATGAGCCAGCCGCAGAGCACGAAGATGAACACGCCGGCCCGGTCGCTCCCGTACCCCTTGTACAGTGCGATGCCGCTGGCCACGAAGCCGGCGACGAGCGCCAGGAAGATCGGCGAGATGCCGCCGCCGCGGGCGGACTGCGACCAGTCGGGCCGGTATTCGCCGGGCTTGAGCAGGCGCAGGTTGGTGCGGGCCATCGGGTCACTCACCTCGGGGATCGGCTCGGTCGACGTCTGGGGGCGGGGCGTTCGCCATCGTAGGTTCTCCAACCGACCAACGTTGAAGCGCCGCCGAACGATCCCGCTCGAACAGTCACAGCTCGGACTACAACTGGTTCACATCCGTGACGACCACCACGGCGGTCCCCGCCTCGTCGCTCGCCGCCAGGTCCACCTCGGCGCTGATGCCCCAGTCGTGGTCGCCCTCGGGATCGTCGAAGATCTGCCGGACCGTCCACTTGCCGGGCAGCCCCTCGGGCTTCTCGTCGATGACGAGGAACTTGGGCCCGCGCGCGTCGGGGCCGGTGCCGAGCACGTCGTGCACCTCGAAGTAGTCCTCGATCGCGTAGTACCACTTCTCGGCAGTCCAGCCGGAGGCCGCGTCCAGCTCGCCGAGGTCGTCGTACTTGCGCAGCGCGAACAGCTCGACGCGGTGGAACAGCTCGTTGCGCACCATGACGCGGAACGCGCGCGCGTTCGCGGTGACCGGCGGCGGACGCTCGTCGAAGTTGTGCGGGGAGATCGCGGGCGCCTCCTCGCCGGGGTTGACCAGTTCCTCCCACTCGTCGAGCAGCGAGGAGTCGACCTGGCGGACCATCTCGCCGAGCCACTCGATGAGGTCGTTGACCTCGTCGTTGCGCATCTCCTCGGGAAGCGTGTGCTTCAGCGCCTTATAGGCGTCTGCGAGGTAGCGCAGCAGGAGTCCTTCAGAACGCGGAAGCGTATAGAAGTTCACGTACTCCGCGAACGTCATAGCGCGCTCGAACATGTCCCGCGCGACGGACTTCGGAGCGACCTCGTAGTCCGCGACCCACGGGGAGCTGCGCTTGTAGACGTCATACGCCGCCTCAAGCATCTCCTGCAGCGGCTTCGGATACGTGACCTTCTCCAGGAGCTCCATCCGCTCCTCGTACTCGATCCCGTCCGCCTTCATCTCCGCGACCGCCTCGCCGCGCGCCTTGTTCTGCTGCGCGGAGAGCACCTGGCGCGGGTTGTCCAGCGTCGACTCGATGACCGACAGCGCGTCCAGCGCGAACGTCGGCGACTCCGGCTCCAGCAGCTCCAGCGTGGCCAGTGCGAACGGCGACAGCGGCTGGTTCAGCGCGAAGTCGAACTGCAGGTCCTTGGTCAGCCGCACGATCCGCCCCTGCTCGTCCGGCTCGGGGAGGCGCTCGACGATCCCGGCGGCCAGCAGCGCGCGGTAGATGGCGATCGCCTTGCGGATCAGCTTCAGCTGCGACTTGCGGTCCTCGTGGTTGTCCTCCAGCAGGTGCCGCATCGCGTCGAAGGCGTTGCCGGGACGGCTGATGACGTTCAGCAGCATCGCGTGGCTGACCTGGAAGCTGGAGGTCAGCGGCTCCGGCTCGGCGGCGACCATCCGCTCGAAGCTCGGCTTGCCCCAGGACACGAAGCCCTCCGGCGCCTTGACCCGGACCACGCGCGAGAGCTTCTTCTTGTCGCCGCCGGCCTTGGCGACGCGCTTGGCGTTCTCCACCTCGTGCTCGGGTGCTTGCGCCACGACGTAGCCGGCGCTGTCGTACCCGGCGCGGCCGGCGCGCCCGGCGATCTGGTGGAACTCGCGTGCCTTGAGCTGCCGGGTCCGCACGCCGTCGTACTTGGTCAGGCCGGTGAACAGCACCGTGCGGATCGGCACGTTGATGCCGACGCCGAGCGTGTCGGTCCCGCAGATCACCTTCAGCAGCCCGGCCTGCGCCAGCAGCTCCACCAGGCGCCGGTACTTCGGCAGCATGCCGGCGTGGTGCACGCCGATCCCGTGCCGGACCAGGCGCGAGAGCGTCTTGCCGAAGCCGGCGGTGAAGCGGAAGTTGCCGATCATCTCGGCGATCGCGGCCTTCTCCTCCTTGGTGCACACGTTCACGCTCATCAGGGCCTGCGCGCGCTCGATGGCCGCGGCCTGGGTGAAGTGCACGACGTAGATCGGCGCCTGGTTGGTCTGCAGGAGCTCTTCGAGCGTCTCGTGCAGCGGCGTCTCGGAGTAGGAGTAGTACAGCGGCACGGGGCGCTGCCCGGAGGAGACGACCGCGGTCGGGCGGCCGGTGCGGCGGGTGAGGTCCTTCTCGAAGCGGGTGACGTCGCCGAGCGTGGCCGACATCAGGACGAACTGCGCCTTCGGCAGCTCCAGGATCGGCACCTGCCAGGCCCAGCCGCGGTCCGGCTCGGCGTAGAAGTGGAACTCGTCCATCACGACCTGGCCGATGTCGGCCTCGGCGCCGTCGCGCAGCGCGTGGTTGGCCAGCACCTCGGCGGTGCAGCAGATGATCGGCGCGTTCGGGTTCACGCTGGCGTCGCCGGTCAGCATGCCGACCTTGTCCGCCCCGAACATCGCGCACAACGCGAAGAACTTCTCGCTCACCAGCGCCTTGATCGGCGCGGTGTAGAAGGTGCGCTGCCGGGGGTCCTCGCGGTAGCGGGCCAGCGCGGCGAAGTGCGCGCCGGCGGCGACCAGCGACTTGCCGGAGCCGGTGGGGGTGGACAGGATCAGGTTGGCCCCGGTCACCACCTCCAGCAGCGCCTCCTCCTGCGCCGGATAGAGGGTGATCCCCTGCTCGCCGGCCCACTCGCTGAAGGCGTCGAAGAGGGCGTCGGGGTCGTCGGTGGCGGGCAGGCGATCGGTGAGGGTCATAGTGCGTTCAACAATATGCGTTCGGCAGCTTGTGCCGGGGCACGACCTTGATCCTCAAGCCCCTATTCCTCGTCGAAAGGCGCACCGCCTAAGCTTCGTGCATGACCATGCCCGATTCGCCCCACGACCCGAACCAGGCGGCCGGCCTCGAGGCGCAGGACGGCGTGGGGGAGCCCGACGGCTTCCGGCGGCTGTGGACCCCGCACCGCATGGCGTACATCAAGGGCGAGAACAAGCCCACCGGTCCCGCGGCCGGGGAGGACCCGTTCTGCCGCATTCCGTCGCTGAGCGACGAGGAGGGGCTGATCATCGCTCGCGGGGAGCTGGTCTACGCGGTGCTGAACCTGTACCCGTACAACGGCGGGCACCTGATGGTGGTCCCGTACCGGCATGTCGCGGACTACACGGACCTGACGATCCCGGAGACCGCCGAGCTCGCCGACTTCACCAAGCGCGCGATGACGGCGGTGCGCGCCGCCTCCGGCGCCCAGGGCTTCAACATCGGCATGAACCAGGGCGACGTCGCCGGCGCGGGCATCGCCGCGCACCTGCACCAGCACGTTGTCCCACGCTGGGGTGGAGACACGAACTTCATGCCCGTGGTCGGTCACACGAAGGTGCTGCCGCAGCTGCTCGGGGAAACCCGCAAGCTGTTGGCGGACGAGTGGCCCGTAGAATGACTCCATGGACGAGGGCAGCTTCCCCAAGCCGGTTCTGATCTACGACGGAGACTGTGGCTTCTGCACACGCTCGGTTAACGTCCTCAAGCGCCTCCCCGTCGACGTGGAGGTGACGGCTTTCCAGTTCACAGACCTCGAGTTGTACGGAACAACCGAGGAGCGGGCAACACATGAGGTGTTGTGGGTGGACCCGACAGGCCGGATCTACGGAGGCGCGCAAGCCATTGCGCGCCTTTTGGTTTCCGCGGGCGGGTTCTACGCGGCGGCCGGGTGGGTGCTCCGCACACCGCCGGTCCGCTGGCTCGCGGCGGGCGTGTACCGCCTGATCGCGAACAACCGGCAGCGGATGCCCGGAGGCACCGCTGCCTGCGCGCTGCCGCCGGTGGCGCGTGGGAGTGTCTCCGGCTGACACCGGAGAAAGATCGGCCCCGCTGGAGGTTCCAGCGGGGCTATCGGCGTTGCTTGTGTGACGGTATGCGTTGCCGCGGTGCGGTCAGCCGGGTGGTGACAGGTAGCACGCATTGCCCCGGCTGCCTCCGACCGCACCGAAACCCGACCGTGTGGCTGAAGCTCCCCGCCCCAGCCACACGACCAACTCCATACGCCGGCTAGCTGCGATCGGTCACGGGCAATCGGCGACCGGCCACCGACGAGGCCACCGGCAACCCTCGGCTCCCGACCCCCGCCAGCCCTAACCCTCCTGCTCGGCCTCCGCCTTCATCTTCGTCGCCAGCTGCGGCGGCATCGGCTCGTGCCCCAGGTAGTTCCGCGTGAACGTCCCGGTCCCGTGCGACAGCGAGCGCAGCTCGATCGCGTAGCGCCCGATCTCCACTTCCGGGGCGTCGGCGCGGATCACCGTGCGGCCGTTCTCGCCGGGCTCGGAGCCGGAGACCCGGCCGCGCCGCGACGACAGGTCGCCCATGATCGCGCCCACGTATTCGTCGGCGACCTGGATCTCCAGGCTGTCGACCGGCTCCAGCAGCAGGATGCTGGTCTTGGCCGCGGCGTCCTTCAGCGCCAGCGCGCCGGCGGTCTGGAAGGCCATGTCGCTGGAGTCCACCGAGTGCGCTTTGCCGTCGTAGAGCGTCACGCGCAGGTCGATCACCGGGTAACCGGCCGCGACGCCGCGCTCCATCTGTGCCCGGACGCCCTTCTCCACCGAGGGGATGAAGTTGCGGGGGACCGCGCCGCCGACCACCTTGTCCACGAACTCGAAGCCGCTGCCGGCCGGGAGCGGGGTGACCTCGATGTCGCAGATGGCGTACTGGCCGTGGCCGCCGGACTGCTTGACGTGCCGGCCGTGGCCCTTGGCCGCGCCTCCGAAGGTCTCGCGCAGCGAGATGCGGTGCGAGACGGTGTCCACCGCCACGCCGAACTTGTTCTTCAGCCGGTCCAGGACCAGGTCCATGTGCGCCTCGCCCATGCACCACAGCACCAGCTGCCGGGTCTCGGGGTTCATCTCCAGGCGCAGGGTGGCGTCCTCGGCGACCAGCCGGGACAGCGACTGCGAGAGCTTGTCCTCGTCGCTCTTGGCGTGCGCGCGGATCGCGACCGGCAGCAGCGGGTCGGGCATCAGCCACTGCTCGATCAGCATCGGGTCGTCCTTGCCGGACAGCGTGTCGCCGCTCTCGGCGTGCAGCAGCTTGGCCACCGCGACGATGTCCCCGGCGATGCCGGCGTCGATCCCGCGCTGCACCTTGCCCAGCGGGCTGGACAGCACGCCGACGCGCTCGTCGATGTCGTGGTCGGCGTGGCCGCGGGCCTCCTGGCCGTGGCCGGAGACGTGGACCGGGAGGTCGGGGCGCAGGGTGCCGGAGAACACCCGCACCAGGCTGATCCGCCCGACGTAGGGGTCGGTCGAGGTCTTGACCACCTCGGCCACCAGCGGCCCCTCCGGGTCGCAGGACAGCGGCCCCTTCGGCTTGCCCTCCGGCGAGGTCACCGGCGGCACCTCGTGCTCCAGCGGGGAGGGGAAGGCCTTGGTCATCAGCTCCAGCAGCTCGATCGCGCCCAGCGCCGGGGGCGTGGCGACGGCGCCGGAGGAGATCGCCGAGTACGGCAGGACCGGGTAGAACGAGCCGCGCGCCACCGCCTTCTCCAGGTCGTCGATCAGCACGTCGACGTCCAGGTCCTCGCCGCCCAGGTAGCGGTCCATGAGGGTCTCGTCCTCGCTCTCGGCGATGATCCCCTCGATCAGGGCATTGCGAGCGTTCTCCACGCCCTCGCGGTGCGCCTCCTCGGAGTCCCGTTCGGTGCGCTCGCCGTCGGAGTACTCGTAGATCTTCTGGGTCAGCAGCCCGATCACGCCGCCGACGTGCTCCTCGTCGTCCAGCAGCGGCAGGTACAGCGGCTGCACGCCGTCGCCGAAGATGCGCTGGCAGATCAGCACCATCTCGTCGAAGTCGGCGCGCGCCGAGTCCAGCTTGGTGACGACCACGGCGCGCGGCATCCCGACCGCGGCGCACTCCTCCCACAGCAGCCGCGTCGAGCCGTCGACCCCGTCGGCGGCGGAGACGACGAACAGCGCGGCGTCCGCGGCCCGCAGCCCGGCGCGCAGGTCGCCGACGAAGTCGGCGTAGCCGGGGGCGTCCAGCAGGTTGACCTTGATCCCCTCGAACTCCACCGGCGCCAGCGCCAGCGCGACCGAGCGCTGCTGCCGCTGTTCGACCTCGTCGAAGTCGGCGACGGTGGTGCCCTCCTCGACCCGGCCGGGCCGGCTCACCGCTCCGGTGGCCGCCAGCAGCGACTCCACGAGCGTGGTCTTGCCGGCACCGGTGTGCCCGACCAGGACCACGTTCCGGATCTGCTCGGGCCGGGAGGGCGTCGTCACCCTGCCGGCGGCCCCGGCGTGGCCGCCCTGTCCTGATTTGTCTGCCATCGAGCGTGCTCCTTTTCCTGGGTCAGGGCGGCTCGTCGCCGAGCCGGAGCCGATCTTGTCATGACGCGGGGGTAGCGGGTTGTACCAGCTGTACATACTTCGTTACCCGGCTGTTCCTTGCAGCCAACTCCTATATGCCAGAGGCCACAAGGGGGCGGCGCCCGAGCGGTTCACGCTGGCGGTCCGGCGCGGGCCGCCCGCGGTCACGGGATCCGGCGCAGCGTGGTCGAGGCGATCTCCTCGGAGACCACGGTCTCGGCCCGGTCCGGATTGCCCTCGGCGACCGCGGCGACCAGCGCGGCGTGCGCGCGGTGCCCGAGGTTCTCATCGGCCCGGCCGCTGGTCCGGACGAGCTCGGTCAGGGTCTCCCGCAGCGTCGGGACGAACTGTTCGAACAACGCGGTGAGCACCGGGTTCCCGGCGGCCGCGACGACGGCCAGGTGCAGGGC
>Ga0207694_10002498_pt1 | contig 14951 bp, 14 predicted proteins | sample KBSC34metaG_FD_184353 | JGI IMG/M metagenome (GOLD analysis project Ga0207694, IMG submission 184353) | Corn rhizosphere microbial communities from Kellogg Biological Station, Michigan, USA - KBS C3-4 metaG (SPAdes) (version 2) | ecosystem: Host-associated > Plants > Roots > Rhizosphere > Soil...
GTATTTCGGAACGCTTGGTGGGACGTCGGTGATGGTGTTGAGCGGCCGCGCGCATTTTTACGAGGGGCACCCAATGGAGCGCGTGACCTTCGCTGTACGAGCGCTAGCCGCTTATGGCGTCCGCGATTTGCTGCTGACAAATGCGGCGGGGGGATTAAACAGAAAGTTCCGGGCGGGCGATTTCATGCTGCTCACGGATCACATCAATTTGATGGGCGCGAATCCGTTGCGCGGCGAGGCGATTCCCGGACTGCCGCGGTTTGTGGATTTGACGCAGACCTACGATTTGGGGTTAAGCCTGCTTTTGCGCGCGGCGGCGAAGGAGTGTAAGGTCAGATTGCAGGCGGGGGTTTACCTGGCGGTGTCGGGACCGAGTTATGAGACGCCGGCCGAGATTCGGGCGTTCGCGCGACTGGGCGCGGATGCGGTGGGCATGAGCACGGTGCCGGAGGCGATTGTGGCGCGGCAATGCGGGGTAAACCTGGCGGTGGTGTCATGCATCACGAATCTGGCGGCGGGGATCAGCAAAAAGAATTTGTCGCACGCGGAAGTGTTGGAGACAGCCGAGCGCGTGAAAACGGTGGCGGCGGGGTTGCTGAAGAATTTTGCTAAACGTTATGGCCAAAAAAAATAAATTAGGAATTTCCGCGCAGGCGCTGGGGCGCCTCATGAACGCCGCGGCGGTGGCGCGCGAGGGCGCGGTGGCGCCTTATTCGAAATTTCGCGTGGGGGCAGCGGTGCTGACAAAGGCAGGGGAAATTGTTTCCGGCGCAAACGTGGAGAGCGCGAGTTACGGTTTGACCTGTTGCGCAGAACGGGTGGCGTTGTTCAATGCGCTGACGAGCGGCAAACGGAATTTCGTCGCGGTGGCGGTGGTTGCGCGGGCGGAGGGCGGGCCGATGCCTTGCGGCGCGTGCCGACAGCTTTTGGCGGAGTATGCCTCAGACGCCAAAGTTTTTGTTGCAGACAGCCGACGATTAAAGGTGGTGAAGCAATTTTCCGTGGGGGAATTGTTGCCAGGCGCTTTTCTCGATTTTAGACCGGCGTGAATCTCGAAATTCGGCTCGCGAGGACGCTCGCCCCACCATCGATGGAAGCGTTTTTACGTTTGCGAAACTGAACGCACGGGCAAGATGCCCGTGCCACTAATGGATTTTCGTTTGAGAATCTTGGCGTTCATTGTAAGCTGCGAATCTGGAACGTTTTGATGAAGGCTGAAGTTGCTTTTGGATTGGAAAATGCCGGCTGGCCCGTGCTGTTGGTCAACAGCTCAGGGGCCATTTTGCGCGCCAATCCCGCGGCCGTAACAACTTTTGGCTCGACACTCGAGGGTGAAATGCCGCTCTCGGCGATCTGGACTTCGGAAAACGGACCGATGGCCGAGCAGTTTATTTTACAGTGGGACAACTCCCCTACTCCTCCCGGGCCGCTGAAATTCTGTGTGAAAGATGGCGCGGTGCGCCCGTTTCTGACTTCGATTTGCACTCTCACGGATGGGCCGGAGAAGTTGTTTGTGTTTCAATTGTTTCCGAATGCGACGCCGGCCGCAGCGCCAAGCGCACAGCCGAGTCCGAAGGAATCGGGATCCACAGAGATGTTCGTGCAGAAACAAAAGCTGGATTGCGCGTTGCAATTGGCGCGCACGGTCTCCCTGGATTTCAATAATGCGCTCACGAGCATACTCGGGCACACGTCGCTATTGCTGACGAAGGCGGAGACGAATCACCCGTGGCGACGGTCGTTGATGGAGGTGGAAAAATCCGCGGCGCGCGCGGCGGAAATTGCGAATGACCTGGGAACCTTCAGCCGGGCGGACAAGGAGCAACGCGGGCAATCGGCGCGCAACCTGAATTCGATCTTACAACGCGCGGCGGATTTGTTCGCGAACGCCGAGGGCAAAAAGATCACTTGGAAATCACAATTGGAGCGCCGACCGTTCGCCACAAAGTTTGACGAGGCGAAAATCCAGCAGGCATTTGTCAAAGTGCTCGAGAACGCCGTGGAGGCGGTGCAGGAGGTGAAGGAAAATCCGCAGATCACCGTGCAGTCGCGGAACGTGGAATTAGCCGAGGCAACACAAGACCGCGGCGTGCGATTGAATCCCGGCACTTACATTTGCGCAGAGATCAGCGACAACGGTCCGGGGATTTCCGCGGAGGCAATGCCAAGAATTTTTGAGCCGTTCTACACAACAAAAGGCGGGAAGCATCGCGGCCTCGGGCTCGCCTGGGTTTACGGCATCGTGACGAACCACGGAGGCGGTGTGGCGGTGTCCAGCCAACCGGGAGCGGGCACTTCCGTGCGCGTGTATTTGCCGGCAGAAAAACGCGTGGTGCAGGATGCCAATGTCAGCACGGATAACTTGAATGGCACGCAGACGGTTCTGATGGTGGACGACGAGGACCTGATGCTGACGATGGGACAGACGGTGCTATCGGCGTTCGGTTACAAAGCGCTCACGGCCAATAGCGGACAGGCGGCGCTGGATATCATTTCCAAAGGCGACAAGAAGGTCGACCTCGTGATCACGGATTTGGTGATGCCGGCCATGAGCGGGCGAGAGCTTGTGGAGCGGTTGCGAAAAATTTCGCCGACCATTCGCATTTTATGCACGAGCGGTTACGTGCCGCCGCCGGCGCAAACCGATGATTCCGCGTATTTGCAAAAGCCATTCACCAGCCAGGAATTGCTCGTAAAGGTCAAACAGGTGCTTACTAATTCTGGGTCCGCGCCCGTGGAGTGAATTAGTTTTTTTGCGGCACGTGTTGACTGGATTAGTTTATTTGCGTATTCAATGTGTGTAGATGCAAATAGAAAGTCTCAAAGTCTTTTGCGACCTCGCCGAAACTGAAAGCTTCACCAAGGCCGCGCAAATCAACAATGTAACGCAGTCCGCCGTCAGCCAGCAGATCAGTTCCCTCGAGCGGCAATTCAAGTCCCTGCTCATCGAACGCAGCAAGAAAAAATTCCGTCTCACGCGTGAAGGACAATTGCTCTACGATTACAGCAAGCAAATCATCCAGACTTATGATGCCTTGCACAGCAAGCTACAGGAGGTGAAGGACATCATCTCCGGGACAATTCGCGTGGCGACGATTTACAGCATCGGCTTGCACGATCTGCCGCCATACATCAAACGCTTTTTAAAGGAACATCCCACGGTTCATGTGCACGTGGAATACCGCCGTGCGAACCAAGTGTACGACGACGTGCTGGGCAACGTGGTGGATCTCGGTTTGGTGGCTTACCCGCAGCGTGATGCCAAGCTCGAAGTGGTGCCGTTGCGCAAGGACCCCTTGGTGATGATCTGCCATCCGCAGCATCCGCTGGCCAAATCGAAGAGCATGAAGCTCAAGCAAATTTCCGGATTGAAGTTCATTGGTTTCGAACCGGACATCCCGACGCGCAAGGCCATCGATAAAATTTTGAAGGAAAATAATGTCGAGATCCATACGGTAATGGAGTTCGACAATATCGAAACCGTAAAGCGCGCGGTGGAAATTGACGCGGGAATTTCCATTGTGCCGTTGAGCACCGTCGGCCAGGAAATTGCAAAGCAAACGCTGGCGGCGGTGACGATTGATGACGGAGATTTTTACCGCCCGCTCGCAGCGCTCTACAAAAAGAACAAGGTTCTCTCGCCGGCGATGAAGCAATTTCTCGCGATTCTCAAAGAGGATCGCTAAGACGCAAAAGCAGACCACGAATGCACGCGGTCTGAATTCCTTCACCCGCCTTCGTTAAAACAACAGCAGGCGGTCGTGGCACCCACGCCTATTTAAGATTCGCGGGGTTGAGCGGTTTAAGATCCTTCGGGAGGAACACGCCGTCTTTGCGGATGAGTTCGCCGTCGAACCAGATTTCGCCGCCACCCCATTCGGGCCGCTGAATCAAGACCATGTCCCAATGCACCGCGGAGCGATTGCCGTTGTCACATTCCTCATAAGCCTGGCCGGGAGTGAAGTGCAACGAACCGGCAATTTTTTCGTCAAAGAGAATGTCGCACATCGGGCTCAGGATGTAGGGATTGAAGCCAAGCGAAAACTCGCCGATGTAGCGCGCGCCGGCGTCGGTATCGAGAATCTCATTCAGACGCTTCGTGTTGTTCGAGGTGGCATTCATGATTTTGCCATCCTGAAACTCGAGCCGGACATTCTCGAATTTGGTGCCGGAGTAGAGCGTTGGCGTGTTGAATTGGATGGTGCCGTTGACAGAATTTTTCACCGGGCAGGAAAAAACTTCGCCGTCGGGAATGTTGCGATCGCCTTTGCACATTTTGGCGCCGATGCCTTTGATGCTGAAAGTAAGGTCGGTGCCGGGAGCTTTGAGGTGAACGTGATCGGCGCGAGCCATGCGGCGCTCAAGCGGGACCATGGCGCGAGACATTTTTTTGTAGTCCATCGTGCAGACGTCGAAATATAAACTTTCAAACGCCTCAGTGCTCATGCCGGCGGCCTGGGCCATGCTCGGTGTGGGCCAGCGCAATACGCACCAGTTGGTTTTGTTCACGCGATAATTCAGCACGGGGCGGATGACGCGCGAATACATCGACATGCGATCGCTCGGAACATCGGCATTCTCGCTGGCGTTCTCGCTGCCGCGAATGGCGACGTAGGCGTCCATTTTTTTCATGCGGAACAATTCGAGGTCGCGCACGGATTCGGCGTGCTTTTCATCGATGCCGCGCAGCATTTCGCGACCGACGCGCGTGTGACGTGTTTCGACAAACGGCACCGCGCCGCGCGCGCGAGCGGCGCGGATGAGTTCGATGGTCATCTCGTCCGGGACGTCGATCATATCGAGGAGGATGCGGTCACCCTTTTTCAGTTCGGTGGAATATTCCACGAGCAGCTTCGCTAGTTTGGTATAACGAGGATCGGTCATAACGTTCAGACAAGTTTAGTTGAAAACTCGCAAAATTCCACAGAAATGAATATCATGCCGTTTTTATTGTTTATCGATAATTAAACATTGACATACAACCATTCACTTTGTATTGTTACCTCCCATGAATGTCACCCTTTTTTGGGCATTAATCGTTTGCGTGCTGCTATTGATTGTTTTTCAGTTCATCCTGCGAACTCCGAATAATGGCGCGGCGAAAGTTGTTCAACCCGGGCTCACCCGTGTTCGAAAGGCTAGCCTGGTTATTTCGGTACTGTTATGGCTGTCCGTTATTTTAAGCGCCTATTGGTGTTTGAGCTTCCTATTGGGCTGGCCATCTCTTTTTCAAGATCGCATCCGAATAGTAACTTCGCCCAACCATATTTATTCGTCGCCCTCGGAAATGCCCCCAACAATCTTCTCGCTCTTTCTAGTCAAATTGGGATGGGGACTATTCGCCGCCGCGGCGATGCTTCGGTTGTTTTGGCTGTACGGAAAAGGTATTTTCTTCTCGGCTAAAAACGTGAGCTGTCTTCGCTTTCTGGGTTACTACGTCATTGTCGAGTGGTTTATCGATTACCAGATGCAAGGTACACAACATGACGTATCCATGAGCATCACGCCAATTTTTGTGGGCTTCTTTATTATCTTCTTTGCGTGGATCATGGATGAAGGCCGGAAGATACAAGAAGAGCAGGAATTGACCGTTTAAGTTATGCCTATCATCGTCAATCTGGATGTGGTGCTGGCGCAGCGCAAAATGCGGCTGAACGATTTGGCGGATGCCGTGGGCATCACGCCGCAGAACCTTTCCGTCCTCAAAACCGGCAAAGCCAAGGCCATCCGTTTTTCCACCCTGGAAGCGATTTGTGAAACGCTGGGGTGCCAGCCCGGCGAGATTCTGGAATACCGGCCGGAACTTCCGAAAAAGAAATGATAGTTAAAAATGAAAAGAGCGACGCAGCCACTTTTAAGTGACTTTCTGCTTTTCTGCCCGCCGCCACTGGCGTTCGCGCTGTTTAACCTCGCCGAGCAACAAATCTTCAGCCGACCAGCCTTGTTCCTGGGCGAATTGCGCGAGCGTAAACAAGGTTGAAGCGAGATCTTTTTTCGTAAGCTTGCCGTGAGCGCGATTGCCATCCGTCAAAACTTTGGCTTTACGCGCTTTCTTTACCAGCTTCTCAGCACGCAGTAGCGCGGGGAGATGTTTCGGGATGCCGTCCAACGCTGAAGCGCGCGCGTGTTTGGTGCCGTGCTTCTCGGCGCGCTTGATTTTTTCCCAGTTCGCCCACACCTCGTCCACATCTTTCACTTTCGTGGTGCCGAAGACGTGCGGGTGGCGGCGAATTAATTTCTCGGTGATGCGGCGGGCGACCCGGTCGAAATTAAACGCTCCGCGTTCTTTCGCGAGTTGGCAATGGAACACGACTTGTAATAGCAAATCGCCCAGTTCCTCTTCCATTTCGTGATCGTCGCGCGCTTCGATGGCGTCGAGCAATTCGTAAACTTCCTCCACGGCGTGCCAGCGCAGGCTCTGATGATCCTGCTCGCGGTCCCAAGGGCAACCTTTTGGCGAACGGAGTTTCGCCATCACTTTGAGGAGACCGTCGATTGCGGGTTTTCGTTTCATTTTATTTTGCCACAGAGGCGCAGAGAACACAGAGCGGCCATTAACCTCTCGGTGCCCTCTGTGTCTCTGTGGCTATTAAAGAATCACCAAATTATCGCGGTGCACGACTTCGACACGTTGCAGTGTGCGCGAGTTGATTTCTGTGGAACTGAAGGCAGCGATGCCGCGGGCGAATTCGGTGCCGTTCAGATCGCAGAGGCGCACGACGTCTTCGGCGGCGAAGGTGCCTTCGCAACGCGCGATGCCGGGCGGCAGCAAGCTCTTGCCTTTTTCGCGCAAGGCCTGCTTGGCGCCTTCATCCACGAACAACGCGCCTTTGGGGTGATGAAAAAAGGCGATCCAGCGTTTGCGACCCTGCAGCTTGGTGGGCTGGGGCACGAACAGCGTGCCCTCGTCTTCGCCGTCAAGGACGCGCGCGAGCATGTTTTTCTTTTTGCCCGAGGCAATCACGAGCGGGATGCCGGAGCGCACGACGATCTTCGCCGCTTCGATCTTCGATTTCATTCCGCCCACGGCGGTGGCGCTATCGGTGCCGCCGGCCATTTTTTCGATGGCGCCGTCGATGGTTTCAATCACCGAAATGGTTTTCGGATTTGCCTTGCCGAAGTTTTCGATGACGCCATCCACCGTGGTCAAAATGATCAACAAATCCGCGGGCAACAACGAGGCGACCAACGCGGAAAGTTTGTCGTTATCGCCAAATTTCAATTCGGTGAAGGAAATGGCGTCGTTTTCGTTGATGATGGGCACGACGCCGCGACTGAGCAGTGTGACGAGCGTGTTGCGAGCGTTGAGATGACGCTCGTGATGCTCAAGGTCATCGTGCGTGAGCAGCACCTGGGCGACGTGCAGGTCGTGTTTGGCGAAAAGTTTTTCGTAGATGGCCATCAGGCGGGATTGGCCGACGGCGGCGCAGGCCTGAAGCTCGGCCAATTCGGAGGGGCGCTTTTCGTAACCGAGCACGCCCATGCCGGCGCCGACCGCGCCGGAAGTGACCATCACGACTTCCTTGCCAGCCTTGCGTTGGCCGGCAATTTGCGCGACGAGTTGCTCGAGCTGGGCCAAATCCGGTTGTTTCCGGCTATCCGTGAGGACGCCGGTTCCAAGTTTCACCACTACGCGGGAAATATCTTTCAGCAATTCGCGACGCACGCCCAGTTTGGTAACAAAATGAGGGGCGAGTGTCGAGGGACGAGTGGCGGAGGAAATGACGAATGACGAATGGACGGGTATCTTGCGATCGAACGGGCAAGATGCCCGTGCCACTATTTGACATTCGGCATTCGGCATTCCAACCTTCGGGATGCGCGAACAATCTTTGAATTTCCTCCGCACACTGGTGAACACCCCGAGCCCCACGGGGCATGAAGTGCGCGGGCAGCGGGTCTGGCTTGATTATGTGAAGGCGTTTGCCGATGAAACGTACTCCGACGCCTATGGCAATTGCGTGGCGGTGCTCAACAAAGGCGGTTCGCCGCGCGTGATGCTCGCCGCGCATGCCGATGAAATTGCGATGGCGGTGAATTATATCACCGACGACGGATTCATTTATGTGCGGCGCATGGGCGGGATCGATGCGGCGATCACGAAGGCCCAGCGCGTCACGATTCACACGCGCGAGGGCGGCGTCAAAGGCGTGGTCGGCAACGTCGCGCCGCATTTGCAGCGCGGTGACGATGACAAGCCGAAGGTGCCGAAGATCCATGACATTTTCATCGATATCGGCGTGAGCAGCCGGAAAGACGCGGAAAAAGTGGTGCGCATTGGCGACCCGATCACGCTGGTGGATGAATTTGACATACTCCGGGGTGATTTGGCAGTGGCGCGGGCGTTCGATAATCGCATCGGCACGTTCGCGGTGGCGGAGGCGCTGCGGTTATTGAAGGAATCGAAAGGAAAAATTGCGGCGGAAGTTTGCGCTGTTTCGAACGTGCAGGAGGAAGTGGGTTTGCTGGGGGCGCGGCAGATCGCTTATTCGCTCAAGCCGGACATCGCGGTGGTGGTGGACGTGACGCACGCGACGGATTATCCGACGGTGAACAAGGCGCAACACGGTGACATCAAGGTCGGGCAAGGGCCGGCGGTCACGCACGGCGGGTGCAATCATCCAGAGGTGGTGGCGCGATTGGAAGCCGTGGCCAAGACCAAAAAAATTCCGTTGCAGCACGAGGCGATGTCCGCCACGAGCGGCACGGATACGGACGTGATTTTCTGGACGCGCGGAGGCATTGCCAGCGCGCTCGTGAGCCTGCCGAACCGGTACATGCATTCACCGGTCGAGGTGGTTAGCTTGGAGGATTTGGAGCATATCCCGGAATTGCTGGCGGCGTTCGCGCAGTCTTTGAAGGCGGGGGAGCAGTTTAAGGTGAAAATTTAGCGGAAAGTGAAACGTGTTGCGTGATGCGTGTTACGTGAACATGCGCGGGGACGTTTTTTTGAACACCTCGTTTACGTTTCGCGGGAACGACAAAGTGATTGAGTTATTTTTCGAATCACGATATTTCTTTTTTCATGCGCCGGCCCACATTGATTCTGTTGCTTTGCTTCATCATGAGCGCGACGGCTTCGGCAGCAACCGGGAAGGTCATCAAGGTGCTGCCACAATTTTTGGATCTCAAGGGACAGGCGGCCATTTCACCGAGCCTTTATGATCGCGATGCCTATCAGGCGTTTTTGCGAGCGCACTCCACCAATGTCTCAAGCATGCGTTTCGCGGTGCAGTGGAAATCTCACGGAAAAGCCGAGGGCCAATTGAAACTGCGGGTGGAAATTCGCGGGGTGGCCCAGGGCAGCTTGCCTCCGACGGCGGTTTTGGAGCAACCGGTCAAGAGCGGTTTTCTTTTCAGTCATTGGGCTTACCTGCAATTGGCGAACGAGGATTACAAACGCGTGGGCGAAATTACCGCATGGCGCGCGACGTTGTGGGATGGCGACAAACTCATCGGCGAACAAAAATCGTTTTTATGGTGAATCGCTGTCGTCGATTTTCTCTACTGCTCGCCTTGACGCTGCTTGCGGGTGGAGTTCTTTCGGCGAAAGAGTTGGGCGATTATCGCGTGGGAGACAAAGTCGAGGAAGACATTATCTCAACAACCAAGCTGAGTTTCGTGGATGTGGAGGGAACGCAGGCTCAGCGAGACCGGGAAGCGCAGCGGGTGCCGGTTATTCTGCGTTATTTCCCCAGCGCGGCGGACGAGGTGGAAGCCCAATTCCGCCAGGCGTTTGCAAAGACACAGGAGCAATTTCTGGGCTCGGTCAATAAAGCCTTTGGGCATGTGCCGCTTTCCGGGGGCGAAATCGATTCGCTCAAGTTCGAATCGCTCGCGATGCTATTCCAAAAGCAAAACGAATCATTTCCCGTCAGCACAAACCGGGCGGCGTTGTGGGCGGCGGGCGATTATGACAAGGGCTACCAGGAATTCCTGGCGACGGAGCTGCGACAGGCGATGGCGCCGGTCATCCACCCGGAAGTGATTCCAGAAAATTTCCGGTTTGGCGCCACGGTGCGGGTGATTCCAGTGGCAAACAAGAATGAACCCATTTCCGAACAGGAGGCGGTGAAGACAAACCACAATTTTTCCCGCACGAATTTCGCCTCGCTAGTGATTGTCCGAAGAAACTTCATCAACCGGTTTTCGGGGGAAGATCGCGACGTGGCGAAATTTCTCGTAAATTTGCTGGAGCCCAATTCCGCCATTGACGAAGCCATCACGCAAAAATTGCGCGACGAGCGGACGGCGGACGTGTGGGTGGTCTGCAATTTCGAACCCGGCCAGGTGGTGGCGCGTCGCGGGCAGGTGATTGACCGGAAAACCATGACGGCAATTGAACAGCTTAAGGACAAAGCGGTGGTCGGAAAACTACAGGAGTTGCAGGCAAAACAACAGGCAGCCGTCGGGGAGCTGCAACAACTCGTGGCTGAGAACAAAACGAAGGATTCGCAAGCGCAGCAACGCTTGCTCTGGGTGTTGGCGGCGCTGACTGCGGTGGTGTTGATGCTGGCTGGCGCGGTGTGGCAGTTGGCGCGGCGGAAGCAGCCCGAAACCTTGATGCCGGTGCCGGCGAATGGCGGCGCGGGCGATTGGCAACAGAGAGCCCTCGCGGCCGAGCAACGCACCCAGATACTGCAAAATGCGGCACGGGCAGGATTGCTGTCGCATCTGCAACAATGGTTTTCTCGCATGCTGACGCAGCGGCTGATTTCCCAACGGCGCCTGCTGCTCGAAACGCACGATAATGCGGCGGCGGAAATGGCGGCGCTTGAGGCGCGGCTGGAAAAAGTCCAGGCGCCATTGCAGGTGCGACTGGCGGCGTATGAGCATCGCATTGCGGAACTGGAGAAGGAATTGGCGGTGCGCGGCGAGGAAAATCGCGAACTGCTCAAGGCGAAAATTGAGACGATGCGGAAGCAACTTGAGGCGGAACGGGGGAAAAATCGGGTTTCGTTTAATTGAAGGAATGCCGAACCCAGCGTCGAGCGGATTTGATCAGAGAATAAGCGTTACCATGCGGAAAGGCACAACCCCGTTGGGGTTGCGGTCTAACTCTCCTGTGTTCCCAGGGTAGCTCGTGCCTCGCAACCCTGGGCTTGAAAGGCGCAATCCCTTTGGGATTGAAGGAAAGCTTTCAATTTCCAGAACCGAAAACTTAGAAAAAATTATATTCCCTGCTTCAATTATGCGGCTTGTTTCTTTTCCTGCGTGTGCAGGGCGCGTTCGTAGCATTCCATGGCTTCGCCGTATTTTTCCAGGCGGCTGCACAGGCCACCTTTGTGGAGGTAGGCGATTGTGAGAGTGTTGTCAGCGGCGATGGCGCGGTCGTAGCACTCCAACGCTTCCTGCGTCTGCCGCATTTTTTCGAGGGCCGTGCCTTTTTTTACCAAGGCATCCGCGTTGTTCGGCTCGGTGGCGAGGATTTCATCGAAACAGGCAATCGCATCCTCGGGCCGATCGTTATTCAAGTGGGTTTGACCGCGTTCCAGGAGTTGCGCAATCTGCTGAGTGGACTCGCGCGGTGCGGCCGCCTGCACTTCCGGCTCCGGTTTAACGGGAATCTCCTCACTGGCGGAAATCACGACTTCCTTAACCGGCAACGCGGCAGTTTGTTCGAGTTCAGCAATGCGTTTTTCGAGGTGTTGGACGAGGCTGGCGAGGCGCACGTTGGATTGCTCGATCGCCCCGTTGCCAAGCATATCGTTTTCAGCCATCTCAAGAGCCGTGGTGCCGCGAAATGCGAGGCCGCGAGTGGAGGCCAGGGCAGTGGAAATTTCAGCGATTCGGCTCACCGCGCGTGATTGGAAATAGACCATCAACAACACCGCGAGCAGTCCGACCGTGGCAAAAATTGCCAGCACGCCCATCAACATCCGGTTCGTGTGATCCGCCGCGATCAAGTCGTTCGCCTTTTGAAGCGCGAGGGAATCCTCAATGGCGCGCAGACGATTGGAAAGGGCCACGGCTTCCTGCGCCGCAACGGCCTGCGTCTGCAGGCGATTCCGCTCTATGCTCAATTGCGTTTCGTGAATCTGTTCCTGCAATTGCAGGTAAGCGCGCAAGGCTTCGTTGGATCCTGAAACGGAGGCCGGTGAAGTATCCGTGGACGTGGTGATATCGGTGTTGGCGGCCCGGAGATTGGCCAGGGAAAACGCTGCGAGAATGCACAAAATTCCAAGCTTTTTAGCACTTAAAAACCGCAGGTTTCTCATGTGCGGAGAGTGAGCCGAAGCGTGGAAGTTGTCAAGAATGGCGCAGGAAATTTGTTCACAAACGATTCACAATGGGAGGCGGGGCGGGTGGTGCGTGATGGTGGGGTACCCTTGGTTTGTTTTGGTGTGTTTTACTTTGTTTGGGTGTGTTTCACTTTGTTTTTTGGAGTTGGAAACGAGTGCCTGAAGATTCTGAAGTTGCAGCAAATAGATATTGGCTGCCAACACCGCTTGTTCATGTCCCATTTCATCATCCTTTCCGGCCTCCTTCACGAACATGTATAACACGTCTGTCAAATGATTCGAGTGAGGACGAACTATCGGATTTAGAGGCTTCTCAATAGAATTTTGGAGGAAAAGCCAAACCTTCGCTCCGTGCTCCCCGAGCACCACCTTACCCCGCTCCTTTCCCCCACTCCGTGACGGAGAGGAAATCGAAAACGCGATTTGGTTATTTGACCCTCAGTTCACATCGCACCCTGATGTCCAAGGCCGACGCATCTTAATTTCTCAAATCCAAATTTCTTCAAGCGCTATTTGGTTTGACATAAAAATCATCATAACTAAAATGCGCCTACCCATTTGCCCCAGCATCAAATGGGTAGGCGGAATATCTTAAGGTCAATCTTCTTGAAGGGTTGCTGCTTCACCACTGAAGTCATTTTGGCAAAATACGTTCTTCCGGTTTTCATATAACGAGTTCCTTTCGGCTCGATTCTAACATCGATCTTCATCGAATCTTCGGAAATTAGATGCGTCTGCCCTGCCCTGATGTCTTACCTCCGTTGACATAGGGACGGTGCCTGTTTAGTTTCGGCGAATGTCTGGGCTCCCATTCGAACTTCTGCTCGCGCTGCGTTATCTGCGGCCGAAACGGACGTTCGTCAGTGTCATCACGCTTATCTCGGTTGCCGGGGTGGCGCTTGGGGTGGCGGTGCTGATCATCGTGATCAGCGTGATGAGTGGCTTCGACAAGCAATTGCGCGACACAATTCTCGGCGTCAACGCGCATCTCACGGTAACGATTCCCGAAGAGCCGATGAGCAATTATCGCGACGTGATGAGCATTGTGTCATCGAACAAACACGTGAAAGGCGTCGCGCCGTACGTGGGCACCCAGGTGCTAATGGAGAGCACGACCAATGAACACTCGCATGCCTTGCGAGAGGCCGCGCCGTTTTTGCGGGGCATCGATATGGATGCGGAAAAGACGGTCAGCACGCTGCCGGACAACATCAAATACGGAAAATACGATTTGAGGGGGCATGGGATTTTGCTGGGCAACAGCCTGGCGGGCGACCTCCACGTGCAGGTGGGCGATACGGTGAATCTCATGACGGGCGGAGACCTTCGCCGGATGCGTGAGAGCTATGAAAAGGGCACGAACCTGGCGATCCCGCCGATGGAGTACGAGGTGCGTGGCATTTTCGAAATTGGTTTCACGGAATTCGACGCCAACCTGGTCCTTGTGTCCCTCGCCAACGCGCAGGATATGATCGATCTGGGCGACAAGGTGCAGGGGTTGACGGTGATGCTGGATGATCCGTTCCAGGCCATGCGGGTGGGCGACGACTTGAGCCGGGCACTCGGCCCTCAGTATCAAATTAACACCTGGATGGAAAATCATTTGCTCGAAGCGGTGGGGGTGGAAAAGAACGTGATGTTTGTCATCTTGTTTTGCGTAATGATCGTGGCGGCACTGTGCATTCTGAGCGCATTGATTACGTTTGTGGTGCAGAAGACGCGCGAGATTGGAATGCTCAAGGCGCTGGGCGCGACGGATTTTCAAGTGGGCGGATTGTTTCTCAGTCAAAGCGCGTTCATCGGGACCATTGGCGTTTGCACGGGACTCGGCCTCGGGCTGCTTGCCATTCACTATCGCAATGAGTTTCTTTTTGCGATGCGGCGAGTGACAGGCATTGAATTATTCAGGGCGGATATTTATGGCTTCAATAAATTGCCGGCGCAGATTGTGCCGTACGACATCCTGCTGATTTGCGGCAGCGCACTGGTGATTTGCATTCTGGGCGGAGTGCTGCCGGCGTGGCGCGCGTGGCGACTTAAGCCAGTGGAGGCGCTGCGATATGAGTAAGGTGAAAAACAACCAACAACCAACATCCAACATCCAACGCCCAACGCGTAGAACGCATGCCGTCGATTGGATGTTGGTTGTTGGATGTTGGTTGTTGGAAGTTCAATCTGGAGTACCGCAATGAGCGTCCCTTTCCTCGCCGCGCGGAATGCGGGCAAGACTTACATGCTCGGCAAACGCGAGCTGGTGGTGTTGCGCGGCGTGAGCCTCGAAATTAATCGCGGGGATTTTTTGGCGCTGCGCGGCGCTTCGGGCGCGGGGAAGAGCACGCTGTTGCATTTGCTCGGTGGACTGGATTTTCCGGATCCGGGGGAAATTTTATCGGACGGCAAGGCGCTGAATCTGATGTCGCGCGGCGATTTGGCAGAGTGGCGCAATCGAGAGGTGGGTTTCATATTCCAGGCGTATTATTTGTTGCCGGAATTGGATGCGCTGGAAAATGTGTGTCTACCGGCGCGGATGGGGCGGATTCCCGCACAGGTGGCGGCCAAGCGAGGGCGGGAGTTGCTCGAGCGCGTGGGCCTTGAGGATAGAATGGAACACAAACCTTACGAGCTTTCCGGCGGTGAACAGCAGCGCGTGGCGATTGCGCGGGCACTGGTGAATCAGCCGAAATTGATTCTCGCCGATGAACCCACGGG
>Ga0207694_10002504_pt1 | contig 14927 bp, 11 predicted proteins | sample KBSC34metaG_FD_184353 | JGI IMG/M metagenome (GOLD analysis project Ga0207694, IMG submission 184353) | Corn rhizosphere microbial communities from Kellogg Biological Station, Michigan, USA - KBS C3-4 metaG (SPAdes) (version 2) | ecosystem: Host-associated > Plants > Roots > Rhizosphere > Soil...
TCTTCAGGCCTTGCAGCGCGGTGGAGAACTCGGGCACGTAGGAGCCCGGCTTGGCCCAGTCGAGGTCGCCACCGTTTTCGGCGGAGCCGGTGTCCTTGGAGTTCTTCTTGGCCAGTTCCTCGAAGCTCGCGCCGCCCTTGAGCTGAGCGATCAGCGCCTTGGCCTGCTCCTCGGTGTCGACGAGGATGTGGCGGGCGCGGTATTCGGTGCCGGTGGACTGGGCCTTGAGCTTGTCGTACTCGGCCTGGACCTCAGCGTCGGTGACCTTGTTCTTGTCGCGCTCGCTGTCGAAGAGGGCGCGGATGAGGATGGTCTGCTTGGCCAGTTCGTACTGCTGCTGAACGTCGGCTGACTTGGAGAGGCCGCGGCGCTCGGCTTCCTGCATGAACATCTCGCGCAGCACGACAGGGAAGCTGCTTGCCATGAAAGAAAGCAAGTGAAGGATGCGTTTGAGGCCGGTGGGGCGTTCCGGAACATATAGAGGACAGCGGAAGACGGTCGGTTGTCCGGGGCTACGCTCTGTGCGGTAGCGCGTGCCGCGATAGTCCTCGCGAACGCGCCATGCAGGATAGTAAGGCGGCGCGGTGACAACACGCACCTGATGGCCGCGCTCTGCCAGCCACGCTGCCATTTCGCCGGTATATTTGCCGATCCCTGTCAGCTCCGGCGAATAGTTGAGTCCATAGATCAGGATTCGCAAACAGGCCTTTCAATCTGCGTAGGCGACACAATATGGATAAAAGATATGTCAGGTGTAACGCCCTATGATAAACAGGGTTAGATGCCGACTGCCACGCAGTCTTTGCCTGGAAGCCTCACGCAGGTAACATTTGCGAAGCGACAGCCCCTCGCTGTGGCTGGTTTCTTGCTGCTCACAGTATTTATCGTGTGCGCTGTATTCGCACCGTGGCTGTCGCCTCACGACCCCGCACAGATAGATCTAAGCGCCCGTTTGCTGTCGCCAGCGCACGGCCATTGGTTTGGAACTGACGAGCTAGGACGTGACATCCTCTCGCGCACCATCTATGGCGCGCGCATCTCGCTGGCAGTCTCAGTTTCGGTTGTGGGTATCTCACTCACGCTTGGCTTGCTTGCGGGCCTGACCGCGGGCTTCTATGGCGGTTGGGCAGACACGGTGCTGAATGTTTACGTCAGCAATGCCTTCCTCGCGCTACCGGGCATCTTGCTGGCGATTGCTTTTGTAGCGTTCCTAGGTCCTGGTCTCGTCAATTTGGTGCTGGCGCTTTCGATCTCCGGTTGGGTGGGCTATGCGCGTTTGGTGCGCGCTCAGGTAATGGCTGTGAAGGAGCGCGAGTTTGTGGAGGCGGCGCGTGCGCTGGGTGCCAAGGACCTTCGCATCCTCCTGCGCCACGTCCTGCCGAATATTGTGCAGCCGGTATTGGTGCAGGCCGCCATAGGCATGGCTGGAGCAGTGCTGGCCGAAGCAACGCTTAGCTTCCTCGGACTGGGCATTCCACCGCCCGCGCCAAGTTGGGGTTCTATGTTGAATGATGGACGCTCGCATCTCTTCGACGCGCCGCATCTGGTTATTGTCCCTGCGGTAACGGTCATGCTGGTAGTGCTCGCATTCAACTTTATAGGTGACGCGCTACGCGACTACCTTGACCCCCGCATGCGCGAAGGCATCCAGCATTAACCGCTGCAGATGTCGAACGAGGATGCGGCGGGAATTGGAGCGGGAGACCGGGATCGAACCGGCGACATTCAGCTTGGGAAGCTGACGTTCTGCCACTGAACTACTCCCGCTTCGCTCCCGATTATATCGTTTGCCTTCAGACCCGCGTTGGCAGTGGGTACAACCGGCCGCGATACATACCCATCGCCTCAACTGACTTAATCTGGATTACCTGCGCTGTGGCATTGTCGGAACCGTCTACCTCAACGGCATAGTCCACCAGCTCCTTTGCGATATCCTCGGCATCTTTGTTGCAGGAGACGAGGCGCGCAATATCCTCGGGATACATGGCGCCGTAAAGGCCATCACTGCAAAGAACGAGCGTGTCACCCGGCTTGAGCGAGGCAGTTGTCGTGTCCGCTGTGACGAAGAGCTCAGGCCCCAGGCAGCGCGTCAGCACGTGGCGCTTTTCAGACTGCTCGGCTTCGGCTGCTGTGATCAGACCAAGTTTGCGTTGCTCCTGCACCCATGTGTGGTCGCGAGTGAGCTGTGTAGCCTTGCCATCGCGCACGTGATAGCAACGCGAATCGCCGACGTGCGCAATCACAGCCTGGTCATGCCGCAGCGCGCAGATAACGATGGTCGTGGCCATATGCTGCCCGCGTCGGTCCGGGCTTAGGCCTTCGTCATGCACGGAGGAGTTGGCTTGCTGAATCAGGCGTGGCAGCACAGTCGCAAGCGATGAGTTTTCGGCAGACTGGGCAAAGCCCTCGGTAATCACCTTGACGGCCTTAGCCGATGCCACCTCGCCAAGGTCGCGGCCACCCACGCCGTCGGCCACTGCGAACAGCCAGCCTCTGGAGCGCGACTCCTGCCGCGAGCGCGGCGCAAAATATGCAACGGAGTCTTCGTTGTGTGGGCGAACCTTGCCTGTATCGCTTGCCTGTCCGAAGACTACGTCCAGCATGAAATTCCTATCCTGCGGTCAACGGTTCATGGATATACCGTGAAATAAAGCTCACGGAAGAGGAACCGCCCCTCCGGCCATCCGGAGGGGCGGAGCACAGCAAGTAGTTCTTTGCAGCTCGCGGCGGCGGTCTGTCTGCGCCGACGCACGCTGGTTATGCCTGGGCCTTGGACAGCAGTACGGACTTGCCCTTGGCTTTGGATGACTTCATGAAATAGAAAGCGCCATATAAACCCCAGATGCAGGCGATACCAACTGCACCGAACGGCTCCAGCTTGGTGCCGATCCCGAAGAAGGGGAGCGCCAGATAGGCAGCCATGCAACCCAGGTTGGCAATCAGTCCGAAGCCCGGGATGAGTGTGTGTTTGACGAAGCTATGGTCCGGGCGCTTGTGATAAGCGACCAGGCACAGCATGCAGCTGAGCGCATAGAGGATGAACGTGCCGAAGTTAGAAACCAGCGTGATCATCAGCAGCGAGTTGGGCAACTTGGCCAGGGTGTCATGTGACATGTAACCCACGCTGGAGAAGATCCCGTGCGGCAGAGCGGCAATGGTGGCGTCCGAAGGAGCTGCGCCGTTGCCGAACACAACCGAAACCGCGATCACGCCGATGAAGGCCGTGATGAAGCTCAGGGTGCGCAGGGCGCGGTGCGGGGAGAGCGTCTTAGCGTGCAGCATGCCGAAGTGCTCCGGTGCCTCATCGTCCTTGCCCATCGCATAAGTCACGCGGGCTGCAGTGTTCATGCAGGCCAACGTGGTGCCGATCAGTGCAAGGAACACGGTGACCGCCTCCGCCAGCATGAAGTATTTGCCGTGGCCGGCACCGAGCAGCGCGTCGCCGACGATGATCATCATGTCGCCGATAGGCGCAGCGGAGCCGGTCGCGCTCTGCATGGTATAGCCCGAGTTGAGGAAATAATTGGCCGCGAAGTACTCGAACAGGTAACAGATCAGACCCTGAATGAGGAGCGAGAAGATGACCGCAAGCGGAATATCCCGCTTAGCGTTCTTTGCCTCGCCTCCCATGGACGTTACCGACTCGAAGCCAACCAGGATCAGGATGGCGACCATGGCCTGGCCCATCATCCAGCCGAAGTTGTGCATGGAGATGACCGACTTCGCGTTGGGATGTGCGAGGAACTTGCCAGTCGAATCGGTTGAGGTGTAGTCGATCGTGAAGGGAACTGGCTTGCCGGCTGCGTCGAGCTGCGGTTGCGGCACATTGTTCGAATCGCGAATGATGGTGCCGTCCGCTTTTGCGGCGAAGTTATAGGTGTACGTCGCCTGCGTAGCGGAGTCATAGTTCAGTGCCTTGGCGCCCTGCGGGTGGTTGACGCGATATCCAATGGCCAGGATCGCGAACAGCACCAGCGCTGAGATCTGCACGACGTTGATGGCCAGGTTCACCGCAGTGGAGGCGTTGGCGCCGCGCTGCGCGATCCAAGTCACCATGAAGGTGAAGACGATCGCGACCAGCGCCATGAAGATCGGGCCAGGGTTGGAGCCGCTCATGAAGGTCGGCCACAGGAAGCCGACCACGTAGCCGACGAAGACGCCGGTGACGCCGACCATAACGCCCGGATACACCCAGTAGTAGAGGTGCGAGCCCCAGCCGACGATGAACTTCGACAGCCGCGCATACTTGAAGGCCGTGTCTTTAGAGAGCATGGCCTGCTCCGCATAGTAGTAGCTGGATCCGGTACCGGGGTAGAGCTTAGAAATCTCAGCGTAGGAGACGGCCGTCGCCAGGCAGAGACACAGAGCGGCGAAGATGCCGATCCACATGGAAGGTGACGTGTTGCCGGTGGTCGCCTGAAGGTAGAAGGTCAGCCATAGGAAGGCCCCCGGTGCAATCAGGGCCATCGCATTACTGGTCAAGCCTGTCAGGCCGAGCGTGGCCTGCATTTGTGGAGCGGAATTCTGGTCTGCCATGAACAGTCTCCTGGTTGGTGGTGATTTGCTTTGAATTGCTGAGGATCGTGTGAGTATTGGTTCCCACTTTTGATCCGTGGATCTGGTTCACGAGGCGCCGCCGTTCTCGGAATCAGCGGCGCCCCACGGGTTGGTTGTTTTACCGTTTCGGTCCGAAGTATGCGATGAAGCCAATGGTCGCGGTCGACTGCGCCTTGACGTTGTTGGTGTCGCCCTTGTCAAAGTAGGCAATGTTCGACCAGTCACGCCGATACTCAGCACGCATCAGCAAGCCCACCGGCCACTTGTATTCGTAAGTAGCCGTTACTTCGTTCAGCTTTTGCCGCGATCCGGTAGAGAAGCCCTGGTTGTCGTTGAAGTACTCATAACGGAAGGCCAAGGCAGAGTTTGCAGTCATCTGGCCGCGCGCCGCCGTTGCAATACCCTGCCAGTGTGGCGAATGGGATGCGAGCGGCGTTGCGGTTGATGCCTTGTTCTGGCCGTAGTCGTAGTTCACCAGCCAGCTGAACTTCGACGTGGGCGTCAGGATGATTGTGGTGTCAATCAGATTGCGGTAGCCCTTCTGGGTATTGAAGTTCTCCGGGCCGGTATAGATGTTCACGTACCAGCTGGCTTTCGACTTCACTACCGCACTGGTAAAGCCGTGCGTGAGGCCGCCATTGTTATCCACGGTATTGTTCCAGCCGTTCACGGCCTGGTAGCCGATGGTCCAGGACTTCGTAACAGGCATCGACGTGCGCAGGCCGAAGTGGTAGTACGGGATCGCATAGCCAAAGAGAATGCCGTGCGAGTAGTTATAGTTCGTCATCGTCTCGATGACTTCCGCGCCCGCTGAGGTGACGAACTGACCGAAGTCCATCTCAAAACCCTTTGCTTTAGGGGGCTTGATGGAGACATATGCCTGCTCGATGTAGTTGCCGGTAAGGAATTCGTTAAAGTTGCTGGGGCTGTGCAGGAACGCATTGGTGCGGCCGAACATCAGGTCCACGTGCGCACCGACCGGGTCAGGATCATGGTTAAGGGACAGCTTCGCTGCTTCCAGGCTGAACTGGTCGGTCTGGTCATTGAAGTTATAGAGCTGGTTGATTTGACCAAACGCTGAGTTCTGGCCCGGCCGGTTGGCGTTGTAGCTGTAATAGCCATCAACAAAGCCGCTGAAGTCGACTGGCCCGACGCTCCAGGTTGGAGAAGCAGCCGGGGCCGCAGCGGGCGCCGCGGCAGGAGTGGTAGCGGGGGCCTGTGCTCCCGCGGCAACAGCGAGAGAGAGACTGAGTGCTCCTGCCATACCCTGCAACACGCTCTTCAATGTGTGGTCCATTCGTTTCTATTCCTCCGTAAAATAACTAGCAATTTGGTTGTCACGGCACTTCCATGCCCCGACTAACTGTCCCTTTGGTCGTGCAGCGCACGTAATTCAAATGCGCCCAGGACGTGGTTTTTCTTTCCGGTGACCCTATGTACTCAAGGAAGTCATGAGGAATTCATAAAGAAGAAAAAAAGGGTCATGTTTTTCGTGGAGGGGTTCCGGCCCACTTGGGCGCAACACTGAAATAGGTATGCCGCAAGACCGGAAATGCTAAAATTTAGGCATAAGCCCTGCAAATTTCAGCCGACATCTCCTCGTCAAAGCCGCACATTTGGGGCTTGTTCGGTGCAAGGAAGACAGAGCCAAACTGCAATCATTTGCCGAAACGGCTTTCCGAGCGATGGAACGGGCGACTGAGAAGGAACGGCCCGGTTTGAAAAACCCTGGAGTCAGTCGTATCGCATATCTGGAAAAATCCATTTCTCTAAAGAGCCCAGCCAGTCTGGGCGCAAGGCACTGAATGGCAGTTCTGCCGCACAGTATCGCTAACAGTTCGCGCTGGCTGGAGGCGCTGATTACCGTCTCCATCGTGGCTGCGTCCGCGCTGGTCTTTGTTCTACAGAAGAGTGTGCGCATCGCTGGAATCTCCGGCGGCACGTTAGCGGCGCGCTTCGGCTTTCCGCGTTCGAGAGAGGTAGCCGACTCCGAAGAGGCGGAGCAGATTTGCGCGCTCATTCAGGAGACAACTAGCCTTGATCCACATCGCAAGCCTGGCCAGACGCTGGCGACGCTGATCCACTCCATCTTTAAGGCGGAGTCTGTTGCCATCTTCGACGCCGATCTGCGCGAGGTCTACAGCGCCGGCGAATGGACCACTGAAGTAGAGAACACGCTGCAGAATATCTGCACCTTTGCCACGCACACCGACGACCAACAGACAGGGCTGAGCAAGCGTGTGCTGCAGATGGGCAACCTCTCCATTGGCGCCCTGTTGCTGCGCGGCGAGACCCATGGCCGTGTTGCCACCTCTATCGCCTCGGTTATTGCCATCACCTTTGACCGCTACCACGCGCTGGCCAACGAGAGTCGCACCGAAACCGCCCGCCAGACAGAACTGCTGCGCAGTTCCGTGCTGGACAACCTGGCCCACGCGTACAAGACGCCGCTCACCGTCATCGGCACAGCCAGCCAGGGACTCAGCGCGATGGGTAACCTTACGCCCGCGCAGGCTGGCCTGGTCACGCTGATCGACGAGCAGACCGCGCTGCTGAACCAGCTCACAACGCGGCTGCTCAAGACCGCGCGGTTGCAGTCGCACGAGATCTCGCCGCAGGCAGAGAAGGTCGCTGTGGGGCCTGTCATTGAGGATGTCATCGCCAGCCTGCGCGACCAGCTTGCGCATGTGCAGGTCCGCGTCGACGTCTCGTCAGAAGACCTCTCGCTGCGCTGTGACCGCAGCCTGCTGGTCGCCATGCTCACACAGTATGTTGACAACGCAGGCAAATACGGCAACAGCGGCTCGCAGGTTACTATTCAGGCTTTCGAGCATGCGGCGGAGATTGTCTTCTCCGTGCATAACGTCGGCCCCGCCATTGCCCGCACGGATTTCGATCGTATCTTCGACCGCTACTATCGCGCGCAATTGCCCGGCAATAAGGCACCGGGCACCGGCATTGGACTGGCCGTAGCCAAGCGCACCGCGCAGGCGCAGGGTGGCCGTGTCTGGGTCACCAGCGACGCGAGCGCAGGCACCACCTTTTATGCGTCCTTGCCTGCCGCCCCACCGTCTACTAACGGGGTTGCACAACGCCGCTCTGGAGCTATCCCTGCATGAGTTCGACCGCTGTCAATCCGGCCCTTCGTGTCCTGCTTGTGGACGATGAGCCTGCCATCCGCCGCGCCCTTCGCGCACCTCTCAGCGAGATGGGCTTCATCCCCACTGAAGCCTCACGCGGTGAAGAGGCCATCCAGCTGGCCCAGTCGCAAGCCTTTGATGTTGTGCTTCTCGACATGAACATGCCCGGAATGGGCGGTATGAAGACTTTGGCCAAACTGCGCTCCATCGCGCCGCGCCTGCCCATCCTCATGGTCACGGTCGTCGATGGCGAGGAAGAAAAGATCGAGGCTCTCGAATCCGGCGCTGACGACTACGTCACCAAGCCCTTTAGCGTCCGCGAGGTCATCGCGCGCATGCGCTCCGCTATCCGCCGCTCGCAGGCGCCGGAGCGCAATGAGGACGCGCCTATCTCCATCGGCGAAATTCAGGTGCAGCCCACCCGCCGCCTCGTCACCAAGGCCGGCCAACCCATTCACCTCACGCGCAAGGAATACGACATCCTGCTCTACCTGATGACCCACGCCGGCCGCGCCGTCACCTACGGCAAGCTGCTGACGTCAGTCTGGGGCCCGGACTACCGCCAGGAGGTCGACTACCTGCGCACCTTCATCCGTCAGTTGCGCAAGAAGATTGAGACCGACCCCTCCGACCCCCGCTACCTGCTCACCGACGCCTACGTCGGCTACCGCTTCGCCGAAAACGTCCTCGGCTCCGATGCGGAGCTGGCCGGCGGAACAGTGAACTGAACGGCTGAATTCAAAGCCTATTGATAAAATATCGTCCACTTTGGACAAACGAAAAAAAGTCGTCACATCTGTACTGATCGTGCTCCAGTTAGGGCTCGCTGGATGTGGCACAAAAGCAGCTAACACGTCCAGTACTACACAGACGCCAACCGTGCTGGTATCTGTCTTTCCGCTTTCGCCGACCATTTTTATTAACGCCACCGTGCAACTTACGGCGACTGTCACTGGCTCTAGCAATACATCTGTCACATGGAGCATTCAAGAGGGTGCGAGTGGCGGCAGCATCACACCAAATGGTCTTTTTACGGCTCCGGCAGCGCCCGGCACTTACCATGTCATCGCAACCAGTGTCGCGGATACAGCGGAAAGTGCGTCGACCTCGATCGTCGTACACACAATCGTTATTAATCCGCAGACCGCCTACGTGCGAATTGGGCAAGGATTTACGTTCGGGGTGGCGCCGAATGTCCAGGTCGCTTGGTCAGTTCAGGAAGGTTCATCAGGCGGCTCGATCGCGCCAAGTGGAGACTACACAGCTCCATCGACAGCAGGTACCTATCACATAGTCGCCGCAACGATAATCGGTAACGCCACTGCTGACGCAACTGTAAGTGTGAATCAACAGTCCGGATTCAGCTTATTCGGAAATATGGCCGTGGCGAGAGCCGCACACACGGCCACACTCTTACCTAATCACATGGTTCTGATGGTAGATGGCGGATATTTCGACATTGACGACACCCTGACACCAATATCGAGCGCGGAAATATTCGATCCATCTACCGGCAAGTTCTTTGCGGCCGGAGCGACGTCGACTGGACGTGAATTTCATACCGCAACACTTCTGCCCAATGGCAAAGTTCTTATCACTGGCGGCGGAGATAAGTTGAACTCGGCAGAGCTATACGACCCGGCCACCAACTCTTTCTCGCAGACGGGCAGTATGAGCATTTCCCGAATTGGTCATACTGCGACGTTGCTCAATGATGGAACAGTGCTCATCGTCGGTGGCTCGTCAGATAGCCGGGCTGAAATCTATAATCCTGCAACGGGAAGGTTTTCTTCAACTGGATCACTGGCCACAGCGAGGAACTCGCACACCGCAACGAGGCTCCCCGACGGCAGGGTACTGATCGTTGGGGGGAGGGCCGATTATTTGCAGCCGATTTTGAGCATGAACGCCCTTTCCAGCAGCGAAATTTATGATCCGCGGCTCGGAGCTTTTACGTCTGCGGGAACAATGGCGTTCGCGCGGACCGGACATACGGCGACCTTGTTGAACAATGGGACAGTCCTGATTGCGGGAGGGGCGAACTCTGGTGTGCTCGCCAGCACTGAGATATACGATCCCGCGGCAGGGCAGTTTCTGGCAGGGCCTTCGATGAATATGCCGCGCACTAGTCACGCCGCGGCAATACTGCCAAATGGGGAGGTGGTACTAGCAGGAGGGATACCTCTGGTACCCCAGGTTTACGTTGGGTATGCTCCTACCCCAACTTCGGAAGTGTACGATCCGCTTAAAAACTCCTTCACTTTTACCGCAAGCATGAGCGACGGGCGCTTTTGGCACACGGCCACAGCTTTAGGTGACGGGCGCATCTTGATTGTAGGGGGAGGCCACAGTAACGCTCCGCAATTCGGTGTTGATTCTGTGCCGACTGCGGAAGTTCTTTACTAAGCGTTTTATGAGTTGAGCTGGTCTATAAATAGTTAAAATGGCAAACAGAAGGCCTACCATCTCCGGCAGGCCCTCTGTCTTTCCCGACTCGCAACCAACCATCAGCAGCTATCAACTAGAACAAGTTCCACAGACTCTGGTTGTAGACCTCGTGGTGGAACTGCACCTCGGGTCCCTTTACAAACGTCCCGAGCGCGCGGGCGCAGCGATCAGCCGAGGCCTGCTTCAGGTCGGCGTACCGGCCCTTCACGTCGTCGCCCAGGATCTTGCTGGTCCAGTCCGCCGAACGGAAGTCCGCGATGGCGTCGTAGATGTTGTCCGGCAGATAACGCTCGGCCTGGCGCAGGTTCTTCTCGTTTGAGGTCGAGCCTTCGATGCCTGTCTTGAACAAGGAATAAAGCACCAGATAAGGGTTCGCATCCGGCGCAACCGAACGCACCTCAACGCGCATCGACTTCGAATTGCCGATGGGGATGCGCACCATGGAGCCGCGATCCACGGCCGAAGCCTTCAACTGATTTGGCGCCTCAAAGTGCGGGTCCAGCCGGCGGTATGCGTTGACGCTGGGGTTCAGCATCAGGCACAGGTCAAGGCCGTGCGTCAGGATGCGGTCCACGTAATCCCAGCCAACCTTAGAGAGCTTCTCCTGCCCCTTCTCGTCCCAGAACAGGTTGGTTTTGCCCTCGGAGATGGACATGTTGGTGTGCATGCCGCTGCCATTCACGCCAACCACGGGCTTGGGCAGGAAGCTGGCCGTATAGCCCATGTTGTTGGCCACCTGGCGGCACAGCAGCTTGTAGAGCTGGATCTGGTCAGCGGCTGAGACGACCTCACCATAGCCGTAGTTGATCTCAAACTGGCTGGGCGCGACCTCCGGATGGTCCTTCTCATTGCCGAAGCCCATCGCGCGCTGTACTTCGGCGGCGGTGTCGATGAACTGACGCAGGGGATCGAGGGGCAGGGAGTGGTAATAGCCGCCCGTGTTGACGAATTCAAACTTGCCGGTCTGATGGAAGTGCCGCTCAGCGTCCTTGCCGGCGAACAGGAAGCCTTCGATCTCATTGGCGGCGTTCAGCGTCCAGTTCTTCTCCTTGTACAGCTTGTCGGAGAAGCGCTGCAGCACGCCCCGCATGTCGCCGGAGTAGGGCTCGCCGCCCTTGTCGATTACTGTGCCGAAGACCAGCGCCTTGCCCGTGCCGAAGACGTCCGCCGGCACCATGTAGAAGGCACTCCAGTCGATGCCCAGGCGCAGGTCGCTCTCATGCTGCGCGGTAAAGCCACGGATCGATGAGCCGTCAAACGTCAGGTTGTCGTAGCTCTTAACCAGGAACTTCTTGTCGTAGTCCAGCAGGTGCAGCCGGCCTTCAAGGTCGGAGAACATCACCGTCACGGCCTTGATGTGCTTCTGGTCGGTCAGGAACTTGACCCGCTCCTCCTGGATCTTGCCCGCGTCGACGCGGTTCAGTCGGTCGGCCTTGGCCTTCAGGTTGAACTCTTCGAGCTCGTCATAGTTCATGGCCAGAAAATTGCGGTACTCAGACATGCTTCTCCTCCGTACAGGGGTTTCGTGGGATTCTTGGCGTTTCAGGCGCACCTGTCAGGCTAAGGACTCCATCATAGTCCGTCCGGGCTGACCCGCGCACGTCCAGCACGATTCCCGGAGGGCTGCGTTAGCAGGTCGACTTTGGGCGGGCCGCGCTGCCAAGTTCCTGCGTAGGGAGGCTCTGTGGATTGGGGATCGGATAGGCCACCGTACCCGTAAGCGAAGTAATGCAGCCAGTGATGAACGCTGGATCGGCAGCACTGAGTGTGGGAAGAATCGGCACCGAGGTGTCTGGTTTGGAGAAATTGAATGCTGAAGTCATATCCCCAACGGTGGCACGCCGCCAGGCAGAGAGATTCGGTACCTCAGCGCCAAACCGAGTCTCCAGAAATCGTAGAACCGAAGTATGGTCAAAGATGTCGGACGATATAAACCCGCCTCTCGTGAACGGCGACAGAATCATCATCGGCACACGAAAGCCCAGGCCGATGGGGCCGCCGATTCCACCTAAGACCGACGCATCCGGAACCGGACTCGCGGTGATGTACTCGCCGGGAGTGCCAGGCGGTGCGGTAGGCGGGGGCATATGGTCGAAAAATCCGCCATTTTCGTCATACGTCACAAACAGAACGGTCTTCGCCCACGTGGCGGGATTCGCCGTCAGCGCATTCACAATGGACGCGAGAGTCAGCTCGCCGAAAAGAGACGGCGCCGGCGGATGGTCGGATTCCACAACCGACGGGATGACCCACGAGACCTGAGGTAAATTTCCGGAGATGGCGTCAGCCACAAAGTCCGTCGGAAACTGCTGCCCGAAGGCGTTCTTATAGAGCTGCGTCGTCGGATCTTGGAAGTTCTTGAAGTAAGGCAGGACGTTGTCAGACAGAATGCCATTCCCGACGCTCGAGTCCGGCGCGCTGTAGATCTTCCAAGAGATGTTACGGGCCTGCAGCTGTTCCGGCATCGTTGTGTACGTCAGCCTGCCGTACATGCTGCTGCGATTGGTGATCAGCGTCTGCAGCAGAGGCCCGCCGTTTCTTCCGTCGGGATCGATCGAAGCCGCCATCGTGTAAAGCCGGTTGGGGTCAGTAGGCCCAATCACAGAGCAGTGGTAGCTGTCGCAGAGGGTGAACGCATCCGCGACCGCATAGTAGTACGGCAAATCTGCCCGCGTGTAGTAGCCCATCGTCAGGACTGCATCATTCGCATTAATGGGAACATGCGCCGTGACGAAGCCGTCATTGGCCCCGTTGTTCCAGCTCTTATGCTGCGTCACCCATCCGTGGTCAATGTCGTGCGTGCAAGACGCGTTCCACTTGGAAGTATCGAGATGGAAGGGATAGAGCACGCCCGCTGGCGACGCCGTTGTGTTGGCGGGATACGGCTGCCTGAAGGCATTGGAAGCTTCAGCAAAGCCGCGCGCTCCCTTGTAGCAGCCGAAATAGTGGTCAAAGGAGCGGTTTTCCTGGATGAAGATGACCACATGCTCGATGTCGGTCAGCTTTCCGCAAGTGGAAGATGTTCCACCGGAACCCGAGATCGCATTGTTGATCGCGCCGCAGCCGGGAATTAAGGACGACGCGCCCGCGGCGGCCGCCAGTTTCAGCGCCTCACGGCGCGAGAGTTTTGAGTACCGCATTGTCTGTCGCCCCACCCTGGCTAATGGTTGGATGCCGAACAATGCAAAGACGGGGTACCGAAAAGGGAAGAGTTGAAACTCTTCACCATTCTCGACGCCCCGTCTCCAGGTTTTGCCCGTCCGCCGCTCCCCTCCCCAGGTTCGCGGCTTATGGCAACTAATTACGCCTGCGGTACGCTATCGATCGTCTTAAGAATCCGCGACACGATCTGGTAAGGATCGGCCTCGGAGTTCGGACGGCGGTCTTCGAGGTAGCCCTTATAGCCGTCCTTGATGAAGTTCACCGGCAGACGGATCGACGCGCCGCGGTCGGAGAGACCATAGCTGAACTTGTCGATGGCCTGCGTCTCGTGGTGGCCGGTCAGGCGTAGGTGGTTGTCCGGGCCGTACACCGCGATATGCTCCTTGATGTTGGTCTCGAAGGCCTTCATCAGTGCCTCGAGGTATGGCTTGCCGCCCTTCTCGCGGATGTACTTCGTCGAGAAGTTGGTGTGCATGCCGGAGCCGTTCCAGTCGCCGCGGATCGGCTTGCAGTGCAGCTCCATATCCACGCCATACTTCTCGCAGAGCCGCATCATCAGGTAGCGCGCTGTCCACGTGTCGTCCGCGGCCTTCTTTGACCCTTTGGCAAAGATCTGGAACTCCCACTGGCCCTTCGCCACCTCGGCGTTGATGCCCTCGTGGTTGATGCCGGCGTGCAAGCACAACTCCAGGTGCTCTTCGACGATCTGGCGGGCAATCGAGCCCATGTATTTGTAGCCAACGCCGCAGTAGTAGGGGAACTGCGGAATGCTGGGATATCCGTCCTCAGGGAAGCCAAGCGGTCTTCCGTCCTTGAAGAGGAAGTACTCCTGCTCGAAGCCGGCCCAAAAGTCCGGATCGTCCTTGATGGTCGCGCGCATGTTGCTGGGGTGCGGCGTGCCGTCCGGGTGCATGACCTCGCTGAGTACGATGAAGGCGTCCTTGCGTGCAGCGTCGGGATACAGAGCGACCGGCTTCAGAATGCAGTCTGAACTCTTGCCCTCGGCCTGCAGGGTGGAGCTGCCGTCAAAGCCCCACAGCGGCATATCGGCCAGTGTCGGCTCTTTGTCAAAGGACTTGATCGTCGTCTTGCCGCGCAGTCCGGGAATGGGTGTCTTGCCGTCGAGCCAGATGTATTCGAGCTTGTATTTCTTCATGATGCGGTGATTCTCCTCCCTGCCGAGGGATACGGTTTTAAGGGTGCCTATCCACCGTAGTGGGGTGGACATAAAGAATCCATAAAGATTTGCAGGCTCCGTTGCCGGGTGAACTCGGCCAGCTTTCCACAGCATTTTCCACAGCCCTTTGTTGCTGTGAAGTCTGCTGTTTGAGCTAGTGCCGGTGCGCCAGCAACATCATGATCGCGATCAGCACAAACGGAATCAGTGCCAGCCCGATGATATAGAGCGCCTTCTGCGTCGTTCCCGATTTCCGCTGCTTCCAATCGGTCAGCTCAGTGCGCTCCGCCACCCCCACCTTATCCAGATGCTCAAGGTCATGCGCAAAGGAGTGTGCCGTGGGATAGCGGTTCTTCGGTTCGCGCTCCAGCGCACGGTAGAGCACCTCCTGCAGCTCCGGCGTAATCGAGGGCTCCGCCTCGCGCGGGGGCAGCGGATGGTTG
>Ga0207694_10002511_pt1 | contig 14908 bp, 14 predicted proteins | sample KBSC34metaG_FD_184353 | JGI IMG/M metagenome (GOLD analysis project Ga0207694, IMG submission 184353) | Corn rhizosphere microbial communities from Kellogg Biological Station, Michigan, USA - KBS C3-4 metaG (SPAdes) (version 2) | ecosystem: Host-associated > Plants > Roots > Rhizosphere > Soil...
CTCAAACCGGCGTCCCGCCTCAAACCTCGCAATATAGTCGATCACATGCCGCTGCAATTCGTCGATCGGCATCGTGATAGAGTATTTCAGTTCTCCGTCTTTCACCGGGATTCCTCTGGTTCCCCCCAGCATTTCGCGCACGACATACCGATGATCCCGAATTCCATTCGTTTGCAATGGGGCGTCGATGCTGACGTCGTTTTCCACAATCGCCATCCGCAGGCGACAACTGGCGAGTCGAGCTTCCGGTATTCCGATTGCTTCGGCCGAGACTGCCAATTCTCCGTTGGTCACGCTACCAGAGACTTTTACTTCGACATCAGTCTTGCCGGAGAGTTCCGGATCAATCACCTGTCGCAAGACGTCGTAGGCCTTGATCGCGTTCTGCAGGGTGCCCGTATAGAACCGCGGGATGACGATCAGGCCGTTGATGGCAATCAATGGAGTATTAGGGAGCTCATAAAAGGTGGCGCGTTCCTCGGCATCCGGATTGACCAATCCATCAGGCTCGGGAAGATGCTGATGATATTCCAGCGATATCATCTTGCTTCTTGGAAATGCCTGCGCTGCGACGGCAACTGCCAATTCCGCCGGAACACTTGTCGGATTCCGCATGTTGGTGAAGAGCTCAACCAGGACCGTCTTGTTGCCAGCATCTGCGGCGGGAAGTGCGGGCGCCTTTTGTTGAATCTCAGCGGCGAACTCTGCGAACGTCTTGTGATAGAACTCGTCGAGGTAGGCTTCATACCCATCTTCACTGCCGTGCTTTTTAGTCCAAATCGTTTTCAACTTCTCGCCGGGTGTGGGAGTTGAAGGCGGTTGTCCCGCACGCGTCGACAGGATCTGTCCTTCGATCAGCGGTAATGCGACAATTTGTGAAAGCGTCGTGAACACAACGTCCTCTTCGCCATTCCGTTCCGACTGGATCGCAATTCCATTCAAAATATCGAAATTGAAGCGATGGACCTGCGAGAGTTCTTTCAGCCGGGCATAGGCTTTCTGATGTTCCGCGTCGCTCGCCGAAGGGTTTTGGATCTGCTGCGAGGCGGTCAGAATCTCCGCCAATTCATGAAATCGTTTCAGGGTTTCTCGGTAGGCTTCTAGATCCTCGCCCAGCTTCCGTTCACAAGCGTCCAGATGTGCCGGAGCGAGGTGCGCGTAAATTCGTCCGTTGATCTGTCGCATCGCCATGTCCAGTTCGACACGAGCAGCCCAGCGATCGCCCCAGATATTGGCCGCCGCCACCGCATCCTCGACGATTTTTGTGAAGGTGGCTTCATCAAGGTTCGACATGGCCGCCCGCGCCAGCACCAAGTCGTACAAGCCTTGGGCAACCGGGCTGTTGCGCATCTCTCGCGCTGCCGCCATGATCTCCTCCGGCTTGATTTCCTTGCTCTTTAACAGTTGCTCGACTTGAGCGGCGCCGGGCAATGGTCCGGATGGATTGATTCGTTCCAACGACGTTTCGTCGGTCGGCAGCATTCGGACCAGGAACAGATCCACCTGAGTCGCACGGATGTTCCCGCGGATATACCCTTCTGCCAATTCACCGATGAAGTCGAATTTTGAACGAGAATTCTTGAAATCGATGCGAATCGAATTGCCGTCGATCTTTGTGGCCGTGACGACGGGAGGATCATCGGGGTTCCGGTCGTGCCTGGCATCGATGATCTTGGCAACCATCTTGCCGTCTGTGTCGCGAGAAAAGTTGATCATCCAACGGTATTCGTCCGTATTGCGATTTGTGATGACGACGATCCAGTTGCCATCGAAATCTTTGACATTCAAGCGAACCGGTCCGTCGGGTTTCGTGACTGCCTTATCGCGGCAACCCGCCGATGGTGCGACAAACACCAGAGTCAGCAGCAGTATTAACAGGGATGACCGCGTCTTCATGAACGGCATTCTGACCCAATCCGATATTGAAACGGTAAAGTACGTGACTGAACGGCTGATTTGACAGAACTGTGAAGATAACCGGACGCCTGCTGAAAGCACAGTGTTGAACTGTCGGAACGACGTAAATTGTTCTCGCTATTGGGTATCAGTTCACGAGCACAGGTACGAGTCGGTTGATGTTTGGTGATTGCAAATAAAAAAACGGCGTGACGACCATTCGTACGGTCGTCACGCCGTTGATGTTGGAGGCGCAGCCAGTCGACACCGGCATTATTTGGCAGAAACGGTCAGTTTCAGTTCGTTGACCGCGTCAGGTCCGCCCTTGTCGGCATGTCCCACCATTTTGACTTTGAAATCACCCAAGGCGGCCGAGTCCGACGCCATCACATCGACCTTCACTTCCTTCTCGCTGTGCAGGATCACCGGATCCATTGGAGTGATGGTGACGCCATTCGGAACGTCAGAGAAGCTCAGCTTGACATCTTGGTCAAATCCACTGCCGCGCTGGATCGAGATTGTTGCCGACTTTGTTTCGCCCTGCTTCACCGATGTCGACAGCATTGGCGCGCGGAGTGAGAATGTGTCTTTCGCCTCACCGATGACAGGTTTGTTTGTCGTGTGATTTTCCGTGTTCGATGGGGCCTGAACGCCAGGTCCGCCCGGAGTTCCTTGCATGCAACCGCAGACGGCCAGCAGGGCCGTCGTTGCCATTCCCAATTTCCATTCTTTCATGATTGTTTCCTTAGCTAAAGTTTTGTCCATCGTCTATGCCTTTCGCACGGCAGATCAGTCGTGATTTGGACCGTTCGAGCGACTAAAAGCACTGTCGATGCGGAGTTCAATGGATACTCTTTGAGAACGTGTCGAGTTCTTTCTCTGCTTGCTCTTTCACCAAGCCATATCGTTCCTGCAGGATGCCGCACAGCTTGTCTCGTTTGCCTGCCACCACCGTCAGGTCGTCATCGGTCAGCTTTCCCCAGCGTTCCTTGATTGAGCCTTTGACTTGTTTCCAATTGCCCGCGATTTGATCCCAATTCATGATCGCATTCCTTTTCCAATGACTTGAGGACTGTCGCGTGCTGGTTTCTATCGACTGACGGAATCATGCGGAATCTGATCACGCGACCACTTGCATTTCACTGGTTTAAGAGGAGGCACATGGCGCGCCAAAGGGAACTGAGCACCGCAATTCCCTCGAAGTTTGCGATGTTTTCCGTTATTCGTGGTGTCGGTGCGACGATTGGACGCCGAGGACTGTCCGATCAACGTCCGGCGGGGTGTCTGAACGCACAGCCGCGGCGGATTTTCGCATCTCGGGAATAGATCGTTCGTCGGACAGTGATGGCGACAAACGAACATGGCAAGTTCACAATCAGGATTCGTACGCGGTCGATCTGCCCAGAATCTTCAAGCACAATCAGGTGCGAGATCGGACGGAAGGCGCTAATCCGGCGAAGCAGGAATGAGCTTATCGAGCCAGTCTCTGGACCTCGGCGAACAATCGCTCGTATTCCGCTTTCAACTGATTCCATTTTAATTCGATCAGTTCTTGATTCATCGATCGAACGACCGATTCGAGTTCGCGTGCGACTTGCTGAAAAGGAAGAGCTTCGAACGTTGCAGACAATCCGCGCAAGCTGTGAGCGCGTCGCAGGACCCCATCAATATTTTGCGCATCCACATCATTGTGCAGTTGCGTCATCAGGCCGGGGGCATCTTCGAGGAAGAATTTCGCGAGTGTCGACAGCAACTTCTCGTCACCGCCCAATCGTTTCAGTGCGACGTCTCGATCGGTTGCCGACTGACCATCACCCAGCGTGTTCATGATGCTTGTCTACTATTTCGAAGAACGTCAGCGCGCGCCGCTTCGTTATAGCCCCTCAGATCGACGAACGATCTTGAGTCCGCATGCTGGCTGAACGGCTATCCCTCGACTTTTGTATCTGCACGCACTCGGCGTTCCATAGAGATATTAAATACGGCGATCCGATCGCGAATCTTGCCGCGCGTCACACCCAGAATCTCGGCCGCCTGACTCTGGTTGCCATTCGTTTCTTGCAATACCCGCGTAAACAGATAGCGTTCCACCTTATCGAGTACTGCGGTGTACAACTCGGTCGCATTCGATTTTAGCTGCGATTCGATAAAGGCTCCCAGATCGGCAATTGTGGGATGGTGCGGATCTTCGACGATGCGCACCGGTTCGTCCGTTGATTTCGGCGTCGAGTTGGAAAGATCTGTCCAGCTGGATCCCGACTCGCCCGCATTCAGCACGCTTTGGGTCAGCTCACGCGGCAGAAATTCGGGAATGATGATCGGACCGATCGAATTCAGCACCGCCTGTTGCACGATGCTTTGCATCTCGCGTACGTTGCCCGGCCAACTGTAGTTCATCAGGATATCAAGGCACTCGGGTGACATCCCTTCGATATTCATCTTGTTCAACGATTGCTGGGCTCGTGCCAGGAAATGCTTCAACAGCAGCGGGATGTCCTCGCGCCGGTGACGCAGGGGTGGCAGGAAAATCGTCATGCCGTTCAACCGGTACAATAGGTCGGCACGAAATGTTTTGGCTTCAACCATTTCTTCCAACGGACGATTCGTCGCAGCGATCACGCGGACATCCGTACTGATCGTTTCGTTGCCACCGACTCGTTCAAACCGCTGATCTTGCAACAGGCGCAATACCTTGCCCTGAACGATGGGCGCCATATCACCGACTTCGTCCAGGAAGATTGTTCCTCCGTGGCACTGTTCGAACTTGCCGATACGGCGTCGATCAGCGCCTGTGAAGGCCCCTTTTTCGTGCCCGAACAGTTCGCTTTCCAGCAGCGTGTCGGGCAACGCTGCGCAATTGATCGCCATGAACGGTTGGTTTTGGCGATGGCTGTGCTGATAGAGTGCCTGCGCGACCAATTCCTTACCGGTCCCACTTTCACCGCGAATCAACACAGGAACATCTTGAGCGGCAACGCGTCCAATTGCTTTGAACACTTCCAGGATTTCGGGACTGCGACCGACGAACGGTTTGCCGCTTTGATCCGATGTCGAATCGGCCGACAAAGCCACCGCGACGCTCATCAATCGGCGTGAATCGACCGCTGCTTGCACGAGTCGGTTCAACTGGGGCAGATCAAGCGGTTTCGAAACGTAGTCGTACGCACCCAACTGCATCGCTTCGATGGCGGTCGAACTTCCGCTATCCGCCGTCACAAAAATCACGGGCAGCCGCCGGTCGACTGCTTGAATGTCACGCAGGACGTCCAATCCCGATCGGCCGGGCAGCATGATATCGAGCAACACCACGTCGGGACGCAGTTCCGAGACCAGCGTCAATCCTTCTTCCGCCGTGGCCGCAGACGCAACTTCAAGCTCAATCCCCTGGAGAGATTGAGTCAGCATGTGACGCAAACTGCGGTCGTCGTCGATAACCAGCACCAAACCCATTCTCTTCCCCGTTGTGTGATCCAGTCCCTTGTTCCGTGTGAATTGGCTCGCCCCTTCTTCCAGGTAGCTCGCTGATCTACGCTGTCATCATAGCTACTTGGCAAAAAGAAAGTACGACGCTGCCAATCTTTACAAAGATTGTGCCAGAAATAGAATTGCCGAAAAAACTTTTCTCAATATGGTCAGAATTGCCGTACTTCTATGGCGGGTTTGGGCTTTGCGGCAACAATCAGCAACGGGATGTGTGGTGCCGCGGCAGCAGGGTGACATTGAGTCGGCACACGCTGTGCTCTTTATGGATTGGACTGGTTCAACCAGCTGGTTCTCCACGAATAACAAATCCCTGACCAGACGGAACCTCGACTGTACCATGAGGGCTCGCGCACTGGTGGCAAATGCACCGGAGTGATTGCCGAATGTACAGTCATCGGCCATCCTTGATGGCCGCGACCGCATCGCGTTCACGGTTGACTTGGAATGACGCAAGATGCAGATTCCGTCAACGGGTCTCGGAGAATTGACGCTGATGAAACTGTTTAAAAAGTTGAATTGGTCACTTGGTCCTCAAGCGACGGCGAATTTTGGGCTGGTATTCGTCGTGTTGATTTTCAATAGCGTCGTCGTCCATCGCAACACGGCCGCATTGCATACCTCGCAGAAGTCGATCGATCGCACATATGACGATCTGATTCGAATTCAAAAGCTGTTTTCTTCATTGAACGACGCTGAAGATCATGTCCGAGGTTACGTGATCACCAGTGACGAGAACTATTTGAACGAGGCGCACCAACTCACAACGTCGATTCCAGACCAGATCGAACTGCTGCGCCCGTCGATGTCGACCAATCCGTCGCAACTGCGGCGACTGGACGAAATGGACAAGCTGGTGACCGGGCGACTGGATCACTTGCAAAAAATGACTGTCGCGCACGCCGCAGGTGGGATCGAGGCCGCGAGTGCCCTGCTGAAGCGGGGGCAAGTCCAAGCAGAAATGTCGCGCATTCGCGAATTGGTAGAGGACATCCAATCTGAAGAGAACACGCAACTGAGCCGCCGCACCGCCGAACAGGATCACAAACTGTTTATCGTGCTGGCCGCGAATCTCATCGCGGTACTCATCGGCACGACAATCACCATCGTCGCCTGGTACCTGGTCGAGCAGGAATTGCAAAAACGCCGCACCGCCGAGGCGGGTGCCGATCTGGAACGTCAGAATCTGTGGGTCACATTGACCAGTATCGCCGACGGTGTCATCGTCGTGGATTCGAACGCTCGAGTAAAACTTGCGAATCAGGTCGCTCAGGACTTGATCGGCCAGCCGGGCGACGTTTTGGGGCGGACAATCTCTGAGATCTTTCCGATTATCAACGAAACGACTCGCCAACCGATCGACAACCCGGTCGTTCAAGTCCTGGCGAGTCGCAAGATCACGGGCTTGCTCGAGCCGTCAGTGTTAGTTCGGCCGGACGGTTCCGAGATTCCAATCGAGCAAAATGCCGCACCGATTCGCGATGCTGCCGGCAAGACCACGGGAGCGGTCCTTGTCTTCCGCGACTGTACGGAACGCCGCCGTGTTGAACGTGAAATGCAAGACCGCGAATTGCGATTCCGCCGCGTCTTTGAAACGCCTCTAATCGGCATGGCGGTCGGGACGACGCGTGGTCAATTGCTCGAGGCCAACGACGTCTTCCTGGACCTGATCGGCTATGGGCGTTCCCAACTGGGGCACGCCGCGCTCAGTTGGGATGGCATCAGCCCTGGTCAGAAGAGTCCATTGGACGATGGTGTCCATCAGGAGCTGCGCGAAAAAGGTGTCTGCCGACCGTTCGAACGAACGTACACGCGCACCGACGGGACTCGCGTGCCGGTGTTGATCTCGGCCGCTCGCCTGATGGATGACCAGGATCGCATCGTCGTCTTCGTGACTGACCTCTCGGCGAGCAAGCGGGCCGAGGCCGCACTGCATGAGAGCGAAGCACGCTTCCGAATTCTGTCCGAATGCATGCCGCAAAAGGTTTGGACTTCCAGACCCGACGGCCACTTTGATTACTTGAACCATATGTTTCTGGAATATGCCGGACTACCCGCCGAAACGCTGACGGGAAGCGGCTGGATCGATTTGATCCATCCCGATGATATTGAGGCCTACAAAACTGCTTGGACGCAATCGCTTTCGACGGGTGATATGTTCGAGTTCGAACATCGCGTGCGGAAACATTCGGGTGAGTATCGTTGGCATCTGGCGCGTGCCCTGCCGATGTATAACCCGGACAGTCAGATCGCAATCTGGGTCGGAACGACCACCGACATCGACGATCAGAAACAGGCCGAAGAGGCACTGCGCGAAGAACATCATCGCAAGGACCAGTTCCTGGCACTGCTGGCCCACGAACTACGGAACCCACTCGCACCACTCAGCAATGCGATTCAGGTTTTCCCGGCTGTCCAAAAAGATCCCGTCAACTCGGCGGCTTTGCTGGGCATCATGCAGCGGCAGGTGCGGCAGATGACGCGACTGATCGATGACTTGTTGGACCTGGCGCGAATCACAACGGGGCGGATGCGTTTGCGGCGCGAACGAATTGTCGTCGATACGGTCGTCTCTGCGGCCGTCGAAGCCGTACAACCCCTGATCAATGAGCGTGCGCATCGACTGACGGTATTGGTGCCGTCCGAGGAATTGTGGCTGGACGCGGATTCGACCCGACTGTCGCAGATTCTGACCAACTTGTTGCACAACGCAGCCAAGTATTCAGATACGCATGGAGATCTGACGCTTGCGGTCGAACGTAGTGACGAAGAATTGCTGTTCCGTGTCAAGGACAAAGGGCCCGGAATCTCCAAAGAGATGCTCACACAGATTTTCGACCTGTTCACGCAGGTGGAATTGACGCTGGATCGCGCTCACGGCGGATTGGGGATCGGACTGACATTGGTTCGGACCCTGGTGGAACTGCACGGCGGCTCGGTATCGGCGTCGAGCGAAGGTTTGGGACACGGCAGCGAGTTCATTGTTCGACTGCCGTTGGCCTCTCCCCCGCCGAAGGGTTCGATGGAACAGGACGCTGGTCCAACCGAATCGGTTGCAATTCCTGCACTCAAGATTCTGGTCGTCGATGACGTCCAGGCGTCGGCGAAAACGCTGGCATTGATGCTGCAAACCCTGGGGCAGGATGTCGACGTCGCGTTCGACGGACCGTCCGCCATTTCCCAAGCATCAACGACGGCCTACCAAATCATCTTCCTGGATATCGCGATGCCAGGCATGGATGGATTGGAGGTCGCTCGTCGCTTGCGCGTCCTCCCCGAACTCGAGTCGACAACCCTCGTTGCACTCACCGGATTCGGTCAAGAAGAGGATCGTGCTCATAGCTTTCAAGCGGGGTTCAATGAACATCTTACAAAACCAACCAGCCTCGATTTACTGAAGAGTGTTCTGCAACGAACAGCCAATGCCGCGGCGAAGAATCAACCGTTGACAAGTTCGGTGACGGTCTGATGTTCCGCAAGAAATAGAGGATCTTTCAGCGAACAGATCAGTCAACCAACTTTCATTCGCGTCAGGATTAGTCCGACGCATGGACACACTGCCGTTTCGAGTCTGACAAATGTGTGAGCCACAGTCCTTGGCAACACCCTTGCAAGGTAGCGAGCCTTGATTTGTTCGCGTGACGCCGCTGGACGAATTCAGTCCCGATTCACAACGTGTGGCACAACGTCTGCTTGCCGGCAGTAATCCTTCTGAATCAACCCAAGTCGTCAATCCGAACCAGACTCAATCCGTCTCAATCCGTGAACGACCTGCGAACCGATCCGGGGCACACCGAGTGTTGGCCAAGACCGATCAGTTCGAGCCGCAAGCTTCCACCCTCCCCTCAAATAAGACAAAAAACTCCATGCTGTTTCCTCAGACACTGGCTTCCGAACCACGCCTCAGCAGAACGACTTTGCATGCATCCAACGAATCTGCTCGCGTGGTTTTTGATCTCGAAGTAGCCGTGGTTTCGATCGATGAACGGAACTCGGAATTCGCTTCGATCAGGTCTTCGACCGATTCACAAACCGATCATGTCGCCGGTCGTTCCAATGCCGAATCCAGCTCATCAATCGACTTCGATCAGACCCACAGGAATTATCGGCATCAGAAATCGGTGCTCGACGCCCGGTTGAACCAATGCGGCTACCCCCTTCAAAATGTGAAAACACTTGTCGATGAACATCAGATTACCCTCGACGGGCACGTCAGCCGCTACTACTACATGCAGGTCGTCCTGCAGATCGCAATGCGCGTCTGTGGAGGCCGCCAGATCGTGAACAATCTGGATGTGGTCTGTGTTCAGGTTGAGTGAACAGGGTTCCATGATCGTGTGCGTTCCGCAGCGAAACGAGGTTGATAGATGGATTACCTTTACGGTACCGTTCAAGGCTCGGCGCCCAGGCTGGCAGCCACCTTCGACTCGGAAGCTCAACTTCTCGCCTACGTCACTTGGGCGCGGCTGAAGACCGATTCGAATGGGAAAGATAAGTTCGAACAGTGTAGCGTTCTAGTTGGATATTCGGGATGGAAGCATTCGCCGACGCCCCTGACGGATGAAGATCCGCAATCGGTCTTTCACGATCCGACTCCGAACATGATGTAAGGGGCAATACTGTGGCCCGACTTTTCTGAATTCTGGCTGGTCAATCGATGGCAGCCGACCACTCAAAGTGACGGGCTTGCGGTCACTCTGTCCGTTTGGGTTTCCGGGTCCCGGGCCACGGTGACTCAGTCGCGCCGGAAGGTTCGCCCTCGAATCACCGGCCTGCATCGCGCCACGTTCGCACGTCGTGTCCCGACCGACGACTTGGCTGAATCTGACAGCTTCGTCAGAAGTCTTTCCATTTCCGTCCGATCCATGCCCAATCTGAACGTTCAGCAGCCATTGAAACGGCTCGATTTACGTATTTTGCAACGTTTTTCGCACAAATTCGACTAGGCACGGTGATTGCGTTCGTGCAAATGTTAGAGTTTTTAGAGACGCCATCATTTGCACCAGAGTCAGGCCACCGGGAGTCGACACCATGAAACTCATCGTGCCCGTCGTTGGGATCGTCGGCGGAATGTGTTTCGGATCCTTGGGGATTTTGCCGTTGCTCAATTCGGCAAGTTCGTCCGATGGACATCGAGTCGTTGCACAGAAGCCGATCATTTCGAGTGCCACTCAACTGGCTGCAACGAAGTTAGAAGTTGCCGGCGATGATTCGACCGATCAGCCCGCCGACACGGAATCGACCTTGCGTCGCAAAATCGAAATGCTCGAACAGGGCGCCGACTTTCTGAAGTTGAAGACCGACTACACCGGTCGCATCTTTAAGCAAGAAGTCGTCAAGGGTGAATTGCTAGACGAACAGGTGATTTTTCTGAAATGCCGCCAGAAGCCGTTCAGCGTTTATCTGGTTTGGGAAGCGGGCGACGTTGGGCGTGAGGTAATCTTCATTAAAGGACAGAACGACGACAAAATGATTGCACACGACGGCGGATGGAAGGCGCGCATTCCTGCCTTTACCTTGCCGGTAGACTGTGCTCTCGTCATGAGAGACGCTCGATATCCCGTCACCTGCGCTGGTTTGATGGGACTGATCGACACGATGCTGGGTGTTCATCGCGACGACTTGAACAAGTCGAACGTTGCCTCGTGCGTGATGGAATCTGGCCAGGAAGTCGAAGGCCGTCCGTGTTGGATGTTCACGACGCGCTACAAATCAAAAGACGAATCGCAGGTCTATCGCAAGTCGGTGACGCTGATCGATCAAGAATGGAACTTGCCGCTGCGATCTCAGCATTTTGAATGGCCCCGCCCGGGAGTCGAACTGGCCGAAGCCGAGTTGGACAATGAAACGATCATCGAATCGTATCTGTTCTCGGACGTGAAATTCGACCAAAATCTGACCGATCGCGACTTCGATCGCACCAACTCGGACTACAAATTTCATTGAAACGATCGAGTGTTACGGAAAGTGGTTGTGCGCTCTCCTCTTCGACAGGGTGGCTGGGGCGCCCCGCATCGGGAGGCCCCCGATCTTGAGCATTACTCTTTCGGCAATTCGCGGATAAACAAACTGGCGAACTCGATCGGGTCGCCGTGGTGCTGCAAGGCGATGGGGCCGCGCTCGGCCACACCAGGTAACTGCGCGTTTTCGATGACCAGTTCACCATTCAATCGAACAGTCAGACGATCGTCGCGCATTGTGATGTGAAAACGATTCCACTGACCAATGGGTTTGTCGGCGACTTTCTTCGGCGTCACACCCGCGCGGACTTCGGGTGGTTGACTGGTGTCAGTGCGATAGCCATATACTTCGCCGCTCCCACAGGGACGGCACCACATGTTGACCTGGCTTTTGCTGCTGCCACGCAGGTAGATCCCGCTATCACCAGCATCATCCACTTCGATCTCGACAGGTTTGCCGTCACTGCCAAGTTCGTCGAGTCCTGTTGGCAAGACTTTGGACCATTTCTTTTTGACAGGCTTGGCCGTCCAGCGCCAGTCGCAGATCATTTCTAGATCACCAAATTCCTGTTCGGTCCACAGACATGGGTCTTCAGCATCGCATTGACCGTCATAGACCAGTCGCCAGTCCGTCGGTTGCCAATGGCCGCGATGCTTTTCAGTCGCTTTCCAACCGGTCAAATCGAGGCCGGTGTACAATGAGCGAAAACCGACCGCCTCCATCGCGATCTCATCGGGCTTCGGATTGGTCGACGGCAATTCCTTAATCTTCAAGTTGCGGAAGTGGCATTCCGAACCTTCCGATTCCAGACACAGATACCCCTTGCGAGGCGTTCCTTTGGAACCACCCGACACTTCTTTCCCGTTGACCTCCAGTTTGATCACACCGTTATTGCAAGTGACGCGGTAATGATTCCATTCGGGCGAAGGCTTGCAGCGTTTCTCGCTGGGCAGACACCGATCCCATCCGCCTGGATGCGGCCGATCTGGAACCATCTTCGCTCCCCAAATCGGAAAGATGTCGCCGTGGCTGGTGTAATCCTTTGTTTCATGTCCGTCGAGGATCTGGACTTCCACGCCGCGTGAAAATGGCACTCCCACATATGTGATCGGATCGCCCCAGACGAACAGGCCCGCGTTCCCGCCGGCCTTCATGTGCCGCCATTCCAGTTCAATGATGAAGTTCTCGTACATGCGATCGGTTCGCAGGGTTCCCGTGGGAACCCCCGTCGACACGATCAGGCCATCTTTCACCGTGAACGTTTTGGGGGCGACGTTCACTGGCACCCAGCCACTGAGGTCTTTGCCATTGAACAGCGGCACGAATCCCGCCTCGTCCACGGCCAGACCCGTAGCGCAGCAAACACACCAGGCATAGACCGCGATCACGGTATTTCGCATCGTAAATTCTCCGTTGAATATCTGATTCAGATCGAACTCGACTCACCAGCGAATCTGCGACTGAGTCGGATGAGTATGCATGTCGCCACGCTGTTCAATTGGCCATTCGCGAAGTTCGTCGACCAGTTTGACCAGTCCGCTGACGGCTGCGTCGAAGATCACGCGTCCCTTTTCCGCCGTGCCCTTAGTGGCGTCGCCATGCACACCGGTCTCCAGGCAAACGGATTCAGCCAGAAACACATCGACATCCAACGGCAGATGATGTCCATGCTGCTCTGTGGAACCGGTGGGCAGAATGATCCGCTTCTGCATGCCGATCGCGTCGTTCATCTCGGGCCAGGTCAAACGGTTGTACCGGTATTCCGTCGCGGCTTTCGTCACCGTGAAATCTCCTTGCTGTCACATCAACGCAATTTGATCACACTAACGAATTGAATCACGATGGCAAGGGCGGCACATCCTTCCGAATCACTTGACGGTCTTGTTTTGTGAACGCTTCATCCTGGAGTCACTTCAAGACTTCTCAGGACCGACGGCACGCCGGAATTGCGTGACGAACTCGTCCAGCTCTTCGTCATTCAAATCAGAGACAGCCCAATAGCTCATACCTGCCTGAACCCAATTCCGCAGATGAAAGCCTTGTCGCAATAATATTCGTTCCTCTCTGCTATCTGGCTCAGACGACGGCCGCACAAGTACGTTGATCACATGCAGACGACGATGATAGACCAATGCCGCCACGACATGATCGGCCAGCACATCCAACCGCCCCCCCGACAAAACGAAATCCTGTTCCGATAAGTCCGGCACTTGTGGAGCGAAATCGAGTTTCCCCTGGAACCAGGGTTTCACGGTATGTCGATCGGTCGAAGCGACATCCATCAAATGGTCGACCTGGATCGAGCGAACGTGATCTGTGACGACGTTCGCAATCAATTGATCGTCTGCGGACGCGCCCGATCGTGACGCGAGTATACCCGTTGAAAACGACGCTCCTGCGACGACCAGCAACGAGGCCACCATCATGGCGGTGGAACGCGGTGATCGAACAGCCGAACGCGGCTCCGTCTTAGGCGCCAACAACGCTGGCGATTGCGTCATTCGTTCACGCAGTGCTGACGGTGCCACGTGATACAGCGATGGAGCTGCGATCGTCGATCTCAACGATTGCAGGTTTGTCAGTTGTCCCGCACAGGTCGTGCAACCGGCCAAATGCTCCTCCAGTTGCATATGACGCACGAGGTCCAGTTCCCCGTCGGCAAAGGGCTCCAGCAATTGTCGAATCTCGCGACAGTTCATCTTCATTCCGTTCCTGCCGTCGACGCCAGGCGGCGTTGTAGTTGTTGACGAGCTCGTGACAGGCGCGACATGACGGTACCGAGAGCAACGTCCGTTACCGTCGCGATTTCGTGGTAACTGAGCATTTCGAGTTCTCGCAACACGATCGCTTCGCGCAAGGGCGCCGCCAGTTCGTCCAGCGCCTGTCGAACCAGTTCGGCATTGCATTGTCGAATCGCCAGATACTCCGGATTCAACGCGTCTTCACTTCGATCATGCAACTCATCGGCGAATGTCACGGTCTGTTTCGAACGCCGCTGTTCCAGCCAGTCGAATGCAACGCGACGTACAATGCTCAAAAACCAGGGACGTGCGTTCCCTCCGCGAAAACTGTGAAAGTATTTCGCCGCGCGACAAGACGCGTCCTGCACCACGTCTTCCGCAGCGTGGTCGTCCTGGGTGAGCCATCGAGCCAGGTTGTAGGCCGCATCGAGATGAGGCAGCGTGGTCTCTTCGAACCGCCTCCGCTCGTTGATATCCAAACGAAAAATCCTTCCAAGCCCGCCCTATTGCCAATTGAAAAACGGGAACTGACTCACACGGAATCGCTGAATCCTGGCACGAGTCAATACGCCGCGGGTGCCTGGCCCACTTTATTCAATTGGCCGTCAATTGTCTGATCAAAGACACGCCGCCACTAACTCTACCGCTTGCCATCCATGTTTATTCCCGCCGGGCAAGAGTTTTTCCGGGAATTTTTTCCGCCTCGTGACGGTAACGAATCGCATGACGCGCAATCGACGCGTTGAAACCGAAACTTACTTCTGACATCGAGGACGCCGACATGCAATCTCATCCAAACCAAGACGATCAAGTTTCATCCGAACACGATC
>Ga0207694_10002512_pt1 | contig 14906 bp, 14 predicted proteins | sample KBSC34metaG_FD_184353 | JGI IMG/M metagenome (GOLD analysis project Ga0207694, IMG submission 184353) | Corn rhizosphere microbial communities from Kellogg Biological Station, Michigan, USA - KBS C3-4 metaG (SPAdes) (version 2) | ecosystem: Host-associated > Plants > Roots > Rhizosphere > Soil...
AAAGCACGGCTCGCACAGACCGTGGCTCGTGCGATCGGGACATGATTTCACCCAGTCCGGAACCCAGTCCCACGTCGATCCTCTAACAGTCGTTTCGTTCGTCGACAGTGGGCGCACCGCGTAATCATCCCGTTCACTTATCGGTAATCCTCTTCCAGCGGTGCACGGCCAGATTGACTGCATAGCACTGCGGAACAGCGAATTGACGACGAGGAATCCTTTGCGATTCCCCAGTGGATAGGCGATCATTTGGAATTCGCGGAATACCTGAGGCGAGGAACACTCGTACAGATGTTGCCATGGAGAATTTGAGTTCAGGCATCTGGCAAAGTTGTCAGCGAAGAACGGTCTGAGGACCGCGGGGATGGCATCCAGAATGCTGGATCCCAGCGGCCACCGATCAGGAATCGCTGAGCCGCCATTCTCTGAGGCGAATCTGGACCAGCCAGAATTCACATAGACCAGGGTCAGATCGGCGCGTAGTGCGTAGACAGAGTCGTTGGACTGATGCAGGCTGTCCAACGGGTACGATTGCAGGATTGATTCGATCTCTGGTTCGGCAAAGATCAACGTCATCGTTGGCCCAGTTCGCTGGTCCGCAAGGAATCGGCACGATCTTGAGGCTATTCAGAGTTTGGTTTCCATGCAACCTTTTTCTGAGTGTAGCCTGTGCTCAATAAAAACCAGGCCGACAACAAGGACAGGGGCATGACGAGCGCCCAATAGGGAATCATGCAATCCTGATCACGTCGACTCGAATACTGCCCTGCACCGATGTGAAACCCGGCCCAGTCCCATCGCCAGTCGAAAACAAAATCGGGTCCCCACGGCGTCCTATTGGACGGCTCTTTCGGATTGATAAACAGTTCCACTGATTTGACTTCGATCGAATTGGAGACTGGCTTGTTTTCCAGGCTGGTAACTCGGGAAAAATCGAGACCACCATGCATTGATGTGACACCAATCGCCGAATTGCCAACCGGGATATCGATAAACTCAAATCGGAAATGACTGCGAATCCAGCCCACCATCAGCACACAGGCCATCACTAACGTGACAAGGCCATATTTGCGGCGCCGGAGTTTGAAGAAGTCACGCATGGGTCATTCCATTGGTTGCCGAGCCGAGCCCGCGGTGAACGCACATACCACATCAATACCATAACGCTCTGATTTCGCCACGACGACAGGGCACTCAGACTCACAAAGTGCCTTCGATTCGGCAACTCTGAATTTGCAATCGCTAAATTGGGGATGACAAGATTCTGCAGATGAAGCACGATCCGCTTTCAGAGGTCGCTGAAAAAAAGGGACAGGCACCCTCGATGGGTATTGCAGGTCTCATTTGTGGTGAACAGGATCCGCCGATGTTCAGGATGTGTCAGGGAAGACGCAGAATTGTGGGACTGGGCTTTCTGGGTCTCGCTCTCATGCTGATGGCGGGTTGGATGCGCAGTTTTGTCTATTACGACGAAGTCTGGGTGAATCTCGGCGCGGCAAAAGTGGTCAACTCGCTGAGTGGATCGATCTTGCTGTTCTGGAGCAACCCTGGGTTCGGTCAGCATGAGAAGATCGATTCTCGCTGGCAGGTGTACCGATCGACTTCGTACGACAACGGTTGGAAAACAAAGATTGCGTGGCAGTGGGAATGGCTGGGATTCGCTCGTGGCCAGCGACTCGATTACCAGATCGGGATCATTCCGTACTGGTCACTGACCCTGCCCTGCTCGGTGGTGGCAGCCTGGTTGTTGTTGATCCAGCCTGGAGCGATTCGAAAGACGGTGATTGCTGAGGACGGAGATCTGTCTGAAGACCTGACGATGACTCAGCGGTGAAACGCGTTGTCGTGGAGCTTGTCTCGACGGATGGAGTTCAGCAGTGGCAGTACGACTTGATGCGGAGCGGCATTCTTCGATTGCCGATCAACTTCCTCCTGACACAGTGGAATTTCTCCAAGGATGCGGACTTCCTGACTCGCTGACGTTAATGGGATTCGAGCACGTTTTCGCACTCGACATGGAGCCCGTTCTCGACGGCACTGCGTTTCGTGTTGGAACAGTCAATTGGCGCTGGTGTTTGAAGACAATCGCTATACAACGAACCACTGGCCATGTTGGGTACGTATGTGATTTCCAGGGGGTACCTCCCTGGGACCCCTGTAACAGCTCCATAGCAAACTTTGTGCAGTGCTGTGCGGCTTGCGACGATCTGTGGGAATTGCAGAGGAATGATCGGATTGCCTACGAATGCAGGGCCGATTGGTTGTGGGATAGGATACGCGACATCGATCAGGATGTGTTGAACCGCGATTCAATTTGGGCGGAATTAATCGCCGAAATTCGATGGGACGTGGTGTAGAGTTCGTCCCGAATAAAGATAGTGCACCAGCACACCCGACATGGCGCAAACGATATACCTATTCTGAACCCGACATGATCGCATATCCCGCCGACCCGCGGCCGGGTCACCAGCCGACGATGTTGTAGCCGCCGTCGACATAGTGGATTTCGCCGGTCACGCCGCTTGCCAGGTCGCTTAACAAATACAAGCAGGCCTTTCCCACATGCGTGTGTGCCTGCTTTTCTTCCCAAGGAATCGGCGCTTTCTCGATGTAATGTTCCATCATGGTTTCGATGCCGCCAGTGCCGATCGCGGCGACTGTTTTGACCGCTCCGGCACTGACCGCGTTGACGCGAATGTGTTTTTGGTCTCGGCCAAGCTCGGCTGCCAGATACCGAACAGAACATTCGAGTGCCGCCTTGCAAACCGCCATCATGTTGTAGTGCGGAACGAATTTCTCGGCCGCGTGATAGGTCAGCGTGACGATGCTACCGCCTGGATTCATCAGTGGTGCGGCCGCCCGGGCGAGTGCCACGAGAGAGTATGCACTGACATCCAGGGCTGTTGCCCAACTCGAACGGCTGGTCTGCAGGAAAGAGTTTTGAAATGTATCTGCTGGAGCGAACGCGATGGAGTGGACCAGGTAATCAAACATGCCAAAGTGTATCGCGGTGTCTTTGAAAGCCGCGTCAATCTGTTCGTCGTTCGTGACGTCGCAGGGTGTCAGAAATCGCGGTTGAAATTGCTCAACCGCCTTCTTGATCCGACGTTCATTCTTTTCACCGGGCATGTGGGAAAATGCAAGTTCGCATCCGTGCTCGTGCAGATGTTTGGCGATGTGCCAGCCCAGGGAATGCTCGTTCAATACACCAAACACCAACGCCTTTTTGCCCTGCAACATTTTTTGATTCCTTCAATCTCAGTCACGATGTCCTGCAGATCATCACCGGAAAATGAGAAAGACGCCGCCAATGGTGTTCCATTCGCGGCGCCCGTTCGATTCCACGGAACGACAATTTACAGTTTCACTCGTACCAGTTTCATCAAGCGGCCCGACATGTTCCAGTCCTGAACGTACAGATTGCCGTCCTTGTCCCAGTAGGAGCCGTGCGTTCCGCTGAAGATCCCTTCGATCCATTGATCTTGAGGGATGTCGAATTTGCCCCCCTTGCCTGGATCGGGATTATTTCCCAGCACGGCAATGATCGTATTGCTCTTATTGAGTATCACCAGTCGGCCGTGCAGGTCGGGCACCGCAACAAAGTCTCCCTGGATTGCCGCTGAAGTTGGCATGCCCAGACCGGTGACGACTTCAGCAACGAAATTGCCATCGAGATCGTAGTGCAGCAAGCGGCCCTTCGGCAGGTGATTGCGATCGCAGATCAACAGCAACGGCTTTTCGTAACGCAGATCGAGGACCATGCCGTGAGCGGTGTGGAATTCATGCATGCCATCACCAGGCGTGCCGAAGTGCTTCAAGTATTTGCCTGTCTTGTCGAACTTGAAGATGCGATTGCTGCCGTAACCATCCGACAGAAAGATATCTCCATTGGGAGCAATTTCGATCGCGGTCGGGCTGAATGACTTGAGGTCAAGTCCCGATTCGGCGGGATAGGGTAACTTCAACACAATGTCGCCCGAGGCGATGTTGAACTTGATCCCCTCGGCATTGGCATTCCGCGCCCCGTAGATGAATTCTCCGTCCGCCTCCTTACGAATCTTCATGTCGTGCAGTTTAGCGAACCCCGGTTCCAGAAAGCGCCGAGCCACTTTGCCGTCGGGAGAAAAGGCAAACACTCCCTGGTCGGTGCTGGTGTAGATGAGACCGTTGCTGTCGACAACTACGCCGCCGTGAGTCGGACCGAGGACAGACCGACCATCGGGGCTCAGGCCCCAGCCCGGAACCGTGTCGAACGTCATCGCGCCTGATCCCATACGGACCGGCTGAACCTTGTCTGCGGCATGCACTGACACCGACAGGGCCAGCACCAGAGCAATGGCAAGTGATACCGAACGGATCTTCACAATTAAGACTCCTGGTTGTTGATCGTTGGGATGAAGCAGCACAATCCCGTCGAGCCATCGGGGGCTCTTCCTTCCATAAAAGTTTACTGACGGGTTGGGTGATCATCCCTGAGCTGTGATGGTATTTCAACTGACCCGGCCGCGGGTCGGCGGGGTTCGCGATTGCGGTGGGTTCAGAATAGTTGTGCTGCTCGCGCGATGCGGGCGAGCTGGCCACCGGTCGGGCGACGAGTTTTCATGCTCCAAATTTTGGGGCTGAGGCGAGGGCTCGGTGGTTGGACCGCATCGGCGAAATTCGCCGATGTTAAGGTGTGGGCGATGAAGGTGATCCCACAGATGTCGTACTGTCCACTGAATGAACACCTGCTGTACAATCAATCGCCATCCGCCTGTCCAAGAGCGCTTTTCATGAACACTGGTTATTTTGCGGTCATGCACCAAGTCGTAGAACAGATGTGACGGCCGTCGTGGGACGATGAGGTGTGAATCTGTAGCGGTTACCATGACCTTAGACTGTTGAAGTAGAGGCGTGGAATTCTGAATCACTTGGTGCCGATTTGTCCATTAGAGCCTGCCAGATGTGTCTGTCACAGGGGGTGCTTCGCCGACATAGGATTAATGTGGTGTTGGCCCTATGTCGCTCCCGGCGCGGCACCCCCCGTGACAGACAGATGATCAGCATTGAGAAGGGCGGCCTGTCGGAGGTCCTTTTGGGACGAGTGCGATCCAGGACGAAATCCTCGTCCTCATCACTCTCGGTGCGCGATTCATATACCCCTGAACGCGCGAACGACATCCCTATTCGAAACCCATCTCGCGACGCGCATCAAGGAAGGCTACTTAGCATTTTGCGGATTTGCGTTTTTTGCCAATGCGGCCCATGGTTTTGATTTTGGTCAAGTAGTCGGGTGCCGACGGAACCTTGCAATCTGTATCGCCCATGTCGACTTCAACTCGACCAATCTCTTTGGCGGTTTGCATTGCGAGATCGAACAGCGAACTGATGTATCCGCCAACCGCGATCACGAAGCTGTTCATGCAATAGGGCACGCGATCCGGTTGCTGGTGAATCGTTTGCTTGACGCGATTGAGTAGCCGCTTGATTTCCGGCAGATCCAATTCTTCGTCGGGAGTGATGGCGACGATCAGGCCGAGTGTATTCCAGCCTGTGCAGGCGATCGAACTTTGTTTCGAGTCGATCCATTCCAATGCCAGTTCTGATCCATGCGGATTGCCGGCCGCGACCGAGGCCACCGTCGATCCGCAGATCAAAGGCGAATTCGCCTGAGTGACCCAGCGCTGGAGATCTTTCTTTGTCATGGCTTCATCGTCAGCGATCATCCCGGCCAGATACATCGCGTCCGACACACCTGTTTCGTACAGATCAAGCGCCAGTTGATAGTCTTGCTTGATCCTTTTCTGATACTTCTTCAGTTCTTCGATTTTGACTCCGTAAATCGGTTCCTGGCATCCATGACGCAGCATCGTGGCTTTGTATTGAGCGTTGCCAAGTCGCTTCAATTCGTCGATGATTTCTGCCGCGGTCATCTTTGATCCCTTGTGAAAGCGATTCTGGGTGAAGACGTCGAATCAAACGGGAAAGCTGATATCGATTTCATCGGCGAACGTGATTTCGGGCATTGCCAGTTCGTGCTGCTGTTGCCAATGAGTCAGAATCTGTTTGACGTGACGATCGCGAACCGAGCGGAATCGCAAGTCCAGTTTCTGTCTCAGATCATTCTCACGAACAACGGTTCGAACGGCCAACCACTTGCGAAAGATCGGTAGCAAGTTCAGCAGCGTCTCGTCGCGTGGTTCGCCCGTCGACTCGAAATAATTTGCCGCCAATAGCTGTTGAAATTCAACCGGCAAGCCTGCCGTCTCGTTGTCGACCGCGCTCACATAATCTGCGAACAGCGCGCGACACTGGGCACAGTTGCCGATGGCAGCAGATGCGAGAACCTGCGTGCCGATCAAATCACTGATGTAACTGCGAGACAATTGCGGTCGCTGAATCGAGTGACCACTCGACGCGTCCGCGGCGATATCGGCGTAAATCCGAAACATCCGCAGCTCTGTGCGAGTCGAACTGGTGTGTTCTGGCGCGATGATCTGCGCATCGTCGTGGGCGCAGACGAATCCCTTGCTCATGACGCGTGACATTAACCGGCCCGGTCGGTTCCGATGTCGCGATGACGGATGGATGAACAATTGGGGAAAAGCAATCGTGCGCGCGACGTCATCCAATTCCGTCTGCACCGAAATGTGCAAGGCCATGTCCTGAGGCTCGGTACAGAGCCCCATGCGTTGCAGCAACAATGGCCCGATCGCCAGCGCGTGAAACGATCGAGCGGGTTGGAAGGCCGCCTCAACCGTGCCGCCGAACTCTGGACGCGCCGGCGAGGGGATGCCCAACCACGGTAGCGCGGCCTTCCAACCGGCGTAGCGGCTCGGATCGACTTGCGGCACCTGGACCTCCATTCCGATGGGTACCAGGCGTTGCGACCACCGTTGCTCGCAGTCAACCAGCCAATCCGACAATCGCGGATGGCCCAATCCACACATCATTGCGATAGCCACGACGGAGTTCGCGCCAGGCGACAATCGTTCATTGATTGGCGGCAAAGCCTTGTGATCCGCACCGAGCACTATTGACTGCAACCGGGTGTCGCGGTCCGTCGAACGTTCGCGAGACCAGTTCGAGCCAACAACACTGATTGTCCGCGACTGCCAGCGACCGCGCAATGCCAAGTCTGCGGCTCGTCGAGTTTCCTCGTTTGTTTCGAGGATGACTCGAGCGTGTTCCAGGAGGAAGTCGCCGCGATCCGACTCTGGGATCCCCTCCTCGACTGCCCATGCGAGAGGTCGTTCTAGAATCAAACGTCGGATGTATTGAGATGTCGCATGAAAGCAAACCGGCGCGGACTCTCCACTTGTCTGATGTCGATCGAAAGGTGGACGCTGCAGTTGTTCGCGGAACGATAATCGATCGGAATCGCGGACCGCGGTGATGAACAGGTCGACTTCCAACGGATCGTTCGGATCGAACGGTTTGGCATCGTCGCGTTCAAGATCCAATTCGTCGGGCAACAATCGCCAGACAAAGGCGCGACTGCGGCGCTGCCAGCGATGCGCGATCTTGGTCATCCGCGGTTCACTCGTCATGTGCGTTGTCACATACGAGAAACCGGACGACAACAAGTTCAACACGGCCGGCGTGACGTCGTCATCGCAATAGCCGCATTGGCGGATCAGCCATTCAACGAATTGTGGTTCGTCGGCATGGTGTTCGGCCAGCCACTCGGGCGTCACCAAAAAGCCGATCGTGGGTGGCGGTGAGCGGCCTGGAAACTGAAACGCAATCATCAACGGCACGACCAGTGACGGATCATCAGCCAAACAGAATTGCCGTAAGACGCCGGTGTCGAGATCGTCATATCGATCGAGCAACTTTCCAATCGAATCGGGTTGGCGTAACGCCAGAACTTTGGCAGCGGCTGTTCTGATGCCGGGACGCGGTGACTCAATCAGCCATTCGATTCGAGCCAGAATCTGATCAGACAACGGCAGTGCGGGATGAGCGACCGCAGTCAGGATAGACTCCGTCACCTGCGGGAATTGATCCTGATCGACTTGCAGGCACTGCAAGACGAACGAGGTGAGTTTGTCTTCGGGCAGATTCACCAGGCGTTGCCAGACCAGGTGCTGGACAGGTCGACAGCCGCTGGACAGCGCGTGGATCAAGTTCGATCCGTCGATGCGATCGAGTAGCCCTTTCAATAGCGGACGACGAGATCCATCCGCCCGATGTCGATCGGCCAGCGACGCCAAAAAACCACTCTGCACGACGATGCCTTTTTGATTCCGAATTTCGAATTCGAACTTCCCTATTTAACACTAACTGTCGCGACATCGCGCCCGACACTGGAATCTGACAGAAAACCAACAGTTCTAAGCGGGGCCTGCCCCGGCGCAGAGAAACTTCACAACAGTCTATTTTGCATGAATTTGCGTCAATTGGACCGACTTGAAAGTTGATCGCGGCAGTTTTCGATGGGACGAAGATGCATTGAGCGTAGTGGAGCGGTGTCTTTACTCTAAGGAGAGTCGAATTCTCGTCCGGTTCAAGGTGCGCATGATGGATGATCAGACGCTGTTGGCTCGATTTGCGAGCACGCAGGATGCTGGTGCGTTTGAAGAGTTGGCGCGACGCCACGCGGCGCTGGTCAAAGGCGTCTGCATTCGCATCCTGGGTAATTCGCATGACGCCGAAGAGGTGGCGCAAGAATGCTTTCTCGAACTGGCTCGGCACGCTGGCGAAGTGCATTCCTCCGTGATCGGTTGGCTACACCGTGCAGCGACGTCTCGATCGTTGAATGTCCTGCGCAGTCGCAAGCGACGCAAAGTGCGTGAGAGGGCGGTCAGTCACGACGCTGATGCCGCAAGTCACATCTCCGATCCGGCAATCGCCGAATTGCAGCGGATCATTGATGGAGCACTCACCGAACTGCCGGATGATCTGCGTCAACCAATGATGCTGCATTACTTCGGTGGACGTTCACAACGAGACGTGGCCGTCGAATTGGGCGTGAACCAATCGACGATCAGCCGCCGGATGCGCGATGCCTTGCAATACCTGCGCGAGAGACTGTCGCAAGCCGGCTATGCGGCCAGCGCACCTGCAATCATGGCAATCATGCAGGATCGGGCCGTGGCGGGTGAGTTCCGGTCATCGCAGGCTGTCATCACATCAGCCGGCGCAGCGACCCAGGCTGCGGGGACTGTGACGCTGGCGAATTCGCTGAAGGGCCTCGCTGCGGCATCGTTGCCCGCGATCACGTATCTGTTTTTGGGCGGTTGGGTGTCATTGGCCGTCGCCGTCTGTTTGACCTTCTACGTCGCGCGATCGAAGCCCGCGTGGGTGGCCGAGGCACTCTCGAGTCTGGGTGAAGCCGATCTGTACGGTAATCCGACGTTTTGCCTGCAACGCTGGACATGGACGACGCCACCTGTCGATTGGCGACAACAAGTTCGATCGGCCATCGGTTGGTCGTCGCTGTTCCTGTTGTTGACCGTGGCGTTCGTCATCGGAACGCCTGAAATACCATGGGGTATGGTCTTGCTGAGCGGCGGACTGTCCGCCGGCTTGCTGTTCCACGCTGGCCGTATCTGGCATCGTGTACGAGTGGTCTGCCATTCGGTGAACACGGTTGGTGAGAGGATCGTCCATTCAGGGACCAAATCTTCTGACTGTGGACCTGCGTTTGAATCACGGCTGAGCAGTTTCGATGCTGTGCAGTTGGTCGTGATTGGTGCCGCCGCCGTGGGGTTGTCGATCCGCTTGATCAACGATTCGCGACTGAACAACATCTGGCCCGCAACGATCGTCGCGACAGTGGTCGGAGCGGGCATGTTGGTGTCGGGTCTGCGTTTGAGCCTGCGTTTCTGGCAGGCACGGTCATCGAAGTCGATTATTCCACAGCTGAACAGCGAACAATCTCGGCGGTCACCTGAACTGCGAACCGTTGTCGCTGTCGGCGTGGCGACAGTCGTCACGCTGTCATGCTGGATCGCGTGGAATCCGGCTTCGATCAGTGGGCTGACGCTGTCCCTGGCCGCGCTGCAGACCTCGATGCTCGGATGGATCGTCTATCGGTTGGCATCCTATTGCGGCAGGTTCGAGCGAACCGCGGTCGTACGTGTTGTCGTCGCCGTGCTGGTCGGTTGCTTCGTCATGAACTCGGGCGTTTGTCTGGCGAACTGGATTCGTTAGATCGCATCCAAATTAAGTGTGGCGTCTCGTGAGTCTCAATTCACAGCGTCTAACACATGTTTCGACGCGTCACGTCCGTGTGACACACACTAGCTAGCTAGTTGCCTGAAGGAGTGGACACCTTTTCGATCCGATAGACGGACTTGTCCGTTCGGAGGAACAGCGCGCCGTCGGCGGCAGCAATCGAGGCCAGTGTGCGTCCAGGTACCTCGTTGATTGCCAACTCTTGATATTCTTCTTTATTCGGAGCGAAGACGTAGGTCTTACCATTCTCGTCGAGCATGTAGATCCGACCGTCCGCATACAGCAATGACGCGGAATAGTTCCCGCCGATCCGCTTCCGCCAAAGATTTTCACCCGTCTTGGCATCCAGGCACGATGCAATGCCATCATCCGAAACCAAGTACAATTCATCGCCGACGAGCAATGGTGAGGGATTCAAGGGGGCGTTGCGATCGAGTTTCCAAGCCAGATGTGACTGCGAGACATCTCCATTTCCATCTGGCCTCACGGCATACAGGGACGGTTTGTCGTATCCCGAACACAAGAAGATCAGCCCGTGTCCATACACTGGTCGTGGCACATTCGAGTACCCCTTGGGATAGCGAAACCGCCAGATCTCGTGCCCTGTATCGGGTTCGTACCCAATTCCCCACTCGCCCCCCGTACTCACGATTTGCGGCTTCGAATCGACCGTGATCAATAGCGGCGTTGAATAGGCCATCGCGCCATCACGCGTCGTCTTCCAGACTTCGTCGCCCGTCCGCTTATTCAGTGCGGTGACGTACTGCACATCAGTGCCATCGCAGGCCAGGATCAGCAGATCCCCCACGACAATCGGACTTCCTGCAGGACCGTGCCGATGGTTATAGGTAAGTTCCTTCTTCCACAGCACCTTGGCCTGACGATCAAGACAGGCTGTGCCCAGTTTGCCGAAATGCGCATAAACACGATCTCCATCGACCAACACCGATGGCGAGGCATAGCTATTCTTGCCATGAATGGGACCGGGGGTTTCGTGTTGGAATAGCTCGACGTTGTGAATGACATCACCCGTCTTCAGATCCAGACAAAGGATCTTCAACGATTTGCCTTCGTCCAGCGCGCTCGTGATCCACACCTGAGATCCCGCGACGGACGGAGTTGACCAACCCAGCCCTTCGATATCGGTCTTCCAGCGAATGTTGTCGGTCCCATTCCACGTCAGAGGCAGATTCGTTTCCGTCGAATGCCCCTCTCCACCAGGCCCGCGAAACTGCGGTGAGTCGCCCCCCCGAACACTCGCACAGAAAACCAAGCAAACGGCCAAACCATTAATGAATCGAGACACCGCATGACCTCCCATCCGCGATAAATCACCCCCTCCCAGTAAAAACAACACGCCATTCAATCGCAAGGCAGCCACGGGCGGCAGTGGTACGCGTCGCATGACGGGTTGCGTTATTGAGGTTGCTCGCACGTTGAAACCTTGATGACAAGTTGGTCTAGACGCAGACCGTTCCGGCCTGCTTCGACGTGCATCGCGTGATAGGCGGCTGTGTGAAGCTCGTTCGGATCGCCGCCATCTTTTGCACCTTTATTCGGGCTGAACTCTTGGATGTGTGAACCGGGTTGTGGCGGTTTTGGGATTGGAGTGGTGACTGTTGAGTTTGAGAAGACATCACGCACGCAAAACGGGATGCATGCCTTCAAACATGAAGAATGGTCAAACTCAACTTTAAGTAGAATTCAGGTGCCCCTCATGAACACGCTGATTCAATTCACGATCGGTTTAGGCTCAACGCTCGTTCGCTTGTTCGCACGGAAAGAACCTGCGCCGACTCCAACGGTCGAAATGCGCACGATTAAGTGGAAAGCGTCTCGTCGTTCAACGGCGATGTCGACTCAGTGAGTTTGCTCACTCGTCGCTATTGGTACTGAAACGGTTCGCCCGCCACTTCATAGCCCGGCCGAGCTCCCACGTTCAACAGTAGTCCCAAGCAGATGGCGGTCATCACTAGACTTGAACCGCCAGAACTCATCAATGGCAAGGTGATCCCCACAACGGGCAGCAGACCAACGGTCATTCCAGTATTGATGATCGTTTGAGTCCCCCAGAGCGTCACGATGCCGACTGCGATCAAGCGGCCAAATGGTTCTCGCGTTCGCGCTGCGATTCTCAGTCCCAGGGTCAGGAACAGAATGTACAGGGACAACGTGACGGCGGTGCCGATCAATCCCCAGCGTTCACCGATCAAGCAGAAGACAAAGTCACTTTGAGACGCGTAGAGTCGGTACGCTTCCGAGTCGTCGATGCGTTGGCCGGCGAATTCGCTGCCCCAAAGTCCGCCCAATGCCAGCACTGCCTTCGACTGATGTTGGTGCCATAGGTCACCGCCTGGGTTTTTCCCGCCGTCAATCTGCGAGAACAGCGCTGTAATCCGCGACTTCTGCTCGGTACTCATCTTCACCCAGAACACGGGTGACGCGATTACACTCAACAATCCGATGCAGGCCAGATGTTGCCAGCGCAAGCCCGCCGTGAACAACATCGCGAACACAACCGGCACGAACAGTAGCGCCGAGCCAAGATCAGGTTCCAACAGGATCAGACCAAGGGGTACCAACGTCATCACCATCGGTGTGATTAGTCCCGTCAACTGGCGGGTGTTGTCGCGGTACATCAAGTATTGAGCCAACACCAGGATGAATGTCAGCTTCACGATTTCGGACGGCTGGATGTCGAAATAGCCAAATTGCAGCCAGCAGCGTGCACCACCACGTTTTTCCATAAACAGCACCAGGATCAGCAGCGGCAGCGACCCGATAAACAACAGATGGCTGAACGACATCCAAGTGCGGTACGGTATCACCAAAGTGACCACGAGGGCCGGCAGTGCGATCAGTGCCCAGGTGATCTGCTTGGCAAACAAGTCGGGACCTTCGTTCAATTCGTCGGCGCGCGCAATACCAGTCAAACCAACGGCCAGCAATCCCATGGCACAGGCCACGACCAGCCAGGGAATGCGTCGCAAGAGTTCGACTGTCGACATCCAACGATCCTCCGTGAACGCCGTCCGCGTTCGGTCCAGCCGACTGTTGTCGCTGGGTCGGCAAAGTCTGTCCAGATCAAGCTCGTGGCGTCTCTGTAGCCGGGGGATTTACCCCGGTATCTGCGAGTGGCTGGGGTCGAGTCTTCGAACCCCCAGACTGGTGCGACTTCTGTGGGCTGCACAAAGCCGCCGTCCACAGCCATCCAGGAACTACGCGAATGACGGTGACTTGTTTGAATACGGTAAATGATTCGCTGCGGGCAATCACGACTGTCCGAGTCACAAGAGATTGTTAGAATTCACACGCACTTCTTGAGTTGAGGTCTGTTGTGCGCTGGATCCGTCAAGCTCCGATCACCGCCGAATCGATCATTGTCTGCGTGGCATTGTTCGCGTGCTGTCTTTATCAGTCTGCGACCCGGCGCGAGCCGTTTCACAATGTACAACGAGCATGGGGCGCGGTCGTTAAACTTGAGCACCTCGATTTTCGAGATGGAATTCGGCGTGACCCGTCAGCGGAACTGGCCGGACCTTTCGACATCTGGAATGGGCAATGGTGGCGCATCCCGGCGACCGCATTTCACCATGGCAATCTGTTGCACCTGGTCTTGAACATTGGTTCGGCCTGGTACTTTGGCTGGTACCTGGAGCGACGCTGGGGCAGCTTCGCCATGCTGATGTTTCTAATCCCTGCGACGTTCTTGCCCATCATGGCCGAGGTTGCATTGGGCAATGCCGTCGTAGGCTTTTCGGGAGCGATCAGCGCCATGCTGGGGGCGGTCGCTGTGATCCGAGTTTACGATCGGGAACTGGCTGAAGAAGTGCCGGAAGAAGTGATTACCTTCAGCGTCGGCGGCATGGTTTTGTGTCTGTTTCTGACAGTCGGCGGTGTCGTCTCGATCGCGAATACGGCGCATTTTGTTGGTCTGGCCTACGGCGCCTTGATCGGGGCCTCGACTGTTGGCCCATCGTCTCGCCGAGTGCTCTATCGGGTCGTCGCTGTGATTGCCCATTTCTGGATGCTGCCAGGTTTGTTCCTGGCGATAAATCCGTATTGGAGTGGCCGTTACAATTGGTACCTGGGCACGATTCATCGGCCGAATGTCGCAGAGAAGTATCTGGAACGTGCGGTCTCATGGGATCCGTCTTTAACAGGTGCCTGGTTGGATTGGGCGCGGCAGGCCGAGCAACGCCAGGATCCGGTCGAAGCCTGGCAACGGTTGATCGAAGGATTGTCGGCCAATCGGTCGAGTGCCAAGTTGATGGACAGCGTGCGCCGACAGTGGCGGCATCTTGATCCCGTTCAGCGCTACGAAGCATCAAAGCGTCTTGATCGGGTGTTTGGACGAAACGCGAAAACGTGGTTGGATCAAATCAGAGCCAATCCTCATCTGCATCTGTTGTCGACCATTGACGAACCCACGTCGGTTACGACTCAAACAGAGTTTGCCCTGGACCAGAAGATCGTTCTGCCGACCGCCAATGCCTTGTCAGGCAATGAGGATCAGCAACCGCCAATGCGTCCCGCTCGTAAGAATGATGCAATGGAAGGCGAGACCCTATAGCCGATCCGGACTGCTGCGCGGGCCGCGCCGATGCATCAACGATTGTCTAAATTACGACAGTCAACAGCGCAGTTCTGGCAGTTGTAACGTTTCCAGCAATCCGAACAGCGTTTCCGAAACGGTCATTTTGGACGTAAAGTCTTTTCCATAACAACAGTTATGATTCAGACAC
>Ga0207694_10002515_pt1 | contig 14896 bp, 16 predicted proteins | sample KBSC34metaG_FD_184353 | JGI IMG/M metagenome (GOLD analysis project Ga0207694, IMG submission 184353) | Corn rhizosphere microbial communities from Kellogg Biological Station, Michigan, USA - KBS C3-4 metaG (SPAdes) (version 2) | ecosystem: Host-associated > Plants > Roots > Rhizosphere > Soil...
TGCTCTGTCTCGCCTCGCTTCACTGGATCTGGCTGGTGACGCATGGCCGCGCCCTTGGAAAGGCGGCGGCTGGCTGGTCGATCGCCGCCGCCGCGCTCATCTCGCCCCTGTGCGCGCTTTCGGTCTCCTTGTTCGCCGCGCGCGTGGCGCAACACATGATCCTTCTGTTGATAGCCGCACCACTGATCGCGGCGAGCCTGCCCTCGCATTGGCGGGCTCCTGGCGCGCTATCCGGTTCGGCAGCGTCCTTCGCGTTGCTCCTTTGGTTCTGGCACATGCCGCTGCCCTATGACGCGACTCTGCGCTCGATCCCGATCTATTGGACAATGCATTTCTCGCTGTTCGCAAGTGGGGTGTGGCATTGGCATGCACTGCTGCATGCGGAGCGTAAAAATCCGGTCCAGGCGCTTGCGGCCGGTCTCGTAACCTCCACGCAGATGGGCCTGCTCGGCGCAGTGCTGAGCTTGTCGTCGCGCGCATGGTTCGACGTGCATTGGTTTACGGCGCCGGCTTGGGGCTTGAGCCCGCTTGCCGACCAGCAACTCGGCGGGATGCTGATGTGGGTCCCCGGCGGCATTCTCTTCTTCGTGCTGGCGCTGCAATGCTTCGCGCGCGCCTGGCACAAGCTCGAGGCGATGCCGGCATGACGTCGACGCCGCTCGATTATCTGAGCGCGGCCGGCGAACAGGCGAGCGTTACCCAACCTCTCACCTGGTTCATGGCGATCGTTTCGATCATTGTCTGCGTGGCAACCGCGATCTTCATCATCCTCGCCATCCGCCGCAATCAGGCGACGACAGGCGGTGCCGCCGAAACCGCTGCAACCCCGGTCGAGCGGGGCGGCAACGGCATCCGCTGGATCGGTTGGGCAATGGTGCTGAGCGCAATACCGATCCTGGCGACTTTGATATGGACCGTTGCCGCGCTTGCGCATGTCGGGCGGCTGCCGCGCGACGAAGCTTTCACGATCGAAGTCGCGCCTCAGCAATGGTGGTGGAAGGCCACCTATACCGGGCCCGATCCCTCGCAGAACTTTGTCACCGCCAACGAGATCCATATCCCGGTGGGCGTGCCCGTGCGCCTGCGGCTGGTCGGCCGCGACGTGATCCACAGCTTCTGGGTGCCCAAGCTCGCCGGCAAGACCGACGCCATCCCCGGACAGGTCAATCTTACCTGGCTCAAGGCGGAGATACCGGGGCGCTATTGGGGTCAGTGCGCCGAATATTGTGGCGATCAGCATGCGCATATGGCGTTCGAAGTGGTTGCCGATACGCCGAGCGCGTTTGCGCAATGGCGCGCCCGCCAGCTCCAGACCGCCCCGCCGCCCGTCACGCCCGAACAAAAACATGGTCTTGCTCTCGTCGAATATCGCTGCGGCCTCTGCCACGCCGTTGCAGGCACCAACGCCCAAGCCGTCATCGCCCCCGATCTTACCCACCTGATGAGCCGCCGCACGATCGCGGCCGGCATGCTCCAGACAGATCCAGCCATCATTGCGGGATGGGTTGAAGACGCCCCCTCGCTCAAGCCCGGCACCCTGATGCCCGCGCAGCATCTTTCGGGCGATCAGCTGAACGATGTCCTTGCCTATCTGGAGACGCTGAAATGAGCGCCATCGCGCCCCCGATGCGAACGCCCGAGATCGGCGAACCGACCTCCGCGCTGCAGGACAAGCTTCAGAAGATCTGGGAGACCGCTCCGGGCATCAGGGGCTTCTTCTCGACGGTCGATCATAAGGAGATCGGCCTGCGCTACATCTACACGGCGTTCCTGTTCCTGGCGCTCGGGGGAATCGAAGCGCTCGTCATTCGGCTCCAGCTCGCCGGACCCAATCTGACGCTGCTGACCCCGCAGCAATATGACGAGATGTTCTCGACGCACGGAATGACGATGATCTTCCTCTACGCGTCGCCCATTCTCTCCGGCTTCTCCAACTATCTCTGGCCGCTCCTGTTCGGCAGCCGCGACATGGCGTTCCCGCGCCTCAACGCGCTGAGCTATTGGGTCTATCTCGCTGCCGGGCTGTTTCTCTATGCGGGCTTCGTCACCGGGAACGGGCCGAACGATGGCTGGTTCAACTATCCGCCTTATGCGGAGCGGGACTATAATCCGGCGCTCAATCAGGATTTCTATTCGCTCGGCATGGTGCTGCTCGGTATCTCGACCACGGTCGGCGCTGCCAACTTCATCGTCACCGCGTTCAAGACGCGCGCGCCCGGCATGTCGATCAACCGCATGCCGATCCTGGTCTGGGGCACGCTGACCGCCAGCATTGCGAACCTAGTGGTGGTGCCCGCGGTAAGCCTCGGCTTTTTCATGCTGTGGACGGACCGGCAGTTCGGCACCGATTTCTTCCAGCCGCGCGGCGGCGGCCAGCCGCTGCTGTGGCAACATCTGTTCTGGATGTTCGGCCACCCCTGGGTCTACGCGATCGTATTGCCCTCGATGGGCATGGTGTCGGACGGCCTGCCGGTTTTCTGCCGCCGTCCGCTCGTCGGCTATTCGCTGGTGGCGCTCGGCACGGTCGCGACGATGATCCTCGGCTTCGGCGTTTGGGTGCATCATATGTTCGCGACCGGCCTGCCCGGCCTCAGCCTTGCTTTCTTCTCCGGGGCATCATTCATCATCACCTTTCCCTCGATGATCGCAATCGCCTCCTGGATCGCTACGATCTGGCTGGGACGGCCGGTGATCACCACCGCCTTCCTCTTCTTTGCCTCCACCATTCTGCTGTTCGTGATCGGCGGCGTGACCGGGGTGATGACGGCGAGCGTGCCGGCCGACTGGCAGCTTACCGACACCTATTTCGTCGTCGCGCATCTCCATTACACGCTGATCGGAATCAACGTCTTCCCCGTGGTCGGCGCCACCTATTTCTGGTTTCCGAAGATGACCGGGCGCCTGCTCGATGAACGGCTGGGCCGCTGGAATTTCTGGCTGATGTTCTGGGGGTTCAACATCGCCTTTCTGCCGATGCATCTCACCGGCCTCTTCGGCATGCCGCGCCGGGTCTACACCTATCCGGACGATTTCGGCTTCGACACGCTCAACATGATCACCACCGTCGGCAGCTTCATCCTCGCCGTCGGTGTGCTTCTGCTTCTCATTAACATGTGGAAAAGCCGCCGCTCGGGCCTCATCGCCGGGAACAATCCCTGGGGCGCTCCCACCTTGGAATGGGCGACGACCTCCCCGCCCCCGCCCTATAATTTCGCGGTCATTCCCACGGTCGCCTCGCGCCATCCGCTCTGGGAGGATGCGCTCGACGAGGAAGAAGCGCGCACGACGCTCGATCGCGGCATGACGCTCGACAAGGGCAAGGAAGCGCTCGAGACCACGCTGATGGATGCCGAGCCCGAGCGCATCCTGCGCATGCCGGAGGACAGCTACGCTCCGGTGCTGCTCGCGATTGCGCTCGGCGTTCTGTTCACGGGCATGCTGCTTCAGCTCTGGTGGCTCGCGGGCGCGGGCGGGCTGGGCTGCTTGCTCGCGCTGATCGCCTGGCTGTGGCCGCGCCGCGACCTGCTGGAACGGGAGGCTGCCCATGGCTGAGGTGACCATCAGCCAAATCCTCCCCTGCAAGGGGAGGGGGACCAGCTGTAAGCTGGTGGAGGGGTATTTCCCTTGCGATGGCGCGATACCCCTCCACCAGCTTACAGCTGGTCCCCCTCCCCCTCCGGGGGAGGATCTTTCAGCGACAGTGTCAGCATGAACGCCGGCATGGAACAGGCCATCGCCGAACCGCGCGCGCTCCCGCTCGGCCCGATCGGCCGCAGCGGCATCGGCACCTGGGGCGTCGGCACGCTGGTCGCGAGCGAAGCCGCATTGTTCGGATATCTCCTGTTCTCCTATTATTATCTGGGCGCCACCTCGCCGACCATCTGGGTGCAGGAAGTTCACCCTTCGCTGAAGCTCGCCCTGCCCAACACGATCCTGCTGCTGCTCTCCAGCGTTGCCGCCTGGTACGGCGAAAAGGGCGTCGAGCGTCAGCGGCGCGGGCAAGCACTGAGCGGCTTCGCGCTGGCGTTCGTGATGGGAACCGTCTTCGCAATCGTCCAATATTTCGAATGGCGGGTGAAAAGCTACGGCCCCGGCACCTCAAGCTATGGCGCGATCTACTTCGTCACCACCGGCGTCCACATGGCGCACGTCATCGCGGGACTGATCATCCTGCTGGCGCTGACCGGCTGGACGGCGCTTGGCTATTTCGGGCCTGAGCGGCGGATCAGCGTTTCCGGTGGGGTGCTCTATTGGCACTTCGTCGACATCGTCTGGCTGTTCATTTTCTCGACCTATTACATCACCCCTTATCTGGGGTTCGGCGTATGACCGGTGATGCTCAATCGCGGAGCCACCATCCGGCCCCGCATGGGGACAAGCTTTCGCGCATAAGAGCATTCTTCCTGCTCTTTACCGGCCCGATGCTTTGGTTCGTGGACTTCAATATCGGCGCAGCCCTGATGAGCTGGCCGTGCTTTCCTTCGTTGGATCGGCTCTTGGAGCCGCAGGCTGGCACGCATTGGACCTTTCCCGCTGCGCTGATCCTGATCGTGCTGTCGACGCTTGCTGCGATCGCGGTCAGCTTCGCCGCGTTTCGCCTCTTTCGGCGGGTGAGCAAGGAGCATGAAGGCGGACATCATCACCCCGCCGAGGTCGGGGGCGGCCGCACCAGGTTCATTGCCTTGTGGGCGATCTATCTCAATGCCGGCGCCGCCGTCTCGATCCTCGTCGTGCTGGTCTATTTTCTGGGGGTACCGCGATGCGCGAACTAGCCCTCCACCTTGCCAAGGGAAAAGCAATGAAACGAATACGCTACGCCCTTGCCGCGACAGCCCTCATGCCCGTCTCGCTGGCCGCGCAGAAAGTGCCCGATCCGGTTCCGGCCAGCGAAGTTTTCACGCGCGAGCAGATCGGCCGGGCGCTTGCGCCGCCGACACCCCAGGCGGGCCGCACCAATGCCAACCCGATCGGCGCGCCGAAGGATGACGGGCAATGGTCGATGCCTTCGAAGAACTATGCCTCCACCCGCTTCTCGGCGATGACCGAGATCAACGGCGGCAATGTTCGCAATCTGCAGCCGATCGTCACCTTCTCGCTCGGCGTCAACAAAGGCCAGGAGGCCGCCCCGATCGTCGTCGACAACACCATGTATGTCGTCACGGCCTATCCCAACTATGTCTATGCGCTCGATCTCACCAAGCCGGGCGCGCCGCTCAAATGGAAGTACAGCCCCAAGCCTGCACCGGCAGCGCAAGGCGTCGCGTGCTGCGACGTGGTCAATCGCGGCGGCACGGTCAGCAACGGCAAATATATCTTCAACACGCTCGACGGCCAGACGATCGCGCTCGATGTGAAGACCGGCCAGCCCGTGTGGAAGACCCAGCTCGGCAACATCAACAAGGGCGAGACCATCACGATGGCGCCGCTGGTTGCCGGCGGCAAAGTCTATGTGGGCGATTCCGGCGGCGAGATGGGCGTGCGCGGCTGGGTGGCGGCGCTCGATGAAAGCTCAGGCAAGATCGTGTGGAAGGCCTATAATAGCGGACCCGACAAGGACGTGCTGATCGGGCCCGGCTTCCATCCTTTCTATGCGAGCGATCGCGGCGAGGACCTCGGCGTGAAGACCTGGCCGCGCGACGCCTGGAAGATCGGCGGCGGCAGCATGTGGGGCTGGATCACCTATGATCCCGAGCTCAAGCAGATCCTGCACGGCACCGGCAATCCGGGGCCGTGGAACTCCGAGCAGCGGCCCGGCGACAACAAGTGGACGACCGGCATCTTCGCGCGCGATCCCGATACCGGCCAGGCCAAATGGTATTATCAGTTCACCCCGCATGACGAGGATGATTATGACGGCATCAACGAGCAGATCCTGCTCGACATGCCGTTCGCGGGGAAGATGCGGAAGGTGCTCGTCCGGCCCGAGCGCAACGGCTATGTCTATGTGATCGATCGCACCAACGGCCAGGTGCTTTCCGCCGATCCGTTCGGGCCGACCAATTCGAGCAAGGGCGTCGATCTCAAGACGGGCCGGCTGATCGTCAACAAGGAAAAGTCACCCAAGCTCGGGACGGTTACGCGCAATATCTGCCCGACGGCGTCCGGCTCCAAGGACTGGAACCCCTCCAGCTTCAGCCCGCGCACCGGCCTCCTCTACATCCCGCATGAGAATATCTGCATGGATTGGATGAACATGGAGGTGAGCTACATCTCCGGTACGCCCTATGTCGGCGCCGAAGTGCATATGAAGCCCGGCCCTGGCGGCCATCGCGGCCAGCTCGATGCCTGGGACCCGGTGATGCGCAAACCGCGCTGGACCGTAACCGAAAATTTTCCCCTCTGGTCCGGGACCGTCGTGACCGCCGCCGATCTGGTTTTCTACGGAACGATGGACGGCTGGTTCAAGGCGGTGGATGCGCGCACCGGCAAGCCCCTGTGGAAGTACAAGGTCGACAGCGGGATCATCAGCCAGCCGATCAGCTATCGCGGGCCTGACGGGCACCAATATGTCGCGGTGCTCTCAGGCGTCGGCGGCTGGTCGGGCGCAATCGTCTCAGGTCCCGTAGATCCGCGCGACGGCTCCGCCGCGCTGGGCTTCGTTAACGTCATGCGGGATCTTCCCAAATATACCACCCCGGGAGGGACGCTCTATGTCTTCGCGCTTCCTCATTAGCCTGCCACTGCTGGCGGCCACCGTGCTGACCGCCTGCCACCAGCAGGAACCGGCGCAGGATTTCAGTACCGAGCAACCGCATGGCGGCGCGGTCATCACCAGTGCGCTCGCGCCGGGGCTCGGCCAGAGCCGCGTCACCACTGACGCACGCGCCGCGCCTTATTACAACAACCCGCAGGCGGTGGCCGAAGGCAAACGTCTCTATCGCGCTTATAACTGTTCGGGTTGCCACTCGAATGGCGGCGGCGGCATGGGGCCGGCGCTGATGGACGATCAGTGGATCTATGGCGGACGGCTCGAACAGATCCACCAGACGCTGGTCGAAGGCCGGCCGAACGGGATGCCTGCCTGGGGCGGCAAGATCCCGGACGAGCAGCTCTGGCAGATCTCGGCCTATGTCCGATCGATGTCGCTGCCGGAAACGATCGCCCGAAATGCCGAGGATACACCTTCGCAATTGCCTGCCCCGGTGCCGCCCGAAGTGCAAAATGATCCGGGCTGGTCGCCGCCGAAGGATACCACCAATCCGTTCGGCACCACCGTGACCGGGCCGGGTTCATGATCGCACTGTTGATGGGCCTGGCGGCGACCACGGCCGAGCCCGCCACCGGCGCTCCCAAGGTACTCACCGTCTGTGCCGATCCCAATAATCTGCCCTTTTCGAACCAGGCCGGCGAAGGTTTCGAAAACAAGCTGGCCGAGCTGATCGCCAGGGACATGGGTGCCAAGCTCGAATATGTCTGGTGGGCGCAGCGGCGCGGCTATGTCCGCAACACGCTCAATGAAGCAAAGTGCGATATCTGGCCGGGCGTCGCAACCGGCGTCGACATGGTCTCGACCACCCGGCCCTATTATCGATCGACCTATATGTTCGTCTCGCGCTCCAGCAGTGCCCTGGCCGGGCTGACGCTTGACGACCCCCGTCTCGTCAAAGCAACCATCGGCGTGCAGATGGTCGGCAACGATCATATGAACACGCCGCCCGCGCACGCGCTGGCCGAGCGCGGGATGATCGACAATGTCCGCGGCTATATGCTTTACGGCGATTATACGCGGCCCAATCCTCCCGCCGCGATCGTCGATGCGGTTTCGTCCGGGGAGGTGGACGTGGCGATGGTGTGGGGTCCGCTTGCCGGATATTTCGCGCGACGCTCCAGCGTTCCGCTCAGGCTCGAAGCGGTCACGCCTTCGCTCGATCGTGGCCAATGGCCGATGACCTATGATGTATCGGTGGGCGTGCGCCGGCAGGAGCCCGAACTGAAGGCGCAGGTGCAGGCCATCCTCGATCGCGAGGCGCCCGCGATCCGCGACTTGCTGCAAAGCTATGGCGTTCCCACCACGCCGCCTAGCTGATGATCAGGGCTGGCTGCCTTTCCGACTGCGATCCCAGCCGGCGAGCAGGAGGGCGTAGCAAAAGACGAGCCAGCTTCCACCACCCAGCCAGCCGGCCAGCACATCCGACGGCCAGTGAACGCCCAGGGCAATACGGGAGAAGCCCGTGATCAGCGCCAACAGCATGCCGAACGCAATCGCCGGCGCGCGCCACCTCCGCTGCAAAAACGTCGCAGCAACGACCGCGGCTTGGCCATAAAAGACCAGCCCGTTCCACGCATGGCTGCTTGGAAAACTGTAGGAATGAACGAGATCGAGTTGCGGAAGCAGCTCCGGACGAGCGCGCGCCACCACCGCTTTGATGCCCCAACAAAGCAGCATCCCTCCTGCAACGACCACGAATACGAATAAAGCCGCGCGGTAGCGGCGCGCCGCCAACAGCGCGATTATGATGAGGGTAGCTCCAACAATTCGAAATACCGCCTCCCCCACATAGCTCACGCCGGCCAGAAACATCATCAGCCAGGGATAGGTACGGGCCCAATCCGCCGAGGTCAGAAAGATCTGCCGGTCAAGCGCGTCGCTTGATCCATGGGAAACAGCGAGCCCGATCGATGCGAACAGAATAAACCCGGCCAGTGAAAGCCAAAGACCATTCCTTTGGCTCACGGCCACTCCCGTCAAATCAGATCTGCGGAACGGACAGCATGTCGATCGCAAAGCCGATCCACATTGCTGAAAGCACGATGCAGGAGGCCAGATACACCATGAAGCGGGGCATCACTTTCTTCGGGCCGATATGGATGAAGCTGTGCAAGGCCCTAAGCGCAACGAATATCCACGCCAGCAGCACCTGCAGATGATTGGCATGGTGGGTGATCAACAGCAGCGGTACCAGCGCAAGATAAAGCACCGGCATCTCGAACAGGTTGCGCAGATTATTGGCCGACATCTCCACCGGCGTGAAGTAGCGCATGGCCGCCTCCCCGGTCGCGATATCCTCGGCGCGCGGCGGGTTTCGCCGCATGTGCCCAAAGCGCTGCACGAAGAGAACGAACCAGACGATGAAGATGAGCGCAACGAGCGCAAAGGTCGGCCAGAGTATCCCCAGCGGTTGAACCATCATGTCGCTTCTCCCCTCGGTTGTTTCTTGAACGCCTCGGCAGGTTAACGGTTACGCCAATATCGGAATACCCGTTGCTGAAGCTTCTTCACGATCTTGGCTGCCTCCGCGCCCAGCCACGGGCCCTCATATCCGGTCATATGCGCATATTCGGTCCACCATCCCTGCCCCGGCAAGCGATCGCTCTCCCGAACGACGAGCACGGCGAGTTCGGGTTCTCCGGCAGCAGCGCCCGCACGATCGATCGCGCCCAGCGTCTTGCATAAGGCCCGCATCTTGGGGCGGGTGAAGCGCGTGCCGAGCTGGTTCAGCACATCCGAATAGCTCACCGCCTCGCCGGCGCGGGCGGCATCGAGCAGGATCGCGCGTACCCGCGCCACATCGGCGATCGCCGCGGCGATGCCGGAGCCTTCGTCGAGATCAGATGTGAATCGCCCGCCCATAAGCGCTCAGCACGCTTTCATGCATCATCTCGGAAAGCGTGGGGTGCGGGAAGACGGTGTGCATCAGCTCGGCCTCGGTGGTTTCGAGCTGGCGCGCGATGACATAGCCCTGGATCAGCTCGGTCACCTCGGCGCCCACCATGTGCGCACCCAGCAGCTCTCCGGTTGCTTCATCAAACACCGTCTTGATGAAGCCTTCGGCTTCACCGAGCGCGATCGCCTTGCCGTTGCCGATGAAGGGGAAGTTGCCGACCTTCACCTTATGTCCGGCTTCCTTGGCCTTCGCCTCCGTGAGCCCGACCGATGCGACTTGCGGCCGCGAATAGGTGCAACCCGGAATATTGCCCTTGTCCATCGGATGGACGCCTTTGTAGCCCGCGATCGCTTCGGCCGCGACGACGCCCTCATGGCTCGCCTTGTGCGCCAGCCAGGGCGGACCGGTCACGTCGCCGATCGCCCAGATGCCCTCGACATTGGTGCGGCCATAGAGATCGGTATCGATATGCCCCTTGGTCGTCTTCACGCCCAGAGCCTCCAGGCCGACATTCTCAGTGTTCGGCGCGATGCCGACCGCCACGATGACATGGCTATATTCCTCGGTTGCCGACTTGCCGTCCTTGTCCTTGATCGTGGCCTTGACCGACTTCGCGCCAGCCTCGAGCTTCTCGACCCCGGCGGAGGTCATGATCGCCAGACCCTGCTTGGTGAGCGCCTTGGTCATGAACGCGCTGACATCGGCGTCCTCGACCGGCAGGATGCGATCGAGCATCTCAACGATCTTCACCTTGGCGCCCATGTCGGCATAGAAGCTCGCGAATTCGACGCCGATCGCGCCCGATCCGATCACCAGCAAATTGGTCGGCATTTCCGCCGGCACCATCGCATGGCGATAGGTCCAGATGCGCTTGCCGTCAGCCTTGGCGAAGGGAAGGTCGCGTGCACGCGCGCCGGTCGCGACGATGATGTTCTTAGCCTCGAGCTCAGTCGTCTTGCCATCCTTGACGACCTTGAGCTTGCCCTTGCCGGTGATCGTCCCCTCGCCTTCGACGACGGTCACCTTGTTCTTCTTCATGAGGCCCTTCACGCCCGAATTAAGCTGTCCGGCTACCTTGCGCGAGCGCTCGACGATCTTCGTCAGATCGAAGGCCGGCTTTTCGGCTTTCAAGCCATAAGCTTCGGCATGGGTGAGATAATGATAGATCTCGGACGTACGGAGGAGCGCCTTGGTGGGGATGCATCCCCAGTTGAGACAGATTCCTCCGAGCGCCTCGCGCTCGACAATCACTGTCCTGAGGCCGAGCTGCGCCGCCCGGATCGCGGCCACATAGCCGCCCGGTCCCGATCCCAGCACAACGAGGTCAAAGCTGTCAGCCATCAATCCATTCCTGTTGTCATGTGGCCGTGGGCAATCCCACGACCAGTTCCCTCTTCTGTCTTTCCCAGCCCTCGATCAGGCCAGCATCGCAACTGGTTTTTCCACCAGCCGCTTGAACGCAGCCATCAACTCCGCCCCCGTGGCGCCGTCGATCGCGCGATGATCGAAGCTGCCGGTCGCGGACATCACCGTCGCCACGGCCAGCGCATCATTGACGACATGAGGCCGTTTCTCGCCTGCCCCAACCGCGAGGATCATCGCCTGCGGAGGATTGATGACGGCTTCGAATTGCTTGATGCCATACATGCCAAGATTGGAGATCGAGGCGGTGCCCCCCTGATATTCGTCGGGCTGGAGCTTTCCTTCGCGGGCACGCTCGGCGAGCGATTTCGCCGAACTCGCGATCGACGAAAGGCTGCGGTTGGCAACGTCGGTGATGACCGGCGTGATGAGACCGCCTGGGATCGCAACCGCCATCGAGATATCGACCCGGCTGAACTTCAGCATCGTGTCGCCCGCGAATTGCACGTTCGCGTCAGGCACTTCGGCGAGCGCAGCGCCCAACGCCTTGATCAGCAGATCATTGACCGAGAGCTTGACGCCCCGGCCCTCCAGACCAGCGTTAAGCTCCGCGCGCAATTTCAACAGCGGATCGAGATTGCAATCGATGGTGAGATAAAAATGCGGGACGGTCTGCTTGGATTCGGCAAGCCGCCGAGCGATCGTCTTGCGCATATTGGAAAGCTTGATCGCCTCGTGCGGGATAGCGCTTTCAGCGGACGCGGCCGCCGTCGCTGGCGCAGGCACCGGCTGAGCCGCCGCGGACCGCGCGGGCGCTTGCGGTGCCTGCTTCCCACCATCCAGATCAGCCTTGACAATCCGTCCGCCGGGACCTGATCCCGTCATTCCCGCAAGATCGATCCCACGCTGCTGCGCCAGCCGGCGCGCAAGCGGGCTCGCCTTGATTCTATCCCCCTCCTCCGAATTTTGCGGGACCGGATCGGGGCGCGGCGCGGGAGCAGCCTTCGCAGCCGGCTCTGGCGCAGGCGCCTTGGCAGCCGGCTCGGGACTCGGCTTTGCGGCAGGGGCGGGGCTTGGCTTCGCGGGCTGGGTCTCCTCCCCTTCTCCTGCGATCAAGGCGATGACGGTACCGACCTTTACGCCTTCAGTGCCGTCGCCGACGACGATCTTGGCGATCGTGCCTTCATCGACGGCCTCGAACTCCATGGTGGCTTTATCGGTCTCGATCTCTGCAAGTACGTCCCCGGCGGCTACCGTGTCGCCTTCCTTGACCAGCCACTTCGCGACGGTGCCTTCCTCCATCGTCGGCGACAAAGCGGGCATCTTCAGTTCGATCGGCATGGGGAGGTCCTCGGTCAACTGGTGGGCGATTGGGCTTTCGACCAAGGTGCCGTAGCGGTCAATAGCCCAATTCGAGCCAGAATGCTTGCTTCCGCTCACGCTTGAGAGCAGCGTCGGAGCGAAACGGGGATGTTAGTGATGCGCAAATATCTGGTCGTACTGGACGATAGTGACGAAGCGCGCGTTGCGCTCCGGTTTGCCGCCCGCCGCGCAAGCAAGACCGGGGGCACGGTGGAGATCGTGGTGCTGGTCCCTCCCGCTGAGTTCGTACAATGGGGCGCGGTTCAGGCGGCAATGGAGGAAGAAGCGCGCCTGCGCGCCGAAGCCCTGCTCGCGCAGGTTGCCGGCGAACTCGCGGAGGAGACCGGGCTGCGCCCTTCGGTGGTTGTCGAGCAGGGCGACCCCATCGCTGTGATGAACAAGGTGATGAGCGAGCGGAATGATGTTGCAGCGCTGGTGCTCGGCGCCGCAGCCTCGGGCGGTCCGGGTCTTCTGGTCGCCCATTTTGCCGGAAGCGAAGTCGGCAAGCTGCCTTGCCCACTGATGATCATTCCGGGATCACTCAGCGACGAAGCGCTTGACCGGCTGAGTTAGGCTGAATTCAGCTCTTGCTGATCGGCACGCGCCCGATCACCCTCGGCTTGTCATCCGACGGGCGTGGCGCTGCCTTGGCGCGCGGCGCCGCCTTTTCTGCCGGCCGCGGCTGGTAGCTGCGGGGATAATGCGTGCGCGGCTGCTCATAATAGGTAATGGTTTCGGTGGTCGTCACCGGCTGCCGTTGGACCACGATGGTCGTGCTCGATCCCGGCGGCAGCATGACTGTAGCCCCCGACTGAACCGTAGTAGTGCCACCGCTGGGCCAAGCCCATATTTCCCGCCTCGCCCCCGCATGGCCGCCCTGCCAGGTGACATCGTCATCGTGCGCGAAATCATCGCCGCCGGAGGGCAGCGAATCGGGCGCATCGCCGGCATAAGCCGGCACCGGACCCTGCGCCGCGCGATCCCAGGCTACATCGTGAACGCTATCGTAGATCATGCCGCGATCGTCGACGAGCACCGCGTCGTCATAATAACGCACCCACCGGCGCCCCCCGCCCGGTTCGGCAAGGCCATAGCCTTGCCAATCGGATATGATGTAGGTGGGAGTGAGCCAGAAGCTCGGCAGGATAAATCCCCGTACCGGCCTTTGAAAGGATCCGCCCCACCAGCCCGGACCGCCCCACTGCCAGCCACCGGGACGCATCATCTGCCAATGGCCGTTCGGTCCAACCGGGGGCGATGGCGGCATGGGCGGGGTGGCCGGATGCGCATGCGCTGCAAAGGGAATCGCCATTGCTCCCATGAGGCCGGCAAGGACAAGCTTCCGCATATGCAATCGACTCCCGAGCTTCGCTATGGCTAACGAAGCGTTAACATTCGAGCGCCGCAACGGCCATGGTACGAAACGGTTAATGTTTGTCTCAATAAGAGCCGGCGATCGGCAACTCAGCCAATACGCAACGCGAGCAGCTCCATAAGCCGAACGCAACCGCGCGCATCTTGTTCATCGAAGCGCCCAACGATCGGGCTGTCGAGATCGAGCACACCGATCAAACGCTCGCCGACGACGATGGGGACCACCAGCTCCGATGCGGAATCCGCGTCACAGGCGATGTGGCCAGGAAAACTGTGTACGTCCGCAACACGTTGTACCATGCGCGTGGCCGCCGCCGTACCGCACACGCCGCTGCCCAACGCTATGCGGATGCAGGCCGGCTTGCCCTGGAAAGGCCCCAACACCAGTTCGCCGTCAATCAAGCGATAGAAGCCCGCCCAGTTGAGATCGGGTAGGAACTGCCAGATCAGTGCCGCCGCATTGGCGAGATTGGCGATCGAGTCCGGCTCGCCGGCGGTTAGTCCATCGAGCGCTCGATACAGATCGGCGTATAGATCCGCCTTCGGTTGGTTCGCGGCGACGTCAAATGTCCAGCTCAATCGAACGCCACCCTTCCCCTTCCGCGCTTGACCGCGCTCCTCGCCGTTTTTGCCTCGAGCCGCCTGGCTTTGGCCGCTTTGCTCGGCCGGGTTTTGATGCGCTTCTCGGGAGCAACGAATGCCGCCGCGACCAATTCGGCGGCGCGCTGGCGGGCATCGGCGCGATTGGCTTCTTGCGTGCGAAACCGACGGGCCGTGATCAGAATGGCGCCATCAGCCGTCCAGCGATTGCCGGCCAGCGCCTTCAGCCGGGCGAACACAGGCGGCGGGAGGCGGAGCGAATATATATCGACCCGAAGCTGCACCGCAGTCGCCACCTTGTTGACGTTCTGCCCGCCCGGCCCGGTGGCTGCGAGAAATTTTTCCTCCAGCGCATCCTCCGGCAAGGGCGGCAGCTCAGGAGATCGCATCTTCATCGATCCTGAAACCCGCCGCCGCAAAGCTTTCCGGCAGTGGCGCCTTGGCCTCGACAGCGGGCTTCGGCGCTCGCGAAACCTTGAGCCGCCAGGCATGGAGCAGCATCGGCTCGCCGCTCCGGCCATAAATCGCGTCGCCGACAATCGGCGCGCCGAGCCCCTCCAGCGCGTGGACGCGGATCTGATGCGTCCGGCCGG
>Ga0207694_10002519_pt1 | contig 14881 bp, 10 predicted proteins | sample KBSC34metaG_FD_184353 | JGI IMG/M metagenome (GOLD analysis project Ga0207694, IMG submission 184353) | Corn rhizosphere microbial communities from Kellogg Biological Station, Michigan, USA - KBS C3-4 metaG (SPAdes) (version 2) | ecosystem: Host-associated > Plants > Roots > Rhizosphere > Soil...
AGGCGGCGGAGTTACTGATGGCAAGGCTGGAGGTGGGATGGTCGCCAGGCGGCCTTGCTGGTCGCCCCGCAGCCACACGTACAGTTTGCTTTCGGAATTGGGTGGGTCCGGAAGATTGATTCCGATCGATTGCTTCATTCCGGGCCCGGGAAGCGGCTCCGGGAGATCGGAAACCGGCACTGGGTGGCCATCGTCCCATCCGAGCTTCGCGATCATCTCGAGATTCTCGCCCGTGAGTTGATAGCGCCGCATTTCATTCTGCGGCGGACTCGCGGATACGGTGAAAGAATCAATCCGGGGTACGCGCAGGATATGCGCCAGCGTGAACGGCGGTGAACTGCCACCGCGGCCGTTATCCATCACTGCCTGCAGTGAACAACCGGCCGGCAGACCGCTGGTATCAAACGCCAGAAACAATTGGTCCGGGGAGAGCTGCTGCAGACTCTGATGTGCATTCTGCTCCCCAATGTGAAGCGATGCTTGCTCGCCCGCACCTTCGACGCACACCAGCCGCACGACACTCTGTCGTTCCATATTCTTCACATCCAGCATGGCATTCAGCGTGTATCCTGCCGGAAACTCGTCGGAGCGGACGCTGATCGCCATACCCGCCGGCAGCGAGAGTCGCGAACTGGCAATCACGGGTAGCGGCCCGGCGATCTCGAGAGCATCGGGAAACGTGAGGGGCTCGCTTCGATCCTGCAAGTAGGCTTTCACCGGCAGCGCCGTGCCGGGCTTCGGCGGCGATTGCAGCACCACCGTCAGGCTCCGTTCCGTTTGATTCGACTCCGCTGGATTGAGTTGGAGAACGGCTCCGGGAGCCTCCAGTTTAGTGAGCAGTTCCAAGCGTTCGCCTTTGAGCACAAAGTGCTGCGTCGCGGCGCCTTGGTTCACGCTGCCTTGGTTCACAAGGATCGGCAAATTGCTGATTTTCGGCGGATTTGGAAGAACCTTAAAATTCACGGGATGGCTCTTGTCGTCCTGCTGCGAAATCAGCAGCGCGTAGGCCCCGGGATCGAGATCCTGCGTGTCGATCTGCACGTCCATGTGGTCTTGCGGTCCCTTACGCAGCCCGTTCGGGAGAAGAAACCGCACGCCCTGCGCCGTGGCGAACTCGTCGTTCAGCCTTTTCAACTCGACCTTGGTCGTGAACTCGAAATCGCTCCCCGTCACCGTCACCGGCGCTTTCCCGGACTTCGCGAGCAGCCCGTCCTGTGACGCCGGAGCGAGATGCGCCGTCCTGAAATCGCTCAGCCCGAGGACATGCACGGTTCCGGTTGCTTCGAGAGGCGTCCAGTCCCAAAACCCGGTCAGCTTGTAATCGCCAGGCGGCACCGCGGCTTTCGTCAAATCGATCTCCAGCGCTTTCTGATTGCCGAGTTTCACGACGCTAACCGCTATCTTTTTCTGCTGATCGTCAACCAAGGCCCACTCCCGCACACGGTCCAAATATTTCCAACCCGGCTCCGGCGTATCCACCGGGACTGGAGTCTTCTGGGTAGAGGGGATATGGTCCGCATCGCCGATGCGAATCGAGGGAGTGCGAATATTGGGAATTCGGTTGACCCAGATGTAAGCGATTCGCGTATGCGGCGGCGCTGGGCCTTGTTGCCCGCAAAGATTAACGCCGGCGTTCCCGAGCGGCTGCGCAAAGGCGGCGCGGAACTGGGTATCGGGAAATGTAATGGCCCGCAAATCGAGAAGCATCGCCGTTCCGCCGGCGACCAATCCGACCGGGCTTCCGAAAAAGAGCGAGGCAGCCATGCTTGCCATACTGGCTGTTTGTCCAGCCCGTTGCGCCGTGGAGCTGGCCAGAGGATTGTAGTTGGCCAGTTGCGGGTTCATGGCGGCGAACACGGTCTGGGCCTGGGCCGAAACGGGAGCATTCCTGTCGATCTGGACAGCGAATCCATATTGTGAAGCGAAGCCGTTCAACGCCGAGTTGATGCCGGCCGAGGAGCTCTCGTTGTTCGACAGCATCGCCACCAACTGCTCGGCCTGCGCCGTCTTATCGGCGTAGTCGGCCAACTGCGCGATGAGGACCTCATCTTGCGCCAGGAATTTGGCCACCTTCTTCCGGTTCAGACCGGCAGGGCCGTACACCAGCGCCGCCAGGGAGATGGTCCGCGGCATCTTCCATTCTTGCGTCTTGTCTGCGGGCTTTGGGTCGGTAACGATGATATCTTCCTCCCCGGGCTGCCGCTTTTCTGGTACCAGGATCAGCGCGACCTCGCCCGGCCGCTCCTCCTTTCCCCGCAGAATGGCAGCATAACGCACGATGTCGCCTTCGCTCAGATGATTGATGGTGCGAAAAGGAAGGGACTGATTGCCGGTGTGCACGGTCAAATCCACCGCGCCGAGCGGCCCACCCCCCGGGCAATTCACGAAAGGAGGCGCTTCGGGCGCCGCGGCGGCTGGATTCGGCTCCTGGGCGCGTCCGTCTGAAACGGGACTCTGTGTCTGGACCAGACCAGCCAGCAGGAACGCTAGCGTAACAGCTCGTACAGCCATCCTATCTTTAGGGTACACCGGCCTCGGAGCCGTGTTCGGATGCCGACGGTCGCGAAAGCTGGGCGCAAGATGAACCGGATTGCAGATCGTTTCCTTGCTGAACGCGCAAGTAACGCATAATGTGAGCTTAGGGATGCCACTGCAAAACCGCGTAGACCCTTTCGGCAGCATCTTTCGGACTTCTGCTCGCGGCACGATGATGGGCAACCGAGGCGGTGCATTGCACAACGCTGACCGGGAAATCGTCCGCCGCTACAAGAGCAGGCGGTGGATTGCGTGCGTTCTTGAGTTTCGGGGCCGGCACCGCATAGTGATGTCCCCGAATCGCTATACGGAACTGTTTTTCCTCGACGAAGCCGTTGCCTTCGCCGCCGGACATAGACCATGCGCCGAATGCCGGCGGGAGCGCTACAACGCCTTCAAAGGCGCCTGGAAGCGCGTACACGGACAAGACCAACTTCCGTTTGCCGATGAAATGGATCTGGAACTGCATCCGACGCGGATTGCCAACGGGAAAAGGGTCACATATAGAGCGTCCCTAAACTCACTGCCGGATGGTTGTTTCGTGCAGATTGACGGCTCTCCGTACCTGGTGGCAGGTAACGCACTCCTACTTTGGACACCCGAAGGCTATGCAAGGCGTGTTGAGAGACCGAAGGATTCGATAGTCACGGTGCTAACGCCCGAATCCATGGTGGGATGTTTTCGACAAGGGTATCTGCCGGAGATCCATGAATCTGCTCGTGCTTTACGTTTGTGAACCCGAGAGGAGCGGCGCGGTAGCAGGCGATAATAGTTCTTATCAGGCCCGAACCGACCATGGGGGGCGCGTAAGCGTTACCGCGCCGAACAAGCGATCGATTAGGCTACAAGCCGTCTGGAAGCACTAGAACAGGAAATCGCGTCCTTCAGGAACCAGTGGCATTCCAGCGGCCAAGGACGCATGACCCAATTCCTAGGATCAGACGCAAGCGAGGATGCGAATTAGTCATACGATGGTGAAATGTCTGCGTCGGAGCTTGACCCTAATATCCAGCCTATTGACCCGGCTGGACATAACCGTTGTCACTGCGGCGCAAAGGCAAAATGGCCCGCCTCTCTCAGGCTCGAACGGGCTCAGGTCCGCCCGTCTTTCCAGCACGAGGATCTGTGCAAGCAGCACGCCGAGCAGTTTGCCTCCGTCCACAAGTTGAGATTTCCGCCCACCGGCCAGCCTTCCGGGCCGTCATCAAAACCCGAACGCCCTTGAACCCGGTGCCTGGCGGCCGAGTGTTTCTTACTCGAAAGAGAGTTTAATACCTGGGACTAGCGTGCCAGAAGTCGTGAGAAGTATTCCATTCCTACTGTCGGGCAAATGCTTAAGTAGTTCTAATCAATGCATTAGGGAGCTGCGCTCAAACTCCTTAAAATGGCCCTCTGGTTGCGTACCAAGGGTATAGGCAGGGACCAGCCTCAAAGGAAGGTCCGGTATGTTGAAAGAGATTATGAAGCGCTGGTTCAGCTGGCACACCAACACGATCCTGATCGCCGAACCTGATCAAGTTCTGCGTCGACTGGAATGCCGTGCTCTCTCGGGCAAGTATCAAATCACACAAAGCTCTAGTGTCGAGGAAGCAGTTCGGATCGCCGCACGACACACCACGAAAATAGACTTGTTGGTGACCGCAGTGCGACTGCCTCATCGATTTGGTTGGGAACTGACGCAACTTCTCAAACTGGATTATCCAGACCTCAAAGTTGTTTACACGTCGACTTCCGTGGACGCGGAAATCAGAGCCCGCACGTATCCCTCTATAGTCGTCGTGCTCGATAACCCGTTCCGCCCCGATCGCCTGCGGCAGGCTGTGCGGGACGCGCTGAAGACCGGGCACACTGATCAAATTGGGTCTAAATACGCGCCTTATTCTCCTCCTATCTCGAGTTTACGTTCTTAGCTACGTTCCGTTACAAAATGTCCAAGCTCGCCGCCCATCCAACATCAGCGGTACGACCAAAGACATACACTTTTAACCTGACGTACAATGCGTACATTCTGCACGGATGCCGCTACCTGCACCTCTTCCTTTCCCGAAATCAGTTTCCACATCTCTCGCGCTGTATTACCAGTCCTTGCGATATGCGCCTTTCCTGGTTTGGAGTGTCGTTCGGTCATCTTGATTAGCACGCCGCCTCGCTAGATATTCGTTGCACGCTCACCTCAGATATAATCACGAGAGTTTCGGCGAGACAGAAGCGTATACCATGCGCCTAGTAAAAGCCCTCTTCCTGTTGCTGGAGATTTTTTTGCCCGTGTACGGGCTCGACCCACGCAAGTCCCTCGCACAATATTCCTCCACCATTTGGGCGCAGCAGCACGGACTACCTCAAGATACCATTCGAGCCATCGCCCAAACGCCAGAAGGGTTTTTGTGGGTTGGCACCGACGAGGGCTTGGCCCGTTTCGATGGCTACGAATTTGTTGTACATAACCAGGAGAACAACAACCTGCCGGGTAACTCGATTACGGCGCTCGCGTCTGCGGCGGACGGATCTTTGTGGATCGGAACTTCGAAAGGGATTGCCCAACTTCGCGACGGGCAACTTCGGTCTTGGACTATTAAGGACGGTTTGGCGGAAGGACCGGTGAGCTCCTTGTTTGTCGACCACCTGGGAAATCTGTGGGTCGTAGCAGGAGGCAATCTGAGCCGCTTCGATGGCAGGACTTTCACTAATTTTGTCAAAGAGAAAGATCTTCCCATGCGATCCGCCCGGGGTGTTGCAGAGGACGGCAAGCACGATCTCTATGTAGCAGGGATCAGCTCGGTGGCCAAGTTTGTGGGCGGAAAATTCCGTGACGCGATCGATCCTAACGCTCTGGCCGCCGACTTTCCGACCGGCATCTCGGCAGACCGCGAGGGGAACCTTTGGATCGTAGGAGTACGCGGAATCGTCCGCAGAAGTCCCAATGGGGCTCTCACGAGATTTCCCATAGGGAACGGCAAGACCGACCTGTTCGGACTCAGCAATTTAACGGAAGATCGCGACGGCAATCTGTGGGTGGGAACTCTCAACGGAGTTGCTCGGCTTGAAGGCGGACAGTTCCGCGGCTTGGGGGAAGCCGGAGTCAGCGATCCCACCTCCGAGACTTTCCGCTCCGGCTCTGTTCAAGCGCTGTTCGAAGACCGGGATGGCAATCTGTGGGCGGGGGGGAGCAACGGACTCCTTCGTTTGCGGGACGACCGTTTTGTGGTCTATCGCAAAAGCGAAGGATTGCCGAGCGATGAGCCCAATACCGTCTTTGAGGACCGCAGCGGCAGAACCTGGATCGGTTTTCTGGATGGAGGAATCGCTCTAATGTCGGGGAGCGGCGTGCGCTCACTTGCCGGCCAGGCGGGGATGCCCAAGGGCCGTGTTTTCGCGATTCGGGAGACTCACGATGGTGAATTGCTAGTCTCTTCTAGAGACGGGCTGACGCGAATTCGCGATGGGCACGCGCGACTGATCGTGCCTCCTGACCCGCACGGACGTAAGACGGTATATGACGCGATCGAAAAGTCCCCGGCAGGCGCCCTTCTGCTTGCTACGACGAACGGCATAGTCGAATTAGACGGGACGCAGTTCCGCACGGTGGTTCCAGGTGGGCCAATGCTCGAAGACAGCGCATTTGTAGCGCTGCTTAAAGGCAAGGACGGAACCATTTGGGCCGGCAGCATGCGGCGGGGCTTATGGAGCGTAGCAAGCGATGGCCGCATCCGGCGATACACCATGAAGGACGGCCTGGGAAGCGATCAGATTCGTTCGCTCTACCAGGAACCGGACGGGACACTCTGGGTGAGTACCTTGGAAGGCGGCCTCAATCTATTCCGCGATGGAAAGTTCCTCTCCTTCCGGGCCAAGGATGGTCTGCTCAGCGATAACGTCGCAAGCGTGATCGACGACGGAGCGTCTTTCTGGATCAGCACGACACGCGGCATTTCCGAAGTGTCCAAGACCGAATTACTGGATTTCGCGAACCACCGCGCCGCCAAATTAAATCCGGTCAACTATGGGATGGCGGATGGATTACCGAGTGCACAATGCGCTCCGTCTCTGGGAGCGGGAGGGGGGCGCCACGCAGACGGCACTTTGTGGTTCGTAACCAGCCGGGGCATCGCGGTGTACAACAGGCAGACCTCACGGCATCTGGATGCCGCACCGCAGATCCAGTTCACCGAAACCACTTCAGGCGGCCGGGAAATGAAGCGGGGGAGCAACCCCCAGGTGCCGCCCGATGGCAGCCGCTTGCGGATCCGTTACGCCGGCATCTACCTGCGCGCTCCCGACTTGGTTCAATATTCCTACAAGCTTGACGGGCTCGATTCAGACTGGGTGAATTCCGGAAACCGCCGCACGGTGGACTACACCAGCTTGCGTCACGGGCCGTACGTGTTTCACGTGAGAGCCGAGGTTCCGGGAGGCAGTTCGAGCGAAGCTTCCTTCGGTTTTGAAATGCTCCCACATTTGTATGAAACGGTGTGGTTCCGTTCTCTTGGTGTTTTGTTTGTCTTGGCGCTCGCCTGGCTCGCCTACCACCTTCGCGTGCGGCAGGTTCGTTACCGGTTCGCGCTGGTGCTCGATGAGCGCGCCAGGCTCGCTCGTGAAATTCACGACACTCTGGCGCAGGCTTTCGTTGGGATTGCTTCGCAGCTCGACGCCCTGGAGACCTGTATGCCGGAAAATGCTCAGCCGGCACGGGGATTTTTGGATATCGCACGGCGTATGGCGCGCCACAGTTTGACGGAAGCCCGGCGGGCGGTGATGGATCTTCGTACCACGGCGTTGGACGATCAGGATCTGGCAGCGGCACTGGACTCGGGAGCACGGGGCTGGACCGTCGGCTCCGGGCTAGACGTTAAAGTGGACCTGCGCGGAGACGCGAGCAAACTGCCGGAGAACGTCGCGCATCACGTTTTAAGGATCGCGCAGGAAGCCATCTCCAACGTTCTGAAACATGCGCGGGCGACCAAGGTGGCCCTCAATCTGAGTGTTGACAAAAACCAGTTGCAGATGAAGATTGCCGATAACGGGTGTGGGTTCGATAGCTCAGGTGCGTTCGCTACTGCGCAGGGGCACTTCGGGCTGATCGGTATGCGCGAAAGGGCCAAGCGGGTCGGCGGGAAGCTCGCCGTGGAAGCCAAACCCGGAAGCGGTACCGAAGTGGAATTGACCGTTCCGCTGGGATGATATTCAAGTGAACGCACCCATTCGACTCCTCATCGCGGAAGACCACCTGGTGGCCAGAGTGGGACTGACGGCGATCATTAACACTCAACCGGACATGAGGGTAGTGGCCGAGGCAGAGGATGGTCCCACGGCCTTGGAGCTATTCAAGCAGCACCTCCCGGATGTGACTCTGCTCGACATGCGAATGCCGGGTCTTTCGGGGATCGATGTCGCCTCCGCGATTCACGCTTCCTACCCGGACGCCAAAACCATCATGTTGACCAGCTACGGCGGGGTAGGCGATGTTCGCCGGTCGCTAGCGGCGGGGATGAAGGCCTATTTGACGAAGGACGTGCTGCGGGACGAATTGCTGAATGCGATCCGCACGGTGGCCCAGGGCGGGACGTATCTGCCGCCAGCTCTGAGCGCAGCGCTGGAGGCGCAAGAGGGGGAGCTGCAGTTAAGCACGCGGGAGATTCAGGTCCTGGAACTGATCGTGGCGGGCCTGCCTAATAAATCGATCGCCCATACTCTCAACATCGCCGAAGCGACGGCGAAACACCATGTCCGCCACATCCTGCATAAATTGGGAGCTCAAGATCGCACGCAGGCGGCGACCGCCGCCATTCAGCGTGGAATTGTTCAGCTTTAATCCATTAAAAAATGAACTTGATGGCGAGTTGAATGATCCGCGGGTCTCCGCTGTTGGTTAAGCCGTTGTTGCCGCTGATGTCGCTGGTAATTTGGCCGAACGTGCTGCCGGAGGCTAAGGAAACTGTCCCGGGAGTACTTCCCGGAAGCGCTAGATTCACGTGATTCGTAAGATTGAACGCTTCGCCGCGCAATTGCAGGCTCATGCCCTCGCGTACCCGGAACGCCCGCGACAGAGCCATGTTCAATTGAAATATTCCCGGACCTTTAAGATTGTTCTGGCCGAGATTACCATAGGTGCCCAAGGCCGGTATGCTGAACGCCGCCGGGTTCACCCACTGTACGCAGGGCGCCGGAGTACATCCAGGCGAAGTAGCCTTCTGGTCGACGCCCGGCACGAGATTCGCGGTTTGGCCGGATGCGGTAGTCAGAGCGCGGTCAGTACCGCTGGTCACCGTGAAGAACTGGGCGGATTTGAGCGTCAAAATCGGCGCGATCTGCCAGTCGCTCGCGATCGCTCGCAGCCATTTGTTCGAGAACTTCGGTGTAGCGGCGACCATATTCAGAATGAATAACTGCCGCACGTCAATGCCGGGACAGTTGCCGCGGTACTCCCGGCGGTTTCCGGGAACCGAAGAAATTGTAGCTGTGGCGCTGGTTTGCTGATCGGGAATGTCGCTGATGCAGTGCGACCAAGTGTAATTCGCCGAGATGCTGACGCCCTTACTGAGCCGCTTCTGGATAGAGGCATACAGGGCGTCGTAGGTTCCGGTACCGCCGTCTTCTGCTTGCGCCACACCGGCATAGTATTGGCCCTGAGATGGATTCAGTAACGACAGCACACGCCGATTTTGCTGATTGGCCGTCGTGGAACTGGGTCCAAGATAGACGGCGGGATTCAGCAGGCTGGACGTGGTCATATGAATCTGGCTGTTGCCCACGTAGTTGACGGTCGCCAACCAGTCCTTCCCCAGCTGTCTCTGCACACTGAGATTCCACTGGTTCACATAGGGGGCGTGGTAGTTTTGTTGGGGGAACGTAACATAGGTTCCGGCGAGCGGGAAAACAGCGGTGGGGCTCGCATGGCCAACCCCGTTAGCCGCGGCGAGCGCCGGGATCGGATTGCCGCCAGGATAACTCGCCCATGGATTGGTGAGGTTGACGTTCGACAGGCTGAGATTGCCGCCAAACGGTGCATATTGCGACGCGAAGTTCGTATAAAACATGTGGGGCCGGTCACCGAACTGGCCGAAGGCCGCACGAATCGTCATCTTGCCATCGCCCCTGGGATCCCAGACCAAGCCGATTCGCGGGAAAAACTTGTCCCACTGCGGACAATTGACACTGTTTCCGCAGGCGTATTGAGGATCGCCCGGAAATGCCAGCCCGGCCGGCGCGTTCACGAACACGCTGCTATGAAAACCCTGGTTAAATAGCGTCGTATCGAAATGCGAAAACTGTCCGGTCTTGTTATAGGGCGCGGTGTAGGGCTCCCAACGCACGCCGTAGCTGAGCGTGAGGCGCGAGGTAAGCTTCCAGACATCCTGCGCGTAGATCGAGGAATAATATTGGCGATTGTAGAAACCGTAGATCAGACCTTGGCTAAAAGTATTGGTCTGGCCCGTCAAGAAATCTCCCAGCGTGAGGCCCGTCACCGCCCCATTGAAGTTGGGCTGGCCCATACCGTTCAAACCCGACCAGTAGTTCATCATCTGCCGGTAAATACTGCCTCCGAATCCGATCTGATGCGATCCTTTGACCCAACTAATGTCCTCGTTGAGGGAGATGTTAGGGCCGTTATGGGACTCCCCCGGAACGGCAGCAGTAGTGCCGAGACTGAAGCCGCCATTGGTCATCGTCATCAAAGTGTCGTGTCCGTTGAGTGGCGCAACATTCGCCCCGAAGTCGGCGAGAGATTTGTACGCATCCGGGATCTTGGCAATGTTGGTTCGATTCACTGCCACCCGGAATGAGTTCACCAGATTCGAGCCGATCACGTAGGTATCGCCGATTGCAACGGAATAATCCAGGTCGTGGATCGCATAAGTGTTTTTCGACAGCGGATTCGTGCCATCGAAGGTGGATGGCTGGTTGAGGTTGGCCACCGTGTAACGTCCGAAAATCGAATGCGCCTGGCTGATCTGATAGTCAATTTTTGCGACACCCAGATTCTCATCCAGTCCTTGCATTTGTCCGTAGCTGACATGACCGCAAGGATCCGCCGTCTGCGGAAGAGTCTTAGAAATCGCCAGGGCCACGGGGTTGACCTGCACGTTCGCCGGCAGTTTGTTATTGACGAACGGGGCTTTTAGATTAATCAGAGCTCCAGTGGAACTATGGGTTCCCGGACAGTTGTTGACGTAATACTGGGTAAAATCTCCCGCGAGCATGGCCGCCGTGGGTACAAACGCGAAAAGCTGGCCAGGGTCCGAACGCTGCGTCGTGTCCTGGTATCCAGCGAAAAAGAACAGCTTGTCTCGCTTGATTGGTCCTCCGATGGTTCCGCCATACTGATTTCGCTTTAGAGTATCTCGCGAGCTGGCGAAGAAGTCGCGGGCGTTGAAGTCCCCATTGCGTATAAATTCGAACAGGTCGCCATGAAAACTGTTGGTGCCGGATTTGGTAACGGCATTCACGGCCGCAGAGGAGTGATATCCGTACTGCGCCGGCAGAGCGCTGGTTTCGACCTTGAACTCCTGCAGTGCGTCAGGGAAAGGCAAGGGAAGGCTTAGATTGTTATAGGGGTCCTGGTAATTGGCGCCATCCAAAAGATAAGTCACTCCATTGCCCTGACCGCCAGCGACCGACACGATCACCGTCGGGTAATTGCGGACGGTGTTGATCGCGCCATTGCCGGGGTAGTTGGACATGCCCGCCAGAAAAACAAGTTCTATTGGATTGCGCCCGTTCAGCGGCATTTCGAGGACGCGCTGATTGTCCACCACTTGCCCTATGCCACTGCTATGAGTCTCCACCAGCGCGGCGTCGGCTCCGACGGTGACCTGGTCGGTCACCGCACCGACCTTGAGCGCGACATCAACGGTGGGATCGCTGTCTACCTGCAGCAAAATGCCGGATTGGACATACTTACTGAACCCGTCCTTGCTGACCTCCAGCAGATAGGGGCCAACCGGAAGATTGGTAAGCACATACCCGCCATCAGGGCCGCTGGTGACTGCTCGGACCAGCCCGGTCGCGGTTTGGGTGACTTTAATCGTGGAACCAGGTACGGATCCGCCGGTGGTATCACGGACGGTGCCGCTAATTTGCCCCGTCGACTGAGCCCACGCAGCCGCGCCGATGAGCAATAGTCCAAATGCAGTCCTGATCTTGAAGTTCATTAAGCCCCCCCTGACAGACGCTGAGGGATTATGGCAGGGGACTTTCCCGCCGTCAATGATCCATTCGGAGGATGCCGGGGGCGACCCGGGCTGCACCAGATCCTTGCTGGGAACCGGTACGTGGCGCTCAGCAACTGCTATTTCGGAGCCTTATCCTTCACCGCGAGGCCTCCGGTGATTCCGTCCACCTGGTATCCGATTTGGATCTTTCTAATCTTCGCGATCTCGGCCGGCGTGGCGGTCTTGGGATCGACATTGGCCCCCGAACAGGTGAATCCTCGTAAAGTGCATTCGGATGTGGTGTGTTGAATTCCTCTCTGCTTCATGACATCGGAGATGAGCTTCACTACATCGTTGTGCAGGATTACTGCGTTGTTAGGCACGAAGGTTCCTACACCGATCGCGTAGTCAAGCGCCATCAGGGGCTCGACGCTTGAACCAAAGGCGCCATCATTCTTCTTGCCGAGGTCATGAGCTGACAAATCCGCGCCTTTATCGATCAGGTATTGCACGATCGTGGCGTCTCCCAGGTTCGCCGCGACCATCAGCGGCGTAATGCCGTAACTATCAGCCGCATTCACGTCCTCTCCGAGGTCTACGAGCAGTTTGACGACTCCTAGCCTTTCAGCCGGGCTACGTTGTCTGTGGTAGCCGTTTATGAAGCCGGTTCCGCAGGCGGCCATGAGCGGGGTCTCTCTATCTTTGGACATGATGTGAGGGTCGGCGCCGTGAGCGAGCAGCAGCTTCACGGACTCCACATCGCCGGCAAATGCCGCGCGCATCAGGACGGTGGCGTAGAAGATCCGGGGCGAACCTTCGCGCATACGAGCCCGCGGGGTGGAATTGATCAAAGCGTTCGGGTCCGCCCCCGCATCCAGAAGCTTCTGGATCAACGGAAAAGGATCCGTGCTCACCATCCAGGGGAAGTTCGGGGCGGTTTCCATATTGCGGCGATCCACCGCCCAGAACAACGGCGTAAACCGCTGGACATCCGCATGATTCACATTCGCATGTTGGTCTATCAAGAACGACGCAATCTCGTAACTCCCGCTGAAGATGGCCAGACCCAAGGCGTCCTTGCCGTCGCCTTCGACTGCATTCAGATCCGCGCCCGCTGCCACCAAGAGGCGCGCCGATTCCATATCGTTTTCGCGTGCGGCAAACTGCAACGGTGTCAATAGGCCGCTGGCGAACTCCTCGGCGAGCTGACCGGGCTTGGCGACTACAGGAGTGGTTCCCTCAAAACCGCGGCCGGATGCAGAGGGCACAAAGTTCGACTTGGCATTGACGTCCGCGCCGTGTTCGATGAGCAGCTTGACTACCGCTGGATGGCGCTCGGAAACGGCCCACATCAAAGCCGTGGTACCGCCCCAGGTTTCCTTCACATTTACCTGCGCTCCATGGTCCAGCAGCACTTTCACTGCTTCGGGCTTCCCCGTGCGCGCTGCCATCATCAGCGCGGTGTCGCCGTATTTTGTCAGAGACGCGTTGGGATCTGCGCCTGCTTTGATGAGCTTGTCCACCATGGCCGCATTCCCGTCGGTAGTGGCGATAAGCATCGGCGTGGCGCCCGCGCGGTTCGCAGCCGATACGTTCGCTCCGGCGCGGATCAAGAGGTCCGCCGTCTCCAAGTCGTCAGCCTGCACTGCCCAGTGGAGCGCCGTAGTGCCATCGATTTGAGGCGCATTCACATTCGCTTTCTGCTGTAACAATGTGCGAACCGCTTGCTTGTTTCCGTTCATCACAGCGTCCGCGACGTCGCTAGACGCGGCGCTCACAAAGCCCGCCGATAGCAACCCAATGACACCAAACTCTAGGATGCGTTTCATCATTTCGATTCCCTTCGCTCAATCACCCGCTGCGATCCGCTGCTTTACCTTGGTGAGGATCACTGGTAAGGAAGCGTAATTTTCCGGCGTCAGGATCTTCGCCATACTGTCGGGCGCCACCTTGCCGGTGAGTGAAATCTTGCCTTCGCCCTCGCCCTTGGCATTTACTCGAAGTTCGATCACAGAGAAGTCGTAGTTCGCGGAGGTGCCGGCATCATCCGGCGTCCACTTCTCGTTGATCTTTCCCAAACGCCGGTCCGTGATAAGGATGATGCGTTGGGTGCCGTCGGGCGCAGTCACCTTGCCCGCATAGCGAAGCGCATAGCCGGCCACTTCGGAAGACCATAGATATCCCACGGTACTGGCCTGCTTGAGCGCTAGGGCCAGCGAATCTTCCGGTGTCGCGGGCGCCGCAGCACGTGGACGGGCACGGACGGGGGGCGCCGCCGCTGGTGGTGCATCGTTCCCGGCAAGGCTCGGATCATCGGCGACTGCGGCAGCCGCGCGTCCACTGGCGGGTCCACGCCCTCCGGCTGCTCTTCCTGTTCCGCCGGCCGCGCCTTTCATTTCCCAAGCCGTCATGAGTTGTTCGCGTTGCTGATCGGTGGACCAGCGCATCACATCAATGCGAATCGCATCCGGAGCGCCCATGACGTGCGCGGTGGTGGCGGTGAAACTCACGAGCGGGCCAGCGGCAGGCTGCGAGGCTGGCGCAGCTTTCTGCGCGGTAAGCCCAGCAGCGAAGAGTGCGATTCCAGCCGACAAAAGCGCGGAGCGCCGCAGTTGAAGCATGTTCATTTATCCTGATTGGTTCCCCAAACCCGGGCCAACCACTCGACTAAGCGCTCTATTTCCTCGTCGGAGAGCTTCGCGCCCCGCTCCCGCATATCCACCAGCTTGACCCGCCATGCCTCCTCGGCATACCTCGCGGTTTCGACGCGCTCCATTCCGTGGCAGGTTGTGCACGCGCGGTTCATCAGTCTTTTGGCTTCCGGGTCGGAAAAAAATGTTGTGATCACGGGAGGAATATAGGTGCGGGGAAAGGGCTTGCTATCCGGACCAAACTTGGACACCAGCCAGTCCAGCAGGACGTCCATGTCTTTTTCCTGAAGAACCGCTTCGCCGGGCTTATGCTTCGAAGCCACCAGCTTCTGCCATGCGGCTCGATCCTGCGCATAAAACGCATAGTCATCGATTCCGTGACACGAGATACAGTTCTTGCGCAGAACTTCCCAGGCTGCGCCGTCCGGCCTTTGGACCTTGGGTCGTGCTGGTCTTCCGCCAATTTGGGCGGCCAGCGGCACCGCCATCGCCATGGTTAAAAGACAAAGGCCTATTACAGGCTTTCCCAACATCCACCGCATCGAC
>Ga0207694_10002522_pt1 | contig 14876 bp, 14 predicted proteins | sample KBSC34metaG_FD_184353 | JGI IMG/M metagenome (GOLD analysis project Ga0207694, IMG submission 184353) | Corn rhizosphere microbial communities from Kellogg Biological Station, Michigan, USA - KBS C3-4 metaG (SPAdes) (version 2) | ecosystem: Host-associated > Plants > Roots > Rhizosphere > Soil...
TACGACACTGCGTCGTTCGGGCAGGGCATCGCGCTCACTCCGGTCGAGATGATCCGGGCCTTGGGCGCGCTCGCGAACCACGGCGCTATCGTCACGCCACACCTTGCGACCGCTATCAGGCTCGATAACGGCGTCACGCGCCCCCTGTCGTGGGGTACGCCGACCCAGGTGTTCCAGCCGTCCTCGGCTGCGACGGTGACCAGCATGCTCATCACGGTGGTCGATACGGCACTTCTGAACGGAAAAGCCAAGAACCCCGACTACACCGTGGCGGCGAAGACGGGCACCGCCCAGATCGCGGCGCCGGGCGGCGGGTACTACCCGGGCAATATCTTTTTCCACTCCTTCTTCGGCTATTTCCCCGCGACCAATCCTCGCTTCATCATCCTTCTATACACCATCCGGCCGCAGGGAGTGGAGTATGCCTCGGAGACGCTTACGACCTCCTTCCTTGACCTTACGCACTTCCTGACCAACTATTACGCGATCCCGCCGGACAGAGCTACCTATGAAAACCCTTCTTAAACAGGCCGTCGCCGGCATCATCGCTGGCCTCTCCCGGGCTATCGTGGAGAAGTACCGGCCAACGATAATCATGGTCACAGGGAGCGTGGGGAAGACCTCCACGAAGGACGCCATTGCCGCCGCGCTTTCGGAGCGCACCTACCTGCGCGCGAGCGAGAAAGGGTACAACACGGAAATAGGCGTCCCGCTCACTATCATCGGCATGCCGAACCCGTGGGGAAGCGTGCTCGGGTGGCTGCGCGTCATGCGGGAGGGGCTCGCGCTCGTGTTCTTCCCGAACCACTACCCGAAGCTGCTCGTGCTCGAGGTGGGCGCCGATAAGCCGGGCGATCTCGCGAAGGTGCTACAGATCGCGACGCCGGACGTGGTGGTGGTCACAAGGCTTCCGGAAGTGCCCGTGCATGTGGAAGCGTATGCGTCGCCAGAGGCAGTGCGCGAGGAAGAGTTCGTCCCGGCGTACGGCCTTGCGCCCGGTGCGCCGCTCATCATTTCGTCTGAAGACGCGTACGCGGCCGCGTATGCGAAGCGATTGTCACTCACTATTCATACCTTCGGCACGAGTGCCGACGCCGATGTACGCGTGCACAGCGTCGCAGTCGCGTACGACGGCGAGCGCCCTTCGGGCATGAAAGGGAGTGTGACCGTGGATGATGTCACGCTCGAGCTTACTGTGCGCGGCGCGCTCGGCGCGCACCAGATGCTCGCGCCTGCGGCAGCGATTGCAACTGCGGACGCGCTCGGTATCCCCGTCGATCACGCGCTGAAGGGCCTCGCTGCTTACGCATCGCCGCCTGGTCGTATGCGGATACTTGCTGGCAAGAACGATACGGTGCTTATCGACGACAGTTACAACTCCTCGCCGGTAGCTGCTGAAGAAGCGCTCCGAGCACTCAAGGGCCTCAAGCATGCGAAGCGTCGCATCGCGGTTATGGGCGACATGCTCGAACTCGGGCGCTTCTCCGTGGAAGAGCACGAACGCATCGGCAGGATCGCCGCCGAGACCGCCGACGTGCTCATTACCGTCGGCATTCGCTCGCGCGCCATGGCAGAAGCTGCGCGCACGGCCGGGCTCTCCGAGGTGCATTCATTCGGTTCACCGGAAGAAGCCGCAGAACTTTTGAATACACTCATCCAGCCGGGCGACGTCATACTCATGAAGGGCTCGCAGAACAACATCCGCCTCGAGCGCGTGGTGGCAGCACTCCTCGCCGATCAGAGCGATACCTCTAAGCTCGTCCGTCAGGACGCGCAGTGGAAAATCCGCTAGGCGCTTTTTAAGCGCGCTATCATGGGCGCATGCCACCCGCTCGCACGGTGAGGCAGAAGGGCAGTATTACGCTTGAACTCATCATCGCGTTTGCGGTGGCTTCGCTCGTGCTCACATCAGTGATTCTGCTCCTTGGCAGCAATGACGCACTCGCGTTCGAGCGCGAGTTCACTGAGCGCAGCATTGCGGAAGAACTGATCGATGATGCGCGCGCTGCGTCTACAACCGATTTCGCGTCGTTCGCTTCTACGGCATCTACGAGTATTCAGGATCACATTCCATACCGCGCATCGCTCGCTGCGCAGAGTATCACGCCTTGCGTTCTCGGGCTTGCCGCAGCTGCCACAAGTACCGGCAGGGTAGGGGACGGAGTCGGTTTCTCTGCGTGGCTCGCAGACACAGCGCTTGCGCACTCGCTCGGCGGCGATTGCGAGTATCAGGCTGCGACGAGTAGCTGGAGTGGGTTTGTGGCACAGAACTCAATTCCACTCGCTGCCGCCTGTCTTGATGCGCTGAACGGATATGAATACCTAGGGCTTTCTGCATCGCCCTACTTTGCCATCGTCAAAGACGGGGCTCGCGTCGCTTTTACTAACGGCTTTGCGTTACTGGCTATGCCGCACTCCCTGGATGCGGCGCTTATCAACGGGCAACCCTATGCGTTTGCGGCACTGGCAAGCTCGACTGCGCAGCTAGGGGTGATTTCAGTGCGCGATCCGCAAGCGCCAGTCCTGGAAGCTTCTCTGCGTCTCAATGGCATCACGGCGACCGGTACCGACGCAGAGGCGTATCACGTCACGTACTTCGATAACAGCGCGTACCTATCGACGCGCTACATCATTGGCGCGCAGCCCGAGCTCCATATTGTGGACGTGAACGAACCGAGCCACCCATTCGAGGTTGGTTCAGCGAATATTGATACGACTATCAATGGCATGGCACTGCGTGCGCGGTTGGTAGGTCAAATTACGCGCATCTATCTCTATGCTGCGACGACCTACGATACGCGTGAGCTCGCGGTGTATGACGTTACGAATCCCTCAGGTGTTTCGCTTGTGAGCAGTGTGGATCTGCCTGGCACACAGGACGGCGACAGTATTGCGATCCAGGGAAATACGTTGTACCTCGGCCGCGCGTCGAACACCGCTGGGCCGGAGCTTTATGCGTTTGATATCAGCAGCTCCACGGCTACGCCACGCCTTATCGGGAGCGCAGAAATCTCAAGCAAAGACACTACGGCTCTCGCACCTATGGGAAGTGTGCTGTTTCTCGGCGCTACCAACGACGGCGCGAGTAACCGTATGCTCGAAGCGTGGGATATTAGTGACCCCGCGCATATGTCGCTGCGTGGTGTGCTCAAGGTTCCGGGACTCGTGCTCGCCGGCATTGAATATGCGGCTGGGCAGGTATTCGTGCTCGACGCGTCCGCGCTTCACATGTATGTCGGAAACTAGAGGGCCTGTCCTCCCGCAGGGAGGGTTCACGCTTATAGAAGTCATCGTCTACCTCGCGCTCTTTTCCATACTCATGGCGGGTGCGGTGATGAGTCTGTATGCGCTTGGGAGCTGCGTGGGTGAAGAACGGGACGCAGCCACGGTCACGAGTGAAGCCGATTTCGTGGATGCTAAGTTCGCATGGCTCGTCTCGCAGAATGGTTCTCTGGCAGGCATCGTATTCGATCCTGTAAATCAGGACATCACGCTTAACTCAGTACCGCTCACGAGCGCGAATGTAGTTGTGAGTGCTCTCACGGTGACTCCCGTGAAAAATGCAAGCGGCGCCACAATCGCATACGATGCAAGCTTCGTAATGAATGGGGAATTATTCAGCCGCCGCTATTACGTACTATGAGAGGATTCATCGCGCTCACGTCGGTGCTCATAATCTCTGCGGCACTCATGGTGCTGGTGGTCGGCGCGAGCATTCCAGTCTTCTACGCACGCATGAATATGCTCGAGTCAGAGTGGCGGGCACAGTCGGAATTTCTCGCAGAGAGCTGCATCGGGGTCGTTGAGCTACGGCTTGCAAGCGATCCTGCGTATCGTGGGGGAGGGGATATAGAGGTCGATGGGGTGCCGTGCTCTGTAAGCACATCCACGGTGCGTATCGCCTATCGCGGCGCGGTCTCAGTGCTACACTTTTAGTGTTCGTTATTAAATAACCGCTCGCAATATATGCAGACCGCTCGCAAGCAGTCACGGCACGTTTTACGTGCTTTTACCCTTATCGAAGTCCTCGTCGTGATAGGCATCATCGCCATACTCGCGGGGATCGTGCTCGTCGCGCTCAACCCCGGAAGGCAATTCGCTACTGCTCGTAATAGTGAACGAGTCAGCAACACGACGACGATTCTGAACGCCATCGGGCAGCGCATTGCCGATAACAAGGGAGTGTTCGATGGCGCGTTTACTGTGGGTACCGATACCTATACGTGCCCGGTACTTACCGCTGGAACCGACTACGCTATTAAGAGTTCTGGAGGCATCGACCTGTCCTGCCTCACACCGACGTATATTCCGGCAGCGCTCCCGTTCGACCCTTCCGCTCCAGGAGCCCACTGGACGAGCGCTTCCGACTACGACACCGGCTACCACGTCGTGGTCGATTCAGCTGGCCGCTACACCGTATCCGCACCCTCGGCCGAGCTCGGGGAGACCATCTCTGTAACAAGGTAAAAAAGAGGTCGCGATGGTTGTGACACCACCGCGACCAAAAAGAACGACTTGATTACCGATATCCTTCTGCCTGGAGCCTGAAGAGATGCGCATACGTTCCGTCGTGTGCGAGAAGTTCCTCGTGGCTACCCAGTTCGCTGACAGAACCGTTTTCGATGACGCAAACACGATTGGCACGTCGTACCGTTGAAAAGCGGTGCGAGATGAAAATCAGTGTCTGGAATGCACTCGTCATATCCAACTGCTCGAAGATGATTCGCTCAGCCTCGGCGTCCACATGTGCTGTGGGTTCGTCGAGAATAGTGACGGAAGCATCGCGATACAGCGTGCGCGCGAGCGCGAGGAGCTGCAGCTGACCACCCGAAGGGTCCGTACCATTCGAGAATTCACTCCCGATCTGGTGCCGGTATCCGTCAGGCCATTGCATGATGAACGGATCAGCCTGGGCGCGTTTTGCCGCGTTCACGATCCCTTGCTCGCTGCGGTCGCCGAGCCGCCCAAGAGCGATCGAGTCATCGACCGGGAAGCGGTACGTCTCGTATTCCTGCAGCAGGATGCCGAGACAGTTGTACCAGCTATCGAGATCGATATCGCGCAGGTCGATGCCATCGATGAGTATGCAGCCCGACGTCGGATCGTAGATCCGGCATAGGAGCTTCATCATCGTCGACTTGCCGGCTCCGTTCACTCCCACGATCGCGATCCGTTCCCCGGATTCGATCGTAAGCGAGAAATTCTTGAGCACGACGACGTCGGGATTGCGCGGATACGCGAAGGTCACGTCTTTGAACTCTATGCGTGGTGCCTTCGAACAGGTGAGACGTACGCCTTGCTTTGGCAGCGGTACCGCCCGTTCCCTCGACAGGATGTCGAAGAACGAGGCGACGGTGCGAGATTCGGATATTTGCGAAGCTACGGCGCCGAAGAACCCAGCGACCGCATCCTGGAATCCGACTATCGCCGCAAAGATGAAGGTGAATGTCCCGATTTGCAGAAGGCCGCCCACCACGCGCTCGACGAGCACGTAGAGGGAAATGCCGATTGCAATCACGAGCATCCACTCTGCGATAAGCGCGGCGCGGAAGCGCGCGCGCTCTTTCTTCTGCTGCTCCCCGAGAAACTTCTCGAGGAGGTATCGTTGCCGACCCACGAAGTAGGGAATGGTCTGGAAGAGGTGAAGCTCCCGGACACCCTCCTTGGTCTCCATGTGTCGCGTTACTTCCACGTAGAGCCGCCGGTCTTCCGACTGGCTCTGGTAGATATTCCACAAGCTCTCGCCGTAGCGCGCCTCGATGTAGAACCGGGGAGCGCTCGAGACAAGGATGAGCAGGAAGAGCCGCCAGTCCGTGAAGAGCACGATGCTCGCCGCGGTGATGACGCTTATCAGGCTGCTCACGATCCCCACCAGAGAATTGAAGAACCCGGCCACCGCGAACGACGAGCCGTGTTCCTGCACCACCTGGAGTTGATCGCGGAATTTTCCGTTCTCGTGAGTAGCGACATCGAGCTGCGCGAGTTTCTCGTAGAACCGCAGGTCGTAGTTCTGTTGCCGGGCCGTACGCGTGCGCAGCTGATAGTGCTGCATGAACGCGAACAACCCTTCGCGGCAAAAGAACACGACCGCGGTCGCACCGAGAAGCTGCCACAAGAACAGCCTCGCTACGTGCGAATGGTAGGCGGTCGAAAGCTCGTTGAGCAGCAATGCCTGTATGCCGCTTGTGGCATACGGGACGATTGCTATGCCGACAGCGATGAGCGCTAGAACGGCGAACTGCGCTTTGCCATCCCGCCAGGAGTCTCTCAGCACATGTTTGCTTGCACTGAACAGGTCTCCGAAAGATTCGGTATCAAGTTTTGGAATGAACGCCATTTCCCCCTCCTAGGGCTAGAATTTTGGACTGAAATCATTTTACACTTATTAATGAAGAATGTCAAATACGACCTATAACTGTGGTATATTCCGGGTATCGCATGAAAATAGTATTTACCGGCGGAGGGACGGGCGGGCACTTTTACCCGATTATCGCGGTCGCGGAGGCTATCCGGGAAATAGTCGCCGAGCGTCATCTCGTGGCGCCGAAACTCTACTTCTTCGCCCCGGCGCCGTACGACGAGGAGTCGCTGTTCGCGAACGACATCGCGTTCGTCCAGATCCCGGCGGGGAATATGCGCCGCTACTTCTCGCTCAAGAATGTAAGCAACTTCTTCCTCACGCTCTGGGGCATCTTCGTATCGATCGGAAAGATGTTCTCCGTGTATCCGGACGTGGTGTTCTCGAAGGGCGGGTTCGGCAGCGTGCCGGTCGTCATCGCAGCGAAGCTGCTCGACATCCCCGTGATCATCCACGAGTCCGACAGCAAGCCCGGCCGCGCGAATCTTCTCGCATCGCACTTCGCCGATCGTGTCGGCATCGCGTTTGAAAGTTCGGCCCACTACTTCCCGAAGAAAGCGCAAGGGAAGCTCGCGCTCATCGGCATCCCTATCCGACGCGAAGTCGCTCGCGCAGAGCCAGAAGGAGCGAAGCAGGAGCTCGGACTCGATGTCGCGCTTCCGACCGTGTTCATCTTCGGCGGGTCGACCGGTTCTGCCCGCATCAATGAGACCATCCTCGGCGCGCTCCCAGATCTCGTCGCCATCGGGAACGTCATCCACCAGACGGGCAAAGCAGCAATCGCAGAAGTAGAGGCTACGGCGAAAGCGGAGCTGTCCAAGGACCCCAACGCTTCGCACTACCACCCGTTCTCGTACCTCAATGCCGAGTCGATCCGCCGCGCTGCGGGCGCTGCAGACGTGATAGTCGCGCGCGCGGGCTCCACCTCCATCGCAGAAATCTCGCTCTGGAAGAAGCCCGCGATACTCATCCCGATTCCGGAGTCGGTGAGCCACGACCAGCGCTCCAATGCATACGCATACGCGCGCACCGGCGCTGCGGTCGTGCTTGAAGAAGAGAATCTCACCCCGCACCTACTTGCTTCAGAAATCCGCCGCATCGTAAGCGACAAGTCGCTCGCGGCCGACATGGCAGCGAAGGGCGCTGCATTCATGCCGGGAGACGCCGCGAAGCTTATCGCAGAAGAAGTGCTGCGCATCTCGCTTTCCCATGAGCCGCAGGAAGTGCGCGAGGTAATCCTCCCGGCCCGCGACCTATGACCGTCCGCACGCGCTTTGCGCCCTCACCGACGGGCTTCATGCATGTGGGCGGCGTCCGCACCGCACTCTTCGCATGGCTCTTCGCTCGGAAACACGGCGGGCAGTTCATACTGCGCATCGAGGACACGGATAAGGCCCGCGAAGTCGAAGGCTCCATCGGCCATATCATCGAGTCGTTGAAATGGCTCGGTATCGAATGGGACGAAGGTATCGACATCGGAGGCCCGTACGCTCCCTACCTCCAATCCGCGCGACTCGAGTCGTACACGAAGTACGCAAAGCAGCTCATAGAGAAAGGATTCGCGTACCCCGACCCGTATACGAGCGAAGAGCTCGAGGCGTTCCGCAAGAAGGCTGAAGAGGAGAAGCGCCCGTTCCTGTTCCGCAATCACCGCCCAGAAACTTTTGGCGAGTGGAATGGTACCACCGCGCTGCGCTTTAAGGTGCCGGAAGTGAAGCGCTATGAGTGGCACGATATGGTCCGCGGCGACCTCTCCGCTGGAGAAGAAGCGCTCGACGACTTCATCCTCATTAAGGCGGACGGATATCCGACCTACAACTTCGCGCACATCATCGACGACCTGGAAATGAAGGTCACGCACATCATGCGTTCCGATGAGTTCATCTCCTCCACGCCCAAGTTCCTCTCGCTCTACGAAGCACTCGGCATCGAGCGCCCGGAGTTCGCGACGCTCCCGCCCATCCTCGGAGAGTCGGGCAACAAGAAACTCGGCAAACGCGATGGTGCGAAAGATATCCTCGACTACCGTGAAGAGGGGTACCTGCCACAGGCCATGATGAACTTCCTCGCGCTCCTCGGCTGGCATCCGGAAGAGGGAAGCGAGATTCTGTCGCGCGAAGAACTTACCGCCGCATTCGATATCGAGAAAGTACAGAAGAGCGGCGCACGGTTCGACGAGGCGAAGCTCCTCCATATCAACCAAGAGTGGATGAGGAAGCTTTCCGATGCCGATTACGTTACGCAGCTCGGTCAGGAAGTCTCTCCCGCAGTCGTGTCGGTCCTCAAGGAACGCGCGAATACATTCGGCGAAGCGCGCGAGCTTCTTGCAACTGAGCTCGGGTTCTTGTTCGCGGCGCCAAAAGTCGATAAAGCGATTCTGCTTTCGAAAGAGAAGACGCCAGGAACCACAGCTGCATATCTGAGCACATTTGAAGCCCAGCTCGCTGGCATGGGAGATACGGTGACGCTGGATGCAGCGAAAGATGCCATCATGCCGGTCGCGGATAGAAGCGAGGAGGGGAGGGGACCGGTGCTGCACCCCCTACGTTACGCCCTCTCGGGCGCTGAGCGCTCGCCCGACCCGTTCACCCTGATCAGTATTCTCGGGCCCCAGGAAGCCGCTTCACGCGTGCGGGTAGCCCTTGCTATACTGGAGGAATGACCTTGGTTCGCCGTTCGTTTCTCTTACTCCCGCTGATTTTCATAGCGCTCGCTCTGCACCCATTCGCGCTCCACGCGGATACCATTTCTGACATCCAGGCTCAGATAGACGACGTCAACAGCCAGAAAGCTGCTCTCGACGCGCAGATAGCCGAGTACCAGAAGCAGCTTGATGCGCTCGGCACGCAGCACCAGACGCTCCAGAGCTCGATTTCAAGCCTCAGCACTTCCCAGGCGCAGCTCCAGGCCAAGATCAAGAGCACGCAGAAGTCGATAGATGCGGCGAACCTGAAGCTGACCCAGCTCGGGTCGCTCATAGGCGATACCCAGAGCTCCATCGACCTCGAAAAGCAGGCGGTGGCAGCGTCGCTCCGCGATATCGCGAGCGCCGACGATGTCCCGCTCGTAGCGACCATCTTCAGCGCTGACTCCCTCGCAACGGCGTGGGCTACGGTCGACGCGGACAATCAGCTCGCGTCCATGCTCCAGGGCCATACGCACAGCCTCGCTGAGGCTAAGGACGAGCTCTCGAACGAGCAGTCGAGCGTGGCAGCGCAGCACGATCAGCTCGCGAGCCTCGGCAGCAGCCTCACCACGCAGAACAAGCAGCTCACGGTCACCAAGCAGACCAAGCAGACGCTACTCAGCCAGACCCAGAGCCAGGAATCGCAGTACCAGAGCTTGATTGCGCAGAAGAAAGCGCAGGAGGCGAGCTTCGAGCAGACGCTCCAGAATCTCCAGTCCCAGCTCACGCCAGTGGCTGCGGGCGCGGCCCCGCACCCCGGTACCGGCGTCCTTACCTGGCCAGCTTCCGCAGCGTTCATGGCGCATTGTCCTTCGATAGCGTCGGCACTGAATCCCAAGAACGATTTCTGCGTCACGCAATTTTTCGGTAATACACCGTTCGCGACCGCGAACGCGCAGATCTATAACGGCATGGGGCACGACGGTATCGATATCGGCATGCCCATCGGCACGCCGGTCTTGGCCGCGCTCGGCGGCACGGTGCTTGGTACCGGCAACACCGACCAGTACGTCGACTCTAAAGGCCGTCAGTGCTACTCGTTCGGTAAGTGGGTGATGGTCCAGCACCCGAACGGCCTCGCGACGCTCTACGCACACCTTTCTTCGATCGAGGCTACGAAAGGGCAGACGGTCACGACAGGGCAGGAGCTCGGCCTATCAGGGATGACCGGATACGCGACAGGACCGCACCTGCATTTTGGAGTCTACGTAGCTTCGGGCGTGCAGATCATGGACCTCGGCAAGTTCCGTGGCTCGGGCGGTACGCCGTGCACGGACGCTGGCGCAATACTCCCGGTCGCGCCGAATAACGCCTACCTCAACCCGATGTCATACCTCTAGGAGGCACGCGGTATACTAGTGGAGACATGCTGCATATCCTTTTCTACACGGTCATCGCCATACTCATCCTGTCATTCTTCGGCATATCGCTGCAGAGCGTAATCCACTCGCCGCAGGCGCAGACCAACTTCGCGTATCTCTGGAGCCTCGTCCTCCAGGGCTGGCATTACGTGCAGGGCTTTTACGATGTGTTCATCGCTTGGCTCGGACACTTTGTCCATTAACCTTCACCAGTATGGAGAATAACAACTCACCGATCTCGATTACTATCCCGGCGGAGACGCGACCGTCTTTCAGCAATGCGACCCAGGTCACCGTTTCCGATGACGCCGTGGTCATCCAGTTCGCGTACCTGCGCCCGAACGCCGCGAACGGCCAATTGATCGGAGAGATCGTGATGTCGCCGAAGCACGCTATCGATTTCAGCAAAGCGCTCGACGCGACTATCAAGCAGCACTTCACGCGCCATCTGGCGGAGGAATAAGTAGCGAGTACGCGGTGCACTTTCTATGTAGCGTGCGGAACCTTTTCATGGCATATTGGTACCGTCCTAACGAGGGAGAGTACCTTTGGTAAAGGAATTGATACGTTCAACGGATGCAGCAGCAGCGGGCGCAAAGCGCCTTGATGCAAAGTATCCGGATGGTTGGGTCCATAAGACCGGGGACTTAAGAACCTTCGACATGGGTGTCGAAGGCGAAGATGTTCTGACACGGGTTTGTGGCAACTACGAAGACGGACTCACAGAGCTCGGCATCGTCAAGGGTTCCGGTGAAGAAGAAGAGTACGGCTTCATGCCCGACGGCGAGGGTGACCGACTGGATTGGGATGTCGTTGACTGGGAGCGCAACTCAAGGTCCTTGACCGAGGCCTGGTTCTCGGAGATCCAAAGTCGTCTTAAGGTTAAGGCCGGTTCCTGAAACTCAGTCGCCGTGCCAGAAACCTAGGGCCACGTATTTCCGAAGGGAGATGCGTGGTCTTTTGCTTTGAATCTCGCTCAAATACGGCCCACTATCTACGAATCTCGGATGTCCGAGATAGGGGAGAGGGGAGTGCACTCTCCTAACCTCCTATCTGAGCCTCTTTAGTACTGCCTATCCGCTCTGAATTTCCCTGGGATATCTGTACTCCTCGAGAGAATAAGAAGATCTACGGGCCGCGTACGCCCCGTATCTGCCTCCATCGGGAAGTACCACTCCCGGTATATGAGCAGCTAGCCTCGAGCCAGCCCCTCTAAGGCTACTCAGAGGTAATTACGCAAAAGATATATTGTGCGCACTCCGTACGTAGAGGAGGCGGGCCTCTCTTGGGCTCGGCTCCCTCCCCTCCTATAGACACCCAGAAAGAGTTCTGGTAAGGTCCACGAGGCCTTGAACCTCGTATCTATGACGGAACAGGACGTGGCCTTTCTCCAACCATCCGTAACGACGATGGGCTAGGTGCGCCCGGGAAGCAATTTCCGGGCGCATTTCATTTTCCCTAGAACCGGGGAAGTCGCACTTCCCTATTTCTTTTGAATAGCAGAAGGCCTAAATTGACCAGGGAGGGTATTTACTGTTAAATCACCCATGGACCGCCCTCTGCGGCGAACTTTGACTACCGTGTATCTGTGCGTTCATTCCCCACTCTCAAGATGGAGTATCACCGTGAATCAGATTCTAAGAGAAGTATCGAGCCTTCCGGCTGAAATCGACTACCGTGCCTTCTACGAAGGCGCTCGCGCTCGCATCGCGCACGCGCGTGCGAAGCTCGGGCCGCTTACGCTTGCCAACAAGATCCTCGCAGCACACTGCACGGATTTTGACGGTCAGACGTGGGAGCCGGGCAAAGCGACGCTCCGGTTGAATGTCGACCGCGTCGCTCTCCAGGATGCAACGGCGCAAATGGCGCTGCTGCAGTTCATCCAAGCACGGCGGCCTAAAGTTGCCGTCCCGACGAGCGTTCACTGCGATCACCTGATCCAAGCGCACGTCGGTGCGAAGCTGGATCTGGAAAAGGCGCTCGGCGTCAACCAGGAAGTCTACGACTTCCTGAGTTCCGCATCGAGCAAGTACGGCAACGGTTTCTGGCAGCCGGGTTCCGGGATCATTCATCAGGTCGTGCTCGAGAACTACGCGTTCCCGGGCGGCCTCATGATCGGTACCGATTCCCACACGCCGAACGCCGGCGGACTCGGCATGATTTCGATCGGCGTCGGCGGTGCTGACGCGGCCGAAGTCATGGCGGGCCTTCCGTATGAAGTGAAGCAGCCCAGAGTGATCGGCGTCCACCTTACGGGCGCGCTGTCAGGCTGGGCGGCACCGAAAGACGTCATCACGACGCTCTGCACCATGCTGACCGTCAAGGGCGGCACGGATTGTGTCGTTGAATATTTCGGCCCAGGAGCCAAGATGATCAGTCCTACGGGCAGAGCGACCATCTGCAATATGGGCGCCGAGCTCGGAGCGACTGGGTCTGTCTTCCCGATGGACGAAAACGCTGCTGCGTATCTTGGGGCCACCGGCCGGGGCGACCTTGCCGATCTGGCTCTCGAGTTCATGCTGGACCTGAGGGCAGACGAAGAAGTCCTGCTCAAGCCGGAGAACTACTACGACAGGATCGTCGAAATCAACCTCGATACGATCAGGCCGTATATCGTCGGACCGCACTCCCCCGACAAGGGACGACCGGTCTATGAACTTGGAGAGGAAGCTCGTGCCAATGGGTGGCCGCTCCAGATCTCCGCATGCCTTATCGGCTCCTGCACGAATTCTTCCGTCGGCGATATGACCCGTGCGGCAGAAATCGCCCAGCAGGCGCTCGATGCCGGTCTTACGCTCAAAGTGCCGCTCTTCATCACTCCGGGTTCCGAACGCGTCCTCCGGACGCTCGAACGCGACGGCATCCTCGCCGTGTTCGAAAAGATCGGCGCCACCGTCCTCACCAACGCATGCGGCCCGTGCATCGGCCAATGGCATCGCGACGGCATCAAGAAGGGTGACAGGAACGTCATTGTCTCGAGCTACAACCGGAACTTCCCGGCGCGTAACGACGAAAATCCGGAAACGCTGTCGTTCCTCACGAGTCCGGAAGTGGTCATGGCGCTTGCCTTCGGCGGCACGCTCGACTTTGATCCGGTCGCTGGCAAGATCCAAGAGCCCGATGACAGCGACGTCTACTTCAGCTTCGACGAACCCAATCCGGAATCGTTTCCGGTGGAAGGCTTGGTGGACACCTTCAGGGGCTACGTACCTCCGTCGGAAACGCCCGAAGCAGTGGAAGTCATCATCGCTCCGGACAGCCATCGGCTCCAGCTTCTTGAGCCGTTCGCGCCTTGGGATGGGAAGGACTTTATCAAGCTCCCTATCCTCCTCAAGGCCAAGGGCAAGACGACGACGGACAGCATATCGCCGGCCGGAAAGTGGCTCACGTTTAGAGGGCATCTTGATCGCATCAGCGACAATATGTTCCTCGGAGCCGTGAACGCTTACACCGACGAGATCGGTATCGGCTTCAATCCGATTACCGGTTCGCGCGGCGACACGTTCACGTCGATCGCGCGCATGCTGAAGAAGACCGGCCATCGCTGGGTTGTCATCGGCGGTGAGAACTACGGCGAAGGATCAAGCCGCGAGCATGCGGCGATGTCGCCGCGGTTTCTCGGCTGTGCCGCAGTGATCGTGAAGAGCTTTGCGCGAATCCACGAGGCCAATCTGAAGAAGCAGGGCATCCTGCCTCTCACCCTCGTGGACCCGAACAGCTACGACCTCTTCGGCGAGCATGATTCCGTCACTGTCTCCAACCTCGCGGGTCTCGCGCCCAACACGATGGTGACGGTAACGATCACGCCGCCCGATGGTCCTCCGGTGGAGGTGCTCGCGAAGCACACGATGAATGCCGAACAGATTACATGGTTCAAAGCAGGTTCGGCGCTTAATACTCGCAGCACATAGCGGCGAGAAGTTCTCGAAGGGGGTGGCCATACGGCTGCCCCCTTTGTTTTTATGAGTTCCAGTCGTTGGGCTGGGCTTGGCGCTGCAGGTATAGGATGACGCCGCGGACGCTTTCTTCCATGGATGCGAGCGCGCCGTGGGTGAGGCGGTACGCTTCTTGCGCGTCGCGGTCCATCTGCTCGAGCTTGGCGTGGCTGTTGTGATACGGCAGGACGCCGACGGGCGCTCGGCAAGCGCTGCAGCGCACGAATACCAGCTGCTGCGTGCCGCCCGTGGGACTTTCTAGATGCATCTCCCAGCTGCTTTCGTTACAGAAGCCGCATTTAGATGGCATATGGGCCGGTGAAGCTCATAATTTGGGAACGCTATAAGTATACACCTCGTGTCAAGGGCAATTAGCCAGAATACTGATATGTGTATGTTGTGTATCCTAGCTGTGGATATGTGTATTTTCATACTCGCGGTCTACACATATGCTAATCAGATATGGCGAGGCAACAAACACTTACGGAAAGGCAGCAGGACACGCTCCTGTACCTTAAGAAATACATTACTAAGCA
>Ga0207694_10002523_pt1 | contig 14875 bp, 10 predicted proteins | sample KBSC34metaG_FD_184353 | JGI IMG/M metagenome (GOLD analysis project Ga0207694, IMG submission 184353) | Corn rhizosphere microbial communities from Kellogg Biological Station, Michigan, USA - KBS C3-4 metaG (SPAdes) (version 2) | ecosystem: Host-associated > Plants > Roots > Rhizosphere > Soil...
TATCTGGCGGGCGACCTGCGCATGCCGGTGATTGTGCGCGCGCCGATTGCGAATGGAGTTCAAGTTCTCGATCTGCGAGATGCGGACGGGCGCGCGACCGCGCGGCAGGTGGTGGTGTTTGGCGCGCAGGACCTGGTCGACGACGCGGACGTGAACGCGCGGCCGGTGCAGCGCAGGAAATCGAAGACATCCGCGTTTGTGTCGGACTTTCGCGATTTAGCCGTTGGCGACTATGTGGTGCATGTGGATCATGGCATCGCGCGCTACTGCGGGCTGAGAGTGATCGAAGAGAATGGCCAGCCGCCGCTGGAGCTGATGATCCTCGAGTTCGCCGATGAGGCGAAGCTGTATGTTCCGCTGACGCGGCTGGACCTGATCCAGAAGTATCGCTCGACGGATACCGGTCCCGCGCCGCAGCTGAACAAGCTGGGCACGCAGGGCTGGCAGAAGACCAAGGCGCGCGTGAAGAAGGCGATGGCCGATATGTCCGGCGAGCTGATCAAGCTGTACGCGCAGCGGCAGGCGGCAACAGGTACGGTGTTCTCGCCGGACACGAACATGCAGCGCGAGTTTGAGGACGCGTTCGACTTCAACGAGACCGACGACCAAATCACGGCGATCGCGGACATCAAGCGCGATATGGAGTCGCCGCAGCCGATGGACCGGCTACTGTGCGGCGATGTGGGCTACGGCAAGACCGAGGTCGCGATGCGCGCGGCGTTCAAAGCAGTACAGGACGGCAAGCAGGTGGCGGTGCTGACGCCGACGACGGTGCTGGCGTTCCAGCACTTCGAGAGCTTCAAGCGGCGATTCGCGAATTTTCCGATCACGGTGGAGATGATCTCGCGCTTCCGGACAGCGAAGGAACAGAAGGAGATACTGGAGCGCGCGGCGGCGGGCAAGGTGGACATCCTGATCGGGACTCACCGCATTTTGTCGAAGGACCTGAAGTTCCAAGACCTGGGGCTGCTGATCGTCGATGAAGAGCAGCGCTTCGGCGTGCGGCACAAGGAGCGGCTGAAGCAGATGCGCGCGCAGATCGACGTGCTGGCTATGTCGGCGACGCCGATTCCGCGGACGCTGCATATGTCGCTGGTGGGGCTGAGGGATATGTCGATCATCGAGACGCCGCCGAAGGACAGGATGGCGATCCAGACGATTGTGGTGAAGTTCGACGAGAAGCTGGTGCGCACGGCGGTGGAGATGGAGCTGGAGCGCGGTGGACAGACGTACTTCGTGCACAACCGCGTGGAGACGATTTACGAGCTTGCGGCGAAGATCCGCGAGCTGGTGCCGTCTGCGCGGATTGTGGTGGGGCATGGGCAAATGCCGGAGGCGGAGCTGGAACGCGTGATGCTTGCCTTTATGAACCACGAGTATGACGTGCTGGTGGCGACATCGATCATCGAGAACGGGCTGGACATTCCGCTGGCAAACACGATCATCATCAACCGCGCAGACCGGCATGGGCTGAGCGAGCTGTACCAACTGCGGGGGCGGGTGGGGCGGTCAAACCGGCGAGCGTATGCGTATCTGCTGATCCCGCCGGATACAGAGTTGACGGACATTGCGCGGCGGCGTTTGGCGGCGTTGAAGGAATTCTCTGACCTGGGTGCGGGGTTCAAGATTGCCGCGCTCGATCTCGAATTGCGCGGCGCGGGCAACATGCTGGGCGGCGAGCAGAGCGGGCATATTGAGGCCGTGGGTTTTGAGATGTACACCTCGATGCTGGAAGAGGCTGTGCGCAAGATGAAGGGCGAGGGCGAGAAGCCGGCGCACGCGGGGACATCGATCAACCTGGGAATTTCAGTACGTATCGATTCCAGTTACATATCGGAGGAGAACCAGCGGCTGCGCATGTACAAGCGCATTGCGGGCGCGGAGGACGAGGCGGCGCTGAACGATGTGCGGGCGGAATTGATGGACCGGTATGGCGATCCGCCGGAGTCGGTGAGCAACCTGATGGCGGCGGCGGAGCTGCGATTGTTGTGTGAGCGGCTGGGCATATCGCAGATGGACCGCAAGCGGACGCAGGTAGAACTGCCGGCGGCCAAACCATCCGGCCCGCAGCATACGATGCTGATGCGGCACGGCAGCCGGCCAGTCGCGAAGAAGACGTTTGTGGAGATGCTCCATATTCGCTTCGGCGCGGAAGCGGCGGATAGCTCGCAGGCTGGAGCGCAACTGAATCATGCAGCGGTCGATCCGGCGGCGATGATGAGGCTGGTGGCGCGCAACTCGAAGCGCGGTGCCGCTTTTACGCCGCAGGGTGTGTTGCGCTGGCCGCTGACCTCGGCGAAGGCTGAGGATGTGCTGGCGGAGACGCGGTCGCTATTGGAATCATTGCAGCAGCCGGTGTGACGTGCTGTCCAACACTTCCACGTCTCAGAATCGAGACGTGGGGCACCCAGCGGTAATCGCGGGGCATCACAAAGAAACTGAGGTGACTCGCGATGAAGGCAGTGGTCCTGCATGAGTACGGCAGTCCGGACAAGCTGAAGTACGAAGACGCGCCCGACCCCGAGCCCGGAGAAGAGCAGGTGCTGGTTCGTGTGGCGGCGGCCAGCATCAACCCGATCGACTGGAAGATGCGAAGTGGCGCGGTGAAAGATCGCTTTCCGGTTGAGATCCCCACGATTCTGGGGCGCGATGTCTCCGGCACGGTGCGCAGCGTTGGCGCGAAGGTCGTGGGCTTTGCGCCGGGCGACAAGGTGATGGCGCTGGCTTGGAAGACTTATGCGGAGTTGTGCGTGGTCGACGCCAAAGATCTGGTGCGCGTGCCGGATGGCATGGATCTGGTTGAAGCCGCCGCTGTGCCGCTGGTGACACTGACCGGCGAGCAGTTGGTGCGGCTCGGTGCCAATGTTCAGAGCGGAGAAACTGTTCTTGTCGCTGGAGCGTTGGGCAGCGTGGGGCGCAGCGCTGTGTTTGCGGCGAAGCAAATGCGCTCGACTGTCATCGCGGGCGTTCGGAAGAAGCAGAAGGGAGAAGCGGCGGAACTAGGTGCAGATGAGATGATTGCACTCGATGATGATGACGACATTGCGCGCCTGGGTTTTATTGACGCGGTAGCCGATACGGTGAATGGCGAGACGGCGCAAAAGCTGATCGCGAAGGTGAAGCTAGGCGGAGTCTATGGTTCCGTCGTCGGCCCACCTGCGAACGCGAAGCTGCATCCCACGGTGCGCGTGCAGCACATCATGGCGAAACCTGATGCGGAAAAGCTGAGTTGGCTGGCGGAGCAGGTTGCAGCAGGGAAGCTGCGCATCCCGATCGATCGCATGATGCCGCTGGAAGAAGCCGCAAAAGCGCACGCCGTTGCAGAGAAGGGTGGCGTCGGCGGAAAGATTCTATTGCTGGCCTGATCAGGAGCGCGGGCGGAAACGTTCGCGGATATTTGCATGACGGGCGCGGGTGTCATGCGCGTGGCTTTCGAAGGCGCGGGTGTCGCCCTCGGAGGGATAAAGCACCACGTGGCGACCGGGGCCTTCACCGCTGGATGCGGTCTGCAAGCCGGAGTCGACCAGCTGCATGTGCAGCATGCGGCGTTCGCGGGAGCTCATCGGAGGAAATGCGAAGGGCCGTCCGGTAGACTCGACGCTTTCGATCGCTTGCTCGGCCATGGAACGGAGCTGGCGATCGCGGTTGGCCTTGAACTGGTCTGCGTCGAAGGAGACCTGGTCGTGGGCGTCCGGCTCCAGGCGCAGGATCTTCGTCGCAATGTGTTCCAGCGCGTTCAGCAGCTCGCCGTTGCGTGCGGTGAGCCAGCGTGTATCCGGGCCGATGAACTCAACGGAGAGCTGATGCGGACCAGCGGCGGATTCATCCGCGCCTTCTTCGGCTGCGGCTCCACGTGCCTTCACACGATAGCGCAGCCTCATGCCGCTGGCTGAGGTGAAAGTTTGCAGGAATTTGGCTACGGTGCGTGCTGCCTGATTTACATCATCCATGACGGGGGTCTGTGTTTTGGCCTTCGAGTAATCGTTATATCACTCTTTTTTGCCGCACGGATGTCAGCAGAAATGAAGGCCGCAGAGACTCACGGCAGACCCCCGAGGGGGAGTCTGCGAGGGACCATCAGACCAGCCTTATGCGCCGGGTGAGTCTGTGTCGTAGTCCTTGATCTGCTCGTCCTGATCGCGATGCCCTAACTGGTACCGTAAAGGATTAAAGGATCGGGGACCGGCGGCGATAAATGGGCCATCATCTTCCATGGCACCCTTGTGGCTGGCTTCGTCGGTACGTGCACTGAGCGGATAGAGCATTTGCGCCTCCTGTGCCTTGCGGATGGTGTTTCCTGGCTCCCGGGGTCTGCTGATCCTGCTATTTCGTGCTGTGAGTGAGATGCATCATAGCACTCGCGAACACGGATGCAAGGGGGAAGGCAATATTTTTTGTACAGGATTTCCAGGCTATGGCGGCAGAAAGGCTGGGACTAGTTACGGAGTCACGATGAGCGTGAACTGGGCCGTGTGGGCTGTTCCGCTCGACTGCGCGGTACCCGTGATGGGAATAGTGTATGTTCCTGCAGGCAATTTGTAGGGGACGATGTCTTCTCCGCAGCCGCTCAGGCCGAGCAGGCTAATCGTTAGTGCGATGGCGAAGACCAGCGCGGAGTAACGGAAGCCTGTACGACGTCGTCGGCAGCACGCCAGCAAACTGCCTGGGATCAGCAGGAAGCAGATTTGCTCAGCTCCGACAGTTGCGGCTCGGTTTTGTGCATGAACAGGAATTGCCGTATCGATAGAAACCGTGACATCTGCGGAGTTGTATGCAAGAAGCTTTGTAGCCTTGGGGGTTACTTTGCAGATGATGTGTACAGGGACATTGGCACATGCGACATTGATCTGGTCGGTAAAGCCGCCGATGCTGGTGAGCGTGGCGGAATTTGTTGCATTTCCGCCGCTTTGGACCGTCAACACCGGATTGGCCAGCGCGATGGTGAAATCAGGCTGCAATGGACAGTTGCTGGCTGCGTAGTAGGCGTCGCCGGAGTAGGTGCAGGTGATCGAAACGGCGTCGGCTGCGAGAGTGGCGGTCAGCGAAGCGGTGGTCGGGTTCCCGACTGGCACAGGTGCGCCGAGTGCGTTGCCATTGGCGTAGAAGGTCACATTGCCTGTGAGCACAGATTCTGCCGGTGAGATGCTCAGCGGGGTTACGGTCGCGAGCAGTGTAGTCTGGCCGTTTGAAGCTGGGTTCGTCGTCAGCGTGGAACGCGTCAGGATCAGGTTCTGGCCTGTCGCATTCAAGCCAATTTTGGTGACGAAGCTTGCGCTGGGATTTATGGTAACGCCGTGGATGGTGGTGGGAGTTCCAGAGATGCTGGTTTGGAATGCATTGGGCGTGATTGGGAAATCAATGGATTGAGTTAAGCCGGCAAGGTATGCATTGCCCTGACCGTCAGATGCCAGACCAGCCAGCAAATTGACGCGGCTGCCGCCAAGATATGTGGAATAAGTCAGTTTTGAAGCGGCAGGATTAAAGACAGCAAGATAAACATCGTAGCTGGTGGAACCCGGCGTTGTGGTAAATGCCGACTGGAGGGCATTGCCCGTTATGGGAAAGTCAGTTACGGCCGTATCGCCACTCACATAGACGTTCCCACTGCCATCCAGCGCAACTCCAATGGCTCGTTCGTCTATAAAGCCGCCTGAACCAACGGTATTGGGCCCCCACATCCCGCTCCCAGCAACACTACCGCTTCCTCCTAGGTAGGTGGAATAGATCAAGGCGGTGCCGGTTGCATTCAGTTCACTGAATACCGATGTCCAGTACTCGTAACCGGTTCCTATCTCCAGATTAGCCTTTTGAAAAGCGTTGCCGGTGACGGGATAATCCGAAGAGCCGGATTGACCGACAACATAGGCGTTGCCTGCTGTATCCACTGCGATGGCGTATAGTGTGTCCGGAAAAATTCCACTCACCGCTGAACCATTCAAGGTCCCACCAAGGTTCAATACCGTTCCGCTGCCTCCCAGGTATGTGGAATAGACCAGCGCGGTGCCAGTGGGATTGAGTTTGGTGACGAAGGGCTCGTAGTCCGGACGGATGCGGGAAGGGCCAGCTGTTTTGTTGGTGGTCTGAAATGCCCCGGGGGTAGTCGGATAGTCTGTTGAGGCCGTGTACCCGATAACATACGCGTCGCCCATACTATCTAACGCAATAGCAGTGGCTTGGTCACCCAAAGGCGGGCGGCTGTAGAGATACGTAGGAAGTTGAGGGGGAACCACTAGCTGCCCCGTCCACGGCGTCCCTAAGATATAGCCTGGCAGGCCACCCGATCCGCCAATATAGGTTGAGTAGATCAGCCCAGACCCACTGGCATTGAACTTCGTTATGAAGATGTTGGACAGATTCGAAGCGGCTGCTTTGTTCGTGGCCTGGTATGCCCCAGGGGTGACAGGAAAGTCCTGCGAGTAAGCCGTTCCCATAACAAGGGCCTCGCCGGTTGCATTTACCGCCACTCCTTGCGCTTGATCCCCCGCGTACTTGGTACCGCCCAGATAGGTCGAGTAGACGAGACCGCTTCCTGAAGGATTCAGTTTGGCCAGAAACGCGCTGTCTCCATAGAAGTTCTGGTTCTGAGATTGGAACGCGCCGGAAGTGGTGGGGAAATCATGGGATCCGGTAGAGCCAGCAACGTATGCATTGCCTGCACTGTCCACGGCGATTGCCGCCGCTTCGCCATTGCTGCCTAGATAAGTCGAGTAGACCAGGCTTTGTCCATCCGGACTGAGCTTGGTGACAAATGGATAGTTGGAGCCGGTCTGCGAGGGCTGGTGATTGGTGGTGTCAAAAGCCCCTGGAGTCAACGGTACACCGAAGGACGAGGTACCAGTGATATAGGCTGCGCCTGTGTTGTCCACCGCGATGGCCGCGATGTAACCGTTGTTGAAGTAGGTGGAGTAGGCGATCTGCGGATCGATGACTAGAGGACGGCTGCGATCATAACGGCCGACGGCGAAGGCGATCTCCGTTGGGGAGGCCTTTACGAAGCGTGCGGGTATCTGCTGCCTGACTGTGCCAAGTATCTGGTAGGCGATGGGTTGATGAAAGGCGATCGTACCATGGCCGCCATCGATTTTTAGGTCGCCATTCGGTTTCAGGCTCAACTCTGCGCCATCGAACCGCAGGAGGATTTGTTTTGGATCGGCATGAGGAGCAACGGCCAAGTCATACTCCAGCGCACGGTTGTTGCCGTAATAGACAAGATCGATGCCGGGATAGACGCTGGCATAGCTGACCTTCGCGTAAGTCGGGATATTGGTGCGCCAGCGCTTGGGATCGTTGCCAATAAAGTAGTTAGCCTTGCCGGCAAGCGGGTCTCTTGCAACTGGTTTGACGGTGGCTGCGCCCGCGAGCTTCATTGTGACAACGTCATCCAAACCGAGCTGGAGTAGCGCGCCCGCTTGACTCAACTGCGCAGAATAACCATTGCCCCGGGCAAGAAAAGCGGAGCCATCTTCCGCGGCTTCAAAGCCCAGTGGCAGTCGGCCATAGTCCTCCTGCATGTGAGCGTTAGCGAGGGGCAGGCGAACTTGGCCTGCGGTCATGCCGGAAGCGATCACTGCCAGGCAAAAAAATGTGAGCTCGCGCGGAAGACGAAGCACAAAAAGGCTCCTCCAGACGCCCATCATCATACCCGGCGAGGAAGAGCTTGTCAGTGGAAGAGCCGTCGAACTTTACGCTTTAACGGTAAGCCCAGGTGCGGACGGGACCGACGTCGACATGCACGAACTGCGAGACGGGATAGTAGCCGACTCCGCCGGCATGGAGTGCGAGCGCTGCATTGCGCAGCCGTGCGGTGGTGATGCCAGGTACGCGGATGTCGATCGCCTTGGCCAGCATATGCTGGCTGTGTTCTGCGACGCCGGTGTTGGGGCCTTGCGAGCGGAGGTAGGTGTTGCTCCACGGTGAGCGATAGCCGCAGACGATGTCGATGACACCATCGGGCCGGCCGAGGCGGGCCATCAACGCATGGAGGGTATCGAACTCGCGGGGATCATAGTCGCTGACGTCGCCGGTGCGGTGGTCGCGGAGGAAGTGGTTGAGGCGGTCGAGCGCCGAGGGAATGTATTCGTCACCGATGCGGTAGACGACATTGATCTCCTCGCCGGTGTGCAGATGCACCATGCGCAGCCGGTACTCCTGCTGCTCGGAGGCGACAGCCGGCGCACGATGAATCGCGGTGCGGTGGACATTGGAGGCCCCGGTGGCAGGGCTGGCGATGAACAGAAGAGCGAGCAGAGCGGTGGCCGCCGCGGTGCGCTTGAGATACATGAAAGAGGATGCTCCCCAGGGAATTGTGGGACCGATGAATGGAGTTCGCAATCACCGATTTGCGCTTGCAATTTACCAATTCAGTTTAACGGCTGGAAGTAGCGCGTCACTCGCACCTTTGTGTCATCTTTTTGTCGGAGAGAGGCACACAGCCCGATAGTTTCACCGCAAATACCTGATTCATATGACGGAGTCTACAGCCGAGTTCAACGCCCCTCTGGAGCAGGAACCATCACGGCGTTGGGATCGACGCGCGGGATGCCGAAGTGGCCGCTGAGGTGGACGAGGTCCAGTGGGCGGAGATCGCCGGCGACCTGCACGAAGCTCATCTCATGCGAGGTGCGAACCAGGACCATGCAGTGGTCGATGTTGGGGCCGGAGAAGTGCAGCCAGAGATCCGTGATAGTGGAGCGGGGCTGGGCCTCATTGGCGGGTGTCTGGTTGCCGTTGACGAGGTGCTTCCAGCCGGCGTGGTGCAATGTGTCGACGATCCATGCCATCGTCTCCGGCGTGTAGAAGGCTGGCTCTTTATAGCGATAGGTATCGAAGCTGAGGCCAGTTAGAGCGGCGGCGGCGCGATCGGGCGGCAAACCGGCCTGAGTGAGGACATCGAGCGCTGTGGAGAGCTCGGAGCGATCGAAGCTGAAGCCTGTGTGCGTGGCGGGCTGGTCCGCGAGATTGTTGAGGCTGTCGAGAATGGCCTGCGAAAGGTGCGGATCAGAGGTCGGATTCGGTGCGGCCTGCGCGGACAGCGCGAAGGCAAAGGAGCCGACGAAGATAGCGGCGAGGACACGCGAACGCAGGGACAGAGACATGGCAAAAAAACTCCTGCTGGATTGGACACAGTTTCAAGGCAGGAGTTCCAGGAATTCAGACCGAAATTTTTCGTGTTATCGAGAGGCCTTCGGGGCAAAGTAGCCGGAGTGGGCGCGGACTTTGTAAGAGGGATTGCGCGCCTGGAGATAGATGGTGCGGAAGCTGCCGTCTGCCTTGAAGTTAGCCGGCGTATATTCCAGCAGATACTGGCTGCGCAGTTCTTCATTGATGGCGGTAAAGCCGTTAGCCACATCCTCAATACGCATGGGGTAGAAGGCGCGGCCCCCGGTGGCGTCGGCGATCTGCTTCAGGATCTCATCACCCTTGTCGCGGCTGGGTGAAGTGTTTGTGCTGATGGCGTAGACGATAGTCTCCGCCCGCTGGCACTCCTTGATGGCGTCGCCCTCATAGGCATGGCTGTAATTGTCATCACCGTCGGAGACCAGCACGAGAGCCTTGCGCACCGCTCCGCTCTCGCGCAGAGTCAACATCTGCTCATGACAGGTTGTGTATAGCGCGTCATAGAGCGCGGTGCCTCCGCCTGGACGAAGCTTGGAGATGCCCTGATCGAGCAGGTCAATGTTATTGGTGAAGGGTTGCGCGAGGTCAAGCTGGATGTCGAAGCCTTCGACAAAGGCGCGGTCGTTGCGGTGCAGTGTCTGCATCAGGAACTGCACGGCGGCCTGCTGCTCAAACTGAAAGCGCTGCTTGATGGAACTGGAAGTGTCCAGCATGATGCCGACGCGCAACGGCAAGTCTGTCTGCTGCTGGAAATGGACGACCTTCTCCGGTTGCATATTGTTATCCAGCAGTCCGAAGTCAGAGAGGTTGAGGCCTTTAATGAACCGGTCGTGCTTATCAGTGACCGTAAAGATAAGGTCGACCTCGTTGACGCCGACCTTGAGAGTCGGGGTCGCGGCATCGTCATCTGCGCTGGCTGCGGTTGTGGCGGTTGCGGGCGTTTGCGCAGGAGCTGCAGTTGACTGCGGGGCGGGCGCAGGCGACGGTGCTGCAGGAGGGTTCTGCGCATGAAGCGCAAGGGCCGAGGTGACGACAGCCACCGATAAGCCGAGGACGCTCAACCCAAACTTCCGCATTACCACCGGTGCTATGGATCGAATCTCTTTCATCCGTGTCTCTCGCTCGATTCTAACAACTGCCTGTCGGTGAGCTGTTCCAGAAACTGCTGCAACTCAGGGGGAAGTGGAGCGTGGGTTAACACCGGCTTGCCTGTCCGCGGATGCACAAATTCAAGCCTTGTCGCATGCAGAAAGTTCCGTGCCAGATGAAGAGCTTGCTTGGCCACCTCAGTCGCCCCTTCGGCGCGAGCAGGCGACTCATTTATTGGACGCAGATTGCGGCGGTTGCGTTTGGCGGATGACGAAGTTTGTGATGCGGTAAGAAGAGGAATGGTACTGGGTGCGCCATACAACGTATCACCAACAACCGGGTGACCCAGTGACTGCATGTGCACGCGGATTTGGTGAGTGCGGCCTGTCTCAATGCGCACCTCGACCAGAGTGAAAGGGCCATAGGGTGTGCTGAAACGCTCGAGCACACGAACATGCGAGACGGCGGTGCGGGCGTCTGTAGAACCTGGGCGGCGCGTGGTCATGCGCGTTCGGCGAATGAGGTCGCGCGCGATGGCGAGGTTGACGGTGATGGAGTTCTGCTCGAGCGTACCGTGCACCAGGGCCAGGTAAGTCTTCTTGACGCGGCGCATGGAGAACATCTCAGAGAGCTTGCGGTGTGTGTTGTCGTCCTTGGCAACGACGATGGCTCCGGAGGTGTCCTTGTCGAGGCGATGCACGATGCCGGGGCGGAGTTCGCCGCCCTCGCTGGAAAGCTGCTGCATGTGGTGCAGAAGGGCATTAACGAGAGTGCCTCGATTGCGGCTATCGTCGGTCGCGCCGGCGCCGGCGTGGACCATCATGCCGGCCGGCTTGTTAATGACGGCGAGGAACTCATCCTCGTAGAGGATGTCCAGCGGAATGGCTTCAGGCTGTGGGCGGAGTGGGGCGGGGCGCGGTTCGCCTTCGATGGCGATTACTTCGCCGGCCCGGAGTCTATAGCTGGCTTTGGCGACGGCGCCATCAACGCGGACCTGGCCGGAGGAGATGAGAAGCTGTACGCGCGCGCGGCTGATGTCCGGGATGGCGTGTGCGAGATAGGCATCGAGGCGTTTGCCGACAGCGGAGGCATCCGCGGTGAGGGTAGACGGGAGGGGCTGTGCGGCAGACGCTTCGGGTGAAGTTTCTATGTCCGCAGAGGCTATGTCACCGTCGAGATCGTCGTCTGGATCAGAGTTTTCTGTTTCGGTTACAGCTCCCAGTTCTGCAGCGCGCTCCTGCTCGGCGGTGCGTGCAGCGCGATATTCGGCACGCACGGACTGGCGGCGCTTGCCCTTGGGCAGCATATTTTTAGAGGGCATGGAAGGCTCGAATGGCGCAGACGCCAAGAAGAGAGGAAAGAAAAACCGACCCACGGGGCCGTGAGGAGAAGCGCTGGTGAACCCGTCCTAAGACGGCGGGACCCTGCCGTGGTTCTTTAGGCATTCCGGACTGGCGGACATTGCACACCGAACCATATATACGAGCCAGGCCCCTGTTCATTGAATGTTGGTTCAACCAGCGTTGTTCCCCCACCTGCTTTGCAGGCCGGTTTTCTGGTTGGATGCTAAAGCGAGAGCGGCGAATTGGCAAGTTGGGGCCAAACTTATTGGCAATTGCAAACAGCAGGGCCGCCGGAATAGATCGCGGCGGCCCTGGGACCTTGATTGCAAAACCGTGCGGCGGCTTAGCGCACGCGGCCGTTGTGCTTGTCGCGATAGATGCGGCGCGACTCCTGGTTCTGCTGATGCTGGAGCACGCGGCGGTCCTGATTGGTCAGATGACCGTGGTCCTGCGCGCGCATTCCGCGCTCTTCGCGGTTGATGCCGCGTTCCTGATGTTCGAGGCGTGCCGTCTCGCCGCGAGTGAGCTGGCCGCTGTGCACGCCCTGGCCGATGCGGTCCTGCTGGTTGTCCTTGCGCTGGTTGATGTCATGTGGAGGCGCCTGAGCGAGGATGGCAACCGGAGTAAGGGCGAGGGTAGCAGCGAGAGCAAGGCGGGCAATCTTCATGGCGAATCTCCTTCAGTGTGCAGCGGCTTGGATCGTGCTGCCGCCGCGTTCGAAAGAGTGAACCCGAATGGTTGTGCGAAGGTTTCTCGCAACTTTGTGGGGGAGTTCGTGTAGGACGACGAATTTCCCGCAAAGGCTGCTGCGCGGCTGCTTAGTAGCCAAGCGGAATGGCTGACCGCAGAAGATGGCGCGCAATATCAGCGGCACCCACACCACCTCCTGAGGGAGGCGTGTGACTGGTGAAGTGCGGAAGCGTATTTGAGAACACCACGACGGCACGGCGTTGCTGTGTGTCAACGACCATTGATGCGGCCTGTCCCCATGACACGCCATCTTTGCTTAGGAATGAGCCGCCGGCTGGAGCATCCAGCAGTTCCCAGCCGAGCGCTTGTTCCCCGCCAAGGGATGGTGCAGCTCTGTGCAACGTGAGCAGAAATTCCTGATCTTGTGCCACGAGAGATCTGGATCCGGGCAGGAGGGCAGTTGCGAAGCGTGTGAGATCCCGCGGTGTAGAACGAAGTGCGCCTGCAGCGGCCCAGATTCCGAAGTCGAATGGCGGTATAGGCTTGAGCGTCCAGTAATGCCCTTCGGCAACGCGCGGCTGCATGGATGCTGTAGGGCGAAAGATGGTGTCGGCGAGCCCTAATGGATGAATTACGCGCTCCTGCAAAAGTTCTTCATAAGGCTTGCCGGAGCGATGTGCGAGTGCCAGGCCAAGCAGGGCATAACCCATGTTGGAGTACTCCCAGGCTTCTCTTGCGGGCCGTTTCGGCCGGAACTCCTTCAGCCATGCCTTCAAATCCTGCACGCTGAAGCGGGCAAGAGCGTCGTACCATTCCGGTGTAAACGCTGTTCCGGGAAATGTTGGGAAGGAAGGAAGTCCGGAGGTGTGTGTGGCTAGATCGGCGAGAGTGATCTGGCGGTTGTCCGCCGCAGGAAACTGGAAATCGCTGGGGAGATGGTGAGAGACGGGGTCTTCAAGCGCGACTTCACTGCGGCGCACCATATTCGCAAGGAGAAGGGCGGTGAAGATTTTTGTGAGGGAAGCGATTTCGAAGACTGTATTTGCGGTGACCGGCTGATTGCTGCTGATACGCTCGCGGCCATACGCGACAAAGCTGTTGTGCGCCGGGGTTACGACACAGACGGCCATGCCGATGGTCAGCTTCTCTACGTCGATGCGGTGCTGAAGGATGTCATGGATAGCTCCATCATCCTGCGATTGAGCGGATGTGGCCGATGCCGCCAGTAACGATGCGCCAATCCCGATCGCGAACTTCCTGCGGTTCAATGCGCCTCCTCTCCAGCTTTTCCATCATCCGTTGTGCGGCCCTGATGGGCAAGTTCCTTATCCAGATACGTTTTCCGATGACTTGCGGGCTGAAATACTTTGAACTTCGCTGCATGGGCGTTACCCACACTCGTTCCACAGTTTCTCAACAGCGATGACTTGCGCGATTCACGATTGGTTGCTATTCTGATTTGGCTGTGAGGGATGACCGAAGTTTTGGTTGTGAACCTCAGGCGGGTCCAGAAGGTCTGAATAGACAGGAACCAAGCTTCGTACCCCGGCAAGGGCGGCAAGAATAAAGCTGCTGGCAAGGGACATAAAGGCGAAGCGCAGTCCAAGCGTTTGACTGGCGGTTGAAGTATAAAGGCCGCATTCCAAACCCAAGTCACTGCATTATGAGATAGATAGGAAGCCAAGGCTTCCGCATCCGCTATGTGGATGTTTCGTTGTTTTGACATTCAGCGCTGTGCGAACTGCGTCATCACGATGACGGCGGCGAGTCAGGCATCTGGCAATGCCGGGTTCCCTCAAGGGGAAGCGATTTACATAACAAAAAGTCGCTAAGCCGCTTGACATGAGATTGGATTTTGGATAACCTCGAAAAGTTCGCGCAAAACGTCGCTCGCTGGTGAGCGGCCCTCAGGTCCGGCAAGTTAGGTGGGCGAAAAATAAAGATTCCAGGTTGGGATCGAGAGGGTCGACGAAGGCTTAGGCCGCCAGGCGGGCATAAAGACGAAAACACAGCGCATCAAGTTCGAGGACACAAGGGCTTCGGCTCTAGTCCTTGATCCAAAGCTGCCCGCTCAGGCGGATGTCAGCTGAAGGATCTTTGACAACATGGTTGAACGTGCCAGTCGTGAGATGATGCCGAATTTGGCTTAGTCATTCTCACTAGTTATATCCTCCGCTCCTTTCGAGCGAGTGGAGGACGTTTGGACCTTCGGACCTCCGTCTTGAAGGCCAAACAACCAAGATTAAACGAGAGTTTGATCCTGGCTCAGAATCAACGCTGGCGGCGTGCCTAACACATGCAAGTCGCACGAGAAAGTGGAGCAATCCATGAGTACAGTGGCGCACGGGTGAGTAACACGTGAATCATCTACCTTCGAGTGGGGAATAACTGAGAGAAATCTTAGCTAATACCGCATAATACCTACGGGTCAAAGCAGCAATGCGCTTGAAGAGGAGTTCGCGGCAGATTAGTTAGTTGGCGGGGTAATGGCCCACCAAGACGATGATCTGTATCCGGCCTGAGAGGGCGCACGGACACACTGGAACTGAAACACGGTCCAGACTCCTACGGGAGGCAGCAGTGGGGAATTTTGCGCAATGGGGGAAACCCTGACGCAGCAACGCCGCGTGGAGGAT
>Ga0207694_10002524_pt1 | contig 14873 bp, 10 predicted proteins | sample KBSC34metaG_FD_184353 | JGI IMG/M metagenome (GOLD analysis project Ga0207694, IMG submission 184353) | Corn rhizosphere microbial communities from Kellogg Biological Station, Michigan, USA - KBS C3-4 metaG (SPAdes) (version 2) | ecosystem: Host-associated > Plants > Roots > Rhizosphere > Soil...
CGCCGCGCGCGCCTATCGCCTGACCCTGGAAACCGGCGTGACCGAGCGCCGGTATCATGCCGTCGCCGAGGAGAACGTACCGTTCAGGGAATTCGCGGAGGCGATCGGCAACCGGCTCGGCCTGCCTGTTGTCGGCAAGCCGGCGGAGGAGGCGCAGGCGCATTTCGGCCCGGCCGCTACGTTCGCCGGCCTGCATATGCCGGCATCGAGCGCGCGGACCCGGGCGGTGCTTGGCTGGGTGCCGGCGGAAGGCAATGTGGCCGGCTCCGTCGCGGCCTACTGCGATCGGCTGGGCAAGGGCCGATAGGGTACATGCCATGCGATACGAGCCGCTCTATCAGCCGCTGACCGTCGGCAATCTCACGTTGGACAATCGCGTCGTCATGGCGCCGATGACACGCCAATTCTCGCCGGGCGGCGTGCCGACCGACGATGTCGCCGGCTATTACCGCCGCCGTGCCGAGGGCGGCGCCGGCCTTGTGATCACCGAGGGCGTCGGCATCGAGGATGCCGCCGCGCTGGACCATCCCGCCATCCCGGTGATGTATGGCGAGGCCGCGCTGGCCGGCTGGAAAAGGGTCGTGGATTCGGTGCACGCGGCCGGCGGGCGGATAATGCCGCAGCTTTGGCACCAGGGCGTGCTGCGCGATGCCCGCAAGTCCGACAGGCCCGACATACCGGGGCGCAGGCCGTCCGGCATCTGGGGTCCCGCCGGCCACCACTCTCTGTCCGAGGACTATGTCGTGACGGTGCGGGAACCCACCCGTCCGATGACGGAGGCTGAGATCGCCGATGTGATCGCCGCCTTCGCCCGTGCCGCGAAGAACGCGATCGACACCGGCTTCGACGGCATCGCCCTGCATGGCGGGCACGGCTATCTGATCGACAGTTTCCTGTGGCGCGAAACCAACCGGCGCACCGGCCGCTATGGCGGCATGCCGGAAAGGCGCGCCGAATTCGCCGCCGAGCTGGTGCGCACCATCCGCCGCGCCATCGGGCCGGACGTGCCGATCATGTTCCGGTTCAGCCAGCACAAGCAGCAGGATTACCGGGCGCGGCTCAGCGAAACGCCGGAAGAACTCGGCATCGTCCTGAATATCCTGGCCGATGCCGGAGTCGACATATTCGATGCCAGCACCCGCAGCTTCGACACACCGGCCTTCGCGGGATCGGACCTCAATCTGGCCGGATGGGCCAAGAAGCTGACCGGGAAAATCTCCAGCGCGGTCGGCGGCATCGGCCTCAGCAACCGGCTGGACCAGATGTTCGCCGGCGATGAAACCAGGGCGCTGGACAATCTCGACCGCGTCCTCGCGCGGTTCGGGAAAGGCGAGTTCGACCTGGCGATGGTCGGGCGCGCCATGCTGGGCGATCCGGACTGGAGCAGGCGCGTGCGCGCCGGCCAGCCGCCCGCGCCGTTCGACAAGGCCGCGTTGGGCAGGCTGACCTAGAGACCGATCAATCGTCGACCTTCGGCCGCCACGACACGCCGTTCATCTGTGTCCCGCCGCTGACGAACAGGGTGTTGCCGTTGGTGAAGCCGCTGTGCTCGCTGGCGAAGAAAACCACGGCCGGGGCGATGTCGTCCTCCGCGTCGCCGAAGCGGTGGGCCGGGATCTGTTCCAATATCCGGTCCCGCATTTCGGGATTGGCGTCGAAATAGGTCTTGGCCGCCGGGCTCATCGCCGACGGGCAGATCACGTTCACGCTGATGCCGTGGCCGCCCCACTCCACCGCCGCGGTCCGGCTCAGCGCGCGCAGGGCTTCCTTGCTGGCGTTGTAGGCGACCGTGAACATGTGCGCATTGACGCCGTTCAGCGAACCCATATTGACGATGCGGCCGTATTTCTGCGCCTTCATGACCGGAAACGCCGCCCGCATCGCCCAGAAGGCGGACCAGTAGTTGAGCGCGAACCCGGCCTCCATGTCCGCATCACTATGGTTCTCGATACGCTTCGGGAAACTGCCGCCCGCGTTATTGACCAGTATGTCCAGCCGGCCGAACCGCTCCACCGCCGCCGCGACCATCGCCTCCACGTCAGGGCGCCTGGTCACATCGGTGGGCAGCGAAACAGCATCGATCCTGTAAGCGTCACGCAGATGCGCCGCCTCCGCCTCCCCCTTCTCCGCATTACGCTGAGCCAGGAGGATTCCGGCCACACCGGCCTTGGCGAAGGCCCGGACGATGCCCTGCCCGATCCCCTCCGAAGCCCCGGTGACGATGGCGTAACGATTTGCCAGCTGTCCGGTCACGGCGTCAGCCCTTCTTTCGCATAGGTCGCGGTTATGCCGGGCCGGAGCTTCTCGGCCTCCGCGATGTCCTCCCTGCCGCCGACCTTATCGCCCTTGCGAAGCTTGGCGACGCCGCGGGCATAGCGGGGAGAGGGCATCGTCGGCGCAAGTTTGACGGCACGGTTATAGTCGGCGATTGCCGCGTCCAACCGGTCAAGCTTGAGCTCGACAAAACCCCGGCTGTCGAGCGCGGGCGGATTGTCGGGCTGTAGCCTCAGCGCCTCGTTGCAGTCGCCGAGCGCCAGATCGAGCTGACCCATCTGGGATCGGATCCAGCACCGGTCGTTCCAGGCCTCGGCGAGGTTGGGATCGCGGCGGATTGCTTCGTCGAGGTCCTTGATCGCCAACTCGTCTTGGCCCGTGCGATGATAGGTGCCGGCGCGACGGGAATAGGCGGGCGCCGCGTCGGGATAAAGGCTGATCGCCTCGTCGTAGTCTTTGAGCGCCGCGTCGTAGATGCCTTTTTCATCAAAGGCCCAGCCCCTGTGGACGAACATCAGCGCCCGTCTCTGCGGGTTCCCCGTTCCAGCGGCGATCAGTGCGCCGCACGCCTCTATGGTGTCGTCGGGCGAGGTCGGCGGTGCAGTGCAGAGTTCCCAGCCGGCTTCCGGGTCCTCGCCTCGTGCCGCTCCCGGAGCTATCCCCATGACGCACAGGATCGTCGCAGCAAGGCCGGCCTTGAGGCTCATCGTCGTCGCTCCGCGTCATCCGAATCCAGGAGGCCATTCTATCGCCGCCGGGCGCGCGGGCAACGCGCATCCGCCTCCGGAGCCGACCTGGTGGATTTTCAGATTCCGCTTTCTCCCCCGATCCCCCGTGATACTGTTACGGCATAACCACGACACTGGCCTAACTGAGAAGGGTCTATGGCGATGATCGACGGAGAACATGGCCGCCACCGTCTCCCGGCGGCCCCCGCCATGCTCGTTGCCTTCACGCTCCTGGCCCTGCTTGCCGGCTGCGACCGGAAAGCGGATGCGCCGCCCGATATCCGGCCGGTGCGGACCGTAACGGTCGAGCCGGGGGCGAGCGCTGTCACCAATACCCTCACCGGCGAGGTTCGGGCGCGCTATGAGAGCGATCTCGGCTTCCGTGTCGACGGCAAGATCACCGACCGGCCGGTCGATGTCGGCAGTGTCGTCAAGAAGGGCGACGTCCTGGCGAAGCTCGATCCGCAGCCGCGCCAGAAAGACCTGCAATCGGCCAAGGCCGATGCTGCCTCGGCAAAGGCGAACCTGGCCAAGGACCAGGCGGCCGAGGCCCGCCAGGCGCAGCTGCTGAAGGACGGCTATGCCACGCGCTCGGCCTATGACGATGCCGTCGCCAGCCTGCGCGCGTCGCAGTCGCAGGTCGAATCGACCACAGCGCGGCTTCAGCAGGCCCAGGACAATCTGGGCTATACCCAGCTTCTTGCCGACGCGGACGGCGTCATCACCCAGGTGACCGGCAATATCGGCCAGGTGGTGGCCTCCGGACAGGCGATCGTGCGCCTGGCCCAGCCAGGGGAGCGCGAAGCCGCCTTCGATGTGCCAGAAGTCATACTCAGCGCCGCGAAGACCGCCCCGCCGATCACTGTGACCTTGGCCAGCAACCCGGCGATCAAGCTGGTGGGGCAGGTCCGCTATGTCTCGCCGCAGGCCGATCCGACGACGCGCACCTACGAGGCCCGGGTATCGCTGCCCAACGCCCCACCAGAAATGCGGCTGGGCGCCACCGTCACCGGCAGCGCCTCGCTCCAGAGCGAAGCGCTGGTCGAGCTGCCGGGCAGCGCCCTGTTCGAGCAGGACGGCAAGCCCGCCGTCTGGATCGTCGATGCCAAGGCCGGCACCGTCTTGCTGAGGCAGATCACCGTCAGCCGCTATATCGGTGACAGGCTCGTGATCGGCGGCGGGCTCAACAAGGGCGATGTCGTTGTCACGGCCGGGGTGCAGAAGCTGATCCCCGGGCAGAAGGTGCGGCTGCTCACCGCCGCACCCCAATAATGGCGGCCCGATAATGGGGTTCAATCTTTCGGAATGGGGGCTCAAGCACCGGTCGCTCGTCTGGTACCTGATGCTGGTCTTCATCGTGGCCGGCATCCTGTCCTACCGCTCGCTCGGCCGTGAGGAGGATCCGTCCTTCACCATCAAGACCATGGTCGTGTCGGCCAAATGGCAGGGCGCGACCATCGACGACACGCTGCAGCAGATCACCGACCGGATCGAGAAGAAGCTGCAGGAGACGCCGTCCCTCGACTATCTCCGCTCCTATACCAGGCCGGGCGAGACGACGATTTTCGTCAACCTGCTGGAATCGACCCCCGCCAGCGCCGTCGCGGGCACGTGGCAGAAGGTGCGGAACGAGGTCAACGACATCAAGGGCACCCTGCCCTCCGGCGTCAGCGGTCCGTTCTTCAATGACGAGTTCGGCGATGTCTACGGCACCATCTACGCCTTCACCGCCGACGGTTTCACCGACCGCGAGCTGCGCGACTATGTCGAGGGGGTCCGCAATGCGCTGCTGACCGTGCCGGATGCCGGCAAGGTCCAGCTCGTCGGCGCGCAGGACGAGAAGATCTATCTCGAATTCGACACCCACCGCCTCGCCGGGCTTGGCCTCAACCGCAACCAGATTCTCGAGAGCCTGAAGGACCAGAACGCGGTGACGCCATCGGGCGTCATCCAGACCGGGTCCGAGAAGTTCGCCGTCCGCGTCTCAGGCGCGTTCGGGTCGGAGGAGGACCTGACGCGCATCAATTTCTATGCCAACGGCCGCTATATCCGGCTGGCCGACATCGCCACCGTGCGCCACGCCTATGCCGACCCGCCGCAGCCGCTTTTCCAGTATGACGGGAAGAAGGCGATCGGGCTGGCGCTGTCCATGCGGGCCGGCGGCAACAACCTGGCCTTCGGCGAGGCGGTCAAGCACAAGATGGCTGAGATCGTCCACGACCTGCCGATCGGCATCGAACCCCATCTGGTGTCGGACCAGCCGGTGGTGGTGGCCAGCGCCATCTCCGGCTTCACCGATGCCCTGTGGGAAGCCATCGCCATCGTGCTGGGCGTCAGCTTCCTGAGCCTGGGCCTGCGCGCCGGCCTGGTCGTCGCGGTCACCATCCCGCTGGTGCTGGCGATCGTCTTCCTGGGCATGGAGATCGCGGGCATCAGCCTGCAGCGTATCTCGCTGGGCGCGCTGATCATCGCGCTCGGCCTGCTGGTCGACGACGCCATGATCACCATCGAGATGATGATCAGCCAGCTCGAATCCGGGGTCGACAGGGTCAAGGCGGCCACCCACGCCTATGTCACCACTGCCTTCCCCATGCTGACCGGAACACTGGTCACGGTGGCCGGCTTCGTGCCGGTGGGCTTCGCGCGCAGCAGCGCCGGCGAATACTGCTTCTCGCTGTTCGCGGTCGTGGTCATCGCCCTGCTGGTCTCCTGGGTCGTGGCGGTGCTGTTCACCCCACTGATCGGCGTCACCATCCTGCCGGCGACGCTGACGCCCAAGCATGAGAAGAAGCCCAGCCGCGCGGCCGGCCTGTTCCACCGGGTCCTGATCGGGGCGCTGAGGGCAAAATACTTCATCATCGGCGGCACACTCGCGACATTCGTCGCGGCGGTCGCCGGCTTCGGCCTGGTCCAGCAGCAATTCTTCCCGTCGTCGGACCGGCCCGAGCTGCTGGCCAATATCAACCTGCCGCAGAACGCCTCGATCTATGCCACCCAGGCGGCGGTGGCCCAGTTCGAGGGGCTGCTGAAGAACGATCCCGATATCGATCACTACTCGATCTATACCGGCCAGGGCGCGGTCCGCTTCCTCCTGACCCTGGACCTTCAGCTGGCGAACGACAATTTCGCCCAGGCTGTCATCGTCGCCAAGGACGCGGAGGCGCGCGAGCGGCTGCGCGCCCGCCTGGATGCGGCGATCCAGGACCAGTTCCCCGGCGCCATCATCCGGCTGTCGCCGCTGGAGCTCGGGCCGCCGGTCGGCTGGCCGCTGCAATACAGGGTCAGCGGCCCCGATCCGGAGGGCACGCGCAACGCCGCCTTCCGGGCCGCCCAGGTGCTGGCTGCCGATCCGCGCACCAAGCTGATCAATTTCGACTGGAACGAGCCGGGCAAGGCGATCCGCGTGACCCTGGACCAGGATCAGGTGCGACGCCTCGGCCTCTCCACCCAGTCCCTGTCCCAGGCGCTCAACACCGTGCTCACCGGCGCCAGCATCACGCAGGTGCGCAGCGGCATCTATCTGATCGATGTCGTCGGGCGCGCCGAGGCCGACCAGCGGCACACGGCCGAGACATTGCGCAATCTCCAGGTGCCGCTGGATGACGGCCGCACCGTGCCGCTGTCGCAGTTCGCGACCTTCGACTACACGATCGAACCGCCGATCGTCTGGCGCCGCGACCTGCTGCCGACCATCACCGTGCAGGCCGACGTGGCGAAGGGCGTCCAGGCCAAGACCGTCAATGCCGCGCTGGCCAAGCCGATGGCCGAGTTCGCCGCCTCCCTGCCCCCCGGCTATTCCATCGAGCCGGGCGGCACCCTGGAATCCAGCGCCAAGGCCCAGGCCTCGATCGCCGCGGTGTTTCCGGTGACCCTGCTGCTGATGCTGACCATCCTGATGCTGCAGCTGCAGAGCTTCCAGCGGATGTTCCTGGTGGTCAGCGTGGCGCCGTTCGGGCTGATCGGCGTGGTCGCGGCGCTGCTGCCGACCGGGACGCCGATGGGCTTCGTCGCCATCCTGGGCATCATCGCACTGGTCGGCATGATCATCCGCAATTCCGTGATCCTGGTCGACCAGATCGAGACCAACGTCGCCACCGGCCAGGACAAATGGAATGCGGTGATCGACGCCGCCACCCACCGGCTGCGCCCGATCCTGCTGACCGCCGCCGCGGCGATCCTGGGCATGCTGCCGATCGCCCGCGAAGTGTTCTGGGGGCCGATGGCCTACGCCGTCATCGGCGGCCTGGCCGTCGCCACCGCGCTGACCCTGGTGTTCCTGCCGGCGCTCTATGTCGCCTGGTTCCGGGTGAAGGAGCCGGAGGCGGGCTAGGCTCTTAATTCCCCTGCCGTTTTCCCGTATGACGAGATGCACTATCGCATCATGGGAAGCGGGGCGGGCGACATGACGGAGACTAAGGCGGTCGATCCCGTCGCGCTGAAAGCCAAATACCTGGCTGAGCGCGACAAGCGGCTACGGGCCGACGGGGTCGAGCAGTACATCCCTGTCGATGGCGCCTTCTCCCATTTTGCCGCCGATCCCTATGTCGAGCGGATCGAGCGTGCGCCGTTCACCGGTGAGACCGAGGTCGCGGTGATTGGCGGCGGGTTCGGTGGGTTGTTGACCGGGGCGCGGCTGCGGGAGGCTGGGGTCGACGATATCCGGATCATCGAGAAAGGCGGGGATTTCGGGGGGACGTGGTACTGGAACCGGTATCCCGGCGCGGCCTGCGATATCGAATCCTATATCTATATTCCGCTGCTCGAAGAGCTCGGCATGATGCCGAGCGAGAAATATGCCAAGGGCCCGGAAATCCGCGCCCATGCGCAGGCCATCGCGCGCAAATACGGCCTCTACGACCAAGCGATGCTGCAGACCGAGGTGCGGGAGATACGGTGGGATGAGGGGCTGGCACGCTGGATCATCCGCACCGATCGCGACGATAGGGTCAAGGCGCGGTTCGTCGTGCTGGGCGCGGGCTTCCTGCAGCAGCCGAAGCTGCCCGGCATTCCGGGGATCGAGAGTTTCAAGGGCCATGCCTTCCACACCAGCCGGTGGGATTACGCCTATACGGGCGGCCATGCGGGCGGGGAGCTGACCGGGCTGAAGGACAAGGCGGTCGGCATCATTGGCACCGGCGCCACCGGGGTGCAGTGCATTCCGCATCTGGGCGAATGGGCCGGGCATCTCTACGTCTTCCAGCGCACGCCATCGACCGTCGATTATCGCGGCAACAAGCCGACCGATCCGGACTGGGTCAAATCGCTGACGCCCGGCTGGCAGAAGCGGCGGATGGAGAATTTCAACATCCTGGTCTCGGGCGGCCAACAGGACGAGGACATGGTCGGCGACGGCTGGACCGACGTGTTCCGCAACCTGCCCGGCGTGCTGGTCGACAATATGCCCAAGGAGATCGCCGAGCCGGCACAGCTGGCCGATTACCTGAAAATGGAGAGCATCCGCGCCCGGATCGACAGCATCGTCACCGACACCGCGACCGCCGAAGCGCTGAAGCCCTGGTACAACCAGTTCTGCAAGCGCCCCTGCTTCCACGACGCCTACCTGCCGACCTTCAACCGCCCGAACGTCACGCTGGTCGATACCGACGGAAAGGGCGTAGAGCGCATAACCGAGGATGCCGCCATCGTGGCCGGCCGGGAATACAAGCTCGACTGCCTGATCTTCGCCACCGGCTTCGAGGTCGGCACCGACTACAAGCGCCAGACCGCCATGGACATCATCGGCCGGGGCGGCGTCAGCCTGACCGAGAAATGGAAGGACGGCGTCACCACGCTCCACGGCATGCACGTGCACGGCTTCCCCAACGCCTATGTCATCTCAGGCACCGCCCATGTCGGCGGCACCCCCAACTACACCCACATCATCGGCGAGCTGACCACCCACATCGCCTATGTGGTGAAGGAGACGCGGGCGCGGCGGGCGCGTGTCGCCGAGGTGACGGCAGAAGCCGAGCAGGCATGGTGCGACATCATCCTGAACGCCGGCTTCAGCGCCGACCGCTTCAACACCGAATGCACGCCCAGCTATCGCAACAACGAAGGCCGCATGACCGAGGCGGACCGGCGTAGCGGCTTCTATAGCGGCGGCTCGGTGGGATTTACGAAGGTGCTGGAGGATTGGCGGGCGGCTGGGGCGTTGGCTGGGCTGGCGCTGACGGCGTAACACATGGGATGACAAGTCTGTTTGGGCTTTGGTGCGGGGATAGGATTTACAGCGGGGGTTGATGTTCGACCGCATCTATCTGTTTAGGATATTGCGGCTCGCCTGGCTGTTGCCATTCAAAGACATATTCGTACGGTTCACTGTCCCCATCGGCGCGAAATTCATGCCTGAGTGTCCAGCCCAAAGACGTGAACTCATGGGCCATCTGAGCCGAATGAGCTTTCCCTAGCTTAGGCACGCGTACGTCCTTCCGTCCCGAGACCGAACGGCCTGGCCGAAATCCAACCATGATAGTACCAGACAAGCCAACAGATTGATCGGCTGCCCCGGCGCGCATAGTTTGCGGGCAACCGTGCCGGCTTAATGAGTCCGGCCCATGGCTTCTGGACCTTCGCCGCGACGCATGAAAATCCTGTTCACCTTCGAGAACCCGCTACCGAGCGCCGAGGCCGATGCCGAGGTTTTCGTGACGACGGCCCGCTATCTGGCGGGGCTGGCGTCCGGGACCTGGCTGCATGTGCCGATGCGCAAGACGGAGGACCAAGCCGCCTGCGAGAAGCTCGCCGGGATGCCGGCGGTGCGCGCCCGGGCGCCGATCGGGCCGGCTATCCTTCGGCACTTCATCTGCGGGCTGACCATGCCGTTCCGCGAGGAATTCAAGCAGGCCGACCTCGTCTATACCCGCAACCTCTGGATGGCCTGGACGTCGCTGAAGTTCGGGCAGCGGGTGGTGTTCGACCATTACCGGCCCTGGCCGGACCAGATCCCGCCGCTGCAGCGCTGGCTGCACCGGCTGTTCTGCCACCCTCGGCTGCTGGTCAATATCTGCCACTCGGACTACACGCGCGGCAAATACCTGAATATCGGCGTGCCGGCCGACAAGCTGGTCTGCATCCATAACGGTTATGAGCCGCAAAGGCTGGAAGAACAGCTTTCGGCCGAGGCGGCCAAGCGCAAGCTGGGCCTCGATCCCGGCCGCAAGACCGCCGTCTATACCGGGCGGGTCAATCACAAGAAGGGGCTGGACCTCGTCATCCAGGCGGCGCGGCAGCTGCCGGAGGTGCAGTTCGTGCTGGTCGGATCCTATGGCGAGGGCCCGATCGAGGCGCTGGCCAAGGGCGTGCCCAACGTCACCATCGTGCCGTTCCAGCCGGCGGAGAAGCTGTCCGATTATATTTTCGCCGCCGACCTGCTCCTGATCCCGCCTTCCTGGGCGCCGCTGGCCATATTCGGCTCGACCGTGCTGCCGCTGAAGCTGTTCTTCTACCTGGCCTCGGGCCGCCCGATCCTGGCGGGCGAGACGCCGGACGTGATGGAGGTGCTGCGCCATCGCGACAACGCCATATTGTGCAAGCCGGACGATGTCGCCGCGCTCGTCGATGGCATCCGAACGGTGTTCGGCGACGAAAAGCTGGCCGTCCGTATCGCAGCCAAGGCACAGGAAGACAGCCGCGCACTGACCTGGAGTGCGCGCGTCCATAAGATCCATGACCTGATCGCCAGCCGCCTGCGTTCCGCCACGACCGAGCCCGGTGTGTGGAGCCCCGCCCAGGCCAAGACCTGGCGGGAGCAGTCGCGGCGCTGGTTCGCTCATCTGGTGCACGAGCGCTCGTTCATCCTGCCCCCCGCCGGGCTGGCTCCGCCCAAGTGACAGACACCAGCCACCGCGAGCATCTGAGGCGCGGCTTCAACTGGCTGGGCGGGGCGACGATCGCCGCCAAGGTGATCGATTTCTCGACCATCCTGATCGTGCTGCTGTTCCTGACCAAGGCCGAGGTCGGCACCGCCGCGATCGTCATCTCCATCGCCATGGTGGTGGAGGCGTTCGACGGGCTGGGCACCGCCGAGGCGCTGATCCAGGCCAAGTCCGTATCCCGGCTACAGCTCGACACGCTGTTCTGGTTCGTCACCGGCGCGGCCGCCCTCGTCGGCGCGCTGACCCTGGTCGCCGCGCCCTGGATCGCCGCGCTCTATGGCGAGCCCGGCATGGCGGCCTATTTCATCGCCGCCGCGGTCAAGCAGCCGCTGGTCGGCGCGGCGCTGATCCCGCTCGCGATCATGAACCGCGACCTGCAATATGAGCGGATCGCGATGGTGAATGTCGCCGCCACCCTGGCCGCGGCGCTGACCCGCATCGTACTGGCCGTCTCCGGCGCGGGCACCTGGGCACTGGTGATCGGCTTCGCCGCCAGCGGCCTCTACACCCTGATCGGCACCGCCATCGCCCGCCCGTTCTGGCCGGGCTGGCGCTTCAAGATGGCCGAGATCATGCCGCTGGTCCGCTTCGGCCTGCGTGCCGCCGCCGCCAATATCTTCGAGCAGACCTTCAAGAACAGCGCCTTCCTGCTGATCGGCTGGTTCTACGGCGCGGCCCCGCTCGCCAATTACCGCGTCGCCTCCGACGTCGCCATGGAGCCGGCCATCGCCGTCGGCACGTTGGTCAACCGCACCGCCTTGCCCGTCTTCGCCCGGGTCGCGGCCTACAAGGATCAGCTCACGCAATCGCTTGCCTGGTCCGCCGGGCGGCTGACCGCCTTGGTCGCGCCGCTCGCCGCCGGCCTGTTCCTCGCCGCCCGCCCGCTGATGGCGCTACTGCATGACGAGCAAGGCAACAGCTACGCCTCCGCCGCGCTGCCGCTGAAGATTCTGGCCATCGCCGCCTTCCTGCGCGTGACCCTGCAGCTGCTGACCCCGCTGATGATGGCCTCGGGCCGGCCGGGCACCGCAGCCGGCCTGTCGGCGGCCGCTCTGGTGCTTGTCACGGCCGGCATCGCCGCCGTCGGCGTCACCTTCGGCCCTACCAACGGCATCGTCGCCGTCTCGGCCGTGTGGCTGGGCGTCTATCCGCTGCTGCTGGTCTGGGGCGGCTTCTATCTCAAGCGCAAATGGGGCATCTCGCCCTGGGAACTGGCCCCGGGCCTAGTGGCACCGCTGGCCGCCGTGGCGGCGATGCTTATCGGGGTAACGCTGCTCAACCGCCTGATAAGCGACATCCCGCCGGCCATCGGCCTGGGAATCGCCGTTGCGGCGACGGCTTTGGCCTACGCCGCTCTGTTCCTCAGGTCCCGCCGTCCGTCAGAACAGCCGCGCACAGCTTCCTAGACCGTCATTCCCACGCAGGCGGGAATCCAGAAGTTTTTATCCACAGATTAACGCAGATTTTCGCAGATTAAATCCGGATACCGCCTACGGCGGCTGCAGGCAAAATCTGCGTTCATCTGCGTTAATCTGCGGATAAAATTCTTAATCTTGATTTTGTTTTCCCGCCTTCGCGGGAATGACGGCCGGGTCACTCCGCCGCCGCGGCCACCTGGGTCGGGTCGGGCTTTTTCTGCGCCCCGCGATAGCGGTCGAACATGCTCATCTGGTGGACGCAGGACAGCGTGCAGGTGGGCGCGCAGCTCTTCTCGGTATGGAACTCGCGGACGATGTCGTCGCGTGTGTAGTCGAGCAGCGCGATGCCGGGGTAGCCGCGCTGCTGCGAGCACCAATGGACCTTGCCGTCCTCGGTCACATAGAGGTAGCGGGCCCCTGCCCTGCATTTCCAGTCGTTCGGCTTGCCGTGCATCAGGTTGCCCTGGAACAGGCGGTAATTGAGGCCGTGGACCATCGAGGGCGAGATCTGTGTCACCCGATGGTAGGCCTCCATCTGTATGGGGCTCAGCGGCTTCAGCATGCCGGTATGGTCGTGCAGCACGCCGACCGAATGCTGGAAGCCGTGCCTGGCGGCCGTCTCGGCGACCTCGATCACATCCTTCGTGCGCTCGTCGCTGATGCCCAGCACCGAATTGACGTTGACCTTGAAGCGCGCGTGCTCGGCCAGCAGGGCCAGTTTGTTCTTCACCGAATGCAGGCTCTTCATCGACACGTCGTCGGGCTCGAGATTGTCGATCGAGATCTGCATGCCCTGGAGGCCGGCCTTGTTGAACCGGTCGATCCAGGCCTTGGTCAGCTTGAAGCCGTTGGTGATGATCGTGCAGATCATGCCGTGCCCGCGCGCCGCGGCGATCAGCCGGTCCAGCTCAGGGTGCAGCAGCGGCTCGCCACCGGTGAAGGTGATCGAGGCGGTCTTGAGCCGGGCCAGATGATCGACCCGCGCCAGCAGGTCCTTGGTCGGCACCGGCGGGGAGAAATCGTCATATTCGTTGCAATAGCCGCAGGCGAGGTTGCAGCGGCGCGTCACGACGACCTGCGCCAGCAGCGGGTTGTAGCGCGACCCGAGGGCACGGCCGACAAAGCGCAGGCCGCTGCCGAGATCCTTGAACCGGGACGCAGGAGGAGAGTCGGTCATAGAGGTCCGATGACGATAATTCTTGGGTCACCTGTAACATTCGTGACGATGGGAAGAAAGCTCAAGGCCTGCGGAGAGGGCGTAGGTCGGATTAGCGTGAGCGTAATCCGACAGCCGGCCAAGCCGACGCACCGAATGTCGGATTACGCTCCGCTAATCCGGCCTACGCTTTGAGTGCGCGCTTTGCCGGCCCCCAAGGCGGCGGCCACCAGCGGAGACCGGCAACGTCCATCAGCGCTTCGCCGGCAAGAGCATGGAGCGACCCGCCACGCGACACGCCGTAAAGAATCTCCTCATCCGGCCAACGATGCCACCGCGTCCAGGTCCAGGCGCCGGCGTGGCGGTAAACATCCCTGAGCCTCTTCGCCAGCGCCTCATCCGGCACCACCGTTCGGCGCTCGGTCCAGCACGGCTGCCGTCCAATCTCCTGCGCCAACGGCCAGCTCGCCACGCCGACATAGTTGGAGAACCAGATCGTATAGCCGAGTTCGGCCTGCAGCGCGGCCACCGCGCGATGGACCTGGATATGCTCGGCATGGCCGTACTCGCCCCAGGGATTGTGGGTGTAGACGTCGGTGCAGCCGGCCAATGCGGTGCGTAGCCTTTCGACCAGGGCCGCGAAGTTCGCCGCGTAGCGTTCGCCGGCGGCAGCGTCGGCAATGGCGATTCCGGCCGGGGTCAGGCGCGGCTGCTGCCAGTCGACCGAGAGGCCGCCTCCACTTTCCGGCACCTTGAGGTCGATCAGCCCAGGCAGTTGCAGGCCGGCGACCGCCCGGCGGCGTGCGGCGGACATCTTTGGCCGCCCGAACAGATCGCCGAAGCACAGCACGACCCGATCCGCGCGCCCAAGCACCGCGCTCAGCCACAGCGCCTCGTCATCGGGGTGGGCGACCACCAGGGCGCTCTGGCCGGTCATCGGCGCAGCACCGAATCGTAGTGGTCCTCTAGCAGCGCCGTCTGCCGCCGAAGGTCGAACCGATCCTCGACCATGGCGCGCGCCTTCGCCCCCATCGCCAGGCGCAGGTCGCGGTCGTCCAGCAGCGTCGCCATGCGTTCGGCCAGGGCGTGCTCGTCGCGTTCGGGGGCAAGAAAGCCGGTCTCGCCGTCGATCACGCCCTCCGGGATGCCGCCGATGCGCGAGCCGATGGAGGGCACCCCTGTCGCCGCCGCCTCGAGCAGCACCATGCCCAGCCCCTCGACACGTCCGTCGCCGGCGCGGACGCTGGGCAGCACCAGCATCGCCGCCTTGCGCATCAGGCCCAGCACCTCCGGATAAGGACGGGACCCAAGAAAATGGACCCGGGCGCCGATGCCGAGCGATCCGGCCAGCGCCTGCAGCGAGGCTTTGAGCGGGCCGTCGCCGACGATCGTCAGCGACGGCCCGCTCAAAGCCTCGCTG
>Ga0207694_10002526_pt1 | contig 14866 bp, 13 predicted proteins | sample KBSC34metaG_FD_184353 | JGI IMG/M metagenome (GOLD analysis project Ga0207694, IMG submission 184353) | Corn rhizosphere microbial communities from Kellogg Biological Station, Michigan, USA - KBS C3-4 metaG (SPAdes) (version 2) | ecosystem: Host-associated > Plants > Roots > Rhizosphere > Soil...
CGCAACGTCTTCGTTTCGGCGTGTTCTCCCGACGGTGAGCGCACGCGCTGACCTTCGCCGACATTTCCTCACGCGCCGCCGGCGCGCTCTCGCTCAACCGCGCGGAGCGTCCCAGGCCGAGCGCAGGCGCGCCGCGATGTCGATGCGCGGCCCCGTCGTCGCGGGCCGGCCCGGCGAGCCCGTCGCGTCGGCGCCGCCCGGCGCCGGCACGACGACCCGCTCGAACCGGTCGAGGATGGCGTCGGGGATGAAACGCGTACGCGGCGTGAAGACGTGGCGGTCGCCGAAGCGCGACTGCTGCCGGATGAAGAAGCGCAGCGGGTGCACCAGCGCCAGCACGTTCTTGGCGCGGGTCATGGCCACGTACAACAGGCGCCGCTCTTCTTCGATGGCGGCCGGGTTGCGCGCCGCCATGTCGGACGGGATCGCGCCGTCGGCGGCGTTCAGGACGAACACGCTGTCCCACTCTTGCCCCTTGGCCGAGTGGATGGTCGACAGGATCAGGTAGTCCTCGTCGAGCAGCGGATCGCCCGCCTCCGCGCCGGTGGCCTGCGGCGGGTCCAGCGTCAGGTCGCTCAGGAAGCGCTCGCGGCTGGGCGCGGCGGCGGCCAGCTGCTCGAGCTGCTCGAGATCGCCGAGGCGAACGCGGGCGTCGTCGTAGAGGCGCGCGAGGTGCGGCTCGTACCACCTGCGCACGAGGCCCATGTGGGCCGGCCAGGGCGACGCCGCGTCCTGCAGGCGCCGGAACAGCTCGACGAAGGCGGGCCAGTCCTCGCGCGTGGCGGCGGGCGGCGCGAAGCTGGCGAGCGCAGTGCCGAGCAAGGAGCCGGCCGCTGCCACGTGGCGCAGGAGCCCGTCGGCCAGGCGCGGCCCCATCCCCGGCAAGAGCTGCGCGACGCGGAAGGCGGCCAGGGTGTCGCGCGGGTTCTCGGCCCAGCGCAGGCAGGCGAGGGCGTCCTTGACGTGGGCCGCCTCGAGGAATCGCAGTCCGCCGAACTTCACGAACGGGATGTTGCGCCGCCCGAGCTCGACCTCCAGCGCGTCGCTGTGGTGGCTGCTGCGGAACAGGACGGCTTGCTGGCGCAGCGGGACGCCGGCCTCGCGGCGCTCGAGCACGCGCGAGACGACGTAGTCGACCTGGGCCAGCTCGTCGTGCGCGGTCGCCATCACGGGGCGCGCGCCGCCCGCGCGCGCCGAGTACAGGCGCTTCTCGAGGCGCTCGCTCGACAGCGCGATGACGGCGTTGGCAGCGTCGAGGATCGGCGCCGTCGAGCGGTAGTTCTGCTCGATGGTCACGACCCGCGCCGGCGGATCGTACTGGCGCGGGAACGCCAGGATGTTCCCCACCCGCGCCGCACGAAAGCTGTAGATGGACTGGGCGTCGTCGCCGACCACCGTCACGCCACGCCCATCGGGCTTGAGGCGGCGGAGGATCTCGGCCTGCAGGGTGTTCGTGTCCTGGTACTCGTCGACCAGCACGTGGTCGAAGAGCCCCCCCACGCGCCGGCTGAGCGCGTGATCGGTCATGAGGTGGAACCAGTAGAGCAACAGGTCGTCGTAGTCGAGCACCGCGCGCACCGCCTTGGCCTCGACGTAGGCCGCGAACAGGCCCCGCAAGGCCTCCTCCCACTCGAGACACCAGGGGAACCGGGCCTCCAGACACGCGCGCAGGGGCTCCTGGGCGTTGACCACCGCCGAATAGATGGCGAGGCAGGTCCCCTTGCGCGGGAAACGCCGATCGGTGCGCGACAGATCGCGCTCGTGGCGCAGGCGATCGAGCAGGTCGGCGGCGTCCTCGCGATCGAGCAGGGTGAACCCCGGATCGAGGCCGGCCTCGGGCGCGAGCTGGCGCAGCAGCCGGTTGGCGACGGCGTGGAACGTGCCCGCCCAGGGCAAGCTGGCGGCCGCCGACGACGGCGCGTTCGCCGCCGCGGCCGGTGAGCTCGGCCGGCGCCGGCGGTCGAGCAGGCGCGCCGCGCGGCGGGTCATCTCCTCGGCCGCGCGCCGCGAGAACGTGAGCAGCAAGATCCGCCGCGGGTCCGCGCCGCGCGCGATCAGCACCGCCACCCGGTGGGCCAAGGTCTGGGTCTTCCCGGTCCCGGCGCCGGCCACGATCAGCAGCGGGCCGTCGTCCGCGTCGGCGGCGCGCCGCTGGGCCGGGTTCAGGGACTCGAGGATCGTTTCGACGGAGGCGAGAGACGACACGCCACCCAGGCTATACGAATGTTCAGCAGCCGTCGCCTTTTCGCATCCCGGGGCTGCGCTCACCAGCCGAGGGGCATCAGCGGCTCAAGGCCTCGACCAGAGCGGACGTGAGGCCGCGGCCCGCGGCGCCGGCGGGGTCGAGGCGCGGATTGTAGATCGTGACCTCCAGGCCCACCGCCTTGCCGCTGCCGAGCGCGACCGCCAGCGTCGTGCTCAACTCCGTGAACGAGAGCCCGTCGGGCAGGCGGTAGTCGACCGCGGGCATGACGTCGTCGTTCAGGCAGTCGGCGTCGATGTGAATGAAGAACCCGTCGAGCTCTGGCCGTGTGACGTGCTCGACCGCGGCGCGCGCGGAGGCGGCGATGCCGACCTCGCGGATGCGCCGAAGTGGGAAGGCGCGCAGGGCCGGCGGAAGGGGCTGGCTGCCATACGCCCGCTGCTCCTCTTCATCGCGGAAGGCGAACGCCACGGTGTCCACCTCACGCACCAGCGGCGCGCGCCGCTCGAGGTCCGTCAGCAGTCGAGGGCCATGTCCCGTGACGAACGCCAGGTCCATCGAGGCGGCCTCTCCGGTCGGATTCGCCTCCGGCTGATAGAAATCCGCGTGTCCGTCGATGAAGAGCAGCCCGTAGCGGCCGCGACGGCGCAGCGCAAGCATCGAACCGAGAACGATGGAACAGTCGCCACCCAGCACGATCGGGAGCTCTTCACGATCGAGGATACGCTCGACGGCGTCGGCCAGGCGCGGCGACCAGGCCGCGATGGCCTGCGCGTTGCGCGTCCGGGTCGTGGGATGGACTTCAGGGTCGTACGCCAGGGTCGAGACGGCGCCCGCACGGCGGGCTCGCAGGCTCTCCGCCAGGCCGTACCCGAGGAGAGCCTCGGCAAGCCTTTCGACCCCGCCCGGCTTCAAGCCGAGGATCGATGGAGCCTCGAGAATCGCGTAGCGGCGCATGGCGGCCCCCCCGGGGGTCTGCCGGGACAACATGGGCGTGCCCTGGTCGCGGGGCAAGGCTCCCGATCCGGCGATCGGCGGCCGAGCCAGGGCCGGGGTGTTAAATGATCGCCATGCCGCTCGTTCGCCCTGCCCTGGATCCCGCCGAGGTCGTCCCCCGAAACAGCTCCGGCTATCCCGAGCCGTACCGCTCCCGCGTGCTCCCGCGCGAGAAGCGCGCGCTCGGCGACGCGCTCGGGTTGACCAAGATCGGCGTGAACCTCACGACGTTGCCGCCGGGAAAGGAGTCCTCGATGCGGCACTACCACATGCTCGAGGACGAGATGGTGTTCGTCCTCGAAGGTGAGGTCGTCCTGCGCACCGACGGTGGCGAGCAGGTCTTGCGCGCCGGGATGTGCGCCGGTTTCCCCGCCGGGTCGCGCGACGGCCATCACCTGGTGAACCGCAGCGGCGCCCCGGCCCGCTATCTCGAGATCAGCAACCGCGAGCCGGAGGACGGCGCCGAATATTGCGACGTCGACCTGGCGATGTACCGGGACGCCGCGGGACGGAACGTCTTCACCCGCAAGGACGGCAGCGCGTTCGAGGAGGCGGGGCCGCGCTCGCCAGCGACGGGCGCGCCGGGAAAGGGCTCGCGATGAAGGCCCTGGTCTTCGGCGCGAACGGCACGCTCGGACAGGCTTTGACCGCCTTCCTTCCGACGAGCGACGGGGGTGGGTGGCAGGTGACCGCGCTCGGGCGAGCCGAATGCGACGTGACCGACGCCGCCGCGGTCGGCCGCGCGCTCGAGGGGCTGCGCCCCGACGTGGTGTTCAATCCCAGCGCCTACACGAACGTGGACCGGGCCGAGGAGGAGCGCGACGCGGCCTACCGCGCGAACGCCCTCGGGCCCGAGATCCTGGCGCGCGCCGCCGACCGCACCGGCGCGAAGCTGATCCACTATTCGACCGACTTCGTCTTCGACGGCGAGCTCGAGCGCCCCTATGACGAGTTCGATGCGCCATCGCCCCAAGGCATCTACGCGCGCTCGAAGCTGGCCGGCGAGCGCCTGGCGGCGGCGGCGAGCGAGCGCGTGTTCGTGGTGCGGGTCGGCTGCCTGTACGGACACGGCGGGCGCAACTTTCCGTCGACCATCCTGCGCCGCCTGAAGTCGGGCGAGACCGTGCGCGCCGATCGCGACCGCCTGGGCACGCCGACCTGGGTCATGGACGTGGCGCGCGTCTCGGCGGCGCTGGCCGCCACCGACGCCTACGGCCTCTACCACTGCACGTCGGAGGGCGAGACGGCCTGGTCCAGCTACGCGGCTTTTCTCGCAGCCGAGCTGGGCTTGCCCGCGAGCCGCGTCGAAGGCCTGCCCACCGCCAGCCTGCCCATGAAGGCGCCCCGCCCCCGGCGCGCCATCCTCGACAACCTCATGCTTCGCCTGCGCGGCTTCGCGCCCATGCCCGACTGGCAGGCCGCCGCCCGCGCCTTCATGGAGGACGAGGCCCGTCGCTAGCACGGGTTCGCCGAGGCGGCGCGCCGCCCGTCTTGTCACCCCGTCCACTCAGGGTCTCGAGAGGCGCCGCCGGCGGCGTCTTCGGTTCCGGACGGGATCGCCCGCCTCGACGTCGGTGTCCGGCTCGCTCCCCGACTCGCTCCGTCGGTGGCTGACTCCATCCCACCTGCTCCCATATTGACTTTGCGGCAGGACCTACAAGACTGCGGGGACCGTGAAAGTTCTCATGACCGGCGGAGCCGGGTTCATCGGGTCCTGTTATGCCCATCTGGTTCGGCGGACTCACCCAGAGGACCTGCTGGTGAACGTCGACGCGCTCACCTACGCGGGCAACCTGGAAAACTTGCGCGATCTGGAGTCCGATCGGGGCCACGTCTTCGTCCGCGCCGACATCCGGGACGGCGCGGCCATGCTCGACCTCATGCGCACCCACGGCATCGAGGCCGTGGTCAACTTCGCCGCCGAGAGCCACGTCGACCGGAGCATCATGTCGGCGGCGCCGTTCCTCGACACCAACGTCACCGGGACGCTCCGCCTGCTCGAGGCGGCGCGCGAGGCGGGGGTGCGGCGCTTTCTGCAGGTGTCGACCGACGAGGTCTACGGCTCCCTCGGCCCGACCGGTGCCTTCGAGGAGACCACGCCCATCAGCCCGCGCAGCCCGTACTCCGCCAGCAAGGCCTCCGCGGATCACTTCGTCATGGCCTTTCATCACACCCACGGGATGGACACGGTCATCACGCGCTGCTCGAACAACTACGGGCCCTACCAGTTCCCGGAGAAGCTGATCCCGCTCATGATCCTGAACGCCTTCGAGGGCAAGCAGCTGCCCGTCTACGGCGACGGTCTCTATGTGCGCGACTGGATTCACGTCGAGGACCACTGCGAAGCCATCGATCTGGTCCTGCGCCGGGGGCAGGCTGGCGAGGTCTACAACATCGGCGCCGAGAACGAGCGGCCCAACCTGGACGTCGTGCGCGGGATCCTTCGCCTCACGGGGCGAGACGAGACGCTGATCCGGCACGTGCCCGACCGCCCCGGACACGATCGTCGCTACGCGATGAACTCGGCGAAGATCCGGGCGGCGCTCGACTGGCAGCCGCGGCACACCTTCGACGTCGGGCTGGAAGAGACCGTCGCCTGGTACCGCGACAACGGCGCGTGGTCGGCGAAGGTACGCAGCGGCGCCTACCGGGACTACTACGACCAGCAGTACGCGGGACGCCTCGGCGCCGGTCAGGCGCGCTAGACGCCCCGCGCGTATCCTCCTCTAACAAAACGATCGGTCAGGAAAAGGCGGCAACACGATGGCGGACAAGACGGGTTCGGATGCGGTCGAGCTTCGAGGGATCGTGCTGGCGGGAGGGACGGGCTCGCGCCTGTTCCCGCTCACCAAGGTCACGAACAAGCACCTCCTGCCCGTCGGCCGCGAGCCGATGATCTTCCACCCGCTCAAGAAGCTGATCGAGGCGGGCGTGAAGGAGATCCTCATCGTCACCGGCACCGACCACATGGGCGACGTGGTCGGCCTGCTCGGCAGCGGCAAGGAGTTCGGGTGCGAGCTGACCTACCGCGTGCAGGACGAAGCGGGCGGCATCGCCCAGGCGCTGGGGCTGGCACGCCGGTTCGGCCGCGGCGGACGGATCTGCGTGATCCTCGGTGACAACATCTTCGAGGGTTCGATCCGTCCCTTCGCCGAGGCGTTCCGTAGCCAAAAGAGCGGCGCCAAGATCCTGGTCCAGTCGGTCCCCGATCCGGGGCGCTACGGCGTGGCCGTGACCGAGGGGGACCGGGTCGTGAAGATCATCGAGAAGCCCAAGCAGCCGCCCTCGGACCTGGCCGTCACCGGTATCTACTTCTACGACGAGTCGGTGTTCGAGATCATCTCGACGCTGCGGCCGTCGGGGCGCGGCGAGCTGGAGATCACCGACGTGAACAACGCGTACATCGCGCGCGGCGATCTGACCTTCGACGTTCTCAAAGGCTGGTGGACCGACGCCGGCACGTTCGATTCGCTGCGGACCGCGAACGATCTCGTCGAGCGCACGGCCGGTATCTCGGAAACCAAAGGCTCCTAGGTCTAGGTCAGGAGCCGCGCGCCCTGGCGCCCCGCACCGGGGGCCGGGGCGGTGGCACGCGCGCCCGTCGCCCCGGCGGGCGGCGCCGGCGTGGGGTCGTAAAGGCGCGTGGGCGCCGGGAATCCGCAGGGCGTTCCGTCGACCTGCTCGACCTCGTCCTCCCAGGGCACGCGATAGCGGCCGGCCACGAGGTCCTGCATGTACGTGTAGGGGCAGTCGGTGGCGCCGCCTTTGACCGCGACGTAGCCCCGGTGGCCGAGCTGGTAGATGTTGTTCTCGACGCCCCACGTGCGGCGCGCCTCGCGCACGAGATCGGGCCGCACCTCGGCCGTGATGATCTCGTCCGGCCGGCCGCCCCCCGTCGCCAGCGGCGTCCCGTCGAAGTTGACGATCATCCCCTCGCCCATCGAATCGAACACGCCGTCCGAGCCACACAGACACACCGACGCGGTCACGGCCAGGTTGCAGAACGCGTTCGCTTCATTCGTGATGCGCCAGGCATGGCGAATCGGCGCCGTGTAGCCGGCCGTGCGCAGCACGATCTCGGCGCCTTTGTAGGCGCACTCGCGGGCCATCTCCGGAAACATCCCGTCGTGACAGATGATGAGCCCGAGGCGTGAGCCGCGCGGCCCCTCGCACACGGGGACGCCGAGGTTCCCCGGCTCCCACGGCTCGACCGGCACCCACGGGTGGAGCTTCCGGTACACGAGCGGCATCTCGCCGCGGTCGTCGATGATGATGCCGGTGTTGTACGGGTTGCCGGCCGGGTTCAGCTCCATCAACGAGAAGCAGCCCCAGATCTTGTTCGCCCGACAGGCCTCGCGGAACATCCCGACCTCCGGCCCGTCGAGGCGGCACATCAGATCGGGCTCGGTGCTCATCGACAGGCCGTGCAGCGCGTACTCGGGGAACACGACCAGGTCCATGCCGGGCATGTTCCGCCGCGCCTTCTCGACCATGGTGACGATGCGCCGGGCCTGCATCTTGACCTGCCCCGGCTCCTGGACGATCGGTAGCTGGAGCTGGACGAGCCCCAGGACCACGCCCGACGGCGTCTTGTTCAACCCTCCGAGACCGCTCATGTCCGGATCACAGCACGCCGCGCGCTGCGCGCACGTTTCGGAACGGTCAGCGTCCTGTAACTACGGTCTTCGGTCAGGGGCGCGAACCGTGGCATTCTTCGGCCCCGAGGAGACACCGATGCCAGGACGAATGGAGTTCGGGTTCACGTTCGCGGGCGGCCGGGCCGCACAGAAACGTCCCCGCCGCGACGACGAACCGTTCCAGATCTTGCTGGTCGGCGACTTCAGCGGGCGAGGCTGGAAGCGGGAGCACGGCGGCGCGCCGCTGCCCCTGGCGCGGCCGATCGCGGTCGACGCCGCCGCGATCGATCGCGCGTTCGGCGCGTGCGGGGTGGCCCTGCTGATCGACGGGGGCGGCGCCGAGCCGACCGTCATGTCGTTAGAGAGCCTCGAGGATTTCCATCCCGATCGCCTGCTCGCCCGCGTGCCCGATCTCGCGGCGCCTCTGCGCCTGCGCGCCGATCTGGCGGGCCGCGCACCGGGGGCCGAGACCTTCGCCGCGGCGGAGAGCTGGCTCGCGCAGCAGGTCGGTCTGGCGGCGGGCGCGGGAGCGACGACGGCGGCCCCGGCTCCCGAGACGGCCCAGGCCCCGGCCAAGTTGAACGGCGGCGCGGCCCCCGAGTCCGCCGACGATGCGGTCGCGCGGTTGCTCGGACGAGCGCCGCAAGCGCCGTCGGCCACCGGCGCGTCTGCGGGCGGGTCGCCTGCGACCGCGGGCGCAGCGATGCGCGATCTCATCGCGTCCATCGTCCAGCCGCACGTGACCCCCGATCCCGGTCCGCGCCGCGCCCAGCTCCTGCAGGCGATGGACGAGGTGCTGGCCGCAAGGTTGAGGGCCATTCTCGCCGAGCCTGCCTTCCGCGCCGTCGAGGGCGCCTGGCGCGGCGTGGAGCGGCTGGTGCGCACCCTCGACACCGACAGCGAGCTGGGCGTGTTCCTGCTGGATGCCTGCCGCGCGGATCTGCTCGAGGCCGTGGAGGCCCCCGACGGGAACCTCGAGGCGAGCGCGATTCATCGGCTGCTCGCCTCGAGCGACCGCCGCTACGCGCTGGTGGCCGCCGACCTCGAGGTCGCCCGGACGAGCAAGGACCTCCGGCTCCTCGGCGTGCTGGGGGCGGTGGTCGCGCGCCACGGCGCCGCGCTGATCGCGGGCGGCGGGCCGTCGCTGGCCGGCAGCCCGAGCGTGGCAGACCTGGCCGATCCGACCAGGTGGGCCTCGCCCGACGAAGGGGCCGACGGAGCGCTCTGGCGCGCGTTGCGCGAGAGCCCGATCGGCCGATCGATCGAGCTCGCCCTACCGCGCGTGCTCGGCCGGCTGCCCTACGGCAAGAAGACCGACCCCATCGAGTCGTTCCCCTTCGAAGAGCTCGCCCCGCGCGCGGGCCGCGCACCAGAGGCTCGTCTGTGGAGCCCCGCCGCGTTCGCGCTCGCCGAGCTCTACGGCGCCGCCTTCCGCGCCGACGGCTGGCAGATGGAAGCCCTGTCCGGACAGCTCGACCTCGACGACTTGCCCGCCCACACCTACGACGACGACGGCGAGCTCCGCCTCTTCCCCCCCGCCGAGGTCCCCCTCGGCGAACGCGCGGGAGCAGCCCTCGTCGCCGCCGGCCTGACCGCCATCCTCGCCCGCCGCGACCGCGGCGCCGCACGCGTCCTGAGCGTAGGGGGGCAAGGCCCCCCTACGTGACCCCCCAGAGATCTCAGACCGACGCCGGCGCGGCGAAGCCGCGCCTGAGCGCAGGGGGGCAAGGCCCCCCTACGTGACCCCCCAGAGATCTCAGACCGACGCCGGCACGGCGAAGCCGCGCCTCCCATTGGAAAACTCGCTCGCAAGCTCGCTCTGACGCCACACCAGTCGGGACGTTTTCGTGTCTGGCTGCGCGGAGGCGTCGTTGCGGAGCGGAGCGAGCGTGGAACGCGTGCGGCGGGAGAGGGAGGGGCGTGCCTGCCGAGTGAGTCCGCAGCGGACTACGACGCGGGCAAAGCAGATCCGGGTACGCCCGCGAGGACCCGAGTGAGGCGGGCACGCCCCTTCCTCTCCCGCCCTCCGCGATCCACGCGACCGGAGCGCAGCCTTCGGGCGACCTTCGCACTCTCCGCTCCCCGTCGCATTTTCTTCTCGATCTATAACCTGAACAGATGTACAGTCTCGGCCTGTCATTGAGGCGGAGGTCGTTCCCATGTCGATGCTTTCCACACCGATCGTTCCTATGCCCGCACAGTCCACGCAGTCCGCGGTAACGATGGACCCGCGACTGGCCGAGATCGAATTCCTCGCGTCGCTCGACAAGGAGCGACCCGTATCTCTGATCGCGACCGACTGGGCGCGCCGCCTGGGCGTGAGCGAGCCCTATTTCGGGGCGATGGTGCGGCACCTGATCATCGAAGGCTGCCTGGACGGCCCGCTCGTCAATCACGCCGGCCGGCTGCGCCTGTGGCGCCTGCGCGACGAGATCCTTCGAGCCCGCCTCAGGGACTCGTTCGAGCTTCTCTGGGATCGACGCCACTTCGCCACGGACGTGACCGTGCGCCTGGCCATGAGCCCGCCCGGCGTATCGTCGGCGATTCTGTTTCTCGACGTCGACGACTTCAAAGCCGTCAACGAGCGCATCTCGTATCGGGTGGGCGACGATGTCTTGCGGCTCGTGTTCGGCTGCGTGCGTGACGCCGTCAGCGGCCTCGGCGAGGCGTACCGCTGGGGCGGGGACGAGGTGACCGCGTTTCTGCCCGGCGCCACGCTGGAGGGCGCCGAGCGGGTCGCCGAAGCCATCCGCGCCACCGTCGAGAGAAAGTGCGGCCTGCACGCGCGCCTGCAGGAGGCCGGGCTTCGCACGACCGTCAGCGTCGGCGTAGGCGCCTTCCGCGAAGGCCCCTCGGCCGACATGGTCGCGCTGGCCGTGGCCGAGCTGATGAAGCGCGTGAAAGTGAGCGGCAAGAACGGCGTGGTGGCCCGCGCCATCGACTTCGTCCCCGCCGCCCTCGCCGAAAACGCCATCGGCTGATGGCCCTCCGAGCGCAACGAGCGGGTCCAAGCACCCCCGAGGCGCGCTGACCGCAACCTCCAACGGTAGCGCGCAGGCGGGCTTCGCCCGCCGGAGCGCGCTGGCCAGGGTTTGGGAACCCTCTCAGGGTTCCCATCACGATGAAAGGCGCGTTAGGCTGCGCGCATGGCCAACACGTTGCTCTCGTTGCACGTCCAGGTTCGGGTGAAGCCCGAGGCGGTGGAGGCGTTCCGCGCCGCGACGCTCGCCAACGCGCAGGCCAGCGTGAAGGAACCGGGCGTCGTGCGCTTCGACGTCTACCAGGACAGCGACGACGCGACCCGCTTCGTGCTGGTCGAGGTCTACCGATCGCTCGACGCGCGCGCCGCGCACCGCGCGACGGCGCACTACCTGACCTGGCGCGACGCGGTCGACGGCCTCATGGCCGAGCCGCGCGTTCCTCGTACGTTCGTCAACGTCTTCCCGCCGGACGACGGCTGGTGACCTTCGAGTTCGCAACCGCCGCTCGCATCGCGTTCGGCCCAGGCGCCGTTCGCCAGGCGGGCAGCGCCGTGGCGGCGCTCGGCACCCGGGCGGTCCTCTTGGTCACGGGGCGGGCGGTTGAACGGGCGGTGCCCGTCCACGCCGACCTCGAGGCGCAGGGCATCGCGGTCACCACGTTCTCCGTCGCCGGCGAACCGACGGTCTCGGATGCGCGAGACGGCGCTCGCGCGGCCGTGGAAGCCGGGGCCGGCGCGGTGGTGGCCCTTGGCGGCGGCAGCGCCGTCGACGCCGGCAAGGCCATCGCTGCCCTGGCCGCGAACGGGGGCGATCCGCTCGACTACCTCGAGGTCGTGGGGGCGGGGCGACCGCTCACCCGCCCGTGCCTTCCCTTCATCGCGATCCCCACGACGGCGGGGACGGGCTCCGAGGTCACGCGGAACGCGGTGCTGGCCGTCCCCGAAGCGCGCGTGAAGGCCAGCCTGCGCAGCCCTTTCATGTTGCCCCACCTGGCCATCGTCGATCCCGATCTGCTGGCGCCCCTGCCGCGCGCCGTGATCGCGTCGAGCGGGCTCGACGCCCTGTCTCAGGTGATCGAGCCGTTCGTTTCGGCGCGCGCGAACCCGCTCACCGATGCCCTGGCCCGCGAGGCCATCCGCCGCTCCCCCTCCGCGCTGCGCGCCGCCTACCGCGACGGTCTCACGGGAGTCGACGACCGCACGGCGTCCGTGCGCGCCGACCTCGCCTTCACGAGCGTGTGCGGTGGTCTGTGCCTGGCCAACGCCGGGCTGGGAGCGGTCCATGGCTTCGCCGCACCGGCCGGCGGCATGCTCGGCGCGGCGCATGGCGCGCTCTGCGCCGCCTTCCTGCCCGCGGTGATGTCCGCGAACCTGAGCGCGTTGCGCGCGCGCGCGCCCGGACACCCTGCCCTCGGCCGCTTCCACGAGATCGCGGCCCTCGTGACGGGAGCGCCGCTCGGCGACGTCACCGCCGAGGACGGCATCGCCGCCATCGCCGATCTCTGTCGCGCGCTCGGGATTCCGGGCCTCTCCCGACAGGGGCTGGACGCCGCCGAGATCGAGCCCCTCGTCGCAAAGGCCAAGGTCGCGAGCAGCATGCGCGGCAACCCCGTGACCCTCACGGACAGCGAGCTGCTCGGGATCGTCGAGCGCGCGCTCTGAGCAGGCCCCGGGTCACGAATTCGTAGCGCAGGAATGCATGGTGTTCGCTGGTCAGCGGCGCTACCTTCGCGTTCCGCGGGGCGGCCGAGATCGCCGCCCGACCACTCACTCGAAAAAGGAGGAGCTCCATGCCGGTCAGCCAGCTCAACCCGTACCTCAACTTCGACGGCAGCGGCGCCAAGGCGATCGCGCTTTACGAGAAGGCCCTCGGGGCCAAGGTCGAGAACGTTCAGCGCTTCGGCGACGTGCCAGGGATGGACGTCAAGCCCCAGGACAAGGATCGCGTCATGCACGCCGTGCTCCGCATCGGCGTCGGAACGGTCATGCTCAGCGACGGCCCGCCGGGCCGTCCCGTCCCGACCGAGAGCAACACCTGGATCGCCCTTCAGTACGAGGACGCGGCCGAGATGGCGAAGCAGTTCGACGCGCTGGCCGCCGGCGGCCAGGTCGTGATGGCGCTGCAGGACACCTTCTGGGGCGCTAAGTTCGGCATGCTCACCGACGCCTTCAAGATCAACTGGATGTTCAACTGCGAGATCAAAAAAGGTTAGGACTCGACGCGCCGGCCGCGCGCGTCCAGGCCGCGGCCGGCGCCCCACCCCCGTCGCTCATTTGAAGACGCGCAGGTAGTCGATCTGGTACGTCTGGGGGAACGTCGTCCCCGACGGGTCGCCGCCGTTCGTGCCGCCGAGCGCGAGGTTCACGATCATGTAGGCCTTCTGCATGAACGGGCTCTTGCCGTCGGCGTTCAACATGTCGGCGAGCTTGGCGCTGTTCATCAACGTGTCGTCGACATAGAGATCGATCTTCGTGCTGTCCCAGTCCATCCGCCACAGGTGGAACTTGGCCGCCCAGGCCGCGTCGACCGACTTCGTGACCGAGTCCCACTTGGCGGTCCAGCGGGTGTCGGTCCCGCACGCCACGTTGGCCAGGATCTTCCCCTTGTAGAACTCCATGATGTCGATCTCGCCGTTCGAGGGCCATTCGCCGCTGGCGCCGAGCGTCCACCACGCGGGCCACATGCCCGCCGTCGTCGGGATCTTGGCGCACATCTCGAACCGACCGTACTGCCAGCTCTGCTTGCCGCTCGTCGACAGACTGCTCGAGGTGTAGCTCGCGCTCGCGCGGCTGGCCTTCCAATCGCTGCTGCCGGCCTGATAGCCCGGGTTCGCCTTGGTCTCCTTCTTGGCTGTGATGATCAGGAACCCGCCGGCCACCTGGGCATTCTGCGGCTGGTACCACTGCAGCTCTTCGTTGCGGACGAAGCCCATCTCGTAGCCCCAGCTGGCGCTGCTCGGCGCGCCGTCGACGTCGAACTCGTCGTGCCAGGCCAGCGTCGTGTAGCCGCTCGGGATGGCGACGGCGCCGGCGGTGGCCGCCGGACGCCCGCAGGCATCCAGGCCGCCGGCGCCGCTCGAGCCGCCGGAGCCGGTGCTGGAGCCGCCAGAGCCGGGACCGGCTCCGCCAGCCGCGCGGCCACCCGCGCCCGCGGCGCCATGACCGCCGCTCCCCGGTGCAAGGCTCCCAGCAGCGCCCGCGTCCCCCGGCGAGCCGCCCAGGGCGCCGCCGCCCGAACCAGAGATGGCCGCTCCGCCAGTGGCGCCGCCGGTGCCGACGACGCCGCCGCTGCCTTGGCGATCGATCGCGCCGCCATCCGGCGAACCCGTGCCCGCGGGGCCGGCGCATCCCGCCAGAGCCCAGCCCAACACAAAGCCCAGCCGCGCGCGCGGCCTCGCGACTGCCGCGCGGTCGGATCCCCTGGTGCTGGACCGAGGGACGGGCAAGGGCGGGCTCGCGACGCGCTTCATTCGCGGTACCTCCGTCGGGGGCAACGAATGAAACACGTTACACGGCCTGCCCGTGCGGGGCCACGAGCGAGCGACAGTCAGCCGACGATCAGAGACGTTCCGCGAGGGACGTTCGGACCGGCCTGCGTCATCGACAAACCGCGGGTGAGCAACGCGGCTGGACGCCAGAATCCCGGATCGCCGTGGCCGTTCGCGGCGAAGCCCCGCATGGCGCGCGCGACGCGGTCGAGCCCGATCGACTCGGCGTGGTGCATCGGTCCGCCCCGCGGCCGGGGAAAACCATAACCAGTCAGGTAAACCACGTCGATGTCCGACGCACGCTGGGCGACGCCATCCTCCAGGACCCTTGCGCCCTCGTTGACCAGCGCGAAGATGCAGCGGTCGACGATCTCCTCGTCGGAGATCGTCCGGCGCCTGACCCCGAGCGAACGGCTGTACGCCACCACCAGCTCGTCGACCGCCGGATCCACGAGGGCCTCTCGCTGGCCCGGCTCATAGCGGTACCAGCCCGCGCCCGTCTTCTGGCCGAACCGACCCCGCGTGCAGATCTGGTCCGCGATGCGCGAGTACACGGCGTCGG
>Ga0207694_10002530_pt1 | contig 14851 bp, 12 predicted proteins | sample KBSC34metaG_FD_184353 | JGI IMG/M metagenome (GOLD analysis project Ga0207694, IMG submission 184353) | Corn rhizosphere microbial communities from Kellogg Biological Station, Michigan, USA - KBS C3-4 metaG (SPAdes) (version 2) | ecosystem: Host-associated > Plants > Roots > Rhizosphere > Soil...
GCTGCGCCAGGCCTTTCGGGTAGAACGTGCCGCGCCACGGCGGATAGCGCCAGCCGGAGATGCCGATGCGGATTTCACCTGGCTTCATGCGGGCATCCGTTGACGTCGACGAAGCCGCGTTCGCCGCGTGGAGCGCGGGTATGCGCGCAACCGCTGACAATGCTCATCACCGACGGCCGGAATGGGCGTCCAGGAACGCGAGCAGCGCCTCGCGGAATTCGGCGCGCGGCAGCGCGTCGTCGTGTGTCGCGCCGTCGATTTCGATCAGCTCGAGTTGCGGCAGGGACTTTGCGAGTGCAATGAACGCGTCGCGATAAGCGTCCCGGCTCCCGACGAGCCCGAGTATCGGAACCGCCGCGTTGCTGAGCGCGTCGTCGCCGACGACCTGGTCGCGGTTGGCGCGCCGGACGGCCGCAAGCGCCGCGGCGTCGTTGCCTTCGAGGTACGTTGCCGTGCGGATGCGGATCTCTTCGTCGCCCGGCGGCGGAATGCCGGGCGGCCACAAGCGCAGAATCTGCGTGCGCAACACGCCCTGCTCCATTTCGTGCGCCTCGATCGACGCGCGCCGCTCGTCGTCGTCGGACCAATGCCGGCGCCCGGGTGCGCCACCGAGCGTCGCCGTGATGAATCGTTCGGGATGCAGCGACAGCAGCTGCGCGACGATATGCGCGCCGAGCGAGTAGCCGACGACGTGGGCGCGATCCAGTTGCATATGATCGAGCAGGCGGACGACGTCGAGCGCCATTTCGCGTCCGTACTGCCGCGGATCGTGCGGCTTGCCGCTCCTGCCGTGGCCGCGGAGGTCGAACGCGATCGCGCGGTACCGCCCCGCCAGCGCGGCAAACAGCCCGCCGCGCACGAAATCGCGGTCGAGATTGCCGGTGAACGAATGCAGCAGGACCACCGCCTCGCCGCTGCCGGCGTCGACGTAGCGCAGCGTGACGCCGGCGGAGTCGAAGTAGCGGTCGGCCGGCGTGCGCGTCATGGCATCCGGCGGCACGCGAGCGCTCACGCCTTGCTGTAGATCTCCGCGCCCGCCTGCACGAACTCGACGGCCTTCGTTGCCATCCCCTTCGTCAACGCTTCCTCGTCGCTCAAGCCCTGCTTCGCCGCGTAGTCGCGCACGTCCTGCGTGATCTTCATCGAGCAGAAATGCGGCCCGCACATCGAGCAGAAGTGCGCGAGCTTCGCGCCATGCTGCGGCAGCGTCTCGTCGTGGAATTCGCGCGCCTTGTCGGGGTCGAGCCCGAGGTTGAACTGATCCTCCCAGCGGAACTCGAAGCGGGCCTTGGACAATGCGTTGTCGCGCAGCTGCGCGCCCGGATGGCCCTTCGCGAGATCGGCTGCATGCGCTGCGAGCTTGTACGTGATGATGCCGTCCTTGACGTCGGCCTTGTTCGGCAAGCCGAGGTGTTCCTTCGGCGTGACGTAGCACAGCATGGCGGTGCCGTACCAGCCGATCATCGCCGCGCCGATCGCACTCGTGATGTGGTCGTAGCCGGGCGCGATGTCGGTCGTGAGCGGCCCCAGCGTGTAGAACGGCGCCTCGCCGCACAGCCTGAGCTGCTCGTCCATGTTGTGCTTGATCAGGTGCATCGGCACGTGGCCGGGTCCCTCGATCATCACCTGCACGTCGTGCTGCCAGGCGACCTGCGTCAACTCGCCGAGCGTCGCGAGCTCGCCCATCTGGGCGGCGTCGTTCGCGTCGTGGATCGAGCCCGGACGAAGTCCGTCGCCGAGCGAGAACGCGACGTCGTACGCCTTCATGATTTCGCAGATCTCGGCGAAGCGCGTGTAGAGGAAGCTTTCGCGGTGATGCGCGAGGCACCACTTCGCCATGATCGAGCCGCCGCGCGACACGATGCCGGTCATCCGCTTCGCGGTCAGCGGAACGTAGCGCAGCAGCACGCCGGCGTGGATCGTGAAGTAGTCGACGCCCTGTTCCGCCTGCTCGATCAGCGTATCGCGGTAGATCTCCCAGGTAAGCTCCTCCGCCTTGCCGTCGACCTTCTCGAGCGCCTGGTAGATCGGTACCGTTCCGATCGGCACCGGCGAATTGCGGATGATCCACTCGCGCGTCTCGTGGATGTTCTTCCCGGTCGACAGATCCATCACCGTGTCGGCGCCCCAGCGGATCGCCCACGTCATCTTCTCGACTTCCTCGCCGATCGACGACGACACGGCCGAGTTGCCGATGTTGGCGTTGATCTTCACGAGGAAGTTGCGGCCGATGATCATCGGCTCGCTTTCCGGGTGATTGATGTTGCTCGGGATGATCGCGCGGCCGCGCGCGACCTCGTCGCGGACGAACTCGGGCGTGATCGTCGCCGGGATGTGCGCGCCGAAGCTCTGCCCGGCGTGCTGGTGGCGCATGCTCTCCGGCATCTGCGCAAGCGTCTGCGCGCGCAGCTGGTTCTCGCGGATCGCGATGAATTCCATCTCGGGCGTCACGATGCCGCGGCGTGCGTAGTGCATCTGCGTCACATTGGCGCCGGCTTTCGCGCGGCGCGGTGGCCGGTGCAGATGGAAGCGCAATCCCGCCAGCGCCGGATCGGCAAGGCGGGCGCGACCGTATGCGGAGGTTGGCGCCTCGAGGGTCGTCGTGTCGCTGCGTGCGCCGATCCATTCGGCGCGAAGCGCCGGCAGGCCATGACGGATGTCGATCCGCGCATCGGGATCGGTGTACGGGCCGGATGTGTCGTAGACGGCCAGCGCCGCGTTCTTCTCGGCGCCGAACGAGGCGGGCGTATCGGTCTGCGCGATCTCGCGCATCGGCACGCGAATGTCCGCGCGCGAGCCCTGCACGTAGATCTTGCGTGATGCGGGCAGCGGTTCGACCGCGGCGGAATCGACTTTCGCGTCGCGCGCGAAAAACTGGTCGTTGGCGTTCATTGCGCTCCTCGTGAGTCCGGGCGGAAGAGGAGCGTTGGAGGGTCCACGCTTCCCTGCGCCGGCATTATCCGAACAGGTTCCAAGGGTGTTGTCTCACCGACCTGCATCAGCAGGAAGGACCCCTAGCGTTGCCTGGAAGTTTACGCCTTCGGCGGTGACGCGTCAGGCCTCGTCGCGTCGCCCGCGGTCGGGCACGTGGCGGCTTCGCGCGACCAGCATCAGCGCGCCGAGCACGACGAGCATCACCGGGACGATCAGGCGCCAGGTCGCGGCGTAGCGGTCGTGCACGAACCACGCGACGCCGGTCGCGACGAGAAACGGCCCGATGACGATCGAATTCCTGTTGATGCCGTCGAGCACGAGCACCAGGACGCCACCGGCGACGAAGCCGAGCGAGATGATCCAGTCGACATCGGGGAAGAGCCGGAATTCCCACAGCAGCCAGCCGAGGCCGACGACGATGAGCGTGACCGGCAGGGAAGCGTCTCGCATCGCGGGAGAATACCAAACACCGGGCAAACCGGCGGCTTGCATCGTCGCGTGCGTCGCGTCGTCGCCGAAGGATTGCCCGCGCTTCGTCGTCAGCCTTTGACCGCGCCGGCGGTGATCGCCTCGACGAGGTGCCGCTCCAGCAGCGCATAGAGCGCCATCACCGGCAGCGCCGCCATCACGGCCGCCGCCATCAGCTCGTTCCATTGCACGCGGTATTCGCCGACCATGTTCGCGATGCCGACGGACAGCACGAACATCGACGAATCGGTCGTGAGCACAAGCGCCCACACGTAGGAATTCCACGCGATCAGGAACGTGAAGAGCGCGACGGCGACGAGTCCGGGCCGCGCCAGTGGCAGGATTACGCGGAAGAACGTCTGCAGCACGCTCGCCCCGTCGATGTGTGCCGCTTCGTCGAGCTCGAGCGGAATCGAGCGGAAGAAACCGATCAGCATCCATACCGAGAACGGCAGCGCGAACGACGAGTACGCGAGGATCAGCGCCCAGTACGTGTTCAGCAGCGACAAATCGGACATCAGCTGGAAGTACGGGATGATCAGAAGCGTCTCGGGCAGCATCTTCGTGAACAGCAGGAACAGCACGAAGGGCAGCGCGCCGCGCGGGAAGAACCGCGTGACGCCGTAGGCCGCGAGTGCTGCGAGCACGATCGAGATCGCGGTGGCGCCGACGGCGACGACGAGACTGTTCAGGAAGTAGCGGGCGACGGGGCGATTGGCGAGGACCGCGGCGTACGCGTCGAGCGACCAGTGCGCCGAAACGAACGTCGGCGGCGACGCGAACACTTCCGCAGCGGGCTTCAGCGACGTGTTGAGCATCCAGTAGAACGGGAACAGCGTGACCGCCAGCGCGCCGAGCGCGACCAGCCAGAGCACCGCGTGCCGCGTGCGACGGGAACGTTTCATCGGGTGACGTGGTGCCCCGGAGCCGTCATCCGCCACCGGCCCGGTCGAGCTTCGCCAGCTTCACGTAGACCACGGCGAACGCGAGCACGAGCACGAGCAGCAGCACACCCGTCGCCGACGCCTCGCCGAAGCGATTGCTGCGAAAGGCGAGGTTGTACAGCAGCACCGGCAGCACTTCCGTCCCGCCGGCCGGTCCGCCGCCGGTCATCACGCCGATGATGTCGTAATGGCGGATCGTGTTGATGATGTCGAGCGTGGTCGCAACGACCGTGAGATAGCGCAGGTTCGGCCACGTGACGAAGCGGAAGCGTTGCCACGCGCCGGCACCGTCCATCGCCGCCGCCTCGTATTGCTCGGCGGGGATCGTCTGCAGGCCGGCGAGCATCAGCAGCATCACGAACGGGACGCCACGCCAGACGTCGACGACGATAACGCTCGCGAGCGCGGTGGCGGGCTCACCGAGCCAGGCAACCGGTGACGATACGACGTGCGCCGCCTGCAACAGCCAGTTGACGACGCCGAATTGCGGCTCCAGCAGCCACAGCCAGATCGTGGCGCCCACCGCCGGCGCGACCATCCACGGCGTCAGGAACGCGATGCGCAGCGCGGTGCGCGCGAAGCGCAGCTCGTTCAGCAGCAGCGCAAGCGCGAGCCCGAGCCCGAGGTGCAAGGCGACGGACGCTCCGGTGAACGCGAGCGATACGCCGAGCGAATGCCAGAAGGCGTCGTCGGCCAGCATCTGCCCGTAGTTCGCGAGACCGACGAACGACACGCGGATGCCGCGAATCCGATGCAGGCTGGTCCAGAACGCCCACCCGAGCGGGACGACGATCACCGCGGCGAGGAACAGCAGCACCGGCGCCACGAACAGGTAGCCGTGGCGGCGTCGGCGGAAGTGACTCCGGGCGGCGGCGCGCGCCACGACGGCGAATCAGATGTCGCGCAGCTTCTTCGTCAGGCGCGTATCGAGGTCGCGGAAGATCGCCTCGGTTTTCTCCGGCGCAAGCAGCGCCTTCTGCACGGCATCGACGATGTCGTTCGCCGCGATGTCGGCCCACAGCGGGTGCGGCAGCGGGTAGCTGCGCGCGTTCTGGCCGATTCGCACGAACTGCTCGAGCAGCGGGTCCGCCTTGATCGCCGGATCGTCGGCGAGGTCGTTGCGCAGCGGCATCCAGTTCGCGACCCTCGCGCGCTCGATCGCCCACTTTTTCTCGGCGTCGAACTTGATGAACTTCCACGCCGCGTCGGGATTTGCGCACGACGACGAAATGCTCGAGGCGGTCACCGTCGCAAGTGTCGGCGCATTCGGCACGTTGGCAGGAATCGGTCCGACGACCGATTTGCCTTTCATCGCCGGATTGTCGCCGACGACCTTCGCGATCGCCCAGTAGGCGTTGCGCATCGTCGCGATCTTGCCCTGCGCATAAAGGTTCGTCTGCTCGAGATAGTTGGTCGTCGTCGGCGCCGGCGCGGCGAGCCCTTCCCTGGCCATGCCGAGGTACATCCTGATCGCGGCGAGGCTTTTCGGATCCTTCGCGAACGTCGCTTCCGTCATGTCGGCGTTGAACGCTTCGCCGCCGTTGGCCCATATCCACGTGAGCAGCACGCGTGTGGTCGTATCGGTCCTGCCGCCCAGCACCGCCGTCGCCCAGTGATCGGCTCCGGAGAGCTTCTTCGACCAGCGCATGTACTCGTCGATCGTCTTCGGCGGGTTCGCCGGGTCGAGCCCCGCTTTCGTCAGCAGGTCGCGGTTGTAGATCTCCGCGTACGTGCCGCCCCAGATCGGCAGGCCGTAGAGCTGCCCCTTCCAGCGCGAAGCCTTCAGCATGTCGTCGGACCATGCGTGCCGCCAGCTCGCCGGCTCCGCGTTCCAGTACTTGTCGAGCGGCATCAGGTAGCCGTTGTACGCGGCGGTGGTCAGGTCGACCGACACGATGCACGGCGCCTTCTTCGCCTGCGAAGCCGCGACGAACTTGGTCCAGTGATCCTTGCGCGCGACGAGCACCGGCTCGACCCTGATACCGGGATTCGCGGCCTCGAATTCGGCGATCGTCTTCTTCCAGATCGGCTCGTACTGCGATTCGGTCAGGTTCGCGGTCTGCCATTGCAGCACGATCGGCTGCTGAGCGAACGCACTGGCCGCGCCGAGTGCGGCGATCGATGCGAGCATTCGCAGGAACGGACGGACTTGCATGCGCGATTCCTCCTAGTGGTAGAGCGAGCCCGCGCGTTCGGTGCGCGGTTGCGGTCGGGCATGCATGTCCTGCAGCGCCTCGAGGTTGGGCTCGATGCCGAGCCCGGGCCCCTCGGGCAACAGGAACGCGCCGGCCTCGAAGCGGATCGGCACGCTCGACGCGCGATCGCGGAACGCACGCTGCGGCTCCATCTGCTCGAGGATGTAGAAGTTCGGCACGGCGGCCGCGAGATGCATCGCGGCGGCCGTGCAGATCGGCCCGCCGGGATTGTGGGGTGCGACGGGAACGTAGTAGACATCGGCGAGGGCGGCGATCTTGCGGACCTCGGTGAAGCCGCCCGCGTGCATCAGATCGGGCTGCACGATGCGGCAGCCGGCGTTTTCGAGCAGCTCGCGGTACTCGAAGCGCGACAACAGGCGTTCACCGGTCGCGATCGGCGTGGCGATGTCGCGCTGCAGCTGCGCCATCGCCCTGGCGTTCTCGAACGGGATCGGCTCCTCGAACCAGCCGGGGCGAAACGGCGCGAGCGCGCGATCGAGAAGAACGGCGCTGCGCGGTGAAAGAAACTCGCTGCATTCGATGAAGATCTCGGCGTCGGGACCGGCGCCGTCGCGCGCCGCCTCGATCAGCGCCGCGGCGCGGCGGATTTCGCCCGCCTCGTCATCGCGAAGGCCCTCGTAGCCGAACGGACGGCACTTGAAGGCCGCGAAGCCGCGCGCGATCGCCTCGCGCGCGCCGGCATGCGCCTTCTCCGGCGTGTCGGCGCCCTGCAACCAGTGGCTTGCGTAGCCTTTGAGCGCCGTGCGCTGCACGCCGCCAAGCAGCCGCGCAACCGGCACGCCGAGGCGCTTGCCTTCGAGATCCCAGAGCGCGATGTCGATCGCGGCCACGGCCGTCTGGAACGCGGCACCGCCGCGCCAGCGCCACGCGTTGTAGAGCCGCTGCCAGTGGCGCTCGGGACCCGCCGGATCCTCGCCGACCAGGTGCGGTGCGAACTGACGGATCGCGGCCTCGACAGCGTCGACGGCGCCGTGCAGCGAGCCTTCGCCCCAGCCGCTCAATCCCTCGTCGGTGTCGACGCGAACGAACAGCCAGTTGCACCAGTCGACCCAGTACTTGAACGTTTCGATTCGCGTGATGCGCATGGTGGTTGGAACGCGTGAGCAGCGCGGCGCACGGGCGCCGATTGGCGCCGGCCGCGCGCCGCTCGAGGGTCAGTCGGCCGCGGCCACCGCCGGCTGCGGCTCCGCACGATGGCGATGACGTCCGACCCACAGCCGGAAGTGCTCGAAGTAGATGTAGACGACCGGCGTGATGTAGAGCGTCAGCAGTTGCGACACGACGAGGCCGCCGACGACGGCAAGACCCAGCGGTTGCCGCGAATCGCCGCCGGCGCCAAGTGCGAGCGCGATCGGCAGGCTGCCCATCAGCGCGGCCATCGTCGTCATCATGATCGGCCGGAAACGCGTCATGCACGCCTGGAAGATGGCGTCTTCGGCGTTCTTGCCTTCGCGCCGTTCCGCCTCGATCGCGAAGTCGATCATCAGGATCGCGTTCTTCTTGACGATGCCGATCAGCATGATGATGCCGACGAATGCATACATGTTGAGGTCGCTGCCGAACGCGATCAGCGTCACGAGCGCGCCGAAGCCGGCGGTCGGCAGGCCCGACAGGATCGTGACCGGATGGATGAAGCTCTCGTACAGGATGCCGAGCACGAGATAGATGATGAAGATCGCGAGCACGAGCAGGATGCCCATCCCGCGCAGCGACGACTGGAACGCCTGCGCCGTTCCCTGGAACGTGCCGACGACCGACGCCGGAAGCTGCATCTGCGCAGTCGCCGCGTTGATTTCCTCGATCGCCTGCGACAGCGCGACACCCGGCCGTGTATCGAACGAGATCGTGACGGCCGGCAGCTGGCCCTGGTGGTTGATCGCGAGCGGGCCGATCGTCGGGCGCAGCGTGGCGACGGCGTTGAGCGGAACGAGCGCGCCGCTGCTCGATCGCACATAGAGGAGCGACAGCACCGACGGATCGGTCTGGTAGCGCGGCTCCAGCTCCATCACGACCCAGTACTGATTCGTCGGCGCATAGATCGTCGACACCTGGCGCGCGCCGTACGCATCGTAGAGGGTGTTCTCGATCGTCTGCGCGGACACGCCGAGTGCGGACGCCTTGTTGCGGTCGATGTCGACGGTGATCTGCGGCTGCGTGATCTGCAGGTCGCTCGTCACGTTGGCGAGTCCGGGCAGCGTGCGGATCTTCGCCTCGAGCTGCGGTGCCCATTTGTACAGCTCGTCGGTGTTGGGCGCCTGCACCGTGTACTGGTACTGGCTCTTGGACAGCCGCCCGCCGACGCGAATGGTCGGCACGTTCTGGACGTACGCGTTGATGCCGGGGATGCGCGTCAGTGCCGGCCGCAGCTCCTGCACGATTTCATCGGCCGTGGGCCGCTGGTCGCGCGGCTTCAGCGTCACGAACAGCCGCCCGTTGTTGAGCGACGAGCTCGGGCCGCCGGCGCCCGCAAACGACATCACGTTCTCGACGTGCGGATTGCGCTGGATGATGGCGGCCACCTGCTGCTGCAGGTTCTTCATCGCGTCGAACGAGATGTCCTGCGCCGCCTCGGTGATGACAAAGAGCTGGCCCACGTCGTCGCTCGGCAGGAACCCCTTCGGCATCCACGAGAACAGGAACGCAGTGCCGGCGAAGATTCCCGCGAATACGAGCATCGTCAGGCGCCGGTGATGCAGCGCCCACTGCAGGCTGCGCCGGTACCCGCTCAGCACCGCCTGGAACGCGCGCTCGTTGGCCGCGAAAATGCGCCCGTGGTCCTCCTTGCGCTCGACCTTCAGCATGCGGCTGCACAGGAGCGGCGTCAGTGTCAGCGACACGAATCCGGACAGCAGCACGGCGACGATGATCGTCACGGCGAATTCGTGCAGGAGGCGGCCGAGGATGCCGCCCATCAGCAGCACCGGGATGAACACCGCGACGAGCGACAGCGTCATCGACACGATCGTGAAGCCGATCTCCTTCGTGCCGTCGAGCGTGGCCTGCAGCCGCGACTTGCCCATTTCCATGTGCCGCGTGACGTTCTCGAGCACGACGATCGCGTCGTCGACGACGAAGCCGACGCAGAGCGTCAGGGCCATCAGCGACAGGTTGTCGAGGCTGTAGCCGAACAGGTACATCAGCGAGAACGTGCCGATGATCGACATCGGCAGCGCAAGGCTCGGGATGATCGTTGCCGTGACGCTGCGCAGGAACACGAAGATCACGCCGATGACGAGGCCGAGCGCCAGCAGCAGCGTGTACTGGACGTCGTGCACCGACTCGCGGATCGATTCGGAGCGATCGTAGAGAATCGACAGCTCGACCGACGGCGGAAGCTGCGCCTGGAACGATGGCAGGATCGCGCGGATGGCGTCGACCACCTCGATCGTGTTCGTGCCCGGCTGGCGGCTGATGGCGAGCACGACGCCGCGCGTGCCGTTGTACCAGGCCGCCACCTTGTCGTTCTGCACGCTGTCGAACACGCGCCCGAGCTGGTTCAGCCGGACGGCGGCGCCGTTGCGGTAGGCGACGATCATCGGCGCGTATTCCTTCGCGTCGTTGAGCTGCCCGGTGGCCATCACCGACGTCGCGCGCTCGGCGCCGTACAGCGTGCCGGTCGGGATGTTGACGTTGGCGTTCCCGACGGCCTGCTCGACGTCGGTCAGCGCGATGCCGCGCGTGGCAAGCGCGTTCGGATCGAGCTGGATGCGCACCGCGTATTGCTGCGACCCGTAGACCTGCACCTGGGCGACGCCGTTGATCGTCGAGATGCGCTGCGCGAGGTTGTTTTCGGCGTAATCGTCGACGACCGACAGCGGTTGCGTCTTCGACGTGAGCGCGAGGAGCAGGATCGACGATTCCGCCGGGTTGACCTTGCGCTGTGTCGGCGGATTGGGCATCGACGAGGGGAGCGAGCGCGCGGCGGCGGCGATGGCCGACTGCACGTCCTGCGCCGCGGCGTCGATGTTGCGATCGAGCGAGAACTGGATCGTGATCGACGTGCTGCCCTGCGTCGACTGCGACGTCATCGAGTCGATGCCGGCGATCGTCGAGAACTGCTTTTCGAGCGGCGTGGCGACGGCCGACGCCATCGTGTCGGGGCTCGCCCCCGGCAGGCTGGCCGACACCTGGATCGTCGGGAAGTCGACGTTTGGCAGCGCATTGACCGGCAGCAGCCGGTAACTGACGATGCCGAAGATCAGGATGCCCAGCATGACGAGCGCCGTCATGACGGGCCGGCCGACGAACAGCGCCGCGATGTTCGCGCCCGCAGCGCCGCGTTCCGCGGCCGCGGCGCCGCGTTCCGCGGTCATCGTGATTTCCCCGCGCCCGCGGCGGGTGCCGCTTCCCGTCGATTCACTCGCTGGCCTTCGCGTCGGCGATCGTGATCTTCGTTCCCGGTGCGAGGCGCAGCTGACCGACGGTGACCACCGTCTCGCCGGGCTTGAGACCCGACGCCATCACCGAGATGTCGCCTTCGCTGCGCGCGACCTTGATGTCGCGGACGTCGACGCTGCGGTCGGGCTTCACGACGAACACGTACTGGCCGTTCGGGCCATTCTGCACGGCGTTGGCGGGAACGACGATCGCGTTGTCCTGGTGCGTGAGCGTGAGGACGACGTCGACGAACTGTCCCGGCCACAATGCCTTGTCGGTGTTGGCGAACTCGGCCTTGAGCTTGATGGTTCCGGTCGATGCGTCGGTGGTGTTGTCGATGAACGAAAGCTTGCCGGCCACCGGTGCGAGGCCGCCGCTCGGCACTTGCGCGCTCACCTGCAACTCGCCGTCGGCCTGGTACTTGCGCACCGCGGCAAGACTCTGCTCGGGCACCGAGAACGACACGTTGATCGGCACGACCTGGTTGATCACGACGAGCGAGATCGTGTCGTTGGCCTTGACGAGGTTGCCTTCCTGGATCTGGATCTTGCCGGCGTAACCGGTGATCGGCGAGCGGATCGTGCAGTAGCCGATCTGCAGCCGCGCGCTCTCGATGGCCGCTTCGTCGGCGCGAAGCTGCGCCGCGGCGGTGGCCGCGTTGGTGCGGATCTGCGCATAGGCGTCGGGCGACACGAACTTCTGCTCGAGCAGCTCCTTGTAGCGCTTCTCCTGCTCGTTCGCATGGTCGAGAACCGCGCGGTCCTTGCCGAGGTTCGCCTGCGCCTGCGCGAGCTGCGCTTCGAAGGGCCGCCGGTCGATCTCGAACAGCGTCTCGCCCTTGCGCACTTCCTGCCCTTCCTTGAAGTGCACGGCGGTGATCTGGCCGTCGATGCGCGCCTTCACCGCAACGGTGGTGTACGGCTCGACGTTGCCGATGGCGCGCAGGCGCACCGGAACGCTCTTAGTGACGACGGGCGCAACGCTCACCGGAACCGCGGGCGCCGACTTCGGCAGCGCTGCGCGCGAGCCGGGCGCGAAGCGGAATGCGATGGCCGCAACCGCCGCGATTGCGAGCAGGCAGACGACGGCAATCAGGGTGCGGCGGGAGGCAGGCATCGTGCTAGGACCATCGAGGCGGAGGGTTGATTCCCGCCGCGTCGGGCGACGCATTCAAACCCTCGAGTTTAAGCCGTCCGGCGCCCCGCCCACGCGCCCGACACATCCGGAAACATGTGGGACCAGCCGCGAGCGGCGCTACAATCGCAGCCGGGCGCGATCGAAGCTTCGCGCAATGCGCCGCGCGGGTGTAGTTCAATGGCAGAACGGCAGCTTCCCAAGCTGCATACGAGGGTTCGATTCCCTTCACCCGCTCCATCCGCCTCGCATGCGCGCCACAGCCTACGGCCGCAGGTACGCCCAGCCCTGCTGCTGTTTGTGCATGATCTCGACGACTCCGGCGGGAACGTAGCCGATGCCGTCCAGCATGTCGGTTTTCGTGAGCTTCTGCCCGCGCATCGTGTTTTCGCACGCGCTGACCGCAACACCCTGGCCGAGTGCTTCGCTGATGCGGTTGCCGACGACCGATTCGGACTTCAGCATTCCGATGCCGGGCCCGTACGCAACGATCTCGATGTCGACGTTCGCCGCACCGAGGTCGGTTTGCAGATTCCGCGCGTTGTTGAGCGCGAGATTCCATTTGGCGGGGTCGTTGTCGCTGACCTGCATCACGACGCGGTTTTGCCGGGTGCTCGCGGCTTGCGCGAGCGCATCGGGCGCGGCAAGGGCCGTAGCGCCTGCCAGCACGGCAAGCGTGGCGACGGACAGCAGTCGAGCAAGCGATACGACCGGCATGGTGACCTCGGCACGGGAAAAGGCGGGCGCGGCCCGCCGAGACGCCGATTATGCCGGATCGGTGCATGACCGAGATCGGGGATAATCACGCCGATGCGCCAAGGCATGAAGGTCTCCCCGCGCGTGCGGGCTCATTCGCCAGCCGGCGCGCAGCACTCGCTTGCGGGAGCCGCCGGTCGCGCCTCGGCGCCGCCGTTCGGCGCGCACGTCCCGACCGCGGCGATCATCCTGATCTCGAGCTCGGTGCTGTGCTTCACGATCCTCGACGCCATCACCAAGTTCATGACGCAGCGCTATTCGATTCCGCTGCTCGTATGGGCGCGCTACGGCGTCCAGTTCGTTGCGATGCTCGTCTGGCTCGGGCCCAGCATGCGTCTCGATCTCGTGCGCACGCAGCGCCTGCGCTTCCAGGCGTTTCGCGGCGTGCTGCTGCTCGCGTCGTCGCTTTTCTTCGTCAACGCGCTGCGCTCGCTTCCGCTTGCAGAAGCCACCGCGCTCAACTATTCGACGCCGATCATCGTCGTGCTGATGGGCCGTCTCGTTCTTCGGGAGCGGCTGACACAGGCGCGCCTTGCGTTCGTCGCCGTGGGCGTGGCAGGCATGCTGATGATCGTGCAGCCTGGCAGCGACGTATTCCACGGCGCCGCGCTGTTCGGGCTCGGCGCGGCGATCTTCTACGCGTGCTACCAGATCACGACGCGCATGCTCGCCGGCGAGGACCCGCGCGTGCTGCTGTTCTATCCGGCGCTGATGGGCACCGTCATCATGTCGGCGCTGGCACCCGGCTTCGACTGGCCGCCGTCGATGCCGTGGACGCACGTGCTGCTGATCGTCTGCGGCGGGCTCTTCGGCACGCTCGGCCATTTTCTGTTCATCCTCGCCTTTCGCCTCGCACCCGCCTCGGCGCTGACGCCGTTCACGTATACGCAGCTCGTCTGGGCGATGCTTCTCGGCTGGTTTCTCTACGGCGACTTTCCGAACGGCTACCGGATCGGCGGAATGGCGGTGATCGCGGGGAGTGGACTTCTGATGATGTTGCACGAGCGGCGCCGCGCACGGCTCGTCGCGATCGATCCTGTCACCGTTCAATGAAATGGAGGAGTTCCCGATGAGCAAACCGCGGATCGGCTTTGTCGGTGTCGGCCTGATGGGGCACGGCATCGCGAAGAACCTGCTGGCGAAGGGCTTCCCGCTGACGCTGCGCGTGCACCGCAATCGCGCGGCCGCGCAGGACCTTCTTGCCGCCGGCGCTGCGGAAGCGGCCAGTTATGCCGAGCTCGCACGCAACGCCGACATCGTGATGCTGTGCGTGACCGGCGCGCCGCAGGTCGAGGAAGTGGTCCTCGGTCCCGACGGTATCGCGAGCGCCGCCCGCGAAGGACTCATCGTCGTCGACACATCGACGAGCGAGCCCGCGACGACGTCACGGATGCGCAACGTCCTCGCCGACCAGCAGGTGCGCTTCGTCGATGCGCCGCTCGCCCGCACGCCGGTCGAGGGGAGCAGGGGGCGGCTCAACATCATGGTCGGCGCCGACGACGCGACGTTCGCCGAGCTGCAGCCGACGTTCGCCGCGTTCTGCGAGAACATCGTCCACGCGGGTCCTCCCGGACACGGCATCGTGCTGAAGCTCATCAACAACTTCATCGCGCAGGCCATCTGCACGGCCACCGCCGAAGCCTGTGCTGCCGCGGCGAAGTCGGGGCTGTCGATCCGCAAGCTGCATCAGGTGATCTCCGCAGGCGCCGTCAACTCGGGCTTGTTCCAGATGCTCGTCGGGAAGATGCTCGAAAGCGGCGACCTGTCGGGTCTCAAGTTCACGCTGTCGAACGCCGCGAAGGATCTGCGCTACTACACGCATTTCACCGAATCGATGATGCTTCCGTCGATCGTCGGCGAGGCGGTGCACCAGAGCCTCGTCACGGCGAATGCGCTCGGCTTCGGCGACAAGTACGTGCCGTCGCTGATCGAGGCGCAGGAGAAGCTCGCCGGCGTGTCGATCGTTCCGCGCGAGGGCGCCGGCTAGGATGGAACGACCCCCACGCTCGCTCCGCTCGGTGC
>Ga0207694_10002534_pt1 | contig 14837 bp, 17 predicted proteins | sample KBSC34metaG_FD_184353 | JGI IMG/M metagenome (GOLD analysis project Ga0207694, IMG submission 184353) | Corn rhizosphere microbial communities from Kellogg Biological Station, Michigan, USA - KBS C3-4 metaG (SPAdes) (version 2) | ecosystem: Host-associated > Plants > Roots > Rhizosphere > Soil...
TTCACCGCGGGATCGGCGAGGATGATCTTGAACGCTGCCGTCACCTTCTCCTTGTTGGCGCCGCCGCCGACATCGAGGAAGTTGGCCGGGAACATGCCGTTCAGCTTGATGATATCCATCGTCGCCATGGCGAGGCCGGCGCCGTTGACCATGCAGCCGATATCGCCGTCGAGCTTGATGTAAGCGAGGTCGTATTTCGACGCTTCGAGCTCGGACGGATCCTCCTCGGTCTCGTCGCGCAGCTCGAGCAGATCCTTGTGGCGGAACAGAGCGTTCGAATCGAAGCCGACCTTGGCATCGAGCACCATCAGCTTGCCGTCGGTGGTGAGCGCGAGCGGGTTGATCTCGATCTGCGCCGCGTCGGTGCCCATGAAGGCATCGTAGAGCTTCGAGGAGACGTTCGCCGCCTGCTTGGCGAGATCGCCCTTCAGGCCGAGTGCGTTGGCGACGGCGCGGCCGTGATGCGGCATGAAGCCGGTCGCCGGATCGACATCGAAGCTGTGAATCTTTTCCGGCGTGTCGTGCGCGACCGTCTCGATGTCCATGCCGCCTTCGGTCGAAGCGACCAAAGCGACTCGGCCGGTAACGCGATCGACCAGCAGAGCGAGGTAGAATTCCTTGGCGATGTCGACGCCGTCAGTGACGTAGAGGCGATTGACCTGCTTGCCATGCTCGCCGGTCTGCACCGTGACGAGGGTGTTGCCGAGCATGTCAGTCGCTGCCGCGCGAACTTCGTCGGCGGTCCTGGCCAGCCGGACGCCGCCCTTGGCATCGGGGCCGAGTTCCTTGAACTTGCCCTTGCCGCGGCCGCCGGCGTGGATCTGGGCTTTCACCACGTAAAGCGGCCCGGGGAGCTTCGCTGCGGCTTCAACCGCTTCGTCGGCGCTCATCGCGGCAAAGCCTGCGGGCACAGGGACGCCGAACTTGGCGAGAAGCTCCTTGGCCTGATATTCGTGGATGTTCATGGGGGCGCGAGCCTTTCGAAGATCGGGGAATGCGCCGCCTTAAGCACAGCGTGCGCGGCGAATCCACCCCCACGGCCAAGAGTCGCGCGGCGCGACTTGCGCGCGACTTAGCCGACGCCAAGCGCGCAGAGCGCGGCCGAGCTGGTCGTCACCCCGACGATCTTCGAATCGTTGAGCGAGCGGACCCGGTACAGGAACTGATCGATCGACCTGGATTGCCCGGCCTTGCCGAGCCCGGCCAGGCGCCTGAGCTGAAGCAGCGAGAGGCGCTGGACCATGCGGTGGGCCATGCAGCCGGCCATCGGCTTGGGGATGCCGGCGCTCACCAGCCCGGCGCGAGTCATGTCCTCGGGCGTGGAGCAGGCGCCGAGCACCAAGAGCGGCGCCAGCAGGGCGCCGATCAAAAGAACACGCAACGCTTTATCCTTTCGTGCAACCCGGCCGAGGCGCGGCTATATCGCCCGGCATGTCCTGGGCAACCGGCCTTTTCCTGTTCGTCGCGACCATCGTTCTGATGGAGGGATTCGCCTATGTGGCGCACCGCTGGGTGATGCACGGGCCGGGCTGGTTCCTGCATGCGAGCCATCATTCACCCCGCACAGGTAACTGGGAGCTGAACGACCTGTATGCGGTGATCTTCGCGGTGCCGTCCTTCGTGCTGCTGCTCGGCGGGGTACAGCTTGGCTGGTGGCCGGGCTGCACCTGGATCGGCGCCGGGATCGCCGGTTATGGCGCGATCTATTTCGGCTTCCATGACGTCATCGTCCATAAGAGGCTCGACCACCGCTATCTGCCCAGATCGGCGTATATGAAGCGGATCATCCAGGCGCACCGGCTGCACCATGTCGTCGAGACCAAGGCGGGCACGGTCAGCTTCGGCTTTCTCTGGGCGCCGAAGCCCGAAAAGTTGAAGGCCGAACTCAAGCGCCGCGATCGCGCCGGGATCCGCGCGCCGATGGGCAAGGGCACCGGCCTCGATTGAACGAATCCCTGCTCTTCTTCGCGCTGGCTATCCCTGCGGTGACCCTGCTCGGCCTTTCCAAGGGCGGGTTTGTCGGGCTTGGCGCGCTGTCGCTGCCGATGCTTGCGCTGGCGATCTCTCCGGTGCGGGCAGCGGCGATCCTGTTGCCGATCCTGATCGTCCAGGATGTCGTCGGCGTCTGGGCGTTCCGGAAGAGCTGGGACGGGCATGTACTCGCCTGGATGCTGCCCGGCTCGATGATCGGCATCGCGCTCGCCTATCTGTTCGCTGCGCGAGTCTCCGAGGCGGCGGTGCTCGGCGTGGTCGGGGCAATCTCGATCCTGTTCGGCGCCTATCGGCTTTTGACCGATCGGCGCGGCGCCATCTCCGCGCCGGCGAAATCGCCCGGTTGGGTCGGGACGCTGGCCGGCATCGCTTCTGGCTTCACCAGCCAGATCGCGCATGCCGGGCAGCCGCCCTTCCAGATCTGGGTGCTGCCCAAGCGCCTGCCGCGCGACGTGCTGGTCGGCACCACCGCAATCTATTTCGCTGCGACCAACTGGCTCAAGGTGCCGGCCTATTGGGCGCTTGGCCAGTTCAGCCGCGAGAATCTGCTGGCGGCGGCGGCCCTGTTGCCGGTGGCGATCGCTTCGACCTTTGCCGGGGTATGGCTGGTCAGGCGGGTGTCGCCGGCGCGTTTTTACACCGCCATCTATGCGCTGATGGTGCTGGTCGGTGTAAAACTCGTCTGGGATGCCGTTGCCTGAAACAAATATCGGGCAAGGCGGAAGACGATAGCGATGCGCGGCCGCCGCTTTATTTGAACGGCTTCAAGAATTGATCGATTTTTGCGACCCACTCGCGAAGGGGGCGAAATCTCGGCTTATTGTCGGCGCGATCGTGGCTCCAACATATTTACGGACCTGTTTGGGATCGCGCTAGCGCACGCCATTCAAGGCTCGCGATATTCATCGTGCAAGAGACACGCGAATTACTTGAATATTTTTGCGATGCCTATCGGTATTGCTATCGGGTTTACTTGGGACGGAGTCTTGGCATCCACGGCTCCGCAAACTCATGGGCGTTTTAATTTCGCGGCACGGTGGACCCCGGAACAAGTCCGGGGTGACGAAGGAGTGCGCGCGCCCGCCGGGCGCCGTCGCAGCATGAATTCACCTAGTCAAAGAGCGAGGATACCGAGGTTTCGTCGGCGATCCGCTTGATCGCCTCGGCGAGCAAGGGCGCGATCGTCAGCAGACGGATGCGCTTGGCATCTTTCACCACATCATGCTGGCCGATTGAATCGGTGATGACGAGCTCCTCGAGCACCGACCCCTCGACCCGCGCGACCGCGCCGCCCGACAGAACGCCGTGGGTGACATAGGCGACCACGCCGGCAGCGCCCGCCTGTTGAAGCGCGGCCGCGGCATTGCACAGCGTGCCGGCCGAATCGACGATGTCGTCGATCAGGATGCAGAATCGGCCGGCCACATCGCCGATGATGTTCATCACTTCGGATTCGCCGGCGCGCTCGCGGCGCTTGTCGACGATGGCGAGATCGGCGTTGTTGAGCCGTTTCGCCAGAGCGCGGGCGCGCACCACGCCGCCGACGTCAGGCGACACGACCATGATGTCGCGGTCGCCGAAGCGGGTCAGGATATCGGCCGACATCACCGGCGCGCCGTAGAGATTGTCGGTCGGGATATCGAAAAAGCCCTGGATCTGCCCGGCATGGAGATCGACCGAGAGGACTCGGTCGGCACCGGCGACGGTAATCAGGTTTGCGACCAGCTTGGCCGAGATCGGGGTGCGCGGGCCGGGTTTGCGATCCTGCCGGGCATAGCCGAAATAGGGGACGACAGCCGTGATTCGCTTGGCCGAGGCGCGGCGCAGCGCGTCGATGCAGATCAGCAGCTCCATGAGATTGTCGTTGGCGGGAAAGCCGGTCGACTGGAGCACGAACACATCCTCGCCGCGGACATTCTCCTGGATCTCGACGAACACCTCTTCGTCGGCGAAACGCCGGACGCTGGCATTGGTCAGCGGGATTTCGAGATAGTCCGAAACCGCGCGCGCCAGGGGCAGGTTGGAGTTGCCGGTCATCAATTTCATGCGCGTTCCTCGCCCGGCCGACGTGGCCGCTGCGGCGGCTCTTAGCCAGCAGCGACCGAACGTGAAAGACTTGTTACGGCCAAAGCCCGATCACCAGGCCGATGATCGTGAACTGCACGAGGTGATAACCGGCATTGATCGCCCAGAAGGCGAAGCTGCGGCCTTCGAAGACATATTGGATGGCGAAGGCCGAACCGATCAGCCCGGCGATCGCGATGCCGGTCAGCACCGCATGGCACAGGCCGGGCGCCGGGCCGGCGATCAGCGCGAAGACGATCGCTGCGACGATCGAGGTGACTACGCCGATGACGATCTTAACACCGTGATTCTGTTTCTCCGCGGGCGGAGTGTCGATGTCGATTCCCATCTCGGCCGCCCAGCGGCGCAGGAACATCGCCTTGGAATACCAGAGCCCGCCCGGGAAATAGCCGATGATGCCGGCGACGATCGCCGCGATCAGGTTGATGTGCTGCATGTTGCCCTCCCGCTACCGGTTCATGACGGCATGGTTATACAGCATGGCGTCACTTTCCGCGAAGGCGCTTTTCCCAGTCGATCTGGCTGAGCGCGACCAGCAGGCCGAGCATTGCGAGCTGAAGCGCGATGCCGAGCGGATTGGTGAGGCTGCGGCGGAACGCGTCGCCGAGGCTCGATTCGCGGATATGCTGGGCCGAGAAAGCGTAGATCGAATAGGAAACCACCCGGCCCGCGAAAAAGGCGGCGGTGAAGGGGAGCAGCCTGACCTTAGTCAGCCCGGCGGCTTCGAACAGTTGCGCCGAGGGGAGCGGCGACAGCGCGAACAGGCCGAGACCGAGGATTGCGTTGCGCTTGCGCCGGCCGAGCGCTTCGCTTGCCGCGGTGAGGTTTCGCTTCGTCTTCTCCGGCAGGCGATCCGCGAGCAGGCGAAAACCATGGGCGAGAAGAAAGCGGCCCAATGCGGCGGCAAGCGCGCCCGAAAGGACCAGGGCCGGGACGGGGAGCTTCGTGTTGAGGCCGTAGAGGATGATGATCGACCAGGTGGGCGGGCCGAAGGCCGGCATCAGGTTCACGCCGAGGACGATCAGGAAGAAGATCAGATAATCGGTCACGATGGCTATCCTTATGGGCAGCGGCGCGCGTCGGATAGTCGGGAACGGCGGGACTTTGAGGGCGGATCGATCCGGTTGGTCCTGTCTTTCGTCTTCGAGGCTACAGGATGCGTGCATATTGCGGGCGCCCTTCTTCCCCTCTCCTTTTCAGGAGAGGGGCAAGCTGCGCAGCAGCACAGGGTGAGGTTGAGTACGAAACGCTTGTGCTGGTCACCCTCACCCTTCCCATGCCTTCGGCATGGGCCCCTTCCCTCTCCCGCTGGGAGAGGGAAAAGTGGCGCTTTCAAATTCCGTCCGCGCATGGTCGAATGCTCACTCTCGCGCCGCACTGCCCAGTTGTTGCCGCCAGTCACGGGAGCTAGAGCGCTGGCATGACTGTCCTCACCCGTTTCGCCCCGTCCCCCACCGGCACGCTGCATGTCGGCAATATCCGCACTGCGCTGCATAACTGGCTATGGGCGCGGAAAAGCGGCGGGGGGTTCATGCTGCGAATCGACGATACCGATGCCGAGCGGAGCGAGGAGCGTTTCGTCGACGCCATCCGGGCCGATCTCGCCTGGCTTGGGCTGGTGCCCGATGGCGAGGAACGCCAGTCGGCCCGGTTCGCGCTGTACGAAGCCCGGTTCGCTGCCTTGCGCGACGCCGGCCATGTCTATCCGGCCTATGAGACGGCCCAGGAGCTCGACCTCAAGCGCAAGATCGCGGCCGGGCGCGGCCTGCCGCCGGTCTATGACCGCGCTGCGCTGACGCTGAGCGACAGCGAGCGCGCTGCGTTCGAGGCAGGGGGCGTTGCGCCGCACTGGCGCTTCAAGCTCGACCATGGCGCGCCGATCGAATGGGACGATCTGATCCGCGGCCATCAGCGCTTCGACCCGGCGACGATGAGCGATCCCGTCATCCGCCGCGCCGACGAATCCTGGCTCTATATGCTGCCCTCGGCGATCGACGATGCCGAGATGGGCGTGACTCATGTCGTGCGCGGCGAGGACCATGTCTCGAACACGGCGCTCCAGCTCCAGATGTTCGCAGCGATGGGCAGTGCGCCGCCCGCCTTTGCGCATGAGGCATTGCTGATCGGCAGCGAGGGCAAATTGTCGAAGCGCCTGGGATCGCTTGGCGTCGAATCGTTCCGCGAGATGGGGATCGAGCCCGAAGCGGTGCGGGCATTGCTCGCGCGGATCGGGACGAGCCTGCCGGTCGAGCCGCTGATCGAGACCGATGCACTGATCGCGACCTTCGATTTCGGAAAGTTCGGCCGGGCGCCGGCGCGGTTCGACGAGGCCGAGCTGGCTGCGCTCAATGCGCGCATCGTCCATCAGCTCGATTTCGACTCGGTGTCGGCACGGCTGCCTGCGGGCATGGGCCGCGACGGCTGGGAAGCGGTGCGGCCCAATCTCTCGACCGTCGCCGAGGTGGCCGACTGGTGGCATGTGATCGAGGGGCCGATCGAGAGTGAAGCCGACCCGGCGGATGCGGATTTCCTGGCCGAGGCGGCGCGACTTGCAAGCGAGATCGACTGGTCGGCCGACCCCTGGCATGCGCTGACCGGCGCGCTCAAGGCGGGGTCGGGCCGGAGCGGCAAGGCGCTGTTCCAGCCGCTGCGGCGCGCACTGACCGGGCTCGACCATGGGCCGGACATGAAAGCGCTGCTGCCGTTGATCGGCCGCGAGCGGGCTATCGAGCGGCTTGGCAGGGACCGCGCCTGATCAGCATTCAGATTGCGGTCCGACCGCGTGACGATGATGTTCGCGCAGAGGCGCAGAGGCGCGAAGAGGGCCCGCCGGTGGAAGGGTGGTCTGACTTTCTCTGCGAACCCCGCTGGTCTGACTGAGTAAAGGCGCACCGTAAGGAGCCACTCCGCGCCTCCGCGCCTCTGCGCGAACCCATTACAACATAATCGACTGTCGACCCGACCATCATAATCGCTCTGTGAAATGATATCTTGTATCTTTACAGTAATGTTGTATCATCGCCGTAGAGCATGGGCAAAAGACCCGGCCACCAACCAGGACGTTGATGGAGACAGGCGATGTATGCTGACAGATATGCGCAACGGACCAAATTCGACCCGGCCAGCATGGGGCTCGCGCTGGTGCTCAACGGCACCATCGTTGCCGGTCTGATCGCCTTTGCCGCGCCCAAAATGTACCACCACATTGTCGATCCGCCGATCACGGTAATCACTGTTCCGCCTGAGCGGCAGCCACCACCGCCCCTCCCCGATGAAAAACCCAAGGTCGATCATCAGATCACGACACAGAAGATCGAGACGGTGATTCCGCAGACGATCGTCCCCACGCCCACCGACGACCATCCCTATGTCGCCCCGCCGACAGAACCGGGCCCGGTCGGCACCGGCGGCGACAGCGGCTTCGTGACCCCGACCAAGCCGCCCCCGGTTGTGATCGGCCCGGTGCGCGATATGCGCGCCGGCTTCCAGCCCGACTATCCGGCCAGCGAGCGCCGCGCGGGGCACCAGGGCCGGGTGGTCGTCCGGGTCCTCATCGGAGTCGATGGCCGGGTGAAGAAGGTCGAGAAGGTCAGCGCTGCGAGCGACGCCTTTTTCGAAGCGACCGAACGCCGTGCGCTCGACAAATGGCGCTTCAAGCCCGGCACGCGCGACGGCGTCCCGATCGAAACCTGGCAAACCGTTGGGCTGAACTTCGTCCTGAACGACGAGTGACCCCCGGCGTGGAGACGGCCAACCGCGGGCGGGGCCGGCATCCGGCCCCGCCCGCACCGATCTTCCAGACCGGAACGCGTGAAATCCGAGGATTTTGAGGGAGACAGGCGATGTATGCTGACAGATATGCGCGGCGGACCAAATTCGACCCCGGCAGCATGGGGCTTGCGCTGGCGCTGAACGGGACGATCGTTATCGGATTGATTGCCTTTGCCGCACCTCATTTCGTGCCGTCGATCGACAAGCCCCTTGTCCTTGTTCCGATTGCGCTCAAGCCACTGCCGCCGGAGATCAAGCCACCACCGCCCCCCAAAACGCACGACCCCGAGCTGCCGTCGCCGACGCGGATCGATACAGTCCCACCGACTGTTCCTGCGCCACCCCAGGGCCCAATATTCACACCGGACCCGCAGCCGCCGATCTCCGACAGCGGTACCTTTGGCGGCGGTACCTTCGAACCGGTCAAGCCGATGCCGGTTGTGATCGGCCCGATCCGCGACGCCCGCTATGCCGCTGGCTTCCAGCCCGAATATCCCGCCAGCGAGCGCCGTGCAGGACATCATGGCCGGGTGGTCGTTCGGGTCCTGGTCGGAGTCGACGGCCGGGTGAAGCGGGTCGAGAAAGTCAGCGCCGCGAGCGACGCGTTTTTCGAAGTGACCGAGCGCCGCGCGCTCGACAAATGGCGCTTCAAACCGGGCACCAGGGACGGCGTCCCGATCGAAGCCTGGCAAACCGTCAGCCTGAGCTTCGTGCTGAACGACGAATGATCGCGGGGGTGGAGACGGTGCAGGGCGGGCGGGGCTGGCATCCGGCCCCGCCCGCGCCTATCTTCGCGGCCATGACCTTGCTGCGTTTCATCGCCCCGATGCGGGCCTATCAGGACCTGAGGCTGTTCCTTTCGCAGCGGCGGAAGCACGAAGTCGTGTTCCTGGCCCTGTCGCTCGCGATCACCTACCTCATCATCTTCTACATGATCCATGATTCGAAGATCGTTCGGGATAACCGCCCGGTCATCATCTATGTCCAGCAATGGCCGGCGAACCGCACCGATGCCGAGATCATCGCGCAGCAGAAGATCGACGGCGTCGAGCAGACCAAGCGCGAGGAAGCCGCGCGGAAGCGCGACGAGGAGAATCGGGCTGCGTGGAAGCGGATCGACGACCGCCTGAAGAAGTACGGCATCTGAACGACGACGACATACGCTGGATGGGCGCGGCGCTTGCGCTTGCCGAGCGCGGCCGTGGGCTGACCGCGCCCAACCCGTGCGTGGGCTGCGTGATCGTGAACCGGGGCCGCGTCGTCGGGCGCGGCTGGACCCAGCCGGGCGGGCGGCCGCATGCCGAAGCGATGGCGCTTGCCCAGGCCGGCGAGAAGTCGCGCGGCGCAACTGTGCATACGACGCTCGAGCCCTGCGCGCACACTTCGCCGCGCGGGCCCGCCTGTGACGGGCTGCTGGTGGCGGCCGGCGTGGCGCGCGTGGTGATCGCTCTGGTCGATCCCGATCCGCGGACTGACGGGTGCGGGATCGAGCGGCTGCGCGGGGCCGGGATCAGCGTCGTTACCGACGTGCGGTCGGCCGAGGCGCGGCGTGCGATGGCGGGGTTCCTGACCCGGCATGCGCTTGGCCGGCCCTTTGTGACGCTGAAGCTGGCGATGGCGCTGGATGGCGCGGTGGCGATGGCTGACGGGACGAGCCGCTGGATCACCGGGCCTGAAGCGCGCGGGCATGCGCATCTCGAGCGGGCGCGGCATGAGGCGATTCTGGTCGGGCGGGGGACGGTTCAGGCTGATGAGCCGGCGCTTGATGTGCGGTTGGCGGGGCTAGAGGGGCGGAGTCCGAGGCGGATCGTGCTTTCCTCTTCTCCTTGTCACCCCCGCGAAAGCGGAGGGCCATCACCCAGCGTTGCGGCTGAAGGCAGCGGGCAGGAGATGGGTCCCCGCTTTCGCGGGGATGACAAGAAGGGGGATGTTGGGTGGGGCGTATTGGCCGACCCAAACGACATCGTCGGCCTCAAGAGCGTCGACCATCTTCTCGTCGAGGGCGGTGCTGCCACCGCCGCTGCGTTCCTGTCAGCCGATCTGGTCGACCGCATGCTGCTCTACCGCGCGCCCATCCTGATCGGCGGTGGACGAGTCCTGCCCGATATCGGTCTCGACGATCTTGCCGAGGCCCATGGCCGCTGGCGGTTGCAGGATGCGCGGCAGCTTGGCAGCGACCGGCTCGAGGTTTACGAGCGCGTCAGGGAAACCAATTAAATGTTCACAGGCATCATTTCTGACATCGGCACGATCGAGCGCGTCGAAGCGCTGGGCGATACGCGGCTGCGCATCTCGACAAGCTATGACACGGCGACGATCGACCTTGGCGCCTCGATCGCCTGTTCGGGCGTGTGCCTGACGGTTGTCGACAAGTCCGAACCGGGGGCACCCGGCTGGTTCGCGGTCGATGTGTCGGGCGAAACCATCTCGCGCACCGCGCAGGGGCAATGGACCGAGGGGCACCGCCTCAACCTCGAGCGCGCGCTTCGGCTCGGCGAGGAACTGGGCGGGCATATCGTGACCGGACATGTAGACGGGGTCGGCGAAGTCGTCTCGGTGATCGAGGAGGGCGGATCGCACCGGGTGGTGATCAGGGCCGGGGCCGAAATCGCGCCGTTCGTCGCGCCCAAGGGGTCAATCACGCTCGACGGCGTCTCGCTGACGGTCAACGAGGTGGAGGACGGGCCGCATGGCGTCATGATTGGCGTCAACATCATTCCGCACACAGCCGCCGTCACCACATTCGGCAGCCTCGCGGCGGGGCAGGCGATCAATATCGAGATCGACGTGCTTGCCCGCTATCTTCAACGCATGGAGCATTATCGTGCAAAAGCCTGAACTGGCGCGGCTGCGCCACGGCTTCCTCTCGAGTCCCGAGGAAATCATCGACGAGGCCAGGAATGGCCGGATGTTCATCCTGGTCGATGACGAGGACCGCGAGAATGAGGGGGACCTCGTCATTCCGGCGCAGATGGCGACGCCGGAGAAGATCAATTTCATGGCGAAATATGGCCGCGGGCTGATCTGCCTTGCGCTGACCAAGAGGCGCGTGGACGAGCTCGGGCTCGACCTGATGAGCCGCCACAATGGCACCCGCCACGAAACCGCCTTCACCGTCTCGATCGAAGCGCGCGACGGCGTGACCACCGGGATTTCCGCCGCAGACCGTGCCCGCACCGTCGCGGTTGCGATCGACTCGTCGAAAGGGCGCGAGGAGATCGTGACCCCGGGCCATGTCTTCCCGCTGGTCGCGCGCGAGGGCGGCGTGCTGGTGCGCACCGGCCATACCGAGGCCGCGGTCGATGTGTCGCGGCTGGCGGGGCTCAATCCTTCGGGCGTGATCTGCGAGATCATGAACGAGGACGGGACCATGTCGCGGATGGACGATCTCGTCACCTTCGCGCAGTTCCACAACCTCAAGATCGGCACGATCCGCGATCTGATCGCCTATCGCCGCCGCCACGACCATCTTGTCGAGAAGCGCGCCGAAGTGATCTTCCACAGCAAATGGGGCGGCGACTGGAAGGCGATGACCTTCTACAACAAGGCGACCGGCGACGAGCAGGTCGCGCTGGTGAAGGGGAAGATCGACCCCGACAAGCCGACTCTTGTGCGCATGCACAGCCTGTCGATGTTCGCTGACGCGTTCGGCGAGGAATCGGCCCGGGCCGGGCTGCTCTCCTGCTCGATGGAGGCGATCGCCGCCGAGGGGGCCGGGGTGATCGTGGTGATCAACCGGCCGATGAAGGATTCGATGACCCGGACCATCAAGCTGCGCGCCGAAGGCAAGAATTTCGGCACGCCGGAGGCCAATGAGTTGCGCGACTATGGCGTCGGCGCCCAGATCCTGGCTGAACTCGGCGTTCAGGACATGATCCTGCTGACCAACACGCATCACACGCTGGTCGGGCTCGACGGCTATGGCCTGTCGATCGTCGGCGAGCGGCCGATTCCCGGGACTGGAGACGAATGATGGCGAAGCTGCTGATCGTCGAGGCACGCTTTTACGACCATCTGAACGACCTGCTGCTCGAGGGCGCACGCGCCGCGATCGATGAAGCTGGGCATACGCACGAGACGATCACCGTGCCCGGCGCGCTCGAGATTCCGGGCGCTGTCGCGCTCGCGGCCGAGAGCGGGCGCTATGACGCTTTCGTCGCGCTTGGCGTCGTGATCCGCGGCGAGACCTATCATTTCGAGATCGTCGCCGGCGAAAGCGCGCGCGGGCTGATGGCGCTTTCGATGGACGGGATCGCGCTCGGCAATGGTATTTTGACCGTCGAGAACGAAGCCCAGGCGCTGGCCCGGGCGCGGCGCAGCGAGAAGGACAAGGGCGGCGAGGCGGCCAAGGCAGCGCTTGCGATGCTTGCGCTGAAGGCGCGCTTCGACTGACCATGGCCGCGATGGAGCCGCCCCCGCCGCGTTATCGCATCGTCGAGCGCAAGGGCCGGCTGATCGCAACCGATACCTGGGCCGAGAACAGGCCGGAGCGGACCGGTGCGCCGACGCCGCAAGCCGGGGCGCCCCGGCCGACTGTGCCGGGCCGGCCCGGCGGCATGCCCGGCATGCGCGATGCCGGGCTGATCGACAGGCTGGGCGCGGTGCTTCTGCTCGGGCTCTGCACCGGATCGACTGACGGCGCGGGCAACCCGATCCTGACCACGGCCAATTTCTATGACGTCGAGGGGCCGCGCCAGATCATAGTCGGGCCGGCCGGCGCCAAGAGGCTCGGGCACCGGCTGGTGGCGATGGCGGCGCTTATGGCAGTGCTGGCGCTGCTGATCTTTTTGACGCCATGGGGCTTCATCATTGCGTTCGTCGTGGTCGGCATGGTCGCGAGCAATGCCAATACGGCGGCGCGGCCGGCGATCACGCGGTGGCTCGATCGCCTGGAACAGGCGGGTTGAGGCTGGCGCCGCTCTTACTTATACAGTTGTAAGTAAGGGAGATCCGGGATGGCGCTGGCGCATAGTTTCAAGGCGAATCCGCACTGGCTGCCGCGCCAGAAGCCCGAGGCGATCAGGGCGATCCCGGGCGAGAATGGCCTGCCCTTTATCGGCAACACGCTGAAGCTGCTGGCCGACCCAGTCGGGTTCGGGCACCGAATGGTGAAGCTGTACGGCCCGGTCTATCGCAACAATGCCTTTGGCGGGCCTTCCGTCACGCTGATGGGCGCCGATGCGAACGAGCTCGTGCTGTTCGACCGCGACAAGATCTTCTCGTCCGAACAGGGCTGGGGCCCGATGCTCAACCTGCTCTTTCCGCGCGGGCTGATGCTGATGGACTTCGACAAGCACCGTGCCGACCGCAAGGTGATGTCGGTTGCGTTCAAGCCCGAGCCGATGCGCCATTATGCCGAGGCGCTGAATGCCGGCATCACCCGCACCGTGATCGGCTGGGCGAACACGCCGCTGCGCTTCTACGATGCGATCAAGGCACTGACTCTCGATCTTGCCGCCGACTCTTTTCTCGGCATGCCGCTCGGGCCAGAGGCAGACCGGGTCAACCAGGCGTTCGTCGACGAAGTCCAGGCGACGATCGCGCCGATTCGTATCCCGCTTCCCGGCACGACGATGCGCAAGGGCGTGAAGGCCCGGGCCTATCTGATCGACCTGTTCAGGCGCGAGATCCCGAAGCGGCGGACGGGCGAGGGGCACGACTTCTTCTCGCAATTCTGCCGCGCGACCGACGAGCAGGGCGCGCCGCTCACCGACCAGGCGATCGCCGATCACATGAACTTCCTGATGATGGCGGCGCACGACACCATCACCTCTTCGGCGACGAGCCTGGTCATGCTGCTAGGGCGCAATCCGGAATGGCAGGATCGTCTGCGCGCCGAGATCGCCGAGGTCGGCATGAATGACGGGCGCGGTATCGGCGATGACGCGCTCGATCGGCTGGTGCTGACCGAATATGCCTTCAAGGAGGCGCTGCGGATGATCCCGCCGGTGCCGTCGCTGCCGCGCCGCGCGCTCAAGGATTTCAGCTTTGGCGGTTATGACATCCCGGCGGGCACGTTCGTCGGGCTCAATGTCGGCTTCACCCATTTCATGCCCGAGCATTGGGTCGATCCGCAGCGCTTCGATCCGCTGCGCTTCACCCCCGAGGCGAGCCGCGGCCGGCACAAATATGCCTGGGTGCCGTTCGGCGGGGGCGCGCACATGTGCCTCGGCCTGCATTTCGCGACAATGCAGACGCGCATCCTGATCGCCCATCTGCTCAGCCGCTACCGGATCGAGCTGGCGGCGGGATCGGGCCAGGCCTGGCAAGGCTGGCCGATCCCGCGTCCGAAGGACGGACTGCCGGTGCGGTTCATCCCGCTGGCGTAAATGCCGGCTATTCCGCCGCGACCCGCTCCAGCGTCGGATAGTCGGTATAGCCTTCCGGCCCGTGGCTGTAGAAAGTCGCCAGCTCCGCTGCATTGAGCGGCGCGTCGCGTTTCAGGCGCTCCGGGAGATCGGGATTGGCGAGGAAGGTGCGGCCGAAGGCGATGGCGTCGGCCACGCCCGAATCGAGCGCCGCCTGGGCGTTGTCGCGGAGATAATCCGAGTTGAGCACCAGCGGGCCGGGGAACACCTCGCGAATCGCGGGCGAGAGCCGCGGGACGTCGGGGCGGCGCGGCCCGCAGGGCGCCAGCGATCGCATCGCGCAGCGGCTTGGGACGATATTGATCGTCGTAAGGCGTCGGACGCTTGGCCAGTCCATCCTTGCGCGGCGTGCGACCTTGCAGCCAGGTATGCGTGTCCATGAGCCCCCAGCAGAGCAGCGCGTTGACCTGCGTGAACGACAGCGTGAGATCGAGATAGGCGCGGCCAATGGCCGCCACGTCGCGGTCGCGCGTGGCGAAGTCCGCGGCCAGCGGCGCATCGTGCACGTCGAACTCGGTGAGCAGGAGCCCATAACCCATGCCGGTGACTTCCTCGAGGAACTTGCGCCAGGCTTTCTCGTCGCGCGCATCGAAGGCGCGGTTCGCATTGCCGTCCTGGTTG
>Ga0207694_10002537_pt1 | contig 14827 bp, 27 predicted proteins | sample KBSC34metaG_FD_184353 | JGI IMG/M metagenome (GOLD analysis project Ga0207694, IMG submission 184353) | Corn rhizosphere microbial communities from Kellogg Biological Station, Michigan, USA - KBS C3-4 metaG (SPAdes) (version 2) | ecosystem: Host-associated > Plants > Roots > Rhizosphere > Soil...
TAGGACGAGCCAGGACGCGCGAGACGCCCGCGCCGGGGAAATGCCCGGCGGGCGCGAGACGCCGCTCCTGCATCGCCGTGGCTCGATTGCGGGGGGATCGAGCGCCGATCAGCCGGGGCTGATCACCGATCAGCCGGGGCGGACCGCCGATCAGAGGGGGCCGACCATCGATCAGCGGGGGCGCGCCTCGATATCCTGGTGACGGTCGAAGCGCTTGATCGCGCTCGATCTTTGCAGCAAGCATAGTGCAAGCCGCCGTCATGGCGGCGCGAAGGCTCTCCGAACGGCGGTTGAACCCCTATGCGACGCGGTACCAAGCGCAAGCCAAGCCTGATCCTCGATCTTCACGGTACCCGCCGGGCGCGCCACAAGGGACGCCCGCCCGACGCCATAGCGCCGGGGACGCTCGACGCGCCGCCGGCTGACTTGACCGACGCCGAGCGCGCTTGCTGGTATCACGCCATAGAGAACGCGCCGGCCGGTCTTCTCGGGACCATCGATACCAGCTTGCTCCGGCAATGGGCGGTCGCGGAAGCGCGCTTCCTCGCCGCCCGCGAGGCACAAGAGAAGCTCGACGCTTCCGACCTATCCCCGTTCCCGATGCTCGTCCGGACCCGCGACGGGGCGCTCGCTCCCTCGCCTTACGTCGCGATCATGACGAAGACGACCCTTCTCCTTCTCCGGATGATCGAGCAACTCGGGTTCTCGCCGAGCGCGCGCGTCGGACTCGGCCAGGGGGACGAGAAGCCGGCGGACGAAGACGATCTTCGCTGGCAACGGCTCGAAGGGATGCGCCGCAAGGCGGCTAACTCGTAATGCCTGATCCGGCCGGACGTCTGGCGACCGTCGATCCCGTCGACGACGGGATCGCCTACGCCCGGCAAGTCGACGCCGGCAAGATCGCCGCCGGCAAGTTCGTCCGGCTGGCTTGCCAACGCTTCTTGAACGATCTCGCGCTCGCCGAGAGCGGTCGCGGCTTCTGGCGGTTCGACCGCGAGCGAGCCGGCGCGCCTATCGAGCTTGCCGAAGGGTTCCCGAACATCAAGGGACCGTTCGCCGGGAAGCCGATCATTCTCTTGCCGTGGCAACGCTGGATATCGTCGAACCTTTACGGCTTCGTCGAGCGGTCGACCGGCCTCCGGCGCTTCCGTCAGGCGTCGATATGGGTTCCGCGCGGCAACGGCAAATCGACGTGGCTCGCGCCTATGGCGCTCTATTCCGCCTTCGCCGAAGGGGAAGGCGGCGCGGACGCCTATGCGGCGGCGGTCACGCGCGACCAAGCCAAGATCGTATGGTCGACCGCATGGGAAATGGTCCGCCGCTCGCCCGGCTTCCGGAGGCATCTCGGCGTGGCGACGAGCGTCAACTCGATCTTTCAGGACAAGAGCGCGTCGAAGTTCGTCCCGATCTCGTCCGACAGCAAAGGTCTCGAAGGGTTGAACGTCCATTTCGGTTGCCTCGACGAGATCGCGAGCCATCGGACGGCGCGGGTCTATGAAGTCATGTTGACGGCGCTCGGCAAGCGCTTGCAACCCTTGCTCGTCTCGATCTCGACCGCAACGAACAATACGACCGGCGTCGGAAAACAGGTTTGGGATTACACCGTTCGCGTCTTGACCGACGTTCTCGACGACGACCGCTATTTCGGCGTGATCTATGCGGCCGACGAGGAAGACGACGTTTGGGCCGAAACGACCATGATCAAGGCGAACCCCGGATGGGGCGTGACCGTGATCCCCGATCAGGTCCGCATGATCGCCCGGCAAGCGAAGAACAATCCGGCGCAGGAGACCGTCTATAAGACCCGCCATCTCAATCTTTGGGTAACGGGCAACGCGCCGCTTTTCGCTATGGAGCATTGGAAGCAATGCGTCGACCCGTCGCTCGATCTCGCCGACTTCGAGGGGCGGCAATGCATGATCGGGCTCGATATCGCGAACAAGATCGATTTGACCGCGCTCGTCATGCTCTTTTGGGAGACCGGCGAAGACGGCGAGACGCATTACACCGTTTTCTGCAAAAGCTGGCTTCCGTCCGCGCGCAAAGACACCGTTCCCGCTTATGCCGCTTGGATCAAAGCCGGCCGGCTGATCGAGACGCCCGGCGAGACCATCGATTACAACGCTATCGAGGAAGCGATCCTCGAATGCTGCGAGCGCTTCGACGTCGAAGCCGTCACCTTCGATCCGTGGTCGGCGACGCAACTCGCGCAACGGATGATGGAAAAGAACGTTCCCATGCTGGAATACCCTATGACGGTCGCGACTATGAGCGAGCCGACGAAGGGTCTCGACAAGAAGATTCGCGAGCATCGGATTCACCATGACGGCGACCCGGTTCTCGCGTGGTGCCTATCGAACGTCGTCGGCCATTACGACGCGAAGGAGAACGTCTTTCCCCGGAAGGAGCTTCCGGCGAACAAGATCGACGCGGCAATCGCCACGATCATGCCGCTCGGGCATCATATGATCGGCGAAGACGAATTCCCGACGATCTATAAAGAGGAAGACTTACTCGTCTTTTGAGGGCCGCTTTCTCGCGTCGAACCCTTCGACATGCTCGCAACCTTCGGGAATATCCGCCCTATGAAGCGGGACGAGCGCGCCGTGATCTTCGGCGCATAGCGGGCAAACCGGTTCGCCCGGAAAGTCGGCGAGAAGAACACAATCGAACTGGCAATCGAGGCAATGCCAGTAGACGAAGCCGCTCGTCATGCGCCGCTCTCGGGCGTCTCCGGCGCCGGATTGTCGAGCCGGATTCGACCGCGACCGGGAACCTCGCAATTCCAAGGCCGTTCAATCGAGCGACACCATGCCTCGGGATCGGGATGTCCGCGCAGGACGATCATCGTCGAATAGGCGAACGACCGGTCGTAAGTACAAAGCTCGCGGACGATAGTCCCGTGACCGGCCGGCGCATGGGGATCGGGTTGATCGACCCGCGTCAACTGGATTCGATACTGGCCGACGAGATAGCGGCGCATGATCGCGGAATGCTTCGGCGAGATCATCGCGCCGGATCGTATTTCCATCAACGGAAGGTCTTCGTCGGTCACGCGGATTCTCCCTTGCTGCGGGCTTGGCGCTCTTCGGCGAGCGCCCGTCCCCACAATTCCTTGACGTCGAAGAGCGCGAGCGCGTCGGCGAGCGTCGCCGCAGGATTGAGCCGACCGCGTCGCGGATAAAGCCATTGGCCGAGCGCGATACACCAGTCGCGGCAAAGGTCGGTCGCGGCGCTCATTGCCGGATATGCCGCTTTGCCAGGAGACACGGCAAGCAAAGCTTCGGCGGCGTCTTCGGCATATAGGGACGGAAGCGGACCGGATCGCCGCAGATAAAGCACTCGCCGCGCTCGTCGTCGTCATAGATCGCGGGGACCGACCAAGGGACACAGATAACCCAATCCGCGCGCTCGGCGGCTTCGTTGCTGACGATCTCGACTTCGAGACCGTTGTCGAGCCTGAACTTCTCGCCGGTCACGCTTGCCCGGTCACGTCGGGCGCGCCTTCGAAGCGTTTGATTTGCTCCTTCATGAGCGCGACGACGTCGTCCCGGTCGACGCCGTTCGAAATGTAATTGCAGCGTCCGGGACCCTCGCCGAAGGGAAAGACCATGACGACGAAGCCGAGCTTGCGATCCGGGCCGCGCGCGCCGTCGTTCAAGAAGTCGTCAAGGGCGCGGACGAGCGCGACCATCTTCGCGCGATAGGCGTCTTCAATCGGCGCATCGCCTAACTCGTTCGTCATTCGATTACCTCCGCGTTGGAGAACCGCATAAGCTTGATCTTATGGCCGGTCGACGCCGCGATCCCGTAAGCGACGTCGCGATAGGATTCGATCCGCGCCCGGTCGGCGCCGACAAGCGGGACGAACATCCGCCGGCCGTCGAGAACCATCTCGCTCGCGAGTATCCCTTCGCCGTCGCCGTCGTCTTCGCGAACCCAAGCCCAAAGCTCGACGATCTTCGCCGGCATCGTCACCGCGATATCTCCCTGGAGAAGAGCGCGAGGCATCGCTCGCAATAGATCAGCATGTCGTCCCCGCTCTCGCTCCAAAGCATAAGCGGGACGTCTTGTTCGGGCAGCGGCCGGCGGCAACGCGAGCAAGTCCCGTCTTGCGTCTTGCGATGCCAATGGTCCGTCGCGAGGATACCGCCGGGGACGAGCGCCGTGATCTCGACCTTCGCGCTCATGACCGCTCGTCCCGGTAGGCGCGGGCGACGGCTTCGGCGCGAAGGAAGGCGTCGTTCAGTCGCGCCAGGACGAGCGCCGAGCCGATCAAGCGGCAATAGGCGAAGCCGTCCCAACGGAGCGGCGTCGCGCAATAGAGGCAAATCGAGAAGTCGCCCGGCTCGGGATCGCGGTCGCCATTGATCGCGGTAAAGCCGTCGAGAATGCGCTCGCATGTCGGGCAACGCGGCTTGCCGTCTATCGAGCCTTGCCGATGCTTCATGTCAGCATGACCTCCGGACCGCAGAGAATGACGACGTCGCCGACGATCACGTCGTCGCGCGCGATCCCGGCCGTCGCTAGCGCGGTATGCGTCGCCTTGGCATTGAGGGGATAGCGCTTGAGCTTGCCTTCTTCGTCGAGAACCATCATCGCCGGCCGGTCGAGCCATCGGACGTATAGAATTTCGATATAGCCGCCGACCGCCTTTTGAAGCTCTTCGAGCGTCGGCTCGCGCTCCGGAAGCGGCGTCGTCGTCCCGTTCGCATGGAGGATGAAGGCTTCGGGTTTCATTCGCCGTCCCCTTTCGCCGATTATTCTAAATTAAATCGTCGGTCCCGTCTCAGGGCTTGTAATCCGGATTCAGGAAGGTCACGAGCGCGACCGTCGCGAGAACGATACAGCCGGGATCGTCGCAAGCTTCCGGGGGCCAGGTCTCCCGGAGATCGCGGCTCGTTTCCATGCAAGACGGCTCTCCGAACTGCGCGCATCGCTCGCGGCAGATAGCCATGGCGGCGCGCCGTATCTCCCATTCGGGCGGCTCGCGGAGCGCCTTATTCAAGATTGCCGGCTTCGAGAGCGTCGGCGATTCTTTCGAGGGCATGGGCGATCCGGTCGACGTTCGCGAGTTGCTGCGTCGCTTCGCCGAGCAAGAGCGCAAGCGTCGTTTTCTCGTCTTCATGCTGCATCTCTTTTTCTAGCTTGCGGGTTATCAGCGTGACGAGCGCGCTTCGGCGACCGCCACGGCCGGCAGGATCGGTCATAGGAATTGCCTTTCGAGAACGAAGAGCCGAATGTCATAGGGACCGGAGCAACCTTCGCCCGGCTTCCCATACACCGCGTTGCCGGCGGTCAATTTGTCGAACGTGAATTGCATTGTCTTTTCCAACGCTATCGCGAAGTTGCTCGGCTTGATCTCGATAGTCCCGGAGACCTCCCACGTTTGACCGCCGGCCGCAGTCCCGCCGACCGTATAGCGATAGAGATTCATGGTCCCGCCGAGCTTGCCGAGCTTGCCGCCGCCTAAGTTGCTCGCTTTCATACCGCTAACCCTCCGTTCTTCTTTGATCTCGCAAGGTCGACGAGATCGTCGAAGAGACCGCGCGCAATCTCCTTCAAGGTCGCGATCCCCTTGGGATGATTGCGCCACCAAAGCTCGGGATCGGCGGTCCCTTCGAGACCGTCGCGAAGCTCCCGATAGAGACGATAGGCGTCGTCATGGTATGGTGGCGCAGGGTCTTTGCTCGACGCGGCCGGATTCGTCTCCTTCACGTCCGCGCGCTCCTGATCGGGCGAAGGCTCGGGCGTCGCCGCCGGCTTCCTCGCATCCCTTCGCCCGGTCGCGGACGGAGCCGGCGCGATGCTCTTCCCGGCGCACCATCGCGCCATTGCACGGCCGGCCTCTTCGTCGAGCGGCTTGCCCGCCGGGAAGGCGGGAACGTGATCCGTATTGAGCTTCGTTCGTTCCGCCTTGAGATCGGGAACGCCGAGCGCGCGCGGCGGCAGAATCAACAGCGTCGTCATTTCATACTCGAAGCGATCCGAGCAAATCGGAGTCCATCCGACGTTGACGAACTCGGTCTTCCCCTTCTCGTTCTTGATCGGCGCGAGCTTATCCTTCGCCCGGAAGCAAAAAATGAAATGGACGCGATGTTGCAGGATTTTGTTGACGAGCTTGTTATGGGCCTTCTTCGGCTCGATCCAAGCGGTAAACTTCACGCGCTCGCGCTTCTCGAAATCCTTCCCCGCCATCCGGTCAAGCTCGCGCTCATGCCATTCGAGAATGCCGCCTTCGCCTTCATGCTCATGCGACATGGAATCCACGATGATGCAACCGGCCTTGGCTTTGACCGCGACCGCTATCGCTTCCTGATAGGCCATCGGCGAGAAGGGCGGCTCAAGCGGCAGATATTGAAAGGCGAACTTCTCCGGTCCGGGCTTCTCGCCTTCGGCCGGCGCATAGGCAAGCATCCGGCCGTTTTCCGTATCGATCCCGAAGATTTGCTCGTCGACTCCCATGCAAAGACCGCGCGCGATCTTGAGCGCGGAGAGCGTCTTCCCGCCGCCGCTCGGGCCGCCGAGACCGATCATCGCCTTCGAGGATAGCCGGACCGCCGGCCGGTATTGCAGCGTCGTCATGGCTTGCGCTCCGAATAGTCCGGCAGAAGCGGCGCCATCGTCCCGCTTTTGTAGGCGAGCGCGACCGGTTCGCGGACATGCTCGGCGACCGTCCGCCCGTCCGGCATGACGATATGCGCGAGGAACTCGTCGTCGAAGACGCTGATCCCGGCTTCGACCGCTTCGAGCTTCGCCTTGATCACCAGCAAGAGCGCCCGCCATATCTGCCGCCCGGCTTGCTCCCATAGGCGGAAGGCAGCGTCAGGCGAGCGCGCGACGTCCGTCGTCCCGCGACGATAGATCGTGAAGCGCTTTTCGGTCGGCTCCGGAACCTTCATGACGAACTTCAAGCGACGACCGCTCATCTCGAAGGCGACATGGGCGCGCCCGCCGGACCATCCCGACAGGAACCCCGTCGCGCCATAGCGGCGAAGGAGCGTCTCGATCTCGCCGCGCGAGCGTTCGGCGGGGACGTCGGTCTTCTCGGCAAAGCGAGTCATGGCTCGATCTTTCCTAGGAAGCGCGCGATCCGTTCGCCGCCTTCGGTTTGAATGCGACGGACTTCCGAGCGCGGAATAATCCATGTATTCCCCCAGCGGAGCGCGCGGACGCGACCGGCTCGGAGAGCGTCGTTCACAAGGTCGCGCGGGACGGCGAGGGCGCGCCGGAATTCCTCGACGCTGATCGTATCGGCCAGCGGCTCGGGCTTCGGCTTCATGGCTTCCACAAGGCGACGGAGAGCGTGAAGGGATCGACGCGGCTATCCTGATCGGCGGCGCGTTGCATCTTCCGCGCTTCAAGCTCCTTCCCCTTCCAGAACGGCGCGTCGGCGCTATAGGTCCGCGAGCTATAGCCGGGCCATTTGCCGCGACGCTGGCAAGTCGTCCAAGCGTCTATCGCCATTTGAACCTCGAAGTCGGCGATCTCCTGGGCGGTCGGCGAGAGCGTCACAATCGAGACGCCGAAGGGCTCGCTCGTCTCGGCGACGACGAAGCGGAAGATCGCCGAGCGCCCGTAATGCTTCTCGACGCCGCGCTTGTAGAACGCGGCTTGAATGTCGAAGCCGAGTTGGAAGAGCGAGCCGTTCGACCATGCCTGCGGCGCGGCCGATCCGTCCGTCGTCTTGAAGTCCCAAATCTCGATTGCGCCTTGCGCGCGCGGCCGGAGAAGAAGCCAGTCGATCCGGGCGCGACACCATATCGGACCCTCTTTCCAAATCAGCGTCCGCTCGGGCTTGCCGCGCCGGAAGGCGAACTTCGCTTCTCGCGTCTGGCGAAGCTGGAAGCGGATCGATTTGACGAACGCGGAGACCCGCGACCATTCATGCTCAAGTAGCGGAATCTTCCCGAGCCGGTAGACTTCCCGGCGCTCGTCGCGGGCGGCTTCGCTCTTCCAGTTCGGGGCATCGATGATCTCGAAGGGGCCGACGCCTTCGAGCATCAGGCTATGCGCGGCGCGCCCTATGTCGAACTTCGGATCGTTGTCCGGCGCGAAGTCGGGATTCAATCGCGGATGCGCGAGCCATGCATGGCGCGGCGACTTCGAAACGAGCAAATGCGCGAGATGCGACGAGAGCGACGGGCGCGGACATGGATCGGCGAGATACCGCTCCGCCGTGATCTTGTGAATCCCTTGGACTAGATACGCGCGATATGCGTCGCCAGCAGTCGCGCCCGCAGGCTCGACCGTTCCCACGTCCGATTGAGAAGCCATCGCCGGAAAATCCCCATTGTCGAATCTCCCATGGGACCGGAGTCCCTTCGCCCGGAATTCAGCCTACGCCCACGCCGCCGCCGACGCCTAGTCCCTATTTGCAAAAAAATTCGCAACTATTGTTATCGAGATCGCGCCATTTACCGCGCGGACAGTTTCCACAATATTCCGATTAATTCCGCCTATTTCCATCTAATGCGTGCTCAATCCTATTCTACCATCGACATTGACTTGCGCGTTCGCGCGGACCGACCATGGAACTCCCAGCCGACGCAAGAGGGGAACAAATGCGGCGAGCCATCGGACCGCCGGGAAGCCAGCACTTCCAGCAACCGAATTGCGCTCGCTGCGGTCTCGCCCGCTTCACGATAACCGACCGCGAGATCGGTCCGCTTTGCTCCTTCTGCGCCGAGCAACCCACAAAGGAGACTTCCGCCATGGCTAGGACGATGCGCGCTTCGACGATGGTCGACGAGAACGGGAACGAGATCGAGCAAGAGCCGACGCGACGCGGCCGGCCGGCGAAGCATCCGTTGCCGATGGGCGGCAACGTGACTGACGGGACCATCGAAGAGTTCGGCAAAAAGGCGCTCGCCGCGAAGAACGAAGCCGAGAAGAAGCGCGACGAAGCGAAGTCGCTCGACGGCGTCTTCCGCAATATCCTGAAAAGCGCGAAGGATGCCGGCGTCGACCCGGACGCGGTCCGCTGGTGGCTCAAAGCGCGCAAGATGGAACCCGACGATCTCAATCGGGAGATCGCTTGGCAGAACCGCATGGCGCTCGTGATGCGCCTTCCCATTGGGACTCAACTCGGGATCGATCTCTCGACCGGCGAGACGATTGCCTCGCAAATCGACGAGAAGCAAACCCGCAAGCGCGGCGGCGGCAAGGGGAAGGCGAAGGAGCAAAACGGCGCCGATCCGCGCGCCGCCTACATCGCCGGCTATGACGCCGGCAAGGCGGGCAAGAGCGCGAAGAGCGGAAGCCGGGGCATTACCGGCGAGGCGGCGGTCGAGTTTCAGAAGGGCTGGCAACAGGGGATGAAAGACGCCGCGAAGGAGCATGGTCCCGAATCGACCATGCAGTAAAGGCGTCCCCTGACGTGACGCCGGTTTGCATCCTCGCTCTCGATCCCGGTCACAAGCTCGGCTATTGCGTCGACGGCGAGCGACCGAGCGATCCTATAACCGGCGTCTGTCAGCTTCCGCGCAGCTATCCCGACAACGGCAAGGCTTGGTCGTATCTGGTGACTTGGCTCGAAATGATGGTCGAGCAATACGGCGTAACCGTCCTCGCCTTCGAAGCGCCGCTCGTCTTCGGCGGCAAGCGCGGCAGCAACCGAAAGACCAACGCGGACGCGATTGAATTCGCCTACGCCTTCGGCGGGATTTGCGAGCTTGTCGCCGCCCGGCGCGGTCTCGCTTGCTGGAAGGCGCCGATGGGCACGGTCCGCCTGCATTTCACGGGGAGCGGCAAAGCCGATCCCGCGAAGGGCCGCGTCTATCAGCGTTGCCTAGCGCTCGGCTATCGCGTGACGAGCTACGACGCCGCCGACGCCGCCGCGATATGGGACTTTGCCGGGCATATCTACCGCCGGAGCAATCTCGTCGCCGGACCGCTCTTCGCCGATCCGAGCAAGGTCCGCACCATCCGCCGGCCGGCGCCGGCTCTCAATGCCGACGACGGGGGGATCGATGCCGCGAATTCGGACGATTAAGCCGGAGTTCTGGGCGAGCGAGCAAATCGGCGAATGTTCGTCGAACGCTCGGCTCCTCTTCATAGGGATATGGAATTTTGCCGATGATTACGGCGTCCATCCCGACAAGCCGAAGGAGCTTAAGGCGAAGGTCTTTCCCTATGACGACGCGACGACGAGCGAGGTTCGCGGCTGGCTCGACGAGCTTGTCCGCGTCGGCTTGCTCCGCAGATTCGACGCGAGCGGCGCAACCTATCTCTTTGTAACGGGATGGGAAAAACACCAGCGGATCGACAAGCCGAACAAGGAAAAGCGCCATCCCGATCCGGGGAAATTCCAGGAATATTCCCCGACGCTTCCGGGAATGCTCGACGAGCCTTCGCGACGGAGTCGAGTCGAGTCGAAGGGAAAGGAAGGGAAGGGGGACGAAGGGAAGGGAAGTCGAGAAGGGAAGGGACCGGGGGGGAAGGGAACGGAGCCGACCGGAGCGGCTCGGAACGGACATGACCGGAGCGCGGCGGCGCGAGCGTCGCCTACCAGTACCGCGCGCGACCTCCCGCTCGCGAAGGCTCCGGTCGCGCGCGCTACTGCGCGGGGACCGGATCGGTTGCAGCAATTGACGCAACCCGTCTTGGCGCACTACGGCGCCTCGCAAGGTCTCGCGCTTCTCGAAGCCTACACGGCCGGCGACGTCGCGGCGGTCGCCGAGCTTGACGGCTTCATGTCGAAGCGGCGGGCATCATGAGCCAGCAACTAGAGACCATCGCTCGCTGCAACCGATGCCGCAGGGGATACGTGACGATAGGAACTTCCCCTATCTGTGTCGTCTGCGGCGGCCTTATCGAAGCGAGCGCGCCCGTACCGCCGCCGCCGGAGAAATGCCTCAAGGGATACTGCCGATCTCCGGTCGCCTGTAACGCCTTCGGCTATTGCCGCGAGCGCAACATGGCGAGCGCATGACACGGCAACCGCGCGTCTCGAAGTCCGCCGTCTTCGACGGGATCGGCGCCGTTCGCTTCGTCAATTGGGCGCGCAGCTATTGCAAGGTCGCCGAGCTTGAAAGCAGCGAAGCGCGGACGCGATGGATCGAAGCGCTTGAGATCAAGCGCAACAAGGCAATCGCCGACGTGATGGTCGATATCATCCGGCGCGGCGGGCGGCATTGTCCGCCGCTCGACCGCGTTCTCGAACTTTGCGACCGCTACGCGACCGACCCGCTCGCGGACGGCGATCCGAAGGCGCGAGACCGCAACGACCGCGACAAGAAGTTCGACGGCTTCGAGCAAAGCCCGGAGTTCGATCTCGGGGACGACCCCTTATCCGCAACGGAGAATGCAGCATGACCGACAGGGAAAAGCTCGCCGATTGGCTCGAAGACAAACTCTCTTACGAGCGCGAAGCCGCCATCCCGACCGGATCGCCGCGCGCCGCCGATCCGATCCCGTATTTCAAATCGGACTTCGATTGCGTCCCTGTCGGCGATCTTATCCAGCCGAATAAATTCCGCGTCTTCTCGACCGCGCAATTGACGCAACTCTATGACGCGGACGCGGCCGGCGACTTCTTCAAATGCGTTGCCGGCGGCGGGCCGAACGGGGAAAGCTGCCAGGAGCATTCCTATAGCCAGGGCAGCTACGGGATGGGGACGCAATACTATCAGCTTCAACTCGGTCCCTGTTGCCAAGCCTGTGACCCGATCAACGTCGAATGGGATTGGCTCTTTCTCGACGGGACCGACATAGTCGACGATGCGTCGGGAAAGATCGCGCCCGCTATCCAGGTCGGAAAAATTAGCGGACCGGATTCCGGAACCCGGATGATGACGTGGTTCAGTGCCCAGGGCTCGAACGCGAAGGCGCCGAAGTTCACGGCGAATTTGCAGGATCAGCGGTCCGGCAATCAATGGGTACCGGGCGGGCAAAATTACTCGCCGTTCAACATCGAGCTTGGCCGATGGTATCACTTCCGGATGCAATTCCTTCCGGGACCGGAGGGCTTTGCCCGCTGGTGGATCGGCGGCGAGGAATGGAAATGCTGCGGTCCGACGATCAACAACTATTTGACCGATTCCATCACGATTGACGTAACGACCTTCTACGGCGGCGGCGCGGCGAATGCTCCGAAGAATGCGACGAGCAAGTCGCGGCTCGCCAATCTCGAAGTCTATTCGGGCTTTGAGAATCGCGGTCCCGCGCCGAAGCCCGAGCCGGTCGAACTCGGCTTTGTCGTCAAGCTGGCGGACGTCTCCTATCGCCTGACGGGAACGGGGACGCTCGTCCCCGTCCATGTCGGGCGCGCGAGGCGTTGAAATGGAACATCCGCCCGGCGTCGTTGCCTATCTCGTCAGCGAACCCGATCCCATGCGGCGCGGCTTGCGCCGCTTTTGGACGTTCCCGGCCGACTGGGAGCCGCCTCGGATGAATCAGCGGCAGAAGTTCGATATCCGGATAACCCCTTTGACGGCGGAAGAGTATGCGAAGCCGTTGCTCGATATCGTCAACGAACATGAGAAGAAGCTCCGCGATCCGCAAGCCGAGCCGAAGCCGAAGCCGCCACAGGCGGGCGTAGCTACGCATAGCCGTCCGGCGGGGACAGAACCGTAAGCATGATCGGCGGACCGCCGCGCTTGGCTTCGAAGAACGTCGTCCAGTCCGCGCAATGCCGCTCCGTCGTCTCGACTATCGCGACGATCTCGCGCCTCAGAAGCGCCCGCGCGATTGCCGTTTGGTAATGCCAGATGCAGATAGCGGCTTCATTCAGGACGACCGCCGAGACGCGCTCGCGCAAGGCGAGAAGCGAGATGCAGTCGAAGCCGCCGGCCGGTCCGAAGCTCTCGTCGGCCTTGCCGATGTCGGCGACAATCCACAAAGCCGGCGCGGCGAGCCGGCCGACTTCCTCGAGGAAGGGGCCATGTCGCGCCATGCCTCGGAGATAGCCGAAGCTGACGCCGGCCTTCCGCGCGTCCCGCACTATGGCGAGCGCGTCGGCGGCTTTCTTGCGATCTTCGTCCCGCAACATATCATCGCTTCTTCCGCAGGCCGGTCATGAGCGCGTCGAGATCGGCAACCGCGACGAGATAGCGCCGGCCGATCTTGATCAGCGGGAGCCGTCCCTCGCGATGGAAGCGGAGCAAGACCTTCGCGGACATGGACGAGTAAGCCGCTCCGTCCGGCGTCAGGCGTAGCACAGCCGGACGGAGCGACGCGACCGTCTTGCGCGCCGGTCGCGTTTGCGGGCGACGTGATTCGTCGGGCATAAAATCAACCTCCGGGATTTTCGGATCGAATGAACCGAAGACGAAGTCGAAGGGCTCGACAGCAATCAGCGGTCGCGACATAGGCAACCTCCCCAAGAGTCGAACGTCCCCCAAAAATAGGCAGCGGGGCTTAGTCTAGGAAGAGCGACGCCTTTGCGACGGTCGAAGCCGTCCCCCCGGTTCTAGGGGATGGTGCTTTCAAGTCCACGGTCCCCCGTGGTCTTCGAGGCACGGCAAGCGCGACGGTCGCTCGTGAACGCGCAAGCCGGCGACCTTGGAGATTTCACGTTACACTTCGATGCGCGTTGTTGCGGTTCAAAGGATGAAACGGGGCGGGTTAACGAACTGTTTCAAAGGGAACCTTTTTCCGAAATAAATCAGCCGCCGCCCGATATCGTGACCGAGCGGCGGCTTTGAGATCATCTCAAATTAGCGCTTATGGCAGCAAGACCGCATAGCCGCGATAGCGCATACAGTTCGCGACGATGGTCTTGCGGTTGCTCTCGGCGCTCGCGCCGCTCGTCACGGCGCCGATGGGCGCGCCGATAGCGCCGCCGATAGCCGCGCCTTGCCCGGCATTGCCGAAGACCGCGCCGCCGGCCGCGCCGCCGGCCGCGCCCGCGAGACCGGAGATCACGGCGCCGACGAGCGCTTGAGCAACCGGATCGGGGATCGCCTTATAGGCAACCGTCTGGCAGTCCCATAGATCGGACTTGTACGCATGATCGTCATGGATCGAGGCGGGATCGATTACCGGCTCGGGAAGAGCGCAACCGGCGAGCGCGGCAAGGCACAAGCCGAGCGCGGTCGCGCGGCTGATTAGCGAAGTCATGGTTCGATATTCCTTCTAGCTGTAGGCGGGCCGTTTGTGGCTTCCGCGACGAGCTATCCAGGAATCCCGGATAACCCGTTTCGACCGTTGCCGGCGGTCTCGTCAGGCGGATCACTTCCCAAGCGGGACGAGCGGCGCGTTCGCGCCCGCCCATTGATCGAGAAGCTCGCCTTGCGCGGTCGGCGACGGCTCGGGGACGACGATATAGGACGCCATTGAAACGGGCTCCGGCGACGCCACAGGGGCGACGCTCGTCCGTTGATGGTCGAGCCTCGCTTCCCGGTCCCGTTGCTCCCTGATCGCGCAGAACGCCACGGCGGCGACCATAAGGAGCGCGACGGCGCCGGCCGCGAGACCGCGCCGGTTGCTTTGCGCCGACGTCTCGACGGCCGGTCCGGCGATCTCGGCGACGCTCGGAAGCTCGTCCGGCTCCGGCGCCGGGGCCGGCCGCGTCATGGCGGCGAGGGGATCGACCTTGACCGGCGCGGCCTTCGCCGAAGCCGGCGAGCGCTCGGCGGACGGCGTCGGACGCCCGAGCGCGATCAGAAGAAGGAAGGTCGCGACCGGCGAGCCATAGAGGAAGGGGATCAGCATCAACATTGAGGCAAGCTCGCCGGAGCCTTTTGACCTCATGTAGAAATAGACGACGACCGCGAAGCCAAAGGCGAGAACCGGCGTCAGCAAAAACCAGCCGATCCCGCTTCGCCCGCGAACATGCGCGATGATTCCGATAAAGACGGCCGCAAAGCCGATATAGATCAAGTCC
>Ga0207694_10002538_pt1 | contig 14818 bp, 13 predicted proteins | sample KBSC34metaG_FD_184353 | JGI IMG/M metagenome (GOLD analysis project Ga0207694, IMG submission 184353) | Corn rhizosphere microbial communities from Kellogg Biological Station, Michigan, USA - KBS C3-4 metaG (SPAdes) (version 2) | ecosystem: Host-associated > Plants > Roots > Rhizosphere > Soil...
AACCATCACCAGAGGCAGCGCGTCGAGGAGCCCGGCCCCGTAAACCACCTGAATCGATCTAATGATCAGGACGACCCGCCAAAACGCAACGAGCCCGAGAAACGCCAGATTCAATTGAACCGCTGCCTCTTCTGTCGCCATCCGTTCGACAGGAATTCCGTAAACCCATGCCAACGGAGCGGTCATCCAGTAGAGTCCGAGAAACGAGCGGTAAGAAATGTGATCGAGTGCGACTCCGCGCCGCATCGCGAGCAGAGTGATCATCGCGTACAGCAGGACCGATGTCGCGATGGAGGCAAGCAGCGGGATGAAAAGGTGCCAGGGCTCGTGCAGCAGATCCTCGTGATCGTATTCGCGTGCCAATCCGGCTGACATCACGAAGGCGAGACCCAGCTTCACCGTGCACTTGCTGTTCGCCAGCAAGCGAATCGCAGCCTCATCGCCGGTCAAAAACGCGACAACAGTGCGTGGAGTAATATATTCGATGGGAAGCACTGGTTTTGTTGTCGCTTGGGACGATGAATTGATCATGCAATGATTCATTCCCAAAGAATGGAGCGACTCGGGTTCGCCGTTACGCCGACGCGCGAAGTCGTTCGAAGAAATGCTCGCGGCGTTGGTGGATCGCGGCATCGTCGTAAACCGATTGGCTGACCCGAATCAATCCAGCCCGTAATTCCTGTGCCGTCATTCCTTGTGGCTGATGCGTCAGATCAAACAGGGTGCATTTCTCCCAAAACCGCTCCGCGAACAAGCGGCCTTCCTGCCGCAGCCGATCATACAGCGGCGTTCCGGGAAATGGCGTTTGCACGGTGACCTGCACTTCATACAGGTTGGATTGCCGGACAAAATCAAGCATCTGATCGAACACCGCGGTCGTCTGGCCGTCCAGACCCAGTATGAAACAGCCATTCACCGTGATGCCAGCATTCTGAATGCGATTGATTGCTTCTAGATAACGATCCAATTGCTGCCGCTTCCAGTTCGAGTGCAATTCGATGCCGTCCAACCCATCGGCGGTCGGACTTTCGAGGCCAATCAAGACCTGCCGGCAACCGGCATCGCGCGCCAGCGAAATCAGTTCGGGATCTTCGGCGAAGCTGATGTCTGTCTCGGTGAAGAATCGAATCCCTTCGAGGATCAGGGCTCTCATCAGGGCCTTGGAATACTTTCTATTCACGAAGGTGTTGTCGTCGGCGAACTCGATGAACGGGCGCGGCCACAGCGATTTGATCTGACGGATCTCAGCGACCACTTGCTCGACCGGTTTGGTCTGGTAGCGTGGTGCAATCAGAATGGAGCTGGCGCAGAAGTCACATTTCCACGGACAACCGCGCGAGGTTTGCACTGTGATGCGATTGTATTTCGCCGGATCGAGCAAATCGAAACGCGGCATGGGCGACTCGGCCAACTGCCACGGCCGTGATGGACGGTACACGGACTGCAGGCGTCGGCGAGAGGCATCCTCGATCAATTGCGGCCAGACCTCTTCGGCTTCGCCAATGACGATCGCGTCGGCGTGCTGCGCGGCCTCTTCCGGCAACGCACTGACGTGCAGTCCGCCCAGCACGACGAGTGTATTCTGAGCCCGATAGTGATCGGCAAGTTGGTACGCTTCCTCGATTTGCGCGGTGAAACTGGAGATCGCGACCAGATCGAATTCCTGATCGGGCGGCGATTGCTGTGAGTAATCGAAAATCTCGTGATAGGACAGTTCGTGGTTTGGCGGCGTCAGGCCTGCCAGTGTCAGCAGCCCCAGGCTGGGTAGCTGTGCGATCACCTCTTTGCGTTCGACGAAGCCCGGCATGCTCAGACCCAGTTGCAGCAATTCTGCATCCCAGGCACGCACACCGCTCATCGCGATCAGCCCGATTCTCACGGCAGACTCTCCCATCCGGCCAGAACGGCGCCGACGATCAATACTGTGGAGGGAACCAGGAATAGTATTCGGCATGACCAGCGCCAGGCGGTCAAAAAACAGGCGGGCCCCATCGTCAGTCCGCCCAGTGCAAAGCAGACCGCAATCCACGAGGTGACGACTGACTGTTTCTGGGCGGTCGTCGTTAACGGCCAGACGACATTCAATGCCCCCAAGGCAATCAGTGCGATGTGGCCCAGGCGGGCCAGTCGGCGTGGTCGATTCAGGTATCCGCCCAGCCAGTTCTCATCTTGAGCCAGCAGTCCAAATGCCGCTCCTGTCGAGAATCCGACCGCAATCAACCACCACCCGAAAACGACGTTCATGGGCAAGCTTTCATCGCAAATGGCCCCAGATCGAGACGGTCTGCCTGAATCGCTGCGCCAAGGTACGCGATTGTAAATCTCGTGGCGAGACGGGTTCGGTCAATCTCGGACACAGAGCCGCCCCCGGGGCTGACCTGCGTTCATCAGTCTCGCTCGTCATGCGGCAGAAGAATTGAATACGCAATCACGACGCCTTCGGAGCACGAGAAACTGGCAAGAATGAGCAGATGAGAAGACGCGTCAGCGACGGTTGAAACGTCGCTGCCGATTCCTCTTGGACCGACAAGTAGCTATATTTTCCACAGGAGTAGACACTTGGGAAATGCTTCTCGGATTCGGGTCGCGCTGATGGCTTCGCAAAAAAAAGGGTAGACCCATTTTTTTGTGCAAAGCCCGCGCTGATTCCGACACCACACTCCTTGACGCCTCGGGCGACATTGGAACGCAAACCTTTGACGGACGGTGACTGACATGGCGGAGACTTCCAGAATCCTGATTGCGGATGACAACATTCAGAATTGCGAGTTGCTGGATGCCTATCTGTCCGACGGGTCGTATGAGATCGCGATGGCACACGACGGCCGTGAAACGCTAAAAAAGGTGGCCGAGTTCAAACCAGACCTGATTTTGCTCGACATCATGATGCCGAAGCTCAGCGGGTATGAGGTTTGCAAACAGTTGCGTGCTGACGAAGCGACTCGAAACATCCCGCTACTGATGGTGACCGCCTTGGCAGAGATGGGCGATATCGAGCGTGCCGTGCAGGCCGGTGCAGACGATTTTTTGACAAAACCTGTTAACAGACTGGAGCTTACGACTCGAGTGAAGTCGTTGTTACGTGTGCGGCATCTGACCAGCCAGCGCGATCGCCTGCTGGCGTATCTGGAAGAAGTGGACGCCACCGCGGTCAAAACTCTGGGGCTGAAATAGCGGCGATTTCGCGTTGGACGCGGCGGAAACGCCCCAATCGTCGTTGGATTGACGGCCGGGTCCGCATTTTCGCAAGTTCACTCAGTCGCTATCATTCCGCCGGGTGCATCAAACTGCCATGTGCCGTGCCATTAGAGGGCAGACAAGTGAAGTTTGGCATCTCGCAAACTTGGACTCGTGGCGTCTGCCCATGCTTCAACGCGACACGTCCGTGGGACACGCACTATTAGCAGAAAGCTGCTGCGCGACTGACCAGCCTCTGTTACCTTTCGATTGCTAGAATGCCGCATGAGCAAAGCCGCCCCGACACCCGCCGCAGCGACCAAAGCCGCCGAACCGTCGACGCCAAAGAAGATCCCTCCACAGGACGCGACGCGCGAAACGCTGGAATCGATTGCGTTTGCGTTTGTCCTGGCGTTGCTCTTCCGAACCTTTATCGCCGAAGCGTTCGTCATTCCCACCGGTTCAATGGCGCCGACCCTGTTCGGGCGGAATAAAGACGTCGTTTGTGAAGAGTGCCACTACCCCTATCAAGTCGGGGCCAGCGAAGAAGTCAACGAGGACGGCTACCTGCTTTCACGAGTCCGTGAGTCGATCTGTCCGAACTGTCGACACAAGAACAACATTTTCGATCTGCCGGTCTTCAAGGGCGATCGAATTCTGGTCAACAAGTTCCCGTATCAAATCAGCAATCCGGAACGCTGGGACGTGATCGTCTTCCGCTATCCGGAAGATCCTCAAAAGAATTACATAAAACGGCTGGTCGGGTTGCCCGGTGAAACGATTCGCATCTCTCGTGGAGACGTCTACGCGCGTCCAGAGGGACAGAGCGAATTCGCGATCTTGCGGAAAGAAAATCCCTATAAACAAAAGGTCTTGCAGCAACTGGTCTATGACGATCGCTACCCTCCCGTCGACCTGTTGTCGAAAGGCTGGCCGGAACGATGGTCGTCTGTGGTTCATGACGACGCAGCAGGATCGGTCGATGGCTGGAGCCGCAGCGACCAAGGCTGGAAGCACGATCCGAAAGATCGCACATTTACGGCGGAGAGTTCGTCCGATCCGCAATGGATACGATACCAGCACCGGGTTCCCAAGTTACACGACTGGAGTTCCTCCCCAGACGGGAATGACCAATCGACGAATTCGTCACCGGAATTGATCACCGATTTCTGTGGGTACAATGCCGTGAGCAGCCACAGTGACGACCGATATTGGGTTGGCGATTTGACCCTGAACTGCACCGTCGAAATCGCGTCAGTTGATTCTTCACAAGGCGGATCTGCAGAACTGTGGCTGGAGTTGGTGGAAGGTGTGCGGCGGTATCGTTGCCGGATTGATTTGTCGTCGGGCAAGGCCACGCTGCTCAGGAACGACGATCTGTCTTCCGATGCGCAGTCGCCATCGATCGAAATGGCGTCGGCCGATACGCCAGTGCGCGGACCTGGAAAATATACGCTCGCACTGGCCAATGTCGATGACCGACTTTGCCTGTGGGTGAACAGCAACTGGTTGAACAGCGGGCTGATTCCGTTTGGAAAAGGTGCTGAATACTCTGCTCCGGCCAATCGCGGTTCGCAAGTGGCCGACCTGTGTCCCGCCGGAATTGCGGTCAAGGGTGCCAAGGCTCGAGTTTCGGAACTGGTGCTGCAACGAGACATCTATTATCGGGCTGACGGCCGGTTCCATAGTCGACAGATCGACGAGGTCACGGGAATGTTCTCGATTCGAGATCGCCTTTCACAACCCGTCGAATACGGCGATTTGTACGCAGAGAAGTCGAATGAAGCGACATTCGAACCGTTGTCATCGGATGAGTTTTTCGTGATGGGTGACAACAGTCCGCGTAGTCTGGATAGTCGCTTGTGGGATAACGGTTTGAATCGCAGGAATGCCCACGCCGTCCCGCGGCAGGCGCTGTTGGGAAAAGCGTTCTTCATCTATTGGCCGCACGGAGTCCCGTTCCTGAATAACGGCAAAGGTTATAAACTGATGAACCACAGCCGTGAGTTTGCCGATTCGAGTGTCGAGAACTATCCCGAATACACGTTCCCGTTCTATCCTCAGTGGTGGCGTTGGAAACGCATTCGGTAGAGCAATGCCGTTCGTCAAGGAGGACGAGAGATGTCATTGTTGCACTGCGCGGGTCTGGTCAAACAGTATCCCGGCAAGCGAGCTGTCGACGGCGTGACCTTTCACGTTGAGCCGGGTGAAGTCGTGGGCTTGTTGGGCCCCAACGGTGCCGGCAAGTCAACCAGCTTCAGTATGGCCGTCGGCCTCGTGACACCCACCGCCGGCCGCGTCGTCTTTAATGGCGTCGACGTCACACGCTGGCCGCTGTACAAGCGCGCTCAAAACGGCATGGGATACCTGCCCCAGAACGACAGCGTCTTCGGCAAGCTGTCGGTCGAGCAGAACCTGTTTGCCGTGCTGGAATTTCAGCCGCTATCCTATCGGGACCGGATGGTTCGAGCCGACGAGTTACTGTCGATGTTCGGCCTGAAAGAAAAACGCAAACAGATTTCCGGAACCCTGTCCGGCGGTGAACGACGTCGTCTTGAAATCGCGCGCTGTCTGGCCAGCCGACCGAAACTGATTCTGCTCGACGAACCCTTCACCGGGATCGACCCCGTCACGATTCACAGCATCCAGGACATCATCGCCGACTTGAAACACAGCGGCATCTCGATCCTGCTGACGGACCACCGTGAGCGAGAAACGTTGACGATTACCGACCGCAGCTACATCGTTTTTGCCGGTCGAATTCTGGTCAGCGGAGATGCCGCAACGGTACTGAGCAATGAAGATGCCCAGAAGTACTACTTCGGCAAGCGCTTCGACGCCACCTCGATCATCGAAAGCAAAGGCGCCTTCCAAAGCCAGCAGCAAGCCAACAAGGCTGCGTGACCCGCGGCCGGGTCTTAAGAGTTCAATCCGGCGGCCTGCAGCCAGGGGTCGGGTTGGCTGAGGTCGCTTAGCAGCACGTCGGGGCTGTGGGGTTCCAGTTCGGTGACGCTGAACATTCCCGTTCCGACCGCCAGAACTTTTGCACCGATGGCGCGACCGCAACGAATGTCGGACGGAGTGTCTCCGATGACCCAGATCTTGTCTGGCTTGATGGTTGGAATGTGCCCCTGAACCACTCGCAACGCCTCGCGCGCAACATCGTCTCGATCAAGATGCGCGTCGCCGAACCCGCCCAGACGGAAATGACCGTCGAGTCCATAATGAGCGAGCTTCAGTTGAGCCCCGTTCGAAAAGTTGCCAGTCAGCAGCCCCAGCAAGACATCTTCACGAGTGGCCAGACGTTCGAGCAGGCTGACGACGCCCGGCAGAATGACGCCCTGTCGAGCGTGCAATGAACCGGGCAACAAGCGGAAATACGACTGCAGGTAGCGGTCCCAGTGCGCGTCATTGAATTCAACGCCGTGGAATTCGAACAGATCCATGGCGATCGCGCGATCGGTACGACCCGCGGTTGAGATCCCCGTCACGGGACGGTTCGCACCAAATTCCTCAGCCAGCGAAGCCTCCATCGCCGCCTGCCCGGCCCCGCCCGCATCGATCAACGTCCCGTCAATATCGAACAACAATACATTCATCGCCGACCGTTACCTTTGCCAGAATCGGATGCGAGCACACACGAACCGAACACGCAAGTTAGCCGGAACCAGATCTGCGACACAAGTACCCTCAAATCCGGGTAGTGGTGGATTGAGGTGTGACACAGATTTTTCGCTGGTTTTGCGCGTCGTCAGTGTAATTCGCCGGTTGGAGTGGCTTGCTCAGAATCAGGTAGGCGGACATGAGAGCAAGCGGCAGACTGATCGAAAGGTGGGAGATTATAAGAGCACTCCAAGTCAATATGCGTTCATCGTCTTCCCGCACGAAATCGAACAGGAGCGGCTGGGGCAACCGGCTCGATCCATCATTCCGTGACGCCGTGCCCCATTCGGGCGTTACGTCGTATGGCCATTCGGTGTCAATGATCAGAATGTATACTCCGCCCGCCGTTGATCCGTAGTTAATCAACCGGCGCGAGAGAGTGAGAGCAATCTGGTCTTCCGTTGACTGACTTCTCACCCACGACCCCATAAACGCACACGCCACCACAAGCACAACCACGCCAAGCTTGCGTCGGAACGGCCGAAAAAACTCACGCATGGGGCACCGGTTGTTTGTTTTTCTCGCGCGGCTTGTTGAGGAGCATGTAGGCGGACAAGGCCGTAAGCGGGACGACGATCGACCAGAATGGAACAGAACACCCGATCATTCGAACGGTGATCACTGGACCATTTGTGAAAGGCACTTTTATTTGACCGCTGTAAAATGCAAAGCCGCACAAACGCCAATCCCAATCGAGTAGTCGGCTTTCAGAGATCTTTATCTCAGTTCGTGTCAATTGCGACTTAGTCCATTTCGGGATTCGTCGCCAGGAAAAACCTGGCTGATTGATGCTCGCTCCATCGACGCTTTCGGATCTTGTCCAGTCAATCACTTCTCCACGCGCAGCCAATGCGTACTTAATATTCGATGCGGGGCAGTAGGAAATCTTGTCGTGAACATCGAACGTCCTCACGCACTCTGTTATGAACGCGCACGCCATCGCCAGCGTCACGCACCCCGCCTTGCGCTTCCAGCCTCTGAAGAACTCACGCATCGGATTCGGCCTCCGATGAAATGTAGCGATGGATGCATGAAACCGGCCACCAAAACCAAGTCGAGTGACCGCTGTTGAACGACGTGGGTCAGATCCGCACCTGACGAGGACTTCTTTGCGTCCTTGCTCCTTTGCGCCTTCGCGTTAAAGCTCTATTGTCTCACTTTCGATAACCGAAATAGCGAGCAAGATGAAGGAAACTAACGCAAAGACGCAAAGTAAGTGTGAATGCCTTGCTGGCGGAATCGGAGAGACCAGATGTGGTATGAAGAGAGGGCTGGATTTGGGTTCGACAGGTGGCGTCTACCAGTTTCCGAATCATTCGTCCTGGCAGATCCTCAGATCACGGTCCCAGAGTGTGTCAACTCTTTTCGGTCTGCGGGTTGACGGACGAGTGTAGTACCTCGTTCGTCACGAAGTCATTCGTTTGCGCATGTTCGGTCGAATGCGTCGGCGAATTTCTGGCATCAGTCCGTAGGCCAGTGCCAGGAGCTTTAGCGGATGCAACGTAGGTGTCGTGGATTGCTGTTCCATCTGCAGCTTGCAACTGCTGCACTCGGTCAGGCCGAATTGATGTTGATCTGATCGCATCTGCTCGAGCAACTGTTGTCCGATCGCCAGTGACTCGTCGAAGTTTTCGCGGGTCAAACCAAATGTGCCGGCCAGGCCCGAACAACCGTGTTCGACGACCGATGTTTGGAACTGCGGTATCAGGCGACATAGTTCGACCAGATGTGTTTCACGTCCCAAGGCGCGCAGATGGCACGGAGTGTGATAGGTGGCGCGCATCGAGATCGGTGCGAAATCGGTTCGCAGTTGATTGTTTGCGTGCAGTCCCGCCAGAAATTCTCCGGCTTCAATCACCTGATCGGCCACGATCTGCACGTCGGGGTGGTCGATCAGCCGAGGGTATTCGAACTTGAGACAGACGGCCGCGGCTGGTTCTGTGCAAACGATGGGACACCCTTCACGAGCGAACTCGGCAAGGATTCGCACATTCTTTTCTGCCAGCGATCGTGCCGGCTCAAGGTCCCCTGTGGAAACAAAAGCCATCCCTGACCGCACCTGGCCGGGGGGAACATGGACTGGCCTGCCGTGATGGGCCGCGATCCGGCAAAATGCGAAGGCCAGTTCGGGGTCATGACAATTGGCAAAGTGATCGACGAAGTAAATGACGGGCTGCGGTTCGCGCAGCGACACGGGTGGTGCGGTCCATGCGCGCGGAATGCTCTTTAAGAACGTGCGGCGTGCGAAGGGCGGCAGCTTGCGGCGTTTGGCAATTCCCAACATGCGTTCGAGAATCCAGCGGAAACTCGCCGTGTTCAACAGGGGATTGATCAACCAGGACAACCGACACAAGGTCGGACCCCAGGAATGAACGCGACAGAGAAACCAGTCGGAAGTCCCCGGACCGTTGGCCGCGGTGTACTGCGCCTTGGTCTCGAGCATCAGATGAGGGACGTCAATACCCGAAGGGCATTCAAGTTGGCACTGTTTGCAGTTGAAGCACAGCTTGGACAGCCGCTGCATGTCGGCTGACGCAACTTCATGTGCTGGCAGCCGCCCATCGACGACGGCGCGCAGGGCATTCGCTTTCGCACGCGGTGATCGTTGTTCGGATGGCTCGACATGAAAGAAAGGACACATCCGCTGATCGGGTTCTTGCGTTCGGCAATCGCCACATCCGTGACAGGCGACCGCTGTGTTTCGGAATTCGGACGGAGTCCACTTCAACTGCAGCTCGACCAGCGGCTGCTGAGTGTCGTACTGAGGTCGCAGATGGTTGATCGTCAGATGAGGGTCGTCGCTGATGACTTTGCCGGGATTAAACAAATGCAGCGGATCAAAGATCGCTTTGATCTTCTGAAACACGCGGTACAGCTCGCCATATTGAGATCGCAAGAAGGCTGTTCGAGACAGTCCCAGTCCGTGCTCGCCACTGATCGAGCCACCGACCGTGAGTGCCGCGTGATAAAGATCTCGGGCCAGATTCTCGATGCGCACGGGCTCGAGTGGCAGGGGCATGAACGGTCGCATGTGCAATTGACCGGCAGCCGCGTGGGCGTACAGCGATGCCGTGATTTCGTGACGCTGCAACACACGTCGAGCGCGGGCGAGGAATTCCGGCAATGCTTCGGGCGGAACGGCGATGTCCTCCACAATCGGAATCGGTGACGTTTCGCCGCGTGCCCGGTTCAACAGCGGCACGACACGATGCGGCAATGACCACAGGAATTCGATTTCGTCGAACGTCGTTGCTTCAAACAAGGAACGTCCGGCATCAGGCAGGTCTTTCAGACGCTTCATCATGTCGCTGACGCGGGCAGTGATTTCGGCCTGACTGAATCCCGAGATCTCGACGATCAATGCTGCTTCCGCGGTTGCGGGAATCAAGGTTTCGAATCGCACGTCGACGTCTCGAGCCAGCGTCAGAAGTCGTCGATCGAGCAGATCGCAGGCACTGGGTTGCATGGCGGCAATCGCCTGTACCGCCTGCACGGCCGAGTCGACTGATTCGAACGAGATCAACAGTGCGCAGCGGTGAGCGGGCAGGGCAGAGGTGTGCAGGGTCGCGGCGGTGAAGAGTCCCAGCGTTCCTTCCGAACCGATCAGCAGTCGCGGAAACAGGAATTTCGAATCCTGAACGACTCCGCGCAGCATGTAACCGGCTCGATTGCGAAACTGTCGTGTTGGCTGCTTTTGTTCGATCAGGGTTTTGTGGTCGGACAGCAGTGTCGCCAGCCGACTGACCAACATCCGTTTGAGAGTTACGGTCTCGTCGAGTTGCGATTCGGCGGCAGCGGTGGCGAGGCTTTCGAGTGATTCGCTGGCAGCCTCGAACCGTCTTCCGCTGGCAATCAGGACTTCGATGCTGACAACATGATCTCGGGTTGATCCGACGCGAATGGAATGAGATCCTGCCGCGTCCAAGGCCAGCATGCTGCCTATCGTCGTGGTGGCACTGTTCGATGGATCGGGCGGAAAATAGCGGCCTGATGGCTGCAGCAGCCGATTCAGTCGACTGCGGACGACACCCGGTTGCACTCGGACGGTTTGTTCACCGATCTCTTCGACGTGATGCATGTGTCGGGAAAAGTCGACGATGATTCCAGATCCCAGTGATTCGCCGCCGACACTGGTTCCAGCACCGCGCGCCACGATTGGCAAGTGGTTTTCCGCGGCGTACTTGACCAATGTGGCAACGTCTTCGCGATCGCGAGGACATGCGACTCCGAATGGAGTGATCTGATGCAGGCTGCCATCGCTGGCATACAGCGCCTGGGATAGCGGATCGCACAGAATCTCTCCGCGAAATATCCCGGCCAGATCTTCGGTCAGTCGCGATTGACGAGCGCCCACGGCGAGGACGGCCTTCTGAAGGTGAATCGTTGGTGTCGGAATCGTTGAGTGTCGTTGCCGAACGGCTGGCCCTTCAGGCTTTCGGCTGCCTGCAGGGCATCATCATTCTACGAAATTGCAGTCAAACCGTCGTCGATCGACCACAAGTCGGTGACGACAATTGGTATTTTCCACAACCGGTCGCCAACTTCCGAAACCATCGTGAACGGAAATGCCACTGACGATTCGAATCAACTTCGACCTTTGATAACATTTCGACAGCCGTGCGCCTGATGTGAGTGTCGGTAAGACAGGGAAGGTGTTTGTGACAGCAGACTCTGGGACAACCGTAGCGACGAAGCCGAAGTTGTCGCAGGGTCAGAGCCAGTGGAAATTGATCTGGCGTGAATTTCGCAAACGCCGTATGGCGTTGACTGCCACGGGCGTGGTTTTGGTCCTCGTGACGATCAGTATTTTTGCCCCGCTGTTGGCGAATGGCGCACCGATCTATTACGTCGGATTCAATCGGTTCGAGTATCAGGAAGCGTCACGCACCGTTCGTGCCTCGCTAACGCAGTTGATGGAAACGCGATCCGGCGACACGCCAAACGCCGATATCTCTCGCTTTTTGAAAACAATCGCGTTGCAAATCCGGCTGATGGCCGATGCATTATCCGCGGAAAAAGGCGAGGAATTGCGAGCGATTGGTGACAAGATCGTCGTCGCAGCACAGTCAACAGACGTTGCGGCATCGACCGAAAAACTGAAGCAGGCCTTGCGTGAGATTCGTTCTGGTTTCGACGCGAAGGAAGTGACGCTGGTGTCAAAATCACACTGGCCAGTCATTGCCTCATTGGCGAGCCTTGATGCAGGATTCGTGATGGCGAATCTGTTGTTGCTGACATCACCGATCTGGTTCTGGTTGATGGCTCGATTTGTGCCTGATGAAACGTCGCGGGCACGAAAGCTATGCCTGATGGCCGTTCAGGTGGGAATTCCGTTGGCGTCGGGTCTCGTGTGGTACCTCATGGTGCCCGTTCGAGTTGATCGGACAGACTACAAAGCAGGTGTGCTGATGGCTGACGAAGGTGCCAAAAAAGCCCCCGTTGTTTTCGAAACAGTCATGTGGGCACCGATTGCGTATGGATTGGATGAGTATGACCTGGCACAGAAATCCGCCGCTCCCGAAATTTATCGATTGCTGTTTCGAGCGAATCAGGAGAATGACGTCCCGACAACCGTCACCAGTCCTCGCTGGGGTGGATTGCACTGGCTGGGTACCGATGCGTCTGGTCGAGACGTTCTTTGTCGATTGATGTGGGGCGGTCGCGTCAGCTTGAGTGTCGGTCTGGTGGCGGTCGCAATCTATGTGTCGATCGGAATCGTCATCGGAGCGCTCGCGGGTTACTTCCGCGGCATTTGCGATCTGATCATCTCGCGACTGATCGAAGTGATGATTTGCTTCCCCACCTTCTTTTTGATTCTGACGATCGTGGCGTTCTTCGGACCGAGCATCGTCAACATCATGTTGATCATTGGACTGACGGGATGGACGGGAATTGCCCGGCTGGTTCGAGGCGAGTTCTTGCGATTAGTCGATCAGGAATTTGTCCTGGCAGGTCGTGCGTTGGGTTACTCGCCGCTGCGAATCATCTTTCGGCATGTGCTGCCGAATGCGATGGCGCCGGTGTTAGTGTCAGCGACTTTCGGGATTGCAGGTGCCATCCTGACGGAAAGCGCCCTGTCTTTTCTGGGGCTGGGGATTTCGAAGCCGACACCGTCGTGGGGCGGGCTGTTGGCTGACGGACGTGATTCACTGCAGCATGCACCCTGGCTGATCCATTTCCCTGGGTTGGCGATCTTTATCACCATCACCTGTTACAACCTGATGGGTGAGGCATTGCGCGACGCATCGGATCCACGGCTGCGCGGTTCGCGATAGGCTTTGTTCCTCTTATATTGACCGCACCAATGTCTGGTTGTGACGGTTACTGGACGCACGGTCTGGCGACCGTGATCTGTTCGCAAATCGCTGCTGTCGGCGCAATTCGAAAAGTTTTTCGAATTTTTCAGGCGGAAATTTGACAGACCCTCTTTCTGACCTAGGTTTCGAACGTCGGGTTGAATGGATGTCTCGGAAATAGTTCCAAGAGGCCTTTTCCATCGATCGGACTGTTCTCCTATGGGGTGCAGAGGCGTTTTGGGTCGCCGTGGTGTAGCGCCGACAATCGGGACGTCTCAGTTTGATATGGGTTTGGTTTCCTTGGTGCGGATCCTGGGCCCGAAATCGACAGAGAGAGGGAAGCGATGAATAAATTGATGACGAGTGTGAAGAATTTCCTGGTTTCGGAAGATGGCCCAACCGCCGTCGAGTACGCGGTGATGCTCGCTTTGATCATCGTCGTCTGTATCAGCACGGTGACCACCATTGGTACCAAGGCCAATGCCAAGTTCCAATCGGCCGCTGCGGCTCTGTAAGCCACGCAGGTGCGATTCAGGAATCGGATCCGGTAACCCGGTCCGCGTGGTGCGGCCGGGTTACTTTGTTCCTTCAGTGCCAAACAGTGACGGCAGAATGCCGCCAACGAGACGAAATCATGTTGCCAATCTGGTTCGACTTGTCGGACAGCCAGCTTCTCCAATGGGGAACAGCCATGTTTGTGCTGTTCATCTGCGTGGTGAACCTGGCCGTCGGACAACATCGCGGTATCTGACCCGGCCGCGGGTCGGCGGTATGCGCGATTGCGTTGGGTTCAAAACAGGTTTGTCGCTCGCGCGATGGACGCGGGACGCGCGAACGACAAACCTGTTTTGAACCCATCGTGTGATGCGAATAAACCGCCTGCCGCGAAGAGAAGAGTGTTACGAATGCGGGCGAGAGCAGGAGGCTCTTAGATCGCTCACCCCTCCCAAGTCATTCATGAAAGGTGAATTTACCATGGACTGGCTGCAGACTTTGATCGCTCATTGGGACATCGTGCTCGTTTCAGTGGTTCTGATTTATGCCGCCTACATTGACGGCAAGATTCTGAAGGTGCCGAACTGGATTACGTTTCCGATGGTGCTGAGTGGTCTGGCCTATCACACTGTCGCCTCGGGCTGGTCCGGTTGTTACGCCAGCTTGATGGGGATCGGTTGCGGCCTGCTGTGCCTGTTGCCGTTGTATTCGATCGGCGGAATGGGAGCCGGCGACGTGAAATTGATGGCGGGGATCGGCGCCTGGCTGGGTATGGCGATCACCTGGAATTCGTTCCTGGTGACGATTGTGGTGGGAGCCATCATGGCGATCGTGATGGTGGTCTGGAGCGGTCGCATTCAGCACCATGTCACTCAATTCTTCCACATTGCGTTCGAAATCGTGACGATTCGCGATCCGAACAAGCTGTTTGCCATCGCCAAAGAACGCAAACCGACGATGTACCTGCTGCCGTACGGGATTCCCATCTGCGTCGGATCGATCATGTACTTCGCGTACGCGATTGGTTACGGCTTGATTTGAAATTGAGAATACGGACAAACGGCCCACCGATTTTTCGCGTGGGCCGCTTTCTTTTGACATTTCTCAAAAAAAAGACAGTGTCGTCCACACAGTCTCGAAACTTGAGCTAGGTTTGCGCTGAGGGTGGGAAGTTAAAAGTATAACAC
>Ga0207694_10002539_pt1 | contig 14817 bp, 18 predicted proteins | sample KBSC34metaG_FD_184353 | JGI IMG/M metagenome (GOLD analysis project Ga0207694, IMG submission 184353) | Corn rhizosphere microbial communities from Kellogg Biological Station, Michigan, USA - KBS C3-4 metaG (SPAdes) (version 2) | ecosystem: Host-associated > Plants > Roots > Rhizosphere > Soil...
ACCACGGACGTGCCGCTCTTGTTACTGGCAGAGTTTGGTTTGATCTATGGCAATGATTGGACCGTCGTCCCTTGCAACCTCGAAGTTGGTTCGCTGGCCGATATCAAAGGCATTATCGTTACGGATGTTTTTGGTGTTCAGACGTTGATTCGTCCGGCGGGGCAGGGCCAACGAATGGATTGGCAAAAGTGGTCCATGTACAACCTGAGATCGAACGCGGCTGTCGACAGCGTCGATACGCGGCTGTTCCTGCCGCCTTCGTTGGCGAAAGTTTACGAGAGCAGTCCGATCGAGAAAGTCGTACTTGCGCGAGATGAGATGTCGAACATGGTTTGGGGCGTGGAGGAAACGATTCCGGGAATACTCGGAAGAGGAGTTAATGGTTTTGAAGCAGGGAAGGCGCTCTCGAATTATTTTTCGACTAACGAGCTGGAGACACCACAGAAGCGAACTCCTAACGCAGCGAAGATACAGTATGTGCTCGGCACGAGTGTGCCGGAGAATTGGATTCCTTTCATTCCGGCGCGTAAGCCCGGATCGAATCGCGAGATCCGTTTGCAGCGCGCGCGCATGCCTCGTCTGACAGACGCGATCAACGACAGTGTCATTGAGCCGCGCGGTCAAATACTGAGAGTGAATCTGGATAATGGTGGACAGAATACAACTTACTTCGTGCACGAAGAAGAAGTGCCTCGCGCGGGTGTGATCGTGACGCGTCAGTTCCAACGCGCCCGGGGTGCTAACGGCGAAGTCTTTACGTGGATCGGGCGTCGAAAGGAAACGGGTCGTGGCGAAGGTGCAAGTGGACTGATGTTCGATCAGGTCGTGCCACTGGACCAGTAGTTGAGCCACAAAGAAGCACTAAAATTTAGCTAACTACAAGGATTTTATTCGCAACTCCGTATGCGAGCAGATAGATACTTGGAAGTCGAGCTAACTTCTCTGGAGGCAGAACAGGTTCCTACATTCCACTATCTCACCCATAACTAGGCAAGCGTCCAGATGCGGCACAATGCCCTGGTAGACTTCCTCGTTCCCCGTAGTTTTACTGATTGAAAACCGGGTCATCTGAGAAGTAAAGTTTTGCCAAACAATCAAGATTCAAATTAATTAGGCGAAAGCCCGAAGATCATGAGCTTCCGAGTTTCCCTTCGCATTTCGGCGACGGTTCTCATACTTGGACCGCTCGTCTCACTCTCCGCCCACGTTAACGCCTCTATTCAAGGCGAAGTCAGTTATCAGAATGGCGCCGTCATTCCCGCAGCTGCTCTCACCGTTGGCAGCGAAGCGATCGGTTTAGACCGTAAGGCCACAACTGATTCCGGTGACAGAGATCAAATTGGGGGACAGAAGAGGGTGCTGGTCATTTATTCTTCGAGAGAAGACGCGCCATATACGGCACTCATTGAAAGCGCTTGTCGAAAGACCCTCAGCGATGGTTTAGCCGGGCGCCTCGATTATTACTCTGAATACCTTGATCTCGCACGCTTCTCGTCGCCAGGATACCGGGAGGTGTTGCGAGACTTCCTACAACGCAAGTATGCAGGGCGGCCCTTGGACGTGATTATCGCCGAAGGCAATGCCCCATTTGAATTTGTGGAGAGATATGGACCGGAAATCTTCCCTGGGGCTCCCGTCGTCTTCAGCATTGAGGAAAGGGATTTGACCCCCATGTCCAACTCCACTGGCCTGATTTTTCAATAGACATGCAAAGCACGCTGGAACTCGCCCTCAAGTTGCAGCCCAATATCAAGCGTGTTTGTAGTCACGGGGACGTCGGACTTCGACAAATTCTACAACCAGATGGCGCATCAGCAGTTCCAGCAGTATGAAGGGCGTGTCACCTTTACTTATTTGACACCCATGCCGCTGAAAGACTTGCTGGAAGAGGTGCGGAGGATTCCGGACGATTCGATCATCTATTTCGTATCGCTGTTTGAGGATGGCGCCGGAGAGAAATTCATTCCCGTGGACGTTTTGGACAAGCTGACTCCGGTGGCGAGCGTACCCGTTTATTGCTGGCCTGAGATGACTACATTTTGTTTCTCCGGTAATGGGTCAGTTTGAAAATACCCCGAAGGCGTTGGCTAATTTCAGCCCAGGTTGGAGCGCAGCGAGAACCCTGGGTTTGTCGTTAACGATCAATTGAACCCTGTGAGGGTTCGCCTACCGCCTAACCCTTTCAGGGTATTGCGTGTATTTTTGAATCTGTACCCAGGTTGTCGCTGCGCTCCAACCCTAGGCTGATTAGCCAACGCCTTCGGCGTATTTTCAAACTGACCCACTACCTGTTTCTCCTTAATTCTTGACGTTACCTTTCGGTGTGTACGGGTCCGGCGTGCCCGGCGCGATTGGTGGAAAACTTCTTTAGACTCGCCTCAAATTCCGCAACGATTTTCATCATTGGACCACCCACCCAGGCGTTTGGCGTCAACGTGCCCGGATATTCTTCCTTCGGATCGTTGTAAAGATCGTAGATCTTTGGGACGCCGAGTTTAGTCGGAGCGGTCCACCAGTCGTGTTCCCTTTCATAGAAGGCCATTTTGAAGTTGCGCCACTTAATGGCCTCCAGGCGGTCGGCGACAAACACCGGAAAGCCTTCACGGTTCGACTTCGCCTTTCCAAACAAAAAATCGGATTGATCTACGCCGTCGATCGGTCCTGAGGTATCGCAGCGCTGGCGAGCTTCGCAAATGTCGTAAAGGTATCGACCTCGTGCACGATCTCATTACTGACACGCCCGGCCCGGATCTTGTTGGGCCAACGAATAATGAATGGTGTGCGCAGCGAGCCTTCCATGTGCGTGAAGTAGTATCCGCTCCACGGGCCGGACCATCCGTTCGATGGAGCAGTCGGATCAGGGTCGTTGTCACTCGTGAACACAGAGATCGTGTTGTCGCGAATGCCGAGCTGATCGACAGCGTCGAGTATCTGTCCTACGTTCGAATCCATCTCGGCAAGAACGTCGGGGAAATCGCCGTTCCCGGTTTTTCCTGCGAATTTCGGATTCGGGAGCGAAGGGACGTGAACCTGCGTGAAGGGCACGTAGACATAAAATGGTTTTTGTGCTCGTGCATTGCGGGTGATGAAGTCGATTGTGCGGCGGGTGATCTCGCCATCGATTAAGCGCCGCTGTTCGAGATCGTAGACGACGAGATCACGGCTTCTTTCACCTTTGCGCCCCTCCATGATGTGCATGAAAGGAATGCCGGCTGCTTTTGCACCAGGCTGAGACGGAAACATTGACTCATCGGTCGTACGTGGAATGCCAAACCACTCGTCAAATCCCTGATCAGTGGGATGCCTTCCCTGCGCGCTGCCGAGATGCCATTTGCCGTAGTGGGCAGTGGCATAGCCCGCCGCTGATAGTGCCTCCGCGATCGTCACTTCCCATTGCGTAAGACCGTCAGGAGCTCCGGGAAGCGGCACCGAATGTGTACCCGAGCGGATCGCAAACCTACCGGTCAGGATCGCCGAGCGACTCGGAGTGCACTGCGCCTCGACGTTGTAATTGGTAAGCCGTGTTCCCTCGACGTGCCCGGCGCTTCGTGGCGCCATCCGTTGGGACCAGGTAGCTCGTTGAAAGGATTGCACAAGCATCCGGTCGTTCACGTCGCGTTCGAAGATGTGCAGGCGTATGCGCAGTGGGCGGGCAAGGAGTTGCCGACCGAAGCAGAGTGGGAGTTCGCAGCGCGTGGTGGTTTGGAAGATGCGGAGTTTGTTTGGGGTAACGAGTTCCAACCCGATGGACAAGTGATGGCGAATACGTGGCAGGGCGAATTTCCGAACGAGAATCTACTAACTGATGGCTATGAATGGACCGCGCCAGTCGGATCATTTCCTGCTAACGGTTATGGCCTGTACGACATGGCAGGAAACGTTTGGGAGTGGACCACTGACTGGTACCAGGAGCACGGCAAGATTGAACATTCCTGTTGCGGAAGCTTTAACCCGCGCGGTGGTGTTCGCGAAGAGAGTTTGGATCCGTGCAACCGACAGTCCCGATTCCACGCAACGTGATGAAAGGCGGCTCATTTCTATGCGCGCCTAATTACTGCCGTCGTTACCGGCCGGCGGCACGTATGGCCCAACCGGTCGACACTTCAACGTGTCACCTCGGCTTTCGCTGCATTGTCAGGACGTAAAGACACTGTTGATTCAGAATAGTGAGGGGGCAATGAAAGTACTAATTACAAAAATCCTGGGTATATACCTAATCTTCTTTCTGCTTGCGTGCCCGGTGGTCCGAGCCGGCGGACGCTATAGCTACCTGGGCTGGGTACTCAACAGATCGTCCAGTCGATGAGTGTTTACAACCCCGACAACACCTGGGAGTTAGTTGATTATCAGAGAGCATTTTGGAATTGCCGTGAGCATGTGGCGCCGACCCGTCTGGATCTTCGCGTTTCTTATCGGAGTCAGTTTTTGCGTGCGAGCACAGCAACAAAGGTCCGACACGCGCACAGAACTCTGGCCGGAAGTTGATGTTTATGTACCAGTCAATGAAAAGGTGCGACTGTTCTTTCTCTTCACGATCACCAGGGCCAAAGAGACGAGGGAGAACACGGAAGGTCAATTCGGAGCGCACATCGACTACACAGTGAACAAGAGACTGGTGCTACGTGCGGGCTATCGTTACGGGTTTTCCCTGACTGAGACAGATCCCTTCAAAGAGCACCGGCCGATCCTGGAACAAACGTATCGCGAGCAGTTGCCGCTGAGTATTCGGCTAAGTGATCGCAATCGTCAGGACTTTCGCATTGTGAATGGCGACTTCTCGTTCCGTTATCGCAACCGCTTGATGCTGGAACGTGAGTTTCTTTTGGGGGGACGATCAATCACGCCGTATGGATCAGTAGAGGTTTATCACGATAGTCGTTTCAAGGTGTGGAATCGAAATCGCTTGGGCGCGGGCGTTCAGATTCAGTTAAAGAAAGCATTGCCATTGTTGAGTCTTCTGACGCCGCGAAAGCAGGTCATATTAGATGTCTACTACACGAAACAAAACGACAGCCGTTCGCAGCCGCATCACGTGCACGCGATTGGAACTGCACTGGCGATCCATTTTTAGTATGGCTGTCGTGTTGCTTGTCGTTTTAGGGATCGTTATCCGAGTGAAAGCAGAGCAGCAGGCATCAGCAAACCCTTCGTCAACACCAGAGAAGAGTAAAAAGAAACTCGGCATCGGTGTTACGCCTGTTGACGTCGAAGCGGCTCATCGAAATCAAAGCAACGCACAGCCGGTTAACGTTGAGAGTAGTCATAAATACAAGCGCGGAGAGTTTCTGATTGCGCCGATACTGATGCGGGAAGAGTGCATCCGAACGCTATTAAGCAAATCCGGCGACGCGCATGGATGAGGCTGGCGAAGACGCCTTCACGCTGGTGGCGATCTTCGAGTAGAAAGAATCGGAGTGCTCTGATTAAACTTTCGTATTTCAGTGGATCCTGTCGTGATAGTCCCGGCATCCAGCTATCGACAAGAATGAGATCAACTGCTGACGTTGGGCGAGGGTTAGCGCGTCCGCAGAGTCTTCCGTAACTGTATGTGCGTTAGCGCACTTAACTAACCATACCTCTGTAACGAAATCGCGCGACGCCCCAAAATTAAAATGTATGTATTCGAGTGTTATATCGAAACCCGAGCCCCTACGGTCGCTTTTCGAAGTGGCGCCGTTTCTGCATCTCCCAAATCTCATCCCCCTTGAGATCAATGTGATGAAACAAAGGAACTTTATGAAGAGATTTTTTCGATTGAACGTAAGAAGCGTCCTACTCGCTTCGACTCTAGCGCTCGTCGCTGTAATGCCGACTACAGCTCAGACACCGTCGAGCAGCGCGCCAGCAGATACTTCGGCAGGGTACACCGCTGCCAGAACCGATGGGCGCGATAATGGCACTGATTGGGGTTGGCTTGGCCTTCTGGGTCTTACGGGCCTCCTCGGCCTGATACCGGTCGCTTAGGAAATGGCAACGGTAAAGTTTCGAACGAAAAAGTGCTGCGTCAGGAGTTAGCTCTGACAGGCGAACGGGGGAATGGTCATGGGGAAGCGGGTCGCTCTGTTTGATATTTTTAACCTCGACAGGGAACACCCGAACGGATACGAGTACCGCGGGCTTTAACAACGAGTTCGCTTAACAAGACGCTCCGAATAAGAGTGCGAACGAGCAAGGGGGAAATCATTCTAAGAGAGCAAGGTATTTACTGTTTGCCAAACGGTCGTGAACTGGTAGTGCTGCGAAATGACGAAGGGGGCAGCGTGTTATACGGCCCCCTATGCTGCAACCCTGCTGAGAAGGGGGAGTTTGTAGTTAATGAAGCAGGGCGATTGGTGTGTCAGGGGAAACTGACCGCTTGGGACGTTTCGAACCTGAGCGATACAGGTCGTAGTTCCGTTTAATGAATATCGGTAAGACGGAAGTTAAGAAGGAAACATTGCTTATTCCTGGTTCGGGCTTCGAAGTGTATAACGTTGAGATAGGTACATCCTAATGCATTTAATTCGACTACTATTGCCGCTTCGCGATAACAACAAACAAGAATTTCCCACTGCTTATTTTCTCAAGGTTCGCGAAGAGCTAACCAATCGCTTCGGAGGAGTGACCGCCTTCGTTCGTTCTCCCGCGGTCGGGTTGTGGAAAGATGTTAATAAAGTAAGCCGTGACGACATGGTCATGTTCGAAGTGATGTCTAATCAGCTCGACAAAGAATGGTGGTCTAACTATCGGACACAATTGCAGAAGGAATTTCGCCAAGAGGAACTGTTGATTTGGGCATCCGACGTCACCAAGCTCTAACCAACCCAACCGTAATCTTTTTCCGTTGCCCAACGCGCCTTGCAGTGAGTTCAGAATGGATCTGGTAAACGCTATTCAATGGCCAGCGATGCTGGTGACGGTTAATAGCGTCAACTGGGCGATTTGAAGAGTGGGGATTACTGTTGATGGTTCGCTTAAGAAATGAGTTACCAGTATCAAGGAGTGGACCAGTCAGAAGCTTGCACTCGGATCAAGCCTGCAAACAGGTAACGGGCAAAACAAAGATCGGAACCTGCGGCTTCGGTGTGGCGCAGGCCGAATATGCGCGCAGCTTTTCATGTGTTGAAGTTCAGCATACCTTTTACCAGCCGCCAAGACTCACGACGCTAGAGCGCTGGCGCAGGGAAATGCCCGCGGACTTTGAGTTCACTTTGAAGGCTTGGCAATTGATCACTCATGAGGCCAGGAGCCCTACCTATCGGCGACTCAAACGAAAACTCTCCGAGACTGAGAAGGCGGAGACCGGGTACTTCAGAGCGACGGAAATAGTGAACGAGGCTTGGGGAGCGACGCTCGCATCGGCAAAGGCCCTAAACGCCAAAACAATTCTTTTTCAGTGCCCGGCCAGTTTCAAACAAACCGCAGAGAACATTGCCAGTATGGAAAAATTCTTCTGCTCTATAGATCGACGGGATCTCAATTTGTGCTGGGAACCGCGCGGAGATTGGGATGCAGCGGTAGTGAGATCAATTTGTGTAAGCCTTGAATTGTGCCATGTAGTCGATCCATTCATTGGAAAGACTGTGACTCCGGACAAATATTACTTCCGACTTCACGGCAGGAGTGGCTGGCGTTACCAGTATGAGCTCGGCGAACTTAAGGAATTGGCGACATCACTTGTTAAATCCAGGCGCGGTTACGTGTTCTTTAACAATAGTAAGATGACCGAGGACGCCTTAAAATTTTGTAAGCTGCTTGGCGATCGGAAGCGTGAATCAATCCCTGCAAACCCAACTCACTGAGCGAGACCACGTTCATTAAGCCCTCTTCGATTTCAAACAACATATACTCGTTTGCGCTGAAAAAGACGTCACGCCGGAGCCAAGTATGATCGCCTCACTTCCTGAGTGTGAGTTAGCTCAAGAAAAATGCTTTACGTTCAGGCGCACGCAACGACAGCAAGCTCAGGCCGTTACTTGCCCTCGTGTTTTCGATTGCCTTTTCCTGGGTGCGGAGTTCTGCGGCTAGCGGAAAATGTACCTCCCGGTGGCCTTGCTCATTAGCCATACCCCAAAGACCGGTTTCGCAGTGGCGGTCATCTCCCCAGCCCGGGAAGTCAACAATCGGATATAGGCATATACCTTCGATAGGTATTCCAAGATTAAGTGCATCACAAACTTCTTCCGACACATACCGGAGCCAATCCGCCCTGCCGTCAGACTCAGTGCCCGTCTCAGCAATGAACAATGGTCGTTGGTACCGTTCATATACCTCTCCGAGTAAGCTGCTCAAGGGACGATACTGCGGGTCGGAAACCTCCAACCACCTCTCTGGATGGAAGCTGGTCTCACCACACAACCATTGATTGTTCGGATAGTAATTAACACCGATTATGTCCAGATATTTTTCAGCGCCGCCCAGATCAGGACGTTGTCGTCCAGCGAGCATATCCCATGCTTGAAACATCGAAAGACGGTAATATTCTGCGACATCGAATTCCTCTGGTCGCTCCAAATTGTGGACCACGTTGATTAAAGGATCTGTATGAACAATCCGAGTGCGCGGATTGACAGACCAGGCTGCCTCTATGCCTTCAATGGCTGCGCGAACCAGTTGCACCTTAAGTTCGTCCGGCCGATCCGTCTGAAACGGGTTGAGATAAGCTGATTCTCCACCGGCCCACGCGAAGAAAGAGATTTCGTTGATCGGTGCAATAAAGAGCGGGAGCTCACTTTCCTCATTCAACACGTGGACGAATGCATTCACGACGCTGGAAAAGCGCTTGATGAAGTCAGTACTAAAAATATCAAGGTCATTGGGCCATCCGTAATGACATAGGTCCCAGATGATTTGAGTGCGTGTTTCGCGAGCCGCGCGCAACATCGGCAGTACGCTGGAAAAATCGTAGCAATAAGGCTTCGGCTCGATTAAATGCCATCGTATGCCATCCCGCACCACCTCAATTCCGTATTCGCGCAGGCGTTGGTAGTCCTCAAAGGCATATCGATCATGACCAGTAGCGGCGGTCAAATCGAGACGGCGGCCGGAAAGGAGTTGATGAGAAGCGCATTCAAATCCTCCCATGAAGAAACTGGGAAACAAAGGTAGCTCGTTAGTACTCGGGAAATCAGTGGTACTCATCGAGAAAACATCTCAGGATTTACTAAGATCCGTGTAGAGTCTGATGGTGTTGAGCGAGCGGAAAAGATCGAAGTATTTCTCGGCCTTTCGAGTTCTTGTTTAATCAAACTGAAGACGGCAGCTAAGTGCTGTTCCGTAGTAAGTACGTTCCCTACCGCAATGCGCATTGCCGTGTTCTGGCTAAGCACGGTATGAGTTAAGAATGCTCGCCCAGTTGCGTTCACGGACTTCACAATCAATCGATTGAGCTCATTTGTACGCTCGACCAAAATGTCGCCGTCGCTGTCGGCGACAGTTGCTCGGAAACAAACGACTCCCATTTCGACCGGAGCGAGCAACTCAAAATCAGGATCGTTCTCTATCCAGGTCGCGAAGAGTCTCGCCAACCGGATGTGTTCTCGGATTCGAGCGACCAATCCTGTTTCACCGAAGACTGAAAAGACCATCCAGGCTTTCAATGCACGGAACCTTCGGCCCAGTTGAATGCCATAGTCCATGTAATTGGTTTCTGCCTGTTCAGCATCGCCGCGAAGGTATTCGGGGACCAGTGAGAACACTTCTCGAAGAAGCGCAGGATGTGTGGTGTAGAGAGTACTAAAGTCCAATGGTACGAAAAGCCATTTGTGCGGATTGACCACAACTGAATCAGCCTCACTTACACCATTCATGAACTGGCGGCCTTCCGGCAATAAGGCCATTGCGCCACCGTAAGCCGCGTCGACGTGCAACCAGATTTTCTCGGCTTTGCAGAATGCAGCTATCTCGGGAATCGGATCCACTGCCGCGGCAGATGTTGTACCTACGGTTGCAACTACTGCAAGCGGCAAGTAACCAGCGCTGCGGTCGTGTTGGACCGCGAGTTTAAGAGCATTCAGATCCAATCGAAACAAGTCGTCGCTAACAATACGCTTTACATTTATTTCGCCAATGCCGAGCGTGATTGCTGCTTTGACGATGGAGCTGTGTGCCTGGTCGGATGCGTAGATGCGCAGGCGTGGCAGATCTTGACGACCCGTCAAACCGAGAGCCCGAATGTTGAGTGGAAGACTTTCTCGAGCGGCGGCCAGCGCATGCAACGTCGCAACCGATGCTGTGTCATAGACAACGCCAAAAAACTTTTCGGGTAACTGAAGCATCTCCCGCAACCATCGCAACACGACCGATTCCAACTCTGTCGCCGCAGGCGAAGTTGCCCACGTCATAGCACTTACGTTGAGAGTGGCGGCAATCATTTCGCCCAAAATCCCAGGGGCCGTGGTAGTGGAACCAAAGTAACCCAGGAAAGCAGGATGGCCCCAGTGGACCAGGTTTGGAAGTATCAACTGCTCGAAGTTTCTTACAACGGTTTCGATTGGCACCGGAAGTTTCGGAATGCTCGTTGGTAGTTGTGCCGATACGTCTCCCGGTTGGCCGTGGACCGAGATAGGTCGTTCGGCAATACTCGATCGATAGTCAGCCGCCCATTCTGCAGCTTGATGAAGCACCGCGCGGAATTCGTCTTCGGGCAAATCTCCCAGCAGCTCTGCACCTTGGATTGGTTTAGACATTTTTCTGATCACTCAATGTTCGGAACGCTACCGCGTTGGCTAAGTTCTTACTTTGAACCTTACCGCCAGCGATCCAGGCGACGCCGGTGCCTTTAGTTAGTAGCTTTTCTCCAAAAGGGTAGCCTCCATACCGCACGCGCCAATACAGTGCCCAGTAGACGCTTAATGAACGTTCAAGGATCCAAAGCGGAGCATAGAAAGGTGAATGAACTGGAAAGAACCGGTAAGCTGCATCGCGCATCAGGCCGCGGCCGCTCAATAGCACCGACAACAGGGAAAGCATCCCCAGAAAGAAAATTACGGAACGAGCGGTAGTCAGAAAGCTAAGCCCCAGTGTCACCGGAATCACGGCAAGAAAGGCGGCAGTCTTGGCTCGCATTACGAAATCTTCGTACGCTTGACGAGGACGCTGCTCCAACCACTTTGTAAGAGTTGGAGGCCGTTTGAGAATAAAGAAATCGAGCGCGTATTTTATGTCCCCGCCGTTAACAGCGAAGTGGCGCACCAGTTCCTCGTTGTCAAAGAGGACATCGCCATCATAAGGACCAACCCGAAGTATTGCCGAGCGACGAAAACCACAGGTTCCGGGATAGTCGCCGGCGCGCAACACCCCTCTGTTTATTAGAATACGAGCGTTCTCAAGTCGGGCCCACCACGGGGACGGAGCGATAAAGTTCTGTGGGCGAACCATCTCAAAGGAATCGAGAAGCTCGCACATTCTGTTGACGTCGGTGGCGGTATATCGGATGTCGTCATCGGCAAGAAGAATTCGTTCGCAGGACGCCAGGTCAATGCCGGTGTGAACTCCGTTTACCTTTCCATTCAAGTAGGTGTACTTGGGATCAGGGGCAACGTGTTTGGAAAAGGATCGCCAGGATTTGGCATGCTCTTCAAAAACTAATTTCGGGGAACCGTCAACAATGAGCACTTCACAACCGGCCGAGCTAAGCGATTTGAAGTAATTAGACAACCGCTTGATCTCATGCGAATCAACCTGCACCCTGCGAATTGGCACGATAAAAGAGCAAATAATATTCTGGCTGACTGGACTGTTCATGCCGCCACCTCAAAGCCTTCTTCGCGGCTGGAGGACTCTAGCTGATCGGAGTAATCGGCCTGCTTTACTAACTCTGCTGTTGCCTTGGCGGCCCGCTCACTCATGAACCTCTGTTGGTCATAACCCAGGACCAGCTCGAACGCATTGTCTGCATACATCAGGGCCAGTGGTATGGCAACATCGTTAAGCATCCAGCGTCCGTGCCGTTCATCTTCTTTGATGTGGAGATCCCAGTAGCCTCTCGCTTTATCGGACATTCCCAACCGCTCGGCTGCAAGACGATAATTATCGAACGCAGCGGGCACTGAAATTTCTGTATAAAGCAAGCCACCCACGTAACGAAGGTAATAGCGCTTTCGTTCTGAGAGCAGAAAACTGTGGTTGATTGTCGCCAGTACCTCCCAGGGAACTAATTCGAAATGAGCTTCAGGCGCCGCGCTGATATTGAGTTCCTTTAACATGACTGTGAAAAACGAGGAGTGTTTACGGCTCAGACGCCCGCCTCCATATTCTTCAACCAGAAGCCGAGTCATCATGGACTGGATTTCGTTTGAGACGCCTCCAAGGGTGCGCGAAAGCTGGCTCGCTTCTACGAGTCCGTCTAACGAAGCGACCTGCAAAAGCTTACGGTATCCGGCGATTCCCATTTGGTCGCGAAAATAGATTCCTTCAGGCGAGGGAAGTGGCGCGAGGTCTTCCGCTGCACGAATGCGGAGGCCGTCTGCGACGTTGTCTTTTTCAACGTTACTCGCGAAAGCAATTTGAGATCGTTCCCATGGTTCCCACAGTGATTCGATACGAAGTTGGACTTCACGTAGGTATTTCGAACTTTCATTCTTATAGTTGGAAAGCTCGTCGTACCAGAAGAACTTGAGTCGGTTTATACGGTACAGGACTCGCTGCAGGAATAGATGATGCGGTTGATCGTAGGGCACGTTACCAAATGCAGATCGCAGCGCAAAGGCAAGTGCTTGCTCAAACTCGCGTGCGACCGCTGGATCTGAAAGAACCTGTTGGTCCAGGTCATCCATATCCATCAACGTTGTCAGGTTATTCTCTGCTTTAGCGAAATATTTCGCTTCCGTCGAGTTCCTGTTACTAATGCTGTCCATTACCGACGCCCCCCGTGTTCATTCATATTGTGATGTGCACTGTTTCTTTAAAAATCAGACTAAGGCAAGACAGGCTCCCCTCAGCTTTACGAAACTCCGAAATGTCTGCCGTCTCAATACTGCCCGCATACGGTTGGACCAGATCAACCGTCTGAGGCGCACCTTCTTCAAGACAGACATTGTCGTCGACTCGGATTGTGTTTGCGGCCCATGGCTCGTCTTCTGGAACGTAAAGTCGTCTCAGTCCACTAAAAGCGAACGCATCAAGCCAACGAGGATTCAAAAGCACTGTCTCGTCATTCACGATTCCGCAGCCTGTAGTCAAATGCAGTCCTCCATTTACAACAACTGGTATGACCGTATAGCCGTAGCATTCGACGATCTCGGCGAGGGCCGTGATACCGCGGGCATTGGTTCGGGTGGAGAGGCCCACGAACAGTCGTTTGCCAAACTGCACTACGTCACCGCCATCAAGAGTTGCCGGCGAAAGGATGTGTCGTATTTTGCGAAGAGGCGCGATTATTTTTTCTACTTCTGCCACTTCGCCCAGCCGCGTTTCGGCGCCCATGCTGGCGATAACACAAACCTCATCCAGCACAACTGCTGTATCCTGAACAAAACAACAATCCGGATGTGAATCACTAGCAGCAACTGGCATCAAATCCACTCCCCATCTACCGAGTAACTCACAATATTGCTCGAGTTGAGAGCAGGCCTTTTCGTAGTAGATCTCCTCGCGGGATCGATGAGTAAGTTGGCAGGCATCTATGCGTCGGGATACTCCGCGAGTGATTGCTCTGAAGGCTGTGTGCTTAAAGGGATGTTCTTGCTTTGCGGTCAGCGTTGTGTCCGTCAACAACACAACTTCCGTCGTGGCGCCAAGAGAAGAGACTCCAAACCCCTCTTTTTCATTATTGCTCAATAAATTCGTCATAATTCCAAATCAAAAATTGTCAGACCTCGGGCGTAAGTCATAAGAAGCGCACACGAATGAAATGAATTCGAGGTTGATTGGCTGGTAATACATCTTCACCCTGCTTGTTCTTATTACTCCGCTGCGCGATAACAATGCTAACTTGGACAGTAGTGTTGCTTAATCATCCAAGTTGGCGCATATTTTCGCCGCATGTCATATCGAGCAAATCTTAGGCCAACACATATCCGTGATCTTCGTTAAGCTGCACACTGTGGCGCACTCGTTATTCTGCTTGTTAGGATCGGTGTTGAGGGTCAGCGAGGAGCTTGTCGATTTCTCCAGCTTGAGCACATCAGCCGAAGCTCCGTGGCTGTAGACAATCGCTCGCATCAGTGTGGTGGTACGCCGCAGCGAAGATGAAGTTTCTAAGGGTGAGTCTTGTTCATCCTGAAAATCCTGACATCCTGTCTAACGCTTCACTGGATTACAAGATTTCCAAAATTGACAAGATAAGGCGCAGTCCGGCTCTTCGCTGATTTCGCTACGTCGGCCGGCGTTCCCGCGACCACTACTCGCCCGCCTTCATCACCGGCGCCCGGTCCGATATCGATTACCCAATCGCTCCCGGCAACCACGCGCATATCATGTTCAACGAGGATCACGGTATTTCCGGCTTCGACGAGGCCATCGAGTTGGATCATCAGCTTTTCCACGTCTGCGGGGTGCAGTCCGGTCGTTGGTTCATCAAGGATATAAAGAGTGTTGCCACGCTGTATTCGTTGCAGTTCAGTCGCAAGCTTGATTCGCTGCGCCTCGCCGCCGGAAAGTTCGGTGGCCGACTGGCCGAGACGGATGTAGCCGAGTCCGACCTCGCGCAACACACCGAGCGAACGATGAACATGCGGCTCATCAGCGAAGAAATTCCAGGCAGTGTCTACAGTCATTTGCAACACGTCGGCAATGCTCTTATCCCGATACTTGATCTCGAGAGTCTTCGCGTTGTATCGCGCGCCATGACAGACCGGACAAGGCGCATAGACGCTCGGCAGAAACAACAGCTCCACC